>Ga0210399_10002010_pt1 | contig 15816 bp, 15 predicted proteins | sample IncBWC14MmetaG_FD_150865 | JGI IMG/M metagenome (GOLD analysis project Ga0210399, IMG submission 150865) | Forest soil microbial communities from Barre Woods Harvard Forest LTER site, Petersham, Massachusetts, United States - Inc-BW-C-14-M | ecosystem: Environmental > Terrestrial > Soil >...
AACTGGGCGTGAAAGTTTCCCTTCACCCAGCTCAAGCCCTTCGAACGCCTCTTTAGAGGAGACGCGGTTTCGAAACAGGAAGACGCTGACGATGAACCCTGTCATGGCACTCGGGATGAAGCAAAACGCAGTTCGTGGCACCTGTTGAACCACCTTTCACACGGGGGACGCAGTAATGAAGGCGCCATCCGGTGATCCGGGTGATCTTTGTATTGCACAGGGTGCAGAGTCCACGTTGTTCATGCCAGAGATAGCGAAGAGTGCGGGTACCCCGAAACGTGTCCAGCATGTGAGCCCCTTCACGATCTTCGAAGTAGGTTTCATAGGCGGGGTCGTACGGGTTAGCTTCGCCTTTTACCTTGACGTGCCGTTTGATGGGAGTGCGCTTGGCGTGGTACAGCCAAACTTTATTTGGCCGTCCTTCGTCATCGCAGGTTTCATCGAAGAAGGTCCAATCGCGGTCCCGGCGCCGTTCAAAGTATTTTAATTTGACCCAGCGTGAGGGCTTGTTCGGGTGCCTTCGTCGTGCCCATTGCCACAGATTAGAGAAGATAGTGTGATCCACGCGTCCAAATGTGCGTTTACTCACCACGTGCCGATGATAGTTCGCCCAACCGCGAATCTTCGGGTTGAGTTGATCGATCAGATCGGCGGCAGACGCGCCATGTGCGTCTTTGATGATTCGTCGGATGCCATTCAGGAAGGTTCCAACATTCTTCTTGGAAGGCTTGATGAGCAGTTTCCCGTTGGGGTATCTGCGCACGTTTTGTCCGAGGAAGTCAAAGCCGCGCTCCACGTGCGTGATGACGGTCTTCGTTGGAGAAAATTCAAGCCCTCGTTCTTGCAGGAACTGCCCAACGAGGGGTTTGATTTCTCCTTCCAGTAGTTCTTTCGATTTACTGGTGATGACGAAGTCATCCGCATAACGGACGAGATGAACGCAAGGTTTTACACCTCCAATGGACTTGAGACGTTTCCTTGCAGGAAACTTTTCCTGCAGGAGTCGCTCCAGTCCGTCCAGCGCGCAGTTAGCGAGCGCAGGGGAGATAATTCCACCTTGGGGAGTCCCATCCATCGATTCGTGAAGGACGTGTTTTTCCATATACCCGGATTTCAACCACTTTTGGAGAATGACTCGATCCATAGGGACGTGAGCCAAAAGCCAATCGTGTGAAATTTTGTCGAAACAGCTCTTGATGTCCCCTTCCAAAATCCACTGCGCGTTGGCTCTTCTCAGTGCCAGAAAGCACTGTCCAATCGCGTCCGCGCAGGACCGTCTCTGACGAAACCCGTAGGAGTTTCTGTCAGCAGTGGTTTCCACAACGGGGTCCAAGGCCAGCAAGTATAGTGCTTGTTGCCCTCGATCGATCATTGTGGGAATTCCGAGTGGGCGCCTCGTCTTGCCGTCCGATTTCGGGATGTAAACACGCCGCAGGGGCTGAGATCGATAACCCCTACGCTTCAGTGCATGTACTGCCTGTGTCTTCTTCTCTGGTGTGTTCCAAATTTCTTGGTCTACACCGGGGGTTGCCTTGCCATTGTTTTCCGTCACTCGTCGAACGGCGAGAACTTTGCCGCTGTAGGAGTGGGTCAGCAAACGTTGCAGGGCTCGCACCCTGCCCCATCTGCGTTCCTTCGTTGCCTGCACGATACGCACTTGGAGTCGGCGAACGTTGCGGTTTATGGTTTGCCAGTTGATGGCATACCACTCCGCCGCATCGTCTGAGACTGCACCAACAGCTTGCGCCGTCGTCATCTGCTTTGCCTCATCAGCCGATTAGTCAAGTTCTCTCGTGTGAAGCGCCATAAAGGGAAGTCCGCCCGCTTTCGCGTCCGGTAATGTTGTCGGTGTAGCTGACTCAACCGATATCCGCTCCATTACAGAGCGGCATTCGCTTTCTCCCTCATCTGTTGTCCGCACCGCCATCGGTGCACCTCGCGATGCACTTTCCCCTTTCGGGGAGCGATGTGGATTTACCCTGTTCCGTTGGAATGACGCGATAGGTTAGGTCCGCTCTATACGCCGGCAGTGTTGTTTACCCGTGACAGAGTAGTAGGAAGCCTCTGTGCTCACTGCAAGAAGAGCCACGCAGCATGTTAGGCTCTCTTCGGCTGACGACGCTTACGAGCATTTGTGTATTCTGACCTTGCTACCAAGCCTAGGCCCTCTCCGCCTTATGCTGGCAGATACACCGTGGCCTCACGGTTTCGGTGCCACTCTTGCGAGTGTGGGTACATTGTCCGAGGGCTTCGAACGGTTTGTTGCCTCGCCGCTCCGACCTCGTAGGCTGCATGCAATGGGATGCACGGTTTGATCAGGTCCTCCTTGTCAAACAATCATTTCCAACAGCTTTACAGGTCGCAATCCCGCAATCCGACTCATCGTGACTAGGGATGCCGTAGCTGAGGCCGACAACCCTGTGCGCGAACTCAGCGTTGATCTTGCCGGTATCGGCCGGGTGGCAAATTCGTTGCGTCCCGTGCAGCAGCAGGGTACCATCGGCACAACCGGGGTCTAACTCGGAAGTTGAGTCTCAAGTAAGTACCGTGGCAATCCCCGCTCCCAGAAGGAGATTCCCCGATCTCGAAAATCAATGGAGCTAACCGATGAACCAATCTGAAAAGAACTATGGAGTGGTGTTTGGACGTGTCATGTATGCGGTGCTGTGCGCTGCGATCTTGCTCTTCGTGGTGGAGGGCCAGTCCCAGGCGCAGTCCCTAATGACGCGTCACATGCGTGAAGCGACTCTCAAGGGGCAGGCGCAGTCCATCGGCCGGCTCCCCGCAACACAGTCCATGCGGCTGGACATTGTTCTGCCACTGCGCAATCAAGCGGACTTGGAAAGCCTTTTGCAAGAGCTCTACGATCCTTCCGGCCCCTCCTACCGGCATTTCCTTACGGTGCGGGAATTTACCGCGAGGTTTGGTCCCAGCCAGGAAGACTACGATGCCGTAATTCGTTACGCGAAAACGAACGGCTTTGCGGTGGTCGGCGGCTCCCGCGATGGCATGGACGTGCAGATCGAGGGCTCAGTGGCAAGCATCGAGACAGCCTTCCATGTGAGCATGGGCGTCTACCAGCATCCCACGGAAAACCGCACATACTTTGCTCCGGACCGGGAGCCTATGGTGGACCTGCCGTTCCCGTTGTGGCATATCTCGGGCCTGGACAACTTTTCGATCCCGCATCCTATGTTCGTCAAGAAGAGCGACTTCGCGAGAGCACACGGTATCAATGCGAACGCCGTCGTGTCTCATGCCACCACCGGCTCCGGGCCTGCCGCTTCCTTTTTGGGCAGCGATATGCGCGCGGCCTATTACGGGGGAACGACCCTCACCGGCGCTGGCCAGAACCTCGGCCTGCTTGAGTTTTTAGGCACCGACTTGGCTGACTTGACCACCTATTTCAATAACGTAGGTCAAACCAACAGTGTGCCGATAACCTTGCTCTCCACGGACGGGACCAGCACATCCTGCGTAGCAGGTGGCGGCTGTGATGACACTGAACAGACCCTCGACATGACCCAGGCCATCGGCATGGCTCCGGGGCTGGCAAGTCTTGTGGTGTACGTCGGGTCCTCCGATACCGCAATGATCAGCGCCATGACCACGCACAACCCGTTACCTACCACGATAGGCTGTTCCTGGGGTTGGACACCCGCGGATCCCAGCACGCTTAACCCGTATTTCCAGAAGATGGCAGCTCAAGGCCAGAACTTCTTTGCGGCTTCCGGCGACGCTTCCACGTGGTCGTCAAGGAATGAGGCTTGGCCCGCGGACAATGCGTTTGTCGTTTCTGTCGGCGGCACGGACCTGGTAACCGCCAGCGCCGGTGGTGCCTGGGAGTCAGAAACCGCCTGGGTAGACAGCGGCGGCGGCATCTCGCCGGACTCTGTCGCCATCCCCTCGTGGCAGCAGCTGACAGGCGTGATCAACTCCACCAACAGGGGTTCGACGACCCTTCGCAACGGCCCGGACGTCTCGGCAAACGCTAACTTTACCTTCTACGTCTGCGCCGACCAAACCACCTGCACCGCAAACGAATTTGGCGGCACCAGCTTTGCGGCGCCCATGTGGGCCGGTTACATTGCGCTAGTCAACCAGCAATTGGCTGCCAATGGAGAACCAACCATCGGATTCATCAACCCAACGATCTACTCGCAAAGCGTGACGTCCAGCTATGGCACGGAATTCCACGACATCACGAGTGGCACGTCCGGCAGCTTTTCGGCTGTGGCCGGTTATGATCTGGTGACCGGTTGGGGCAGTCCAAACGGAACTGGCCTGATCAATGCCCTTGCCCCAACATCGAGCAGTCCTAATTTCGCCATCTCGGTCGCGCCCGGTGCGGTCTCGGTGGTCCAGGGCGGCAACGGTACATCCACAATCACAACCGCCGTCTCCGGCGGCTTTAACTCGGCCATCGCCTTGACTGCGAGCGGCCAGCCGGCGGGCGTGACCGTAAGCTTCAGTCCCACGTCCATCGCCGCGCCGGGCTCCGGAAGCTCGACCATGACTATGGCCGTGGCCTCAACGACCGCGACCGGCACGTACACGATCACAGTCACCGGCACGGGCGGAAGTACTACGCACACCGCTACGGTTTCTCTGACGGTGACCACCGTGGCCTCTGGCGATTTCACGCTCACCGCGTCACCGACCAGCTTGACCATTACGCGGTCTTCGCACGGAACCACGACGATCACAATCCATCCATCCAACGGCTTTGCCGGCAACGTCACCCTGTCAGCGACCGGCCTGGCCACTGGCGTTACAGCGTCCTTCAGCCCGAACCCGGCGGCGGGCACAAGCACGCTGACCTTGACGGCCAGCAGGTCGGCGACGACGGGAACGCGGACCGTAACCATTACCGGTGTTTCGGGCTCCCTGAGCCACACGACGACAATCAGTCTCAGAGTTCGTCGTTAACCGTAACCGGATGCGCGGTGTAAAAACGCCGCGCATCCGAACAACTGGAAAGAGACTATATCCACCGCGTCGCTGGCCTGCACCGCTGGCGGCGCGGTTTTTCGTGCAGATTTCATTCTTGCAGTTTCCGTTGGAGTGCGCCGTTGCCGACGACCTTGGACATTTGCGCGCTTACGAACTTACTCATGGAGAACAAATACGAGATCTGAATATTTGAGCCTATCTTCAGAGAGTTTACCTGCGCACTTTTATGGAAAGCTGAGATGAGCATTCCGCAGATTTAAAATCGAGACAGTATACGAAATGATTTCGCGCGGCGTATTTTGATGGCATTCTGCCGTGACAACGCGGTGGACTGGGCTGGCCATCCACTCTTGCTCGCGCACGAAGGTAAGCCTAGAGAGCCGGTTAGCAACGCGTAGTGCCGGCACCCTGAACCATAACACGCGCAGAACAAGCATCTAGGTACGCGCTGGCCACAATAATCAGCACCCTGCTCAAGGTGTCGAGTTGTTTTTCGAGGGCGCTGGATTCGCACATTCTCCGGCTGACTCCGATCATCATGCTTTGGAGCATGGAGGCCACAAGTTGTGGGTCGGTGGTGAGCTGTTCGCGGGCGGAGGCTAACATCCGGACAAGCGCTTCCTGGAAGCGGGTTCCCATCTGCTGGGCGATCTTGGCTCCGTCCACGTCGGAGCTTGCGGAGTAAAGAGCGACGCTCGTCTTCGCGTCGCGCATTTTGGCTTGAAAAAATGTGGTGATGAGAGCGGTGACCATTTGGCGAAGGGTTTTACCGTGCTGTTCCTTGCAGACGAGTTCGACAGCTTCGGTGACCTCCGCGAGGTGGCGCTTTAAGGCCGCCCGGAGGAGCGCGCTTTTGTTCGGGAAGTATTGATATAAGGTTCCGACCGAGACGCCGGCTCGTAAGGCCACTCTTGTGGTGGTCAGCCGCTGTTTCCCGACCTGGAGCAAAACCTGAATAGTGGCTTGGAGAATCGCGGCCACACTGGCAGCCGAACGGGCTTGCACTGGCGATTTACGGGCTCTAGAGGACTCGGGAACGCTGCGGCAAATGCGAACTCACAATCTGAAACTTTCTTCATCTAATCACAGGTGGTGCGATTACTACAACCGATGAACGGACGAAAGGAGACAAGGAATGACGACGAAACGGATTGAACTTGGCGGCAGCTTCACGCTCCCTGGTACTTCGATGACCTTGAACCGCATGGGCTATGGCGCGATGCAACTGGCCGGTCCGCAGGTGTGGGGACCGCCGCGTGATATGGACGGCGCGATTGAGGTTCTGCGAGAGGCGGTTGCGGCCGGCGTGAACCACATCGATACGAGCGATTTTTACGGTCCGCATGTGACCAATCAGATTATCAAGAAGGCCTTGCATCCGTATCCAGATGACTTGGTGATCGTCAGCAAGGTGGGGGTGCGCCGTGGTGAAGACAAGTCGTGGCTTCATGCTCTTTCGCGGCAAGAACTGATCGATGGCGTTCATGACAATTTGCGAAATCTGGGTCTCGAGCGGCTGGATGTCGTCAATCTTCGGGTTGGAGGAATGATGGGGCCGTCGGAGGGATCGATCGAAGAACCGCTGGCGGTGCTCGCTGAGCTCAAGCGTCGGGGATTGATTCATCATGTCGGTTTGAGCAACGTCAGTCCGAAGCAGCTGGCGGAAGGGCAGAGAACTACGGAGATCGCCTGCGTGCAGAACTTTTACAATGTGGCACAGCGGAACGATGATGGATTTATTGATGACCTCGCCAAGCACGACATAGCTTATGTGCCATTCTTCCCGCTAGGAGGCTTTACTCCGCTACAGTCGTCGGTGCTCGACGCCGCGGCGGCGTCGTTAGGGGCCCCACCCATGCAGGTCGCGCTGGCCTGGCTTCTGCAGCGGGCACCCAACATCCTGCTGATCCCGGGCACATCTTCAGCCGAGCACCTTCGTGAGAATCTCAATGCGGCAACGCTACAAATTCCTTCTGAAATGCTCGCCAAGCTTGACGCCATCGGCGGAAGTTCTGGGCGGGGATAACGGAGAGAACGTTCTAGGTTCGGCCGCGGAGAAATAGTAAAGAGTAACGACCTGCGAGCACGACAGCCGAACGTCGAAAGGGATCGTGCACTGGAGGTATTTGTTCTATCCGCGCAAAGTGCGACGAATGGCTACTGATTGAGGCGTGAAGCGATAAGATTCTGTGCGGAGCGAAGGAAAGCGCCAAGAGAACGCTGGCAGCCAGAGCTGGGGGGAGGAAGAGTTCCTCGATTTCGCAAAGGAGGGGGTTCAAAAGCCAAAACAAGGGTTTGACGGTCTGACAATCTAGTGTGATGGGGACCCGGAAAATCGGCACCCTGACTTGTTTTATAGATAGAGAGGCGATGCGGGGAACTGATGAGTGACGAATCTTTGCCGTTGGCCTTGCCGCTTTCGCGCTTTACAACGGACATGTGCGAGGCCACCAACCTGTATCGCGAGTTGCAGAAGCCGCTACTGCGCTATCTGGTGTGCCTGGGGCTTTCGAGGGATGAAGCGCAAGACGTGGTGCAGGACGCGTTCTTGAGTTTGCAGCGGCATTTGGCGGCGCATGGGTCGAAAGAGAGCATACGAAGCTGGCTGTACCGAGTGGCACACAACCAGGCAAGGAATCGGCAAAAGAGCTACGGGCGGCGTTTTGCAGCGCCGCTGGATGCGGGAGTTGAGTCCATTGCGGACCAAGAGACGCCGGAACGAGCCGTTCTGAAAAAAGAGAAATTCGAGCGGCTGGGCAAAGCGATTCGGTTGCTGACGGAGAGCGAACGCGAGTGTCTGTTCCTGCGGGCCGGAGGATTGCGTTATCGGGAGATTGGCGAAGTGATGGGAATTGCGACGTCAACTGTGGGTGATACCGTGGAGCGCGCGATCAGGAAATTAGCGGAGCAGTGCAATGTGTGATTATTCGGGAAGACTGGTGGCGTGGCTAGACCGCGAGATGCAGGCGGACGAAGCGTCGGAAATCGAACGGCATGTTGCGGGGTGCGCGGAATGCCGGAATTGCGCGGCGGACTTGGACAGAATGAGTGGCGTGTTCGAAGACTACTGCGAGGCTTTGGTGGTGCTAACGAAAGAGGAGCGCAAGGCAATTCGCGTGGTCCCGATCTTCTGGGTGGCGGCGGCGGCGATTGTGCTGGCAGTGATGTTTGCATATTCGCGGGGGCAAGTTGCATCGCCGATGCAGCAACCGAGCATGACAGCGGTTCGGAAGACGGATTCGCCGCTGTCTTTGACGGTGAAAGGGGCTGAAAATGTACGCGCGCCTTCCAAGGCGGACCACCACGCGGCGCGGCGAAAGGCGGCAGGTCGTACTGGCAAGGGCGCAGCGTCCCCGGGACTCTGCTCGGGGCAGGGCTGTGCGCCTCGAAAGGTGCAAGGTCAGGGTGCGAACTGGGTGGCGGAGGAACCCGCGATCCAGATTGCGATTCCCGCGGAGGCGATGTTCCCGCCGGGCGCGGTGCCGGAGGGAATGAGTTTTGTTGCGGACGTGAGCATTGGAGCGGACGGAAGGGTGGAACAACTCCGCCTGCGACCGCGACCGGCTCGATTCGAAAGGAGCACGGATCAACCATGAGAATCAAATTGGCGGTCATTGTGTTGCTGGGAGCGGCGACTGCATCGTGTGCACTCGCGCAGGAGAAAGGTGACGTGTTCTTCCGAACCGGCGGCGCCGTTGGGGCTGGTATCGGCGAAAAGGTCTCACGAACTCCGGTCTTGGGAGCGCCGTACAGCGCCTTGATAACCAACGAATCCTCGCAGCTCTTAGCGGATGGAAATCGTATCACGCAGAGCAGCAGCGGGACTACGACGCGCGATTCGCAAGGACGCACCAGGCAGGACGCGCCGCTGCCCGCCATTGGCAACATGGCGGCTGCGAACGCGCCGCACTTCGTGTTCATCAATGATCCCGTGGGGCAAAAAACCTACACATTGAACTTGACGGAAAAAACGGCCCAGAGTTTCGCGATGCCGCGGGCCGGCAGTGGCACGGGAGTGGGAATTGGCACTGGTGGATCTGCGGAAGCGAGTACGTTTTTCCTCAAGCTAAAGCAGGAGGCGGAGGCCAGTGCATCAGGGCAAACGCCGGAAATTGCGACGCAAAAAAGCTTGATCATGATGGACAAGACCAAGGCGGAGACCTTCGGGGAAGCCACAGAGGTGAATACGGAGGATTTGGGTACGCAGACAATGGAGGGCGTGCTCGTCACGGGGACACGGACGACGAAGACGATTGCGGCGGGACAAATTGGAAATGAAAAGCCGATCAGTATCGTGATCGAAGTCTGGACTTCGCCAGAGCTGAAGACGGTAGTGATGAGCAAGCGAAGCGATCCGCGGATGGGCGAGCAGACGTTTCGACTGACGAATATCGTGCGGGCGGAGCCGGATGCTTCGTTGTTCACGGTGCCGGCGGATTTTAAGGTGATTGATGGGCAGCAGACGGTGATCTACCGGATGAAACAGTAGGGACGACGGTACCAGCGGAGAATCGTTGCTGTTCTCTGTTGGCGGGTCGTTTTTTTCTAGATTGAAGTGGAGCCGGAGCGTGGGCCTTGAACGAGGCGCTCGCTCCGCTTTTGCTTTTTATCGAGCGCAGGCGGGCTTCCTGGAGCCGAGACCAGACCTCGGGACGGGTTTGCCGATCCATCTCTGCTGCCGTGCGTCTGGCTTGGTCCAAGGCGCATCTGTTCTCTGGTTTGCTGCAGTGTGCCGAGCGGTGATGGTAGTATCACTCCCGTCTACGGTCGCGGTTGCCATGGCGCGGATCGCTACGGCTGCTCGCTCCATCGAAGATAGCTTGCTGAAAGGATTGTCATCCCTGCGAACAAGTAGCGAATTCGAGCATATGCTGATCGACCACCTCTGTCTTGATGCCAGCCTGGACGCAGAGCTTGCGCGAATGCGTAAGCGGAAAAAGGAGCCGGATTTGGAACTCAAGCGCAACGGATTCGATAGCGCATGCGCGCGCCGTCATGAACGGCGGTTGGAGGGCGGGAAAAAGAATTGCGCGTTATCACAGGCAAGCTCCTCGAACCCGCACCGGGATCGTTGCGCGCACAACTGGAACAGGTGAGGGAATTTGCGGTGTCGCGACTGCCGAAAAGTCGAGAGCTACTCGCGCGCCCCGAAAATATCCAGGAGGCGCATGAGGCGCTTGCCCAGCGCATTGGCCAACTGACCCTACAAGTAGCGAACGAGAATGGAAAAAAACGTATCTTGCTTATGGCAAAGTAGATTCCTTTGGTGAAGAAGACTTGGCGCATTCCGATGGTGCCGGGGGAGGGAAATGGACCGAACGTCTGCGTATTCAGTTCGGGTGCTTGGCCGCCTGGTGACCGCGCGCCACTGGAAGACAGCTTCATCCCAGGCTTAAGACCCACGGGGTTGATGCAGCATAGTGACGAATTTAACGAGGAATCCAATGAGCACAAAAGATGTGTTCACCCAAGAAGTGAGAAAGGCCTTGTCCATGCGTGCAGTAACCAGCTTATTGCTGATGTCGCGGCCGGGCGCTTAACGAAAAACGAGAGGCTGACGGAAGTGATTGCAGGCTGCATTCGGCATACAGACCAGGGAGACCTGCAGGCTTTGAAGCAAATCCTGGACCAGGAGGTGCTCGGGGAACCCACCACGGCATCGGTCGAGTCCGAATCAGAAGATGTCGCGAAGTTGCGCCACATGGCCTCGGAGTTCGCTGAAGGCTTTAACACCGGGGACGTGGAACGCATCATGCGTTTCTACGGAGACTCTTACGTGGACATCAATCTTCGTAACCCAGTGCAATCATGGCAGGAGCGCCGGGAATATTATGCTGAAGTGATCCGGAGTGGCGGTTTTCGCGTGCAGGTGCAACCTGAAGAAATCCTCATCCGAGGAGATTTTGCATTTATTCGTGGCACGATCGAACTCACGCCTGGTCCAGAGCTCGGCGACTCCGCACGCAAAGAGCTTCGGTACGTCGAAATCGCCCAACGGCAACACGGTGGTTCTTGGCAGGTCATGTGGGGCATGGACGGCCCCGTCCAAGAATACACGCCGTCTCCGAAGTAAAGAAAGTGCTCAACAGCGCGGCGATAGAGCGATCCGCCAATCACAGCACACTGGCGCGAGCCGGCCACTGCGTGCAAATAGAGCCGAGATTCAACTGTGCGCACGGCTCTTTGCTGCAGGTCTGCGACGCTGGCCAGAAGGCTTCGTGCTCTATCGGAAGCGCGATTCCTCTGAAGGGGATGAGGGAGCATGACGCTCTGGCGCGCTTCCGAGAAAGCATAAGACTACTCAGAAGTTAGCCTCGTCGCCGAATCTTTCATTTGCTGATAATCTATGCGACTTTGACAGGCAATCCGGGTCGTCCGGGCGAGGAGTATGACAGTCTCCACTATGGATCTGGACGGCACGAGTGCCGCGCGAAGGCGAGTGGTGTGGTCGAGTGTGCTGGGCTCTACAGTCGAATGGTACGACTTTCTCGTCTACGGAACGGCTGCTGCGTTCCTGTTTAACAAACTGTTCTTCCCAAGCTTCAGCCCGGCGCTCGGCACCATCGCTGCTTTCGGTTCGTACGGGGTTGGCTTCATAGCGCGTCCGCTGGGCGGCGCAATTTTCGGCCATTTCGGCGACCGCATAGGCCGCAAGGCGATGCTAACGATGACAATCCTCATCATGGGCTTCGGTACATTCCTTATTGGTTGCCTCCCGACTTATGACCAGATCGGGATTGCCGCACCACTTCTTCTCATAACACTGCGGGTTCTTCAGGGCGTCGGTATTGGAGGAGAGTGGGGAGGAGCCGTGCTCATGGTGATCGAGAACGTTCCGAACGAACGACGCGGCTACTATGGAAGTCTGGTGCAGCTCGGGTACCCGATTGGTGTAATTTGTTCGACGGGTGTTTTCGCCGTCGCATCGAGATTGCCCGAGGCGCAGTTCCTAACCTGGGGTTGGCGCGTGCCATTCCTTCTCAGCGCAATACTCGTTGGAATCGGTCTGTTCATCCGGCTGCGTCTCGAAGAAACGCCAGTATTCCGTCAGGTCCAGGCGCGGCACGACGTCGCGAAGATACCACTGCTGGAGATCTTGGCAAAGCATCGCCGCACGTTTCTGACGGCTGTTGGGCTCAAGGTCTCGGAGATTGCCTATGTCAGCGTTGCGACAATCTTTTCCATTACCTACGTCACAGGACACTTAGGAATGTCTCGCAGCGCCATTCTGAATGGTATCCTTTTGGCCGCCGTCATCGAGCTGTTCACAATTCCCGCGTTTGGCTGGCTGTCGGACCGTTACGGGCGCAGGCCGTTGTTCGTGGTGGGCTGTATATTTTCGATTCTATTCGCTTTCCCAATGTTCTGGCTCTTCCGAACCCGCAATGCCGCGGTCATCGCCTTTACGGTCGCCGCGGCGGTCAGTTTCGGGCAGGGCATCATGTTTGGACCGGAGGCAACCTGGGTCGCAGAGCTCTTCGCCGCTCGCTTACGTTACAGCGGTGCGTCACTTGGATTCCAGATCGGCGCGGCCCTGAGCGGCGGATTGACACCGGTGATTGCGTCAGCCCTCCTGCTGTGGACGGGTGCGACTTGGCCGATCTCACTCTACCTAATGGTGGTCGCTGTGGTGACACTTACCGCAACGTTTGCGGCCCCTGAAACCTCACGCCAACCCCTAGCTTGAGTGGATCGTTATGCAAGAGGCAGACTCCTCGCACCAGGGGCATTGCTATGCCGCGTCAGACGTACGGCCAACAGCCGTACATTTCTATTAATTCGTCCGCCTAGTCGCCGTACACTTGGTTGCTGGGGGACAGGCATGGCAGGTATCCGACGTCAGCACCACCCGCGAAAGGAACAGCGCTTGGAAGCCGGGGTCACTACTGAGCAGAAACGCCTTATCGAGTGCGCAGCGACATTGCGCGGCACAACCATAACCGAGTTCGTAGTTAGAAGCGCTCAGGAAGCGGCGATGAATACGATCGAGGACTTCGAAGGTTTGCATCTGCGGGATGAGGCCCGCGACGTCTTTGTAAATGCGGTTTTGAATCCACCCGCACCGAACGATGCTGCTTGTCGAGCTGCAGAACGCTGCAAGAAGCAGATGTGGCTCTAATTGGCCAAGAAGCAAGAAGAACCTCGCTTCACCATTAAGCCGCTCGGAGAAAAACACCACCGGGCGGCTTTTTCATGTGGCGTGGAAGCACTTGATTCCTACCTCCACAAGCGTGCCGGTCAAGACGCGAGAAAGCACGCGCCGCCACCCGTTCGTCGCTACCACCGACGGCCAGACCATTGCTGGCTACTATACGCTTTCCCAATTCGCCATAGGGCTAGACGCAATTCCCGAAGAGGTTGCGAAAAGGCTGCCGAAATATCCGATGGTAGCTGCCACGCTTCTTGGCCGTCTGGCGGTGAGTACGGAATTTCGCGGGCAGGGCGTCGGAAAGATCTTGCTCATGGATGCCCTCCACCACAGCCTTGATTCGAGCAAGCAGATGGCATCGGCTGGTGTTATCTTAGATGCAAAGGGTGAGTTCCTGGCTGGATTCTACAGGAGATACGGATTTGTTGAAGTGTCCAAAATTGAGGAACGACTCTTCCTGCCTATGGGGACCGTCGAGCAATTGTTTCGGAAGGGCAGATAGCGGGCGTGGCATCGCCTAAGAACTGACAACGCATGCGCCTCTATTCCGGCACCACAAAATCCCTTATCGAAGACTCAACCTACAACCGCATTGCTACGAAACTAAGAGACGCATTCTTCCTTGAATTTCGGTACCAGCCAGCAGTCGCCGAGGTAAATTCCTGGAACAATTCCCTCCGCGCCGTCTCACAAGTTTTTCAAACAGCAAGCTTGCTCGATCATGGCGTTTTGCTGGAACTTCAACTCCCGCTCACCTCCAAGCGGCTTGACTGCCTTGTGACCGGGTACGACCGCGAAAAAGCGGCTAACGCAGTCATTATCGAGTTAAAGCAGTGGAGCGGATGCAAAGGCGCATCTGGAAAGAACGAAGTTGCCACTTTCGTCGGCGGCAATATCCGGGATGTGCTTCATCCTTCGGTCCAAGTAGGGCAGTACATGACGTACCTTACCGACTGCCATACTGCCTTTCAGGGCCAGGACGGAATCAGGGCGCATGCGTGTTCTTATCTGCACAACTACAGCGCGATAAAGGACGATCCTCTTTTCTTACCGCAGTTTGCGGAGCAGATTAGGCGGTCTCCGGTCTTCACTGCCGATCACGTGCCGCATCTCACGGCGTTTCTAGACGAACGAATTCATGGTGCCGACGGCGGCGAAGTTTCGGCGAAAGTAGAGCAGAGCAAGTACTGCCCCAGCAAGAAATTGCTCGACCATGTCGCCAAACTGATCAAGGGCAAGCCGGAATACGTGCTACTCGACGAGCAGCTAGTGGTTTATGACAAGGTTGTGGAAGCTGCGAAGGATGGTGTCAAAGGAAGAAAAAAGGCTGCCATTATCGTGCGAGGCGGCCCTGGCACAGGGAAATCGGTCATTGCCATGAACTTGCTCGGTGATCTCTCAGGGATGGGCCTAAACACGCACTACGTCACGGGTTCTCGTGCATTCACTTCCACTATTCGGGAAATCGTGGGCGCCCGTGGCGCTGCGCAAGTGCGCTACTTCAACAGCTATATGGGCGCGGACGCGAATGTGATTGATGTCATGATCGCCGACGAGGCTCACCGACTTCGAGAGACCAGCAACAACCGATTTACGCCAAGGGTAAAGCAGAGCAAACTCTCACAGATCCACGAGTTGCTAAAGGCAAGTCGCACTTCTGTGTTTTTCATTGATGACAACCAGATCGTAAGACCGGGGGAGATCGGCTCCACCGGCTACATTAAGACTGAGGCTGAGAAACTCCACTGCGACGTTTGTGAATTTGAATTGGAAGCCCAGTTCCGCTGCGCTGGCTCAGATGCGTTCGTCAGTTGGGTGAACAACACCCTCGGAATTCAGCGTACACCACATGTGATGTGGAATCAGGCCGACGAGTTCGACTTCAGAATCATGCCCACTCCCCAAGCCCTGGAGGACACAATCAGGAAAAGACTGGAAGAAAAATCCACAGCGCGTCTGGCAGCAGGCTTTTGCTGGCCGTGGTCTAAGCCCCGGTCTAACGGGACACTCGTGGATGACGTAGTCATCGGCGCTTACGTCCGACCATGGAACGCAAAATCCGACTCGGGCAGCCTCGCGCCTGGCATCCCGAAAGAGAGCCTCTGGGCGTACGACTCAGGTGGCGTGAATCAAATTGGTTGTGTTTACACGGCGCAGGGATTCGAATTCGATTATGTGGGCGTCATCTTCGGGCCTGATTTAGTCTACGTACCCGAGGCTGCGGATTGGAAGGGAGACAAGACCAAGTCCTTTGACACTGTCGTGAAGAGGTCTGGCGACCGATTCACGCAAATGGTAAAAAACACTTACCGCGTTCTTCTGACGCGCGGCATGAAAGGCTGCTACGTCCACTTCATGGATAAGAACACAGAGAACTTGTTTCGAAGTCGCGTGGAACACACTGGAAAAGTGTAATGAATCAGGGCACGGCCCCTGTGCCGGGTCAAAATACATGGTCGCCCCGCTCCCATTCGTGCGCCCGACAATGACGTGCGTTTGCTCCGAAACGGATGATCAGGCCCTACACTTGTACAAACACCGGGGGCCGACGCCGGCAAGACCATTCGGATCGTGGCCGAATGCCTGATTTGAAGCATAGTCCTAGAAGAGAAGCTTTAGGCCGAGTTGTATCACTGCGGGGCAAAAGCGGCTGTCGACTTCCCAAACTACGAGCTACCCATATCGCCGACAGAGCCGAAAAGATTGACTCGGTT
>Ga0210399_10002011_pt1 | contig 15811 bp, 18 predicted proteins | sample IncBWC14MmetaG_FD_150865 | JGI IMG/M metagenome (GOLD analysis project Ga0210399, IMG submission 150865) | Forest soil microbial communities from Barre Woods Harvard Forest LTER site, Petersham, Massachusetts, United States - Inc-BW-C-14-M | ecosystem: Environmental > Terrestrial > Soil >...
AATTTGGCGACGCGGGAATCGCCGCCCGCGGAGCGCACCAGTGCCTCCTCGGAAAGCGTGCGCAGCGCTTGGCGGACCGCTTCTTCGTCAAGCGTCATCACCGGATCGCGGTTGGATTTCTGGTTGCACGCGTTGACCAGCGCGTTCAGCGAGAGCGGGTAATACTCAGGCGTGGTGCTTTCCTTTTCAACCAGCGCGCCTAGCACGCGCGCCTCAGCGTCCGTTAGCTGCAGTGCCATCCCAAAATCATAGCAGGAGCCTCGAGCAACTCGAAGTCGGCCAGAAGAAAGAAAGTTTTTTGGGCGGACAGGGCAACGAAGCTACAACTAATTGCGAGACAACGCGTAGTCTTGCCTTAGAAGAGAAGGCTCGGTTCATTGCAAGTCTCAGAGAAGGTTCTCCGGGGACGGTGACTGTATGGGCCGTTGAAAGCGGCCTGAGCTTAGGTATGGAGATTTACGACGCTCTTAGAGCATCCGGCTGGCAAATGCAGGAACCAGAAGTTTAACTTCTTACAAAACCGATGAACGAAGACATTGATGTATTTGTGCACGGTGAACCTGTTTACGCAGGGCAATTTACCACTTCAGACCCGCCGACTGTAACGCTAATGCACTCCCTCGCCACACTCAGGAGAATCAAGTCTGGGGGGCTGGCCCGCTCTGATAGGGTCGCTCAAGGGGTCATTAAAATAGTTGTCGGGCCACCAGTACCCAACTGACCAATCCGATACGAACTTGAGACGCCAGCGTCGAACCTCATCGACGCCGCTCGCTGGAATCTTCCACTGGCCACTTCCGATCAATCCGCTCCAAAATAAACGCCGCCTCATCAACCGCCTTGTCTTCAAAATACTGCTTCGCGAAATTTGGCTCCTCCGACTCCATCGTTTCGATCAGTTTACGGGCGCAAAGCAGAGTGGCAGAAAATAGAATCGCGTGCTTACGTTCTTCGGTCATTGGGGTCTCGCTGATTGAAGTGCAGAGAAACGGGAGAACAGTTTACAGCCTTTTCGACTTACATTTCTTCAGAACGTACTCTGAAATACCTCCCTGGGGAATCCCCTAGTTGTCGGGGAACGGAACCACATCTAGATTAACCATGCCTGACACGGAACCGGTCGGTCCATCCCCGCCGACCCGAAACACATGGCGGGATTCGGGGGAAGCTATTGCGCATCATGCCTACCCGAGTTCTTCACTCCAATGTGATGATTTGTGGGAACGCGTGATCGCGTAGCTCGTAGTAAAGGGAGTCAATCAGCATGGCAGAGAACTCAATCGATAGGGAGAAAGTTTGCAAAGATCTGAAAATCCAGAGGGCCAAGCTCTTCAAGCAATTTTCGAAGCACCCTAAGGATATCCGCCTGGCATTGACAATCAAGATTATTGACAATCAGATTGCCGACTGTGCTGAGTGGGTTCGAACGAATTATACGAGCAAGGAAATAGCAAAAAAGAACATTGCTGCGGTCAAACAAAAATCCCCCGAGTACTGATCGGTTGCTAAAGCATTGGCTATCTTCCGATTAGTCAAACCGGTCGCGTTCTAGGACTTCAAATGGACGATTACCGCGTCAACCGGGCACAACCGGCACCACGGCGATCAATTTCAACTCCGCTGCAGATAACGATTCGAAAGAGATTTCTAAACGGCGTAGGCGCTGCACACTGGTACAGCGCCATCGCGACGCCGACAACCCAGGCTTGTGAACTTCAGAAGGCGCAATACGGGCCTGGAGCCGGAAGCTCGCTGCGGAACGCACCTCCCACAGGAGCGATTACCACGGCAATATCCCTGGCCGGGTTGCCGGTCTCGTTGCGCCCGATATGCCCGTGTCCGGTGTCTACATACCCTTCACCGGCCTTGACAACTGTCGGTGAGCAAGTCGGGTCGTCCACCTCGTAAAAAGTGACCTCGCCTTGAGTGACAGTGATAAACACTGGGCCCGGGTGTGTGTGCCATCCCGTAGAAGCTCCGGGGGCGTAATCGTTGGTTCTCACTACCATGTCGATCGCCGGTTTCGCCTGCGCCATAAAGTCAAACGTGGATTGGCTGTCCGTCTTTACCTTAAACCTCTCGAAGGTTCCCCGACCGATAAGCGTAGGTGTAACTCCGACAGGTGTGGAGGCCCGTGTGATCATCGTGCAGGCTGCGACAACCAACAGGCACAGGAACCCCACAGTCCACTTCGTTGTTCTTTCTCTGATTCTTTTCATTGTCAGTCCTCCTTTTTCCTTTTGGTCCGCGTAGCGCGTGCGAATCTTTGGGCTTGTAGATATGGAAGTCAATCCTACGGCACTCATTCCCGCGCCAAATTCAAATCAGGGGTTAAGCCCCTGATTCTGCACGAGATCAGGGCCGACCTCTGGATACGTAATTGTGTGATACCCTCTCGTCACCAGGTATCCTATGCCGGACGCAACGCAGACTCCCGCCGTCCACCGATTCGGTGCGTTTGAAATACATCTTCAATCGGGAGAACTGCGCAAAAGCGGGATGCGGCTGCGCCTTTCGGGGCAGCCCCTTCAAGTCTTGGCGATCCTGATCGAACGCTCCGGCGAGGTGGTCACACGTGAGGAATTGCATTCCAAGCTGTGGTCGGCCGACACCTTCGTCGATTTCGATCACGGGCTGAACAACGCAGTCGCCCGGATTCGGGAAGTACTGGGTGATTCGGCAGAGGCACCGCGATACGTGGAGACTATTCCGCGGCGTGGTTACCGATTCGTAGCGCCGCTGACTGATCTCCTGCCAGCCACGCTTCCTCCGTCGACTGCAGAGTTGAGAGTTGGCTCCGCGCACGAGATCACGCGCCCGGCCTCAGGCCCTTCGGTGCTACCTACTGGAAAGAGATTCCGTTCTACCCACCTGATGCTGCTAGGGGGAGCAGCCGTGCTGGTACTCTTCACCTTAGCGTTCGCACTGTACCGCAGCAGCCACGTCAAGGGCACAAGCAAAACGGCCATCAAGTCCCTGGCGGTGCTGCCTTTGAAGAATCTGTCGGGGGACCCAACGCAGGAGTACCTTGCTGACGGGATGACCGAGGAACTCATCGGGCGTCTTGCCGGAATCCATGACCTGCGGGTCGTTTCCCGTACTTCCGTAATGCGCTTTAAGGACGCGCGGCTCTCGGTGCCGGAGATTGCCAGAACCCTCCATGTGGATGCGGTTGTCGAAGGGTCGGTCATACGGGAGGGTAGTCGCATTCGTGTCCACGCCCAATTAATTCGCGGCGCGACCGACGAGCATTTCTGGTCAGAAGCTTACGATCGCGACTTGCGGGACGTTCTTGGCTTGCAGAGTGAAGTGGCCGAATCTATCGCGCTGAAAGTCAAGGCCACCGTTACCGGAGAGGAACGCACTAGGCTCACCGCGGCGCGGCCGGTCTCCACGGAGGTTTATGAGAGCTATCTCAAGGGCCTGTATGTGTATCGCAAAACCAGCAGCAGAGCCGGCGTCGAGGAAAGTATTGGGTACTTCCAGAACGCGATCGCAAGGGATCCAACATATGCGCCAGCTTACGTGAGCTTGGCAAGCGCTTACAGATTTCTCAGTACGGTCACGATCGGTGGTTCTCCCGCGGAGCGCCTTAAGGCAATGACCGCTGTCCGAAAAGCACTGGAACTGGACCCGTATCTCGCCGAAGCACACGCTGTCCTCGCGGACCTGCTGACAACACAGTGGCGTTGGACCGAGGCCGAGGCGGAATACAGACGCGGTTTGGAACTGAATCCCAGCGACGCGAGCGCTTATGGCGGTCTGGCTGGATGGCTGTTGAGTCAAGGACGGCTCGCCGAGGCGGAGGCACGGGCCCGGAAAGCTCGCGAACTCGATCCCTCGCCAGACACAGGGAACGAACTTGGATGGATTTTATTCAACGCTCGCCGCTACGACGAGGCAATACGCGAATACCGCAGCACGTTGGCAATTGAGCCAGATAATGCAAACACGCTTTGGCGCCTTGGATTCGCGCTCAGCTTCAAGCACCAATCCCAGGAAGCAATCGCTGTGCTCGAGAGCGCGGTCTCTGTCTCTGATCGCGCTCCCGGCAACCTCGGGGTTCTGGCCGTTGTGTATGGTCAGGCGGGCCGGCGCGAAGATGCTCTGCGAGTGCTGGCTGAATTAAAGAAGCGGCAAAGGACCGGCTACGTTCCTGCCGGCGCCTTTGTACTGACCTATTCGGGCCTCGCTGATCGGGAGCAGACACTTATCTGGCTCGAGCAGGCTTACAAGGAACAATCTCTCATCCTGCTCTATCTAAGGGTGCACCCCATCTTTGATTCCCTCCGCGGCGATCCGCGTTTTAAAGACCTGCTCCATCGCGTCGGGCTTGACCAGAGTTGATAGCCACATGTCCTGGATTGGCGCTGCCAGGCTCGCGAAGCCACTGACCTCTTCTCTGCTGCTGTATTGTGTCGTGAGCACGACGGGCTCGGATCCAAGCGGCTCGCGATAGGTCGAGAAACTGGCGGAGTGGTTGGCTACTCATATCTCGTTCGGCCCCTTCCGGATGGTTGCTCCCAGTACTCCAAGTTTCCGATTTCCGCGTTAACCAGGGTGCGCCGGGCTAAACCGGCATGTTGCAGGGAATGAAAGAGTCCTACAAGAAAGGAGACAGCGACTCCATCTTGGCCCTCAGTCTTGCAGGTGGCATCGTGAGATGTCGCTTGAAGCGTAGACAGGGGTATCGGTGGGCAGGGCTATTGAGCTTCGAAAAACGCAAAACCAGGATGCCGACTCTCTCCTGATTGGAGGAAGGCAACACGGCTGTATCGCGATAACGCGAGCGAGCAGTCGGTCCTGCGTAGTCGAAGAACCCGCGCACGCTGAGAAACAACATGCACGAGAACCGGGAGACCTCTGGAGCGCCTCGCCCCCGCAAGGGAACGAGGCCGGTCCGCGAAGGCCCAAAGCCACACGGTGGACGCGCACGCTTTGGAGGAGTCGGACCGCGCCATACTATCGATGAACCAGACGGACAAAGAGGAGCGATCTTCGGCGGAGCCTGGGGAGAAAACGGCGCGGGCCAAGGAGAACATCGTTCAATCTGACACTAGCCCGACACAGTGCGGGGAAGTGAGTGTTCCAAGGACTGCGCGGTGTGCGAGGAGCAGTCCTCCTCGTCAATCATCCAAGGTGGGAGCCGTATGCGTTATGCCGCTCGTACGGTTCTGTGCGGGGGGCGATCAGCGATGGTCGTCCCTACCGCGACCACTGAGTCAAAATATCGGATGAGAAATCTCTAAATTGCCGTGGGTTCTTGGTAACTTGTCCTTCTATAGCCGCCGGGTCGCCCTCTTCCGTAGACTTCTCGCAGATGATCCGGCGACTGAAGCTCTGATCCCATTGATTCACACATCTTGCGATGTAGCGCTCATCGCGTTGTCGGTGTGGCGACCCCTTTGATGAGCAGCCACAGCGCGAGCACGACCTGGAACACGAGCGCCGGCAGCCACTGGTAGTATCCGGTCAGCGGCCCTGTGGAGAAACCGGCGAGCTGCAGAGGCAGTGTCACCGCGAGGAGGCCCGACGCGAGAACGCCCAGCCAGGCGATTGAGACGGGCACCATCCGTCCGCGCAGGAGGAGATAGGAAAAGATCAAACTCCCCACGGCAAAGAAGATCGAACCGATGGGGACGCTTGCGCCCGGCATTAGCAGAAACGCACGCAGCGCGTTCGTTGTTGGGATGTCCGGCGCACCCGTCCCGGTTCCCGCCTTTGCCAGCCACAGCAGTCCAAGGTAACTCGGGATGTTGTTGAGCGAACCGAGCACGCCTTCCGTAACCCGGCAGACCAGGCCCAGCATGGCAAGCTCGTGGTCCTCGTCGCACGTGATCCCGTAAAGCGTCACGCCCAGCACGAGGGACGAGAGGCATTCGAGCAGCGTAATCAGTATGGCCAGCCGCACGTTTGTCGCGTACTGCCCGATGCGGGCGACCATCGCGGCACCACCGTAGCCGCCCCTCGCCTGGTGCATCAGCAGCTCGATGCAGATACCGATCGCTGCGTAGAAGAGGTACGTAAATCCGGCGATTTTTGCGTTCGTGTTGCGTGTCATGTCAGCTCCTCTTCGCTATCCTGGCTCCCAGCGTCCATGTCCTCTCGCTGCCAAGGCGCCAACCGCGGCCCAAGGCCATTGACTGGACGACATGATTAGCTTGCGCCCGCCTGTGCCGTCCCACTGACTCGATCGGACCCAACTCCGGAAGGTGGTAATCCCTTCAGCAGGAGCCAAAAACCCATCGTCAGCTCGAAGAAGAAGACAGGAGCTCCATAAATCTCAACGGGGATGACCTTCGCAAGCTCGGGGAACACGATGAACGAGAATGCGGACGCTCCCATCAGAAAGGACGCAACCATTCCCCATGCCGCCAATGCTCGTGGGATGAAGCGGGACTTGAACCACAGATAGCAGAAGGCAGTACTTCGAAGCCCGGCGAGCACCAGGCCAACGTTATACGCGTCGGCATGCGCACTCACCGACAGCCTCGCCAGTGCCTGCAACCGGTTCGCTTCGAATGCGTGCAGGTAGTCCGCGCCACTCAGGATCTGCAAAACATCGAAGTCACTGAGCGTGACGACGACCAGGATTGCGGTCTCTATCAGCCCCCAGCCCGTGGCCACCAAAGCGAGGCTTCGATTGACTGGCATGAGGACGACGTAAAGAGCAATGATCAAGACGACATCGAGCGTAAAGACAGTGAGATTACTGGCGGTGCCCAGACGAAAGAGCCGTTCGTGCGCCATGATGTTCTGCGCCGTTTGCGCGGCATTGTTGAAGGCGATGAGTTGGTTGCGTACATAGAACTCGGCGAAGATCGCCGGCGGCAGCGCAAACAGATAGGCGAATCCCACAACGGTCGCTGCTTTGCGTTGTGATTCGTCGACGGTGCCGATTGTCATTCCGCATCCCCCCACCGTCTCGGTGCCGCCTAACTGGTAGTAGGCCGACCAGTATATCTCGGCCAACCCTGCGGGCTCGCAGTATAAAGCCGAACCCGCCCAGCCGAAGGACGTCTGCAACATTATGCGGCTCCAGGCACTTGGCAGACGGAACAGCGAAGAGGGAGCAGAGAACGACGATGCTGGGTACGGTCGAAGAATTTGCTACGAAGCGATTGGTGGAGCGGGAAGCCGCATCGTTTCTTGCCCGCGTCAATCGTCTCGACTATCGGCCAGTGAGCGGCAAATCGGAAAGGTTCTTCCCAGTACTCCAAGTTTCCGATTCCGCGTTAATCAAGCACTGACAATTGGATTCGCGTGCGGTACGCTTCCTACATGTTCTGCCCTGAATGCAGAGCCGAATACCGCCCTGGATTTACCCACTGCTCCGACTGCGATGTGGACTTGGTACACGAACGTCCTGAACCGCACACGCGTGCGCCGAAGCCGAAGCGTGACTGGATGTCAATGCTTCCCACAGTCAGGCGTAAGTACGGGGATGGACGAAAAACTGTTCACTGGTGGACCTCGTACAAACGACAAACTGGCACTTGGCCTTGCTCTTCAATCGCTATCCATTTCATCCATTGGGTGGTGCTTTTGTTTGGAGGAGGGTTTCTCATCTGGTGGGGCGTCGAACACGATTTATCGCGGTGGCAGTTCTTAGGCATTTTTTTACCGGTGGCGTTCCCGTACGGCATTCTTGAGAACTGGGCAAAGAGAAGCGTGAAACTGAAGCTTATGCGACGCGCAAGGCGTCTAAACAACGCCGCGAGGCGAACGACAGACTATCTCTGCCCCGTGAGACCCGTACCTACTTTCCGGTTTCGGCGGTAATCAAGAGTGCGAACTTAACGCTTTGGCGCTAGAGAGCCCTAGCAATCTCTCTCATCACTTCTCAGGGTCCAATTCAGTTGAGCGGATTTGACGCCCGTCCCACACAAACACAAACGGTCGGTTAGTCTTGCCGCGGTTTCTCCAACTGGCAGGTAGAAATGGGAGTGGTTTTCCTCGCTCATACAATTCCAGCAGCTTTACACACTCTTCCTTTAATGCTGGTGGAAGAGGATAGTCGCTGAACAAAAAAAGCATCCAGTAGAGGGCAAATGCGCCTCGAGAAGGCCATGGGGCTGCCACATCACGCAAAATTGAAATCACCGTCCGCCAACCAATATGACGAACCGTGGCCTTCATCCACGATTTCATCGAACTCGCATTCGCTTCTGCGAGGCCCGGCTTGAAATAACGACGTAATCATCACGCGTGAGTTGCGCACGGTCAGCCATAGAGAGTGCGCCAGTGAAGCGTGCTTTCAGCAGCGGCGCAATAATCTCCATGCGCTGGGGCTGTGGCAACGCACGGATTCTGCGCAACAGGGCTTGCTCGCGCTTTGAGTCACGGCGTCCAGCAGCATAGGCTTGGAGGTCAGCAGCCAGGTCGATGCTCATAGATTGCAACGCAATATTATTGGCTGAAATTCAATTCTCTTGCGAACCATCTGCGGATTCTACATCTACCGTCTGGTCGCCTCAATGTCCGCTATGGTGTGCCCCGTGGGGTCGCCACCGTTCAAGTGCCCGATTAGTCGAAACCGGGAAAGATGTTTCGATTCAGTCAAGCAGAAGGTGCACCCCATCTTCAGACTCACGACCACCCGGGCCATGATCACGAATTATCTCGGTCAACCACTCAAACACCGTTGGCCCCTCCTTGGCTCGCGCCTGCTCCAAATCTTGTGACACGCGAGCACGATTCGTGGGATGACACCGAGCCAAGCGCAATTCCAACTGCCGTATCGTTTCGGGATAGCCAAGCCGTTGACTGGATATCTCGTGGTTCTTCCATTGAATTGTGAAACCTTCCTCGGGCGTTCCGAAGCCTCCTCTTAGCACGTCATTCAACCCATCGAGATTGGGGAATGGCGGATTCCACTGTGGTGTCACTACACGATAGAACTCCGCAAAGAACTCTTCCAGAGTGGAGAACCATGCGCCGTCTATCTCGTATACCAGATTATTAGCGGCAAGCGCGATATCGCGAACGAACACAGCGTAAAACAGCGTATTGATCGCACCGATGGCGGACAGGAAAAGTACCAATAGGTAAGCCGTGAGCGAACTAGCCCACCACAATGCGAGAACCACCGAAACAAGAATTATGGCAGAGAAGAGTACCAACAAAATCAGGCGTATCAACAAGGCTGCATGACTGCGCCCCTTCCAAAGAAAATAAAACATTGCGGTAAGGAGAATCCAGAACAACACCCCGTACAATCGTGCGGGAACTGCCGCAAATTTCTCTGTCAGCCAACCAGCCAATACGAGTGCGCCAAGGCCGCCGACCAGACCGAGAAGGGCCAAGGGCAACGACGCAAGCAGGTGGCCGACCTTAGCTCGACGGAATTGTGAAAGAAGCTCCGTCCAGAGATTCCAAAGCGCGACAAAGCCGAAACCAGCTATGCCGACTCCTGACGCCCCGCACAGCCCCATCAGCGTGCCTCCCACGATTCTCAAGCCGTCGCTTGTGGCATCGGCAACGCTCGCCAGCAAGTAAACTGCGACCGAAGAAGTGATTCCGAATCGGAGATAACGCATTTCCCGTGACACAGCGGGTCCGCTTTGAGGCATCCCAAGAAATTCAGATTTGACTGGTCGGCGCTCTTTCAGGGTCGCCCACGCCTTTGCGTAGTAGACAGAGATGGCTGCCAATCCCAGCAGCGCACAGGCCGTGCCACGGGGAAAGGCTCCACCATTGAGAAGGTTGCTGGCTATGGGAGGACTCCTTGGACTGAATCTATGAAATAACCCGATGAAGGGTCAAGGAATCGTAGCGGAGTTGGGCGACAACCAACGTTAGTCGGATACGGTCAACTGTATAACGTTGGACTTTATCCTCTCTGACTTGCTATCAATGTGGCCCCTTATGCCTCGTGCGACCTGCACAGTATATTCACCCGGCTCCAGCTTGTAGATATGCGTAACGCTAAATCCTCATCGAAAGACTCACCTGGCTTCAAAACGCGCGTTGCGTAGATTGCCCACCATGATGTCGGGTTCTCCTTCAAATGTCTGTACGCCGGTGTCAGTGCGGGTACCCGCTCATCCGAGTCGGCGACTTCAACGTCGTAATCGAACTCGGGGTTACCGAAGCCCACGGCGAAATGAATCTCATGACTGGATGTGTAGGTAATTGTAGTTTTGACGTGAACCTCGGAGCTGCTTGTTGCAGCAGTATATGGTCCCTGCAATTTCAAGGAAAATTCCTAAGAGGTGGTCGTGAAGGCTGCGGTAAGCGGAAAAACAAGCGCTAGTCCGCTTCCTAGGATTCTTGTCATGGCAAACATAGATAGGAGTGACACAATCTCTGTTGAGTTTACCGCTGAAGTGCTATGACTCCGAGCATTTTAGCCTGTCAGGTACTCCAGAGCTCCTGATACGTCTAACCGGACAACTCAAGTACTAGACCGAACGCATTATAAATTTGCGCATTCTGAGTTAGTTGGAGCGGGCGATGTCGATCATGGTCGCTGTGTTGGGGGTTTGCGTGTCGATGTCGACGAAGCCGTCGGGAGTGACGGTGACTAGCCCACAAGAAGATTTTTAGTGCAAATGGTTTCTTTCGGGCAGATCTGTCTTAGCGAGAATCGTCATAATTCCCACGGCGTGTAAATCATTCTTGCCGTCCAAAGCAAGCGTAAGTCCCCCATTCTCTGCCTGCGTGAAGTGCAGGACAGCGTCCGGCAGAACATCCACGACAATTTCTCCTTCTTCCTTCTGGTTCGTTTTATACCTGCCATTGAAAGCGAGCCGCGTGCAGTTAGACGCCCCGCGACACAAGCTCATCTCGCCGCTGTGTATATGATCGGCGCCATCAGCCTCAAACTTTCCAGTCAAAGAGACCGCGCCATCCGCGTCGGAACCGAGCAAGATAAAAGTGTAGGTGCCGCGCAAAGCGGCAGCGGCTCCCATGATGATGACCTGCGCAGTGCCGAAATCCAGGGCATTGACTTGTGAGCTGGCCTGAACCGTAACTTCCTGAAAGGGCACTACACCGGGCGCGGTGTATAGGCCGGTCTGCGTGATGGAGCCACAGTCCTGACCCCCACCACATAGCAGTCCCCCCACGCCCCAGGTAACCGCAGTTATGGAAGTTCCCGTGACCGTGGCGGTGAATTGCTGCCGACCGTTTACCGCCAGGGTTACACTGGGCGGAGAAACTTTCACCGTCACTGTGGGCGGGAAACTGGACTGCGAGTTAGTGTTGCAGCCAACGCAAAAGATGGCCGAGCTAACCGCAAGCAAAATGATTCTGCCCATCTCGCCTCCTCGTAGGAAACCCCTTGAATCCGCGCGATAGTTCCACGCAAGGACACCTTCCCCGTGGAGAAGCTGCTATCAGAAAAGAGCGCGGAAATGACGTCCATATTACTGGCCCGCGTCGCAGTACTTGGGTGCTTCACTCTGGTTTCCCAATCCGCAGGAGAGCCATGCCGGTGTAAGCAGGAGACTCGAAACCAGGAAGATATTACAGCGAATTAGCACGACCCAACTCCGTAGAGTTAAAATCACTGTCGGCACCATGGAAACGGAAAATAGATCGGTTGTCACTTTCGAGAGCACGGCTTTTAACATGGCCGAGCCAAAAGACTATTTCATCAATCCCTGCTGTTTCGGGGACGATGTGGCGAAGTGGCTGATTGGCGAACTCCAAAAACAGGGTGTGGAGACTGACAAAAAACCCGGCCAAGAAGATTTCGGATGGTATCTGAATTTTAGAGTGAAAGGCACCGAACACACTTTTGTAATCGGGCATCGCCCGAACGGCGATTCGGAGGCAGGGACGTGGATTGGTTGGCTTGAGAGAAGCCGTGGTTTCATCGGTTCTCTACTGGGCGGACGCAAACGCGGGATTCAGTCTTCGGCGGTAGAAGCAATTCACGGTATCTTATCGAGTTCTCCGCTGATTCGAGACGTGCGCTGGCATTACCAACGTGACTTCGACAAGGGGAATCATGAACGTGGCGCGTCATCCGTGCCGCTTAACTCCTGATTGCGTCGGTTACCGGACATCAAATGGCTACTATACTTATCCTTCTCGATTATCGCGCCCCGAGCAACTTCCGCAGCCTTTCCTTCCTGGTCTGCTGCGCCGGACTGCCGGACCCTTGCTTAATCCATTTCAGCAGATTCGGGACGTTCACAGTATGGCGTGTCGGCTCTTGGAAAATTTCTACCTCGACCTGTCTGATTGTCTCGTCCGTGTCTGATTCCCATCCCACATCCGCCAGTCGATTCAATCCGCGCAGCACAGCCTCGTATAAAGATTCTGCATAAACGACCACGCTATGTTCCGTATCGTGGGAGTCCTTCAACCGGACGACGCACTTGCTGATCGACATATGAACTCGGGATGGTGGATTGGTGGAGGAGGGACTCCAAGTCTACCAACAAAGGCGGGGAGCAGGAACCCCGGACGGGTCGTCCTGACCACCGTGTGAACGACTGGCAACCATTGAACGGCGAGTAGTATCTGCAACCATGTTGCCAGTGTGTTGCCAATCAAGCCGAATTTAGACTCCCAACGGCTCCCAGAGACTCCCGCTCGTTCTCTCAAAATATGCTATTTTATTGGGGAAAAAGCCGATCTTCGCAGTATTACGGTACTTCCAAAAAGAAATGGTGCGGTCGAGTGGATTCGAACCACCACGGTATTGCTACCGCCAGCCCCTCAAGCTGGTGCGTCTGCCAGTTCCGCCACGACCGCACTGAGGTAAGAACTTCATTGTAGCCGCGCCAAGGAAAACCGGCAAGGCGCTGGAAAACCGCGGGCGAAGTAACGGCCCGAACCTAAATTACGGCTTGGTTGGCGCCGCGGGGGCCGGCTGCGATTGCGCGGGCGCAGAAGACTGCGGAGCCGCGGGAACCGGAGTTACTGGCGCCGGAGCCGGTGTTGTCTTCGGCGCGGGTTTCGATACCTTTTCGAGAACGGAGCTGCCACCCACAGTTCCGAGTCCGCGGTCGACCTTCACCACCATCGCCAGCGCGCAAACCATGAACATCACGGCGCACCAGGTGGTCGCCTGCGAAAGAATCGTCGCTGCGCCGCGGGGGCCAAATGCCGTCTGGCTGCCCGCGCCGCCGAACGCGCCGGCACGATCCGCCGCTTTGCCGCTCTGCAGCAGCACCACGATGATCAGCACAAGGCAGTTGAGCACGAAGAAGGGGGTGAGCACGTAACCGCCCCACGAAAAGTGAAATCCGATGTAAATGATCGCAAAGCCAATCAGCAGCGCGATCGTCCATTTCATCCAGCCTGGCATTTCCTGCACCTCAAACCTGTAAGATATCTTCCAAACGCGGCCCGCCGCAGCGGGCAGCTCTAGCGGTCCCAACCCTTCACGATATTCGCAAACGATTTCGCATCCAGGCTCGCTCCGCCAACCAGCACGCCGTCGAGTTCCACCTGCGCCATCAATCCCTGAATGTTGTCAGGCTTGACGCTGCCGCCGTAGAGAATCCTGAGGGCATCCGCATGGCTGGCGCTGAACATGAGCGCCGCACACTGGCGAACGTACCGATGAACGGTCGCAGCAATTTCCGGCGTGGCCGTGTGGCCCGTACCAATTGCCCAGACCGGTTCGTAAGCTACCAGAATACGGGAGAATTCTTCGGGGGTCAACGCGCCAACGCTCTCCTCGAACTGGCATTTACAAATGTTTTCGGTGCGTCCGGCCTGGCGGTCAGCGAGTTGTTCCCCGATGCACACGATGGGCGTCAGGCCGGCGGTGAGGGTGGCTTTGGTTTTCTTGAAAACCATTTCGCTGGTTTCACCGAAGATGTGGCGGCGCTCGGAGTGCCCTACGATCGCGTAGCGGCAACCGGCTTCGACCACCATGCCGGCGGAGGTTTCTCCTGTGAACGCGCCTTCCTTTTCCCAGTGAATGTTTTGAGTTGAAATCGCGATGTGCGTCCCTTTGGTTGCTTCAACCGCGGCGGGAATATCGATCGCCGGAGGAGCGACGACGATCTCGCAGTCCGTCACGCTCGCGACCAGCGGATTGAAGGAGGCGAAGAACGCGCGTGTCTCCGCCTGCGTTTTAAACATTTTCCAGTTGCCAGCAATCACGCGGCGCCGATTCGGGTGAGTCATTTGTTGGTGAGGGCCTCCACGCCCGGAAGTTTCCGCCCGCCAAGAAATTCGAGCGAAGCGCCGCCGCCTGTAGAGATGTGCGAAATTTTGTTTGCTAGGCCAGACTGGTGAATTGCGGCGACCGAATCCCCGCCGCCAACAATGGATGTGGCGCCCGCAGCAGTTGCGGCGGCCACGGCTTGCGCGATCGCGAGCGTGCCCTTGGCAAACGCGGGCATTTCGAACACGCCCATCGGGCCGTTCCACACGATGGTCTTGGATTTGGCAATTTCCGCGGAGTACGCCTCGATGGTTTTCGGGCCGATATCGAGCCCCATCTGGTCGGCGGGAATTGCGGAGACTTCCACGGTTTTCGTCGGTCCATCGGCCTTGAATTCTGGTGTCACAACATTATCCAGTGGCAGCAGCAGCTTGAAGTTTTTCTGTTTTACGTCGGCCAGAATCCTTCGGGCAAGGTCGAGTTTGTCTTCTTCCACCAGCGACTTACCGATCGAGAGGCCTTGCGCCTTCAAAAACGTGTACGCCATGCCGCCGCCAACCAGCATGGCATCGGCAATCTTCATCAGGTTTTCGACCACTTCGATTTTGTCGCTGACTTTTGCGCCGCCGATGATCGCTACAAACGGACGCGTGGGATTGCTGATCGCTTTGCCGATGTAGGCCAGCTCTTTTTCCATCAGCAAACCAGCAGCGGCCTGCTTCACGAATTTCGTGATGCCGACAACGCTAGCGTGCGCGCGGTGCGCGGAACCGAACGCGTCGCACACGAACACACTGTCGCAAAGCGCCGCCAGTTGCTTCGAGAAGCCTTCGTTGTTCTTCTCTTCTTCGGGATGGAAGCGCACGTTTTCCAGGACCAGCACATCGCCGTCTTTCAAAGCCTTGCTTTTTGCTTCGGTGTCCGGGCCGACGCAGTCCGCCGCGAACGCGACAGGTTTCCCCAGGAGTTCCTCCAGTTTTTTCGCCACCGCTTTCAGTGAATACTTTGCGTCCGGACCGTCCTTCGGCCGACCGAGGTGCGATGCGAGCACCAGTCGCCCGCCTTTTTCCATCGCCAGTTTCAGCGTGGGCAGTGTTTCCCGGATGCGCGTGTCGTCGGTGACCACGCTGTCTTTCAGCGGCACATTGAAATCCACGCGGATAAATACGCGTTTGCCGCGGAGATCGAGCTCTTGAATTGTGAGTTTGGCCATGAATTCGTCCGTGTCGCTAGTGTTCAGCTGTGAGTAATCAACAATGGGCTAACAGCGATCAGATAACAGGAGGCGCTCCATGCTTCAACCCTGCTCGCTCCGAATGAGTGGTTCCTGCTATCTGTTCGCTGTTTCTGTTATCCACTGCCGGCAAAGAATAGCCCGCCGTTCCGCGATCGATCCCAACTATCAAAACTTCGACGCCAGCAGCTTAATCAGGTCGCGGCAGCGGCAGGAGTAGCCCCACTCGTTGTCGTACCACGCCAGAACCTTCACGCAGCGATCGCCGACGACCTTGGTGTATTCCGCATCCACAACCGAGGAGTGTGAGTTGCCCTTGAAGTCGCAGGAAACAAGCTCTTCCTGCGTGTAGCCCAAAATACCCTTCAACGGACCGTTCGCCGCGGCCTTCAACGCCGCGTTCACCGAATCCTTCGTCGCCGGCTTCTCCACAAAAACGGTCAGATCCACCACGCTGACGTTGGGCGTCGGCACGCGCATTGCGTAGCCGTCGAGTTTCCCCT
>Ga0210399_10002016_pt1 | contig 15783 bp, 2 predicted proteins | sample IncBWC14MmetaG_FD_150865 | JGI IMG/M metagenome (GOLD analysis project Ga0210399, IMG submission 150865) | Forest soil microbial communities from Barre Woods Harvard Forest LTER site, Petersham, Massachusetts, United States - Inc-BW-C-14-M | ecosystem: Environmental > Terrestrial > Soil >...
GGATGGTGCTGCGCGCCGGAACCTTCACCTCACAGGAAAAGCGACGCAGCAAGCGTTCGCGGATCTTGCGCGCGCCCCAGTAGGGTTTTTCCCGTTTGAGATTCAGAATGGCGGCCTCCACCTGCTGGGGCAGTTGGTTGGCGTAACGCCAGGGCCTGCGGGAACGATCGGTCAGAGCTTCCAGACCGTATTCCTTGTAGCGGTCAAAGATTTTGTAACCGGTTTTGCGCGAGATGGCGAACTCGCGACAGAGCGCGACCATTTTCTCCCCGTCCAGCAAGCGTCCCACAAAACGAACACGTTCATCCATAACCGAACACTCCTTCCAAGGCATCGCTTCCTCCCCTAGGGGAGGAAGTGTCACCTATGTGTCCGGTACAAACTGTCACCCATGTGTCAGGCCGCTCAAAAAAAAGAATGCTGTGTTCGCGCTGCCGATTTATCGGCACCAAGACTCATCGCCAGCCGTCAGGCGTGGCCCGATAGTCTCAGGCTCCATACGAGTCGAATCCAGAAGAATTCCGTTCTACCCATCGTTTCTGCTCGTCAGTGTCGGGCACGGGGCAGCCTCTCGATTCTTCAATCGAACGGAATGCTGATTCTGCTGAAAGCCCGAGTCGAATCAATGCGGAAGCGACAATCATTGACGAACGGCCGATTCCCGCCCGACAATGAACTACAACCGCTTTTTCTTCGCGCAGGAAACGAGCCACGGAATCGACTAGCTCATTAAATTCAGCGGAGGAATTCGGGACGGACCTGTCTTCTATAGGGAGGGAAAGGAACTCTATACCTCTGGTTTGGCAGCAGCGACTTTCGGCGACGAGTCCCAACTCCTCATTTTCGGCGGCCGTCAAAGCAGAGACGACTACGTCAACTCCTGCAAGTTGCAAAAAATCGATGTCATCTGGAAGCCAATCTTGCCCTCTCGGACGCGGTACTATTGCAAGCCGAACTCCCTGAATTTTTACCCAATAAGGATTCACAAGAGATTGTCCTACAAACCTGCCTTGATGTTGCCCTGCACCTAACTCTGATGTTGCGGGAATGATCTGGGCACAATCCTGACCGGCCCCAGTCAATTACGACCGAAGGTCATTTCCATGTAGATTGTGGCTCGACCCCGCTGTCGATTGGCGGTGCTGGCTCTTTGTTCGTGGGTGCTGCTCTTCGAGCGATCACCTGGCCGAACACAACGACCTGGCGCCGATATTGACAGGCATTTTAGCGAATCTCAACGATCCGATCGCCAGCCTCAAGGCAGGACTCGATCATCGGCCAGAACTGCTCGAAGGTTGCGATCAAAGCCGAAGTCCTGCAGTTGCCTAGGCGGACCCAAAGAACTCTAATACTGGCTTCAGGGCGCTTGGCCAGGTGGAGAAAATCCTCATCCCTCAGCGTACCGGCAGATTTCTGAGTCGGATGCTTCGGCCAAGCCAACGTCCAGGACGTGCTGGCAATCGAAACCGCGCGTTTGCAGGTGTCGCACGAGTGTTACGGGAAGTTGGTTATCAACCAGAAACCTCACGACGTTTGGAGCACGACGTGGTCAGTTTGGTAGGCGGCGTAGTCGAGGGCAGCGAGGATATCCTCACGCTCTAGAAACGGGTAATCCTTCAGGATTTCTTCGAAGGAAGCTCCCGCGCTGAGCAATTCCAGAACATCGGTGACACGAATGCGTTGGCCACGAATACATGGACGGCCACCACACTTGCCCGCTTCGACTGTGATTCGATGGAGACGTTGCCGATTCATAGAGTCGCTTTCTTATTTCAAGATACGCCGTCTTTCGTTGAGGGACAAGCGCTGCCCCGCGAAGCTCCTCGATGGTAGCAATTACAAGTTTGCGGCCCTCGCGCAACAAGTTTCCTGGTGTGGAAGCGAATCAGTTGCTGGCCTTTTGCTGCCCGCTAGAATGAAAATGTCATGATTTGGGTGCAACTGAGAGCTTTCAGCTCGGACGCAATACATGAACAAGAGCGAGCACACACAGGGGGTGAAATTTAGCAAACCGCAGCATTCAGCCACTCTGCCACCTCTCCGCCGTTTGCTTCCAACAGTTTATCACCCTGTGCTGAATATCTCCGCTGGACTGTTGCTGGACTTTGTTGGCAAAAACAGGCCGTTTGTGAGGAGCAAGTCCCAGCCTGTAACTGAGACCTGAACTCGTGATCGTGCCTGCGTAGTCCGGGAAACCACGCGCCAACTGTGATGACGCGGGAGCTCGCTTCGTAGGATTCTCCGAGCTACCGCGCCAGTTCCCGAACCCTACCAGGAGTTTCGGCCAGGTTCTTGGACACTACGGCCGCATCAGTAGAAGAAGAGGATGCCGATATCCTCGACGGTGGCGGCGGTCAGGAAGTTGTTGGCGCCGGTATCCCCGAGGGCGCTCCCCTGTGCCACGCTGAGCCTCCAGGCGCCCGGAGAGTCATTTAGGACGAAGTCCTTCTGGAACACTGCACCAATCGGCGCGCCATTGAGCGGCGACGTTAGGCTGGCTCCATTCGGCGCGGTCAGAGTGACACGGGTAGAGCTTCCCGCCTGCACGTTAGCCGCGGGCCCCGGCTTCACCACGATTTTGATCGTCGTTGACTGCAGTGACGGATTCGACTGTGCCAGGAACGGGAAGCGATCGAGAGTCAGCTTCAGGTTCAAGTCCTGCTCGGTCGCCAGCGCCGGCGGATTGAGAAAACGGTACCAGTCCGACGGGAAGTCATGCTTTGCGCTGAAGAATCGCACTCCGGCGGCTGACGGCGGCGGAACCGCCGCGGCAAGCACGTCGCCACCGTCGCGCGCGGTGTAGCGGACGTGGAGGATCACGTCGCTAATGGTATCGACTTCGAAGGCATTGTTCGCCTGCGCCAGATCGATGCGCCAAGTGCTGATCGCGCCCGCGCCCTCGAACGGCAGATAACGCTCGTCGCGCAGATTGACCTCGAACATCCCGCCGTCGTTCTGGCCGGTGCTGGTGACGATCGATTGAGCCGCCGAGTAGTCGTAACGGAAGCGCGGATCCGCTCCGACGGGAGTCTCGAGATATACGCTGCCGACGGTGGGATCTCTGCGCACCGCGTTCTTCAAAAGGCTCAGCTTGCAATTGACGCCGGTATAGGGTCCGGTGGTGCAGGGAATGGTGACCGCTACTGTCTTCAACCGGCGCATGTAGTGTCCGGGAAAGTCGAAATCGAAGAGCTTCTCTCCCACATCGATGGTGCAGCTCCCGGTTTCCTTCAATGCCACCAGCGCCAGCGGGAAGTAGGTGCCGAGCGAAATGTGTTTGGTGATCTCGTGCTCGCGCTTGTTTTGCTCCAACCACGCGGCATCCATACGCCGCAGGTCGTAATGCAGTCGCTCCCCGGCAAGCAGTCCCTTCTTCAGGCTGTCCCAATAGCCAAAATGGATGAAAGAGGCGCCGTCGTCGCCGCGCTCGAAGCGGAAGGCCCGCTCGGCTGCCTTCGCGAGGTCGTAGGCGAGCTGGTAGCTCTGGAAGTAGATGCTCGAGAGCTGCTGCACCATCCAATCGCAGAGCTCGGCATTGGTAAACTTCTCGTGCATGAAGTAGTCGACCTTCTTCGTGTTCTCGATCTGGAGGTCCTGGTTGTCGAGATCCTTCTGGGCGATATCGGCGCGGATGGTGGCGGCGTCGATTTGCTTACTCACCTGCTCCAGCTCCTTCGCCGCGAGGTCCTTCTGGAGGTCCCAATCGTCCTTGCGGCGGTAGTAGCCGCCCATGGTGGCGCTCAGCGAAGCCTTCGTCGACAAATGGCCCGCTATCGAGCGCAGGTTGGCCGCGAATGCCTGCAGGGCCGACCCGATCTGGTCGCCGCCGAACAAGAAGGTGGACGTCGGCGTGGCGGCCCAGCCCTCGACGCCGATGTTGAACTGCGGGATCAAACGCACCAATGCGGCTGCCGCCTCCTGCGCCGCCGCCACGTCCTGGATGACCGCACTCTGAATGGTGAGCGCGATATGCTCCAGCTCCCACGGGCTCATGAATTCCCGGCTGCCGTAGTAATCGCGGCGGATCTGGACCATCTCTTGCGTTTTCTGCAAACCCTCGAGCGTCGCATTGGTCTCGTCGAGCTGCCGCTGCTTCACGTCGCGCACCGCTTGCAGCAGCGCGATCTCGTGCTCGGAGCGGAGCAGCGCCAGCGCCTCGGCGTCGTCCTTCTCGAGCGCCTGAAGCATTGCGCTGCCGAGCGCCTTGACGTCGCCGCAGAACTCGAGTGCCTTCTGGAGCATGATCGAGAAGCGGTAATTGGGCAGCGGCGTATTGGCGTCGTTGAGCACGCTCGACAGGTCGACGCCGGTGGCCGCTCCGCGCAACAGCAGGGCTGGGTCGATGGGCGGCTCAAACAGTGGCAGCTGCTGAAAGATGCCCTCGAAGTTGAGGCAGTGCCGGATCTTGAACAGGCGATCGTCGATCGTGCCCCAATAGGCGAGCAGCTTGTCGTTGGGCGGGATGCAGAAATAGAGGACCGTTGCCGCCGGCAGCGGCACCTTCGGCGCCGGAGCGTCAGCCGGTGGGTTGATCCAGTTTTCGACGGTGACTACGGCGTTGCTGAACTCGTCGAGATGGAGCAGAGCCAGGCTGTCGTAGCTCTTGTCAAGGACCTGGGCGCGCGCGGGGAAGCTTTCTGGCTTGGGACCAAGCACCTCCCGTGCAAGGATATAGAGTTGCGTCGCCTGGTTGATCGATTCGATAGTGTCTTGGCGGAAGAGCTGATCGCCCCAGGCGATGAGCGTGTCGACGTACTTCATGATCGTGGCGTACATGAACGCCGACTGGCGCTGCCGGGCGATGAGGAACGGGTTGAAGGGGTCGGCCCGCCAGGCCTCAATCTCCTCAACGACGCGCCTTTGCGCCTCTTGGTACAGGGGATCCTTGTCGGTGGTGTCGAGCAGATTGAGCAGGTCCTGGATCGATAGTACCGGACGATTGCGGAACGGTTTGAAGCGCCATGCGTGTTGAATGGCCTTCTCATTCGTCTCGCCTGCTGCAATACTTTGGGCAATCTCGGGATGGGTCGGATCGAAGATGTAATGGAACCACTTCATCGCGTCGTCGAATTTCTGGTTCTTACTGAGGCGCTCCGCGATCATCAGCGGGGCGTGGAAGAACAATTCCCAATTGTATTGTGAATAGGCGCCAGACCAGCTGAAGTCGACGTCGCCGCGCGGGTAGATTTTGTACACGGCATCGGTGGGTGCATAGCCTTCGGTCGGGTCTTCAAATGCCGGTGTAATCGGCGCAGAGCTCTGAGTATCGAAGTCGAGCAGATGATCGATCCCTGATTCATTGAGGACCCGAATGAACTCGTGGATCTGGGGATGAAAGAATGTCTCGAACTGGTAGATTTGATTCTGGCAGTCGGGCAGGGTGTTCGAGGTCGGAGCATCAACGTCATTGGCAATGAGGAACGCCGGATCGGCCTCACTCGGATCAGCCAGGCGGCTGAGCACTGACGCGTCAGTCAAGGACCTGAGGATCGAATAGCACCGCCGCCCGTCCATGTAAAACATCGGCGGCTCACCCCACGTCGGCCCTCGATCCGAGGGATCCCAGTCGACGATGGTGTGGTGCGCCAATCGATATTGATCGGTACCCCTGCCCAGGATCTTGGGCTCGTTAATCCCGCCGAGATCCCGGAGCGACAGAGACCAATCTTGGTTTACCGCGAGGTGCGATCCGCTGACCTGTGTCGTCAGGGTAACGCGCACTCCTGGCGGGAACGGCCCGAATGGTGGTGGAAATCCGCTAAGCATCGCCCCCACGTCAGCGACGATCTTCCAATCTTCGGGCCAACTGAGGGAGAAGCTCACCTGGGTCGGATCGTGGGGCAGGCCTGTGATCTGTGGCAGTGCTCCGGTGTTAAGGAATTTCCGGAACTGATCGATGTCTTGGGCGATAGCGAACGGATCGTTGGGCCACACGAAGTCGAAACTCGATGACTTGGTTTCGGTGGTGGCAACGACAACGGTCGAATTAGCGACGAGCTGCATGCCCTCGTTTTGGGTATTGTTGAGTACAGGGGGGACAGCGAAGACCTTGCCTGCCTCCGTGTCAACGTTGTGGGTGGTCGGGGGGCTGCCGCCGTCGTTGAATACGAACCATCCGACTTCGTTGTTAACGCGGTGCTGCACGACGATCCAGAGGTCGCTCTCCTGACCGGTGTAGAGGTTCGAGTTGGCCGCTGCAAACAACGGTTGGACCTGCTCACCGGTCGCGGGCCTGAAGACGAGTTCATCCCACAGATAATCTCTGGCGGGGTCCTGCAGCGTATGGATCGATTCGGTCGTAACCTTCTTTGCGCTCCACCTGCCCTGCTTGTACTCGCTCCAGGCCAGTTGGATCTGCAAATACTTCTGCGGGAGAGGTCCGGGGCCCTTCCCGTCGCCGATGTTGCCTGAACTGGTCGCCTCGACAGTCTTGTGCTGAAAGATCGGCCAGTAAAGCCGGAGCCGGCCGTCGTAGACCACCGCGATCAGGATCTCGCCTGAGATGTCAACGTCGACCTTTTCCCAGGGGGTCCAGGACGAGTCCTCCACCAGGCGTCGGTAGTAGTAGACCTGGGGCGTACCCGAAGTCCGGGCCAGGATGTGGAGCGCGTTTCGCTTGTTGCCCTCTTTGTCCTGCCAACCCTGGCGGTAGATCGTCCGCACGTCGAGGAGCGCCACCTCGTCGAGGCGCTCGAGGTACTTCAAATAGGCGTCCTCGACGAGATCGGTGTTGATGTCGCCGTGGGTAAGGGTCTTTTCCATTTCCATGAAGAACGGGGTCTTGTCGTCGCGGAGGGAGAGCTCAAGCCAATTCTCGGGATAAAGGAAGACTTTGCGGTTGGCTTCCCAGACGCGGTAGTTGCGCAGCCAGGTCTTCCATTGTCTGGCAGGCCCCGCGTGCTGGGCGTCTCCCTGGTCGAGGGTCACGTCCTTTTCCAGGCCCATTGTCGCCCGCTGGAAGAACAACTGCACCGAGCCGATGGCCTGCTTGATCCGTGAGGTGAGCTGGCAGGCGCTCATCTCGGGATCGATCAGGTACCTGTCGAAGAGCTGATCGGCATTGAGGTTGTCGCGGGCGCAGATGTAAGCGACCAGCGCGTCGCGCTGTGCCTGGCGGAATCGGTCCTGCAGCGGCTGCGCGAGGGCGTACCAGCCGGCGCGGTCGTAGTGCGACCGCAGCGCGCCGCGGATGTTCTCCGCTTCTTTGAGCATGAGGCTCGGCGTGCGCCACTCGACGGCCTTGGCGGCCGATGTCCCGAGGCGGTCAAGCAAATTGAGACAGGACTTGATGCGGATGAGCGCGGTGCCGTCGGCGAAATCGGCTTGCTTGGTAAACTCGAGCGCGCCGGTGCCGCAAATGGCGGCGATGTCAGCGCGCGGACGGCCCGTGAGCGATTGAAGGTCGTCATATAGAGTGATGGTCTTAGTTCCATCAAAATAATCGGCGGCGTTCTGCGTGGGCGGCTGATTGATCCGGGCCAGGATGTCCCATATGGAGGGCGTCACCTTGGGCAGGCCATTGCGCAGGTTGACGAACGCGGCCAGCCGCGAGCATTTGTCGAAGAGCGCATAGGCCGAATCGGACGTTGGCTTAAACGGCAGGTCGGAGAGCGCCAGCCATCCTCCCTTTCCGGCGAGCGCATTGGCGGCAGATACCTCATCCGCCTTGAGCCGCAGCTTCGAAGCCAGGAGTGCGCCCTTTTCGAGCGTGCGGAAGGCGCGGAACTGCGGGCCGAAGCCGTCTTCCGTGACCTTGGCGGTGGTGCCGACGAAGCTGGTGAGATCTGTAAAATCGTCGAGAAAGCGGCCTTTGGAGCCGTCGCCCCCATCGTGCACGGTCAGCAGCGCCCCGGCGGTCCGGGTATCAAGCTTGAGCGCCTCAGCGAGCTTCTTGTTGACCAGGGCGGTGCTGCGCAGGGCGCTCAGATAGGCCAGCAGCAGCGACAGCATCGGCGCAAAGCGGTCGGCAGCCGCAACCCGTACAGGACGGGGCCTAAGGCCGACGCTCGTGAACGCACTGTTGTCGACGAGCTGGTCGAGCAGCGCAGCGAAAGTCACGACGCCGATAACGCCGAAGATCTGGTTGGCGATGAATGTGTTGTATTCGACGTAAGCCCGCACCTCAGTCTGCGTCTTGGACACGGTGCCGATCGAAGCATGGTTGGGGGTGTTGTGCTGGGCGGTGACGGCGACGGTTGCCCCGGTTACTTTGGCAAACTCGAGCTTGCCGACGAGCGTCTGGCCGAAGGCTGCGGGGAAGACCTCGGTAATGGCCCCACCGCTCGCGTCCTTTCCCGTGATGGTGATGTCGCCGCCGTCCCAATCGGCGGCGAAGGTGACCGCGAGCAGCCGCGGCCGGTCGGGATCGCTGAGCGCGACATGGAGCTGGCCGGCACCGAACTGGGGATGAACATACGCGGAGAAAGGCGCAGCGACGGAAACCAGGTTGGCGAAGCCGCGCGTATCAGGGCGCAAGACGCCGATGGTCAACGACGGCTTGGGCATGCCGACGTATTGCTTGGTGGCACCCGTAACTGTCTTGAAGATCTTCCCGCCGGTCACTGTCATCCCGGCGCCAGGTGCGAACGTATCGCTAATCGGCGCGCCATTTACGTCGGTGCCGGTTACCGTGATAATGCCACCGTCCCAGTGAGCGTCGAATGCGACTTTCAGGACCGCCGGCACCGACGGATTGGTGAAGGGACCGGGGACGACCACCGGGCCGTCCGAGCCAAAGGCTTTACGGATGTGGTCGGCGCCGTCGACGGCGGTGCCAATGGAGGCATTAAGCTGGGGATTGCCCATGCCCTTCGTCGCGCCCGTCACCGTCTTGAATACGTTTGCGCTCGGGACCGTCGAGCCGGCCTTCAGCGCGATGGTCTCCGTCAGGATTGCGTCGTTGGCGTCGGTGCCGCTGATGGTGACCGTCGCGCCTCCATCCCAATCGGGGTCGGCGGTGATGGTCAGGTAATCGGGGTGCTCGGGATTGCGGAATGGACCGCCGATCTGGGCCGCATCCGACGGAAACGGACCGCCGACCGCCGACGCTGTGGCGGCGGTTCGCAGGTCACCGCGGACGAATCCGATGAACGCTCCCGCGCTCGCCGCGCCCACGCTTTTTTTGGTCGCGCCCTGCACGTTCTGGAACGCCAGGCGGCCAATCACCGTCTTCGCGCCGTCGGCGGGATTGAACGCAAAGGTCTCTGAAATGGACAGCCCGCCGGCGTCGAGCCCGTTGACTGTTATCGAAGTGGCGTCCCACCCGTCCTCGAAGCTGACCGCCAGCGGGCGGGGGCCGTCGGGAGAATGGAAGGGGCCGACGATGGCCGTCGGGGAGGAGGCGACGATCCGATCATGAATGCCATTGACGCTGATCCAATCGGCCGGGCTCCACGCGAACGCTTGACCGATGAATGCGTTGGCCGCGGAGGCCAGCGGCGTCGCGGGCTTCGAGATCCCGGTGATGGTGGTAAAGCGGACCTGACCGGTGATCGTCTGGCTCGGGCTCGCCGGGATCACCTCCTCCGTCACAGGGTTGCCGGACGCGTCCGTGCCAGTTCCAGTAATAGTGATGTCCCCGCCGTCCCACCCGATGCCGAAGGTGACGCTCAGGTTCCCGGGCAGGTCGGGCGACAGAGGGCCCGGCAGACTCGCGGCGCCATTCGCGGTGAGCTGCGAATTCTGCGCGAGCGGCCGCAAGAGCGATTGTGGGCCGAACGACAGGAAGCCGAAGGCAGGCTCCGCGATATCGAAGGGCACCGCGGCCAGCAGGCTCCGATGCGTGAGGTCGCCGTGCGAATCGGGCGGCGGGAAGGCGGCGCCGAAGGAGAGCGGCGGATAGAACTCTTCTTGCGCGATCTTGCGCAGTCCGTCGCGCAATTCGGTGAGCGCCTGCGCGATCGCGTCCGGCGAGCGGCTGAGCCCTGATGTAGGCGCCACATTGCTGCGCAGAAGATAGTCGAGATCCACCGGGCGGAAGCCCGCGTCGCGAATGAGCTGCACCTTCTGGATGAAGCTCCAGGCGAGGGACGGATCGGGCGCGGTGGCATGGGCGCTATCGAATGGATCATCGACGATGAGATCACGGAGCAGCAGGTATTCAGCGACGGAGATCCGGGCCACGCGGCAGAGCGAGGCAATACCATGGAGCCGGCTCAGGTTGGCCACAGTGAATAGATTGGGAACCGAATAGAACTTCGACGTAAGGACCAGCTTGACCTCGGCTGCGGAAATCCCGATGCCCGAGGCGATGAGCGGCAGAATGTCGATAGGCGGGTTTGGGTTGTCGTACATCTTTAAGCCCGGCGGCAGATCACCATTGGCCAGTACAAAGACATTCATTCCAGCCATCGCCGTGCTCTGGACAGGAAATAGCCGATTGAACTGTGAGCTGCCGTTGGCGTCGGTCGTGATGTCGATGGTTCCCCACCATGCGTACAGCTCATCGAAATCGAGCCCGTAGGCCTGTCGGATGCGCTCGAAAACGGAGAGGCGCAGGAATAGCGCGTCGTCGAACACGCTGTTGGCGACGAAAGTCTGGCCAAACAGGGCCATGAAGCGATCGAGCTGGCGATACGTCCAGCCGAGCTTGCGCTGCAGGCGCACGAAGCGCGCAATCGCAACCAACTTGCTCCGGTCGAGACCGGTAATGGTTGTGCCGTCGAGGTTGCATTCGTTGGTCGGCCAACTGTAGCTGACCTGCAGCGTGGTCTTGACGTAGGAAGTCGCCATCAAGTCGATGAAGTCCTGAGGGCTCAAGCCGGAGCGCACGATGAAATACGATGCGTAATGGAGCGCGACCTTCCAATCCTGATCCTTGCCATCGACCTTTGCGACCTGGCTCGTGAAGCCCCAGTGCGCATAAAAGTCGGATTCCTGCGCCATACCCTTCGGGACAGTCCCTTTGAGGATGCCGTAGTCGACCGGGCTGAGGCCCAGGCGCTCGACGGCGATCTGGACGTCGGTGGGCTGAGACTTGCCTTGGTCCTGGAACGCCTCCATGAGCGGCGCGAGGCCGGTGCCCAACTGGCCGAGGAAGGCACGCGCCTCCTCTAGAGCAAGATTGAACGGCAGGGACCAGGGATGGATTTGGCTGGCCAGCAGGCTGTCATACACATCGGGCTGGACGTGCTCGGGGAGGAGCCGCAGCTCCTCGGCGGGGCGCGTAGTGGAGAGCGGCGCTGGCGGGGTATTGGGAATCGGATCGGATGCGATCTGTTCGAGGACTTCATTCACCAGGTCGATGTAGACGAGCAGAGTGTTGGTGTTTTCGCACGTGAGCGGAATTTTTCCGATGTCGGCGCGGCGCAGCGTAGGGGCGGTACCTTGATCGTAATAAAGGTACTCCTTCGCAGTCTTCTGGTTGATCGGCACTTTGTCCAGCGTCGCCAAGAGGTCGACGAGGTAGGCAGCCGGGCTGTACACGGAGCGGCACCATTCGCAGTTGCAAAAATCGAGCGAGCCGAGCAGGGTCTGGAGGTTGGCGAAAGGGTTTCCTATATCGGTGGAAAGGGGGGGCGAGATGCTGCCCACCGGCACCTCGGAGAGCTCACCGAGCGCGCCGGCAGCGGTCATCGTGGACGCGTCGCTCATCCAGGAGGCCAGGCTGTAGATCCCGTCTGCGGCGGCGCTTCCCGAATTGTTGGTGGTGGGGTCGGTGGCGCTCGCCGCAGTGAAGGCTTTTGCGAAACCGTCGCGGCCCATGCTGGCGATGTGGCGTGCGGACGAAAGCGGGTTGCCCCGCGCGTCGGACATCTTGAGCAGCGTGAGGGTGTGGTCGAGAGTCGGCGAAACTTTGTAAAGCCGTTGCAGCGTCTTGACCGACTCTATCTCGGCGACGGAGAGGGTGCTCGACGCCCCGCCATTGGAGAGGTAGTGATCGAGGATGCCGCGGCGCAGGTCGAAGCCTGAGGCGTTCTTTTGGAGAAAGCCGGTGACCGCGGAGAGGTTCGGTAGGTTGGCGCCGCCGAGACGTCTCCAGACGTAATGGGTGGGCAACGCCCGCTCGATCCGGCCCATGAGGATGCGTCGGTAATTGAGCCGGCGCTCCGCGTCGTCCGCGCCCGGAACGTCGGGCGGAGTGCCACTTGCCGTCATCAGTGAGTCCCAGTCGTCGGAGGTCATTCCGCCTAGCATGTCGCCGACGGAAGGGGTGGCGTTGGCCGAGAGCGCTCCGGCATAAGTATCCCAGCGGGCGAGCAGCGCAGAGATGCTCGGCAGGTGATTGCTCGTAAGCGTACCGAACTGGATTGTCCGTTGAAGCCTGTCAACGTGCGGCGCCACCGTCTCCAGCTGGCGTGCGCGTGCCCAGAAGCCGCTTGGGCCCGACATCGGTCCGTTCCAATTCAGATAGGCGGAAGCGAAATCCTTCTGCGCCCGGGTGTCGCCGCCCGCGCCCGCAGCGGCGAGGATGCCACCGAGGCTGCGCCCGTCGCTGGGATCCTGAAGCGACACGGCGGTAGCGAGGTCGCGCATCCGAGCGAGGATGATTGCCTTCCAATTGGCTCGCGCGCCTTCCGATACGTAGGGAATGAAGTTGCTGGCGAAGCCGTGATCGAGGGCGCGGAAGAGGCGGACCGCATCAACGAGGACCAGGCGCCGCACGTCGGTGGTCTCGCCGGCGCGAAAGAAAGCATAGAACGCCTCCGCCGGCACGCCAACGGTAGAGTATTGATCAGCGAACTGGGCGGCGCGGACGAAGAATGTCACCTGGTCGGCATTGCGCTCCGATTGCGCGGCGAGAAGCTCAACTTCCGCATCGGTTAAATCCTTGAGGTCCACACCCCTGAGCAGCACGCCCAGGTCATCACGGATGCGCTCGAACTCCGACGGGCCGGGCCAGGTGGCGCCGCCTTCCATCAAGTCGACGAGCGCCTCGGTCGGCGCTTGGAACCACACCGGCGACTCGGCGAGGACGGATTCAGCGCTGCAGCCGGCGTCGGCCACGACGGCGCGGACCACAAGATCCACCCGCGTCGGCCGGTCGCAATCGAAACGGATCGGTTGATAGGAGATCTGATAATGGCCGCAGGTGTCGGTGCGCGTATAGCCCAGCATGGTGTCACTGCGCAGGCGTTTGTCGAACGCGCGCACCAACGTGTCCCCGGCGCGCGAGCCATCGGCGCGGCGGACTGTGCCATGCACGACGTATGCGGAGACGGGCGGGAGTGTATTCCAGCGGGCCAGGAGCTCCCTGGCTGTGGTTTCGTCGAATTGGCCATTGACGCGCAAACCGCTCTCGCCCTGGAAGCGCTCCAGCGCCCGCTGTGTCCCCGGTCCGAAGGTTTCATCGCTCCGCTCGTCGATAGGGATTTCGTAGGCGAGCTGCCGCAGCGCGCATTGCAGGAAGCGCACCTCGGCGCCTGTCGAGCCCAGCGTTAGCGGGCGCTTCCAGACAAAAGTGTCGGGCGCGCACGGTTGGGATGACGCCACGTGATCCCCCTCCTTACGGAAAACGAACTCCATCGTTGCGAACCCTTTTGCTGGAAGGTTGACGAACTGCGACTGCGGCTTAAAGCCATCGGCGGGAGTCACGGTCACCTGGTAATCGCCGGCCGGCGCGCGCCGCAGCCCGCTGATGTCGATCTCGCGCGAGGCATCCAGGCCGCGCTGCACGCCGTGATCAGTGAGCGTCCGGTGTTGGAACTCAATATCAACAGCTCCTGCGAGAAGCTTGCCTTCTGCACCAACGACGCGGATTTTCAGGGCAATGTCTGGGGTGTCTGGCATAGTTGCGTCCTTTCGGCCTGGAGGCCGCCCCTCCCACTCTGCGCATCCCCGAGCAATATGCCCGGCAGACAAGCACATCGATTTGGTCTCACTGCCGGGTCTGGCATCATCAGTTGCTGTAACTCGCTCTGGAGGAATTTGACGTCGTCACCCGGCGCATCGATTTGTAAAAAGGATCGAATCAATAAAACTTGACGTCCCACTTGGTCGCCTTTCCTTGTTGAACCCTCTCAAAGTAGCGGACAGATCCCTCCGCTTCTTCGTGCCTTCTCCATCTCCATTGCCACTGTTCAATTAAGTTACGTTCCGGCAACAAACCGAGTCTTTCCGCCAGCATGATAAGAATCATTGCACCCACCGCCGGCCCGCTCGGAGCCGGGTCGAGCGTCGTCGTGGGAGGAGCTCCGACAGCGGGTGGGCTCACGTATGGACCGGGAGGTACGTCTGGGGTCGCTTCTCGTGGAACGTCGGCTGCAGGACCGGATTGGGCAACTCCAGCAGGATTCACAACCTTCCCTGTCGTTGGCTCAACCGCAGGCGATGTCGGCGTACTGGGTTCAACTGGCACAGCTGCTGGTCTCGCTGCTGGCGGTTCGACTGGCAGCGGTGTTGGCCCGATTGGTTCAGTCGCAGGCTCTGGTGCAGCACTACTACTTGGCATGACGCGCTTCTTCGGCGGACGCGCGTAGTTCGGCGACCCTGGATCTTGCCAGCCTGGTTGTTGACGGTTTCGGGTGGCTGTCTGTCGGTGGATGGTACCTTCGGACCGGTTCTTCCCTAACGGTCGAACACGGAAATTCTGGGGGTCGCCTGGCGGGGTTTCCACAAGCGATTTCATATGATCGACGTCGTAGTTGGTATTCGGATTTCCATATTTCCCCACAAGTTCATCTCTCTTCGCATAGTCCTTCGCGTAGACGCCTCGACTGGAGCTTCCCTCGGGCGGCGCAGGACGTACGCCTTTGAAGGGAATTATCTCAACCGTGTCGACATCCCAAGGAGGGCGCGGCTGATGGCCGTCAGGATCAGTCATCTTGATGGGGTTACCGCGTGCGTAGAGATAGGTGTTTACGTCGTCGAGAATACCGATGGGGTCGCTGCTAACCCATCGCCCCAACCACGGCGCATAGTAGCGTGCCCCGTGGTAGTAAAGCCCGGTCTCATCGTCGCGTTCTTTGCCGGTGTAGCGATAGCGCTTGAGGCTGACTTCCGCCACGCTGCGCCCGGCTTGATAAGATGTGCCGCCGTAAGGGTAATACTCCTCATAGGAGATGATTGCGCCGCCGTCGTCCAGCTCTAGCGAAGCCGAACCAAGATGGTTGCCCAGTTGGTAGCGCACCATAGTTTGAGGATTTGAGATTGGAGATTGGGTGTCGATCGTCTTGGTTTCCACCAGCCCCACTCGCCTCTTGTCATCCATGACGTGCAGCGTTTGCCTCTCAAGCTTCGGGACATTGCCAAGGCTTTGGCGTAAGACTTCGTATCCGCCCAGGTAAATGCGTTCCTCTTTTAAATTCCCCTGCCGCTCGATCACCTTGCGTACGCGCTGGCCAGCTGAATCGTAGACGTAATACGCCGTGCCGCCGCCACCGAGGTTCACTCTGTGGAGTTGGTTCTTGAAATCCCAGTCCATGTACGCGAGGTGCGGCATCTGAATCATATTGCCGTGTGCGTCGTAGGTATACTTGGCCGAGTACGGTGGATTGACATCTCCGGGCAAGCTGGTGCTCAGCAGGCGATTGCTCTTTGAGTCGTTTTCGTAGCGGCGAGTCCAGGTCCCATTGTTCGCCTGGTGAACCACGCTCAGGATGTTGCCCACCGGATCGTATTGGTACTGCTCGGTGTAGTTCCGCATCGCCTGGCCGTCACCCGGCTGCGGAAGATTGATTCGCGGCAAGTCGTTATAGTCATATTCAGGCTGTGGGTCCGCAGCCGCGTGCTCTCGCCCGCCACCCTGGGTCAGCCGGTAAATTGCGTCATACTCATACCGCGAGCTGGCGGAAACCACAGCGTTGTTGAAAAAGATTTTCGGCTGGGCAGCGTCCTGGATCTCCG
>Ga0210399_10002017_pt1 | contig 15779 bp, 13 predicted proteins | sample IncBWC14MmetaG_FD_150865 | JGI IMG/M metagenome (GOLD analysis project Ga0210399, IMG submission 150865) | Forest soil microbial communities from Barre Woods Harvard Forest LTER site, Petersham, Massachusetts, United States - Inc-BW-C-14-M | ecosystem: Environmental > Terrestrial > Soil >...
CAGCGCACGTCGCATTGCTTCCGGAGACATCTCAGCTACGCGCTTACGAGTGGCGAAATCAGATCTGCGTTCAACCATAAGATTCCCAGACGAATCACACAGAATAAAATGTTCTTAGCCTCGGAGCGCAGTCGTCAACCGCTTAGTTTCAAGCGCGTATTGTGCTGCTTCCCCGCGCGGGCCGTCAGGTTACTTTGGTAACAGAGAGGTAATGCAGCACCGACCGGCACTGGAGCAGCCATTTGTCGGACCACCTGCTTCTCACGGAGTCGCGCCTGCTCGTACGAATCCGAATTCCCATCCTCTCCACACACACGTTCACGATCTTTTTTCGACCCGGGGTCTACTGTCTCCCCCTGGGTCGGTCTGGACTGGGGCGAGGAGTCGAGAGAGCAGGGGCAAAGGGCGGGCTTGCTCGACGGGGCAGAGCCCTCTTCTTGCGGCGGTTTTCTTTCTTCAATCTTTCTTCTAACTCAATGATTGCGCTGCGTCTAGTGTCCAACTGGTGCCCACTTCTTCGGCGCACCTGAAACATCTAATCGGCTGACGCAATTCGAAGCGCCGGAGTTAGCTGGCGTGGTCTGGCATAAGTCTCTTCGGGCTTGCTTAAAGCATCTATTTGCACGAGGGATTCGCTCTACAACGCAGATAGTCACATGCTATCGGCGCTGCGGCTAATGCACCTCGAGCAAATGTGGTCGAACGGAGGAGATGAACCTATGAACCGAACGGACCAAGTGAACGAAATAGGCCAATTGCTCAGAGAGATCGATGCCATCTACACACAACCCCTTCACAAACTTGTCAATTCTGCTGGAATTGACGAAGAGAATGAGATCTACCAAACCGCGTTCCTGAACATTTGGAACGCCTGGGACCAACTTCACCAAGACCTAAGGCAACGCTTCGGCGCAGACAAAAGGAAAGCCTTCTCCGAAGAAGCCCGCGAGATCATCCCAAGTCTGAAAGCTGAAAAGGCCTGGCCTGCGGCGGAGCGAAATCCGCGGCCTGCGCTGGGAAGAGTACGACGGCATCGCATTGAAGGTGACGCGCTCGGTTTGGGAGGGATTCGTCGGTGAGCCAAAAACGGAAGCTAGCGCCGACGACGTGCCCATCATTGCGCCGTTGCGGGAGAAGCTTGAGCAACACCGTCAGCGCCTGACTGAGCAACTGGGGCGACGACCGGCATCAGGCTGGATGTTCGAGTCCGAAGCTGGTACGCCGATACATCTGGGCAATTTGATCAACCGCGAGATTCTGCCTGCGTTGAATGTCTGCAAGATATGCCGAAAGACGGAAGATGAACATCGGGACGCCGATCACAAGTATGTCAGAGACAGCTCACGACCAACCTGGCATGGGTTCCACGCGTTCCGCCGCGGGCTAGCAACGAATCTCTCAGCGCTTGGCATCCCAGCCGAAATCATTCGCCTGATTCTTCGGCATTCAGACGTAGCGACCACGCAACGCCACTACATCAAACCGCCGAAAGACGAAGTGCGAAAGGCAATGGACAGACTCGAGGCACATTTGGAGGAGCGGGCGAAGGCGGCGAAGGGAACGATGTTGCCGAATTGACCAAGCGGCGAAAATCGACAAACGAATCAACCGGGCAACGGAGAGCGGCGAACATGCGGAAGCCAGCATTCTCTCAGCCCGGTTTTCTTGCGTCCGGACGCAGATCCCTAGAAGCTCATGGCGCCGCTTAACCCTGACTTTTTGGGCACCTTGTTCTCAGTTTGTTCCCAATTTGTTCTCAGTCTCGACAAGTCTTCTCTCTAACTCATTGATAAAATTGGTGGCGGCGGTTGGACTCGAACCAACGACCTAGGGATTATGAGACCCTCGCTCTAGCCACCTGAGCTACACCGCCATGTTTGGAAAACGAATCGAGGAGAGGCGGGCTGGCCGAGTCCCGCTGATTGCAGCGGCGGTGGTGCCGCTGCGTCGATCCATTTGATTTTAAGAGGCCCTGTTCGGGAGTGTCAATCACTCCTAAATATCGATGGCTGCGAAGCACAGACATCCTGAGAATGCAGGGTCCGATATATCTGCCGACCGATACTCACAAAAAGCCGCCACAATTCGCGGACCTGAATCCGCAAAAATCCGAATTCATCGGACTGCTCCGAACTCACCGTCAGTCTCCAACACACAAGGAGCGAATACCCGCGGATCGCGTTTCAAATGGATCGACGGTCAAACGGGTCAAAGTTCAAATAGACCGAAGTTGCAGGGTGGAGCACGGGGGATTGGCACCCTACAGATCTAAACCGTCTGTCTCCACACTCGCCGAGTTGCAACTCTCCGCGTGAAGCCTGAAACTGTCAGCTCTATGAAAGCGATCGCCGTGATCCCAGCGCGACTCGCGTCGGTACGGCTGACTCGTAAAGCGCTGCGCTCCGTCGGCGGAGTGCCGATGATCGGCCGAGTCTACAGCGCCGTCGCGGAATCGAAATCACTCGCTGAAGTCGTGGTGGCGACCGACTCGGAAGAGATCTTCGATACGTGCCAGCGGCACGGATGGAATGTGCGCCTGACCTCGGCGAACCACCGCAGCGGAACGGAACGTGTCCACGAGATATCCGGTCTGATCCCAGCGGACATCTATATCAACGTGCAGGGCGACGAGCCGCTCGCGCGCCCCGAACATATTGCCTCGCTGCTGCAGGTCATGAACAGCACGGATGCGGAGGTTGGAACCCTGAAGACACCCGCGGCGCTGATCGACATCCAAAACCCGAACGCGGTTAAGGTCGTCACTGACAGCGATGCGCGTGCGCTCTATTTTTCGCGGGCCGCGATTCCCTTCGACCGGGACGCCTGCCAGCCGGCTTACTACAAGCATCTCGGCTTTTACGCCTACCGCAAATCTGCGCTCGAACGTTTCGTGTCTCTTCCCGAGTCATTTCTCGAGAAAAGCGAGCGGCTGGAACAGCTGCGCTTTTTGGAGAATGGAATTTCCATCTACGTGGCTGAGACGCCTTTTGACACGGTGGGGGTCGACACGGAAGAAGACTTGCAACGGGTAGAGAAGATTCTGGGGAGCGTGCGCCCGTAGCGAGCGAAGAGGGGCTACCTGTGGCTATCCATCGCCAGTTGTAGCTTCCATGCTTCTGCCGCCGCCACGCGACGCGAAATCGCCGGATGTGAGTGGAAGAACCATTCGACCCATTTTGACGGGGTACGCTCGGCGAGGTTTTGAGAGGCCAGCTTGTTCATCGAGCTGATGAACGGCTGCACGCTCTTGATGGAGCGAAACGCATAACGGTCGGCCTGGCGTTCGTTGAAGCGGGAATACGCGTTCATCGCAGGCATCAAGACGAACGACAGCACGGTGGAAACCAGCACCAGCAGCGGGATGTTGGCATAGTCGGAAAGCGTTTCGAACATGTGCCACTGCTCGATGGCCATGTGCAGGACGAAATTCGCCGCCCAGAATCCAAACAGGGTGATCGCGGCCTGCACGAAGATGCTCTTCAGAATGTGCTTGTGAACATGGTGGCCGAGCTCGTGCGCCAGCACAGCTTCAATTTCTTCGGGGGAATAGTGATCCAGCAGGGTGTCGGCCAGAATAATCCGGCGCGTCGCGCCCAGACCGGTCAGGGCCGCGTTTGCCTTCTTGCTCTTCTCCGACAGATGCCACTTGTAAATGCCACGCACTCGCGTTCCAGCGCCTTCGCTAAGACTCACCAGCCGCTGCTTCAGGTCTTCGTTTTCGAGGGGTTCAAATTTGTAAAAAATCGGAAACAGGATGAGCGGCGCCAGTTGCGCGATTATTACAAAGAGAATGAGAAATAATGCCCATGCGATGAACCACCAGTGCTCCGGCGACTGGCGGATTGTGAAGTACAGGAGTTCCGCGATCACTCCGCCAAAAACGAGCGCCACCAGGAAGCCTTTGGTTTCGTCCCATAGCCACGAACGGGTCTTCTGATTGGACAGGTCGTAGCGACGTTCGAGCATGAGCCCATAATAGTCAAGACCCAACCCGAGCAGCTTGCCTGCGAGCATCAGCAGGAACACGTAAAAGAACACCGACAGCTGGTAGTTCTGGAAAGCCGCCCAGTAGGCCCAATCACGCAGAACACCGCTCCATCCGGTCAGCAGGAGCGCGAGCAGAAACACGAAGCCCAACACGAAATCGCTGATTTCGAGCCATCTCCGGATACGGTTATAGCGGCGTGCCTCCGGCGTGTCGGCGGCGATCGTCGCCCCTTCCTCTGCAAATCTCATTCTTGTTATGCGGTTTCCCAGAAAAAACTTCGCCTCTAAAATAATAAGGTATCGTGCTCTAATCCGTTTGGATCGAAGGTGCAGTGACCGGCTGGCCGCGCCCTCCCCTCCTACAGGGCTTGCCTCTAATCGCTTGCGTTCACAAAGCTTTCTGCCTGCTTGAGTATTTCGGTAACCAGCTCGGGAGACGCGGCCTCCGAATATACCCGCAGCAAAGGCTCAGTTCCAGAGGCGCGTAGCAACACCCACGGCGTGGCGCCGTTTTCGGGAGTGGGAGCGTCCAGGAAGAACTTCACGCCGTCCATATTTTCCTTCCGGATGATGTTGTACCGCCCGAACTGTTTGGCGTCTTCTGCGCTGGCGCGCCGGATCGCCGCCTGTTTCACGCTATCGGGGATGTGCATGTCGCGACGCCCATAATAATGAGGGCCGAACTCTTTCTGCAGATCGGCAACCAACTGGCCGAGTGGTTTCTTTTCTTCCGCCATGACGTTGGCGAGCAGCAGAGCGTTGAGGATCCCATCCCGTTCGGGCAGATAGCGCGAGTAGCCGATTCCGCCGGACTCTTCGCCGCCGATCACAACGTCGTGCTCCATCATCAGGTCGGCAATATATTTGAAGCCAATAGGGCATTCGTGCAGCTTGCGCCCATTCTTCTTCGCAATCCGATCCACCATGCCGGTCGTATTGAAAGCGCGTACGACGTCCCCGGGCCATTTCTTTCGCTCGAGCAGCCAGCGCGTCAAAACTGAAAAACACTTGTGCGAGTCGACGAAGGTTCCGTCTTCCGCCATGGCCCCGATTCGATCCGCATCTCCGTCGGTGGCCAGGCCTGCGTGGCACTTCTCGCGCAACACCGTCTTGCGCAATTGATCGATGTGGGGCTCGATGGGCTCCGGATTGATTCCTGGAAACAACGGGTTCACATCTTGCCGGATCGCCACATGGGAGATTCCATACCTCGAGAAAATGTCAGGCAACACTCCGCGGCCGGATCCGTACATCGAATCGACGGCAAACTTGAACTTCGATTTGGCGATCAGGTCGAGGTCGGCAAACTTGCACATCGCCTCGATGTGCGCCGGCTTGAAGTCGACCTCTTCGATGGCCGCCGCTTTGGTGGCGGAGACCGGTGGCGCACCGTCCAGTTCCGCTTCGACCTTCTTCATGATCGCCGGAGTTGCAGAACCACCGAACTTTCCCTTGAATTTGACGCCGTTCCAGTTCCACGGATTGTGACTCGACGTCACCATAACCCCGCCTGCCGCGCCCTGCTGCTTCACCGCATAGGAGACCGCGGGTGTAGGTGTGTAATCGTTAGCGAGTTTCACCGGAATTCCCGAGCCGGCAATGACTTCAGCGACCAGTCGCGCGAACTTCGGCGACCCAAAGCGCGTGTCATAGCCAATCATCACGCCGCGCTGCGGGTCCTCGTTTTTATGGACGTACTTCGCGATCGCGTTCGCCACCCGCCGCACGTTGTCGAAGGTGTAGTCGTCGGCGATGACTCCGCGCCAGCCGTCGGTTCCGAATTTAATGTTCGTCATAAAAGATTTTTGGATGCGAGCGATGAGCCGCAAAGTTTGAGCAAACGTCGGACCTTAGGAGGAGCGACGTCGAGTTCGAACGAACGCGCCAATCAGCCTCACTCTGATAGCCCACGGCTCGCGGCTCGTGGCCGGTTCTTACGTCAGCTTCGCCAACTTTTTTTCATCCAGATACTTCACAACTTTCCCGACGTCCTGGGCGCGTTCCCGTGTGGTAATCAGCAACGCGTCGTCCGTGTCGACCACAACCAGGTCATCCACGCCGACAGCCGCAACGAACTTTCCCGGTGCGTGAATGTAGTTTCCTCGTGCATTCAGCATAAAACTGCCGAGACCGGCGATGACATTGCGATCCGCTGCCGGCCTCTTTGCCGAGTGATGCTCATGCAGCGCGGTCCACGATCCAAGGTCGTTCCACCCGAAGTCGGCGGGCAGGCAAAATAGGTTGGATGCCTGTTCGCCCTTCGCCGAACGTGGTTCGAGCACCGCATAATCGATGCTGATGTTCTCGCACTTCGGATAAAGGCGGCGAAAAGTGCTGTCAAACTTTCGCGTTCCGAACGCTGCTGCAATCTCCTCCAGGATCGGAGCCGTCTTAGGGAGATGTTCGCGCAGCGCGTTCGCCAGCGTGGCCGCGCTCCACAGGAACATGCCGCTGTTCCAGTAATAATTTCCTGCCGCCAGAAATTCCGCGGCTCGCGTCGCATCCGGCTTCTCGGTGAAGCGCCGCACACGTGAGGCGTCACCGTCGAAATCCGCGGCCGCTTCAATATACCCGTAACCCGTCTCCGGCCGGTTCGGCTTGATCCCCATCACGACGATGTTCTCGCCCACCGCAGCGAGCGCAATGCCCTTCGCAATCGTCTCGTGGTAGCGTGTCTCATCGGCGATCACATGATCCGACGGAAACAGACCCAATACTGCCTCGGGATTCGTGCGCAGTAGAAGAAATGCGGCGAGTCCGATTGCAGGTGCCGTGTTGCGTCCCACCGGCTCAGCAAGCACTTGCCGTTTGTCGAGCTTGGGCAGTTGCTTTGTGATGGCCGGCCGCAGATCTCCGTTGGTAATGACCCAGAACCGGCGCGATGGCGCCATAGGGGCCAACCGCTTCACGGTCTGCTGGATCATGGTGTCCTTGCCATCGAGCGGCAGCAGTTGTTTCGCCCGCCGCTTTCGACTCAATGGCCAGAACCGGGTGCCTCGTCCGCCAGCCAGGATTACAGGATAGAAATCAATTTTCTTCGCCACGAGTTCTCACAAAGACTTTATCGCGCATCTGCGCGCAGAGTTACAGCCGGGTCTCCGGTTCGCCCAACGCTACGCCCGGGACGTACGCCTTCAAAAATTCCACAGACCATTGGGGCCGCACCCCAAACAGTCCCACGCTTGCCGGGATCACGGCCGCGTCGCCCTTCGCCAGCGTGACCGGCTCCATGCCTGCAGCTTCAACCACGCCGCAGCCTTCCACGGCCACAAGGATGTGCGCGGAACGCTTTCCCGCTTCGTCCTTGGTGCGAAAGGGTTGCGGCTCCTTCAGCTGAAATTGATCCACCACAAAATATGGAGCACGAATCATGGGCGCCTTCGTGTTGCGCGAGCCCGCAATCGTTGTCGGCGCCGGTCGGACTACTTTCCCTGACTTCACCTGCTCCTTCACTGCCGCCAATCCCTCGCGCAAGTGCAACTCGCGAGGCCGCCCGTAGTCATAGAGACGATAGGTCGTGTCCGATTGCTGCTGGGTCTCCACGATCACCGAACCCGGGCCGAGCGTGTGCACCGTTCCACCAGCCACATAAATCATCTCGCCCGGATAAATCGAAATCCAGTGCAGCAACTCTTCCGCGCGCTTCTCTTCGATGGCCCGCTGGAATTCCGAGCGGGTCACACCCGGATTCAATCCCAGCGCCACCTGCGACCCTGGCCTGGCGGCCGCAACGTACCAGCACTCAGTCTTTCCCCAAGGCTGTCCGGTGCGCTGCGCTTGGATGTCATCCGGATGCACCTGTACGGAAAGCTTTTCGTGCGGGAACAAAAATTTCAGGAGCAACGGAAAACGATGCTGGTCTCGCGCTGCTTCTCCCACCAGCTCCCGCCCGCGCTCGCTACTTAGTTCGGCTAGCGTCTTTCCAGCTAGCGGCCCGTTCGCAACTTTGCAGTGATCACCCGTGAGCCAGGCTTCCCCGATCTTTTCGTCGAACTTGTGATCGGGATAAATCGGCGACAGATCGGTCGCGCCCCAAGGTCGCGGGTCGAACACCGGCTGCATTCGAAATGGATAAAGATTGTTCATGCCGTACATAAGAAACCGGTCGACCCCGCGGGAGCGACCGGTCCACAGCTATCCGTCTTGCGAACTTCAAACACGTTCCCCGTGAAATTCCGCACCACCGCTCGTCTCAAAGCGCTGCGAAGAAATTCTTCATTCGCTCCAGACCGCGATCGAGTTCTCCCATCGAGGTGGCATACGAGATCCGGATATGTTCGCTGGTGCCGAAACCCTCGCCCGGCACGGCCGCAACGAACGCTTCGCGTAGCAGCTTGCCCGCGACGTCCGCCGCCGACTTCACTTCGCTGCGCCCGAAGAAGGACGACACATTCGGATATGCATAAAACGCGCCTTCCGGGAGCGTGCACTTGACGCCCGGAATCGCTCGCAATCCCTTCACGACATGATCGCGCAGCCTGATGTATTCCTGCCGCATGTCCTGCACGCACTGCTGCGGTCCCTTGAGGGCGGCGACAGCCGCCTTTTGCACGATCGAAGTTGGATTCGACGTCGACTGACTCTGCAGCTTCGCGATCGCACTCACGATTGCGGCCGGGGCCAACGCGTATCCCAACCGCCATCCGGTCATCGCGTACGTCTTCGAGAGAGATCCCAGGATCACCATGCGGTCACGATACTGGCGCAATGCACCGGCCGAGAAATTCCGATCCGTGTAGTTGAGATAAACGTAACATTCGTCCGAGAGAATCCAAATGCCGCGCTCGTGCGCCATGCGAATGATCTCGGTCATGTGCTCCGGCCGCATGACCGCACCCGACGGGTTCGACGGCGAGTTCAGGATGATCGCTTTGGTGCGCGGCGTGACGCATTTCAGCACCATCTCGGCGGTGAGCGCAAAATTGTGCGACTCGTCGGTCTCGACCAGCACCGGATTTCCGCCGGCGTAGCGGATGATGTCTTTGAACGAAACCCAGTACGGTACCGGCAGAATGACTTCGTCGCCGTGATCCACCAGCACCTGAATCGCGTTGAATAGCGAATGCTTCCCGCCAACCGAGGCGATCACTTCCTCGCGGCGATACTCCGATGCGAAATCCGTCGCGTGCCGTTGTACGATGGCGTCTCGCAGCTCAGCCGTGCCGGCTACCGCCGTGTACTTGGTGAAGTTTTCCTGGATGGCCGCGATGGCCGCCTCTTTTATGTGCCGCGGGGTCGCGAAATGCGGTTCGCCCGCACCAAAGTCCACCACATCGGCCCCCTGCGTGCGCAGTCTGTCGGCCTCCGCCACCACCGCCATGGTCGCCGATGGCTTGATACGGTTGATGCGCTCGGTCAGTTTGGTTGCGTGCGCGATTTCCGTGCCCGTCGGAGTCATGCCCTCTTCCTTGTCCTCGATTTCTTCTTGTCGGATGTTGTGGCTTCCCGGAACTCGCTCAACTGGTACGCGGGATCGAGTTTTCCACGCAGGTTTTGTTCGACAAGTTCGGGGACTAATCCTTTGACTGAACCGCCCAGTTGCGCCACTTCGCGTACCAGCCGCGAACTCAAGTAAGAATATTTTTCCGCGGGCATCATGAATACCGTTTCGAGCTCTGGCCGCAGCTTGCGGTTCATCAGCGCCATTTGGAGCTCGTACTCATAGTCGGTCAGCGCCCGGATACCACGCAGCAGGCTGCTTGCTCCCACTCTCGCCGCGTAGTCGACGGTGAGGCCATCAAACGTTTCGACCCGCACATTTTCGTAATGAGAAGTCAACGCCTCCAGCATCCCCACCCGCTCGGTCACGCTGAACAAGGGCGCTTTTTCGGCATTTCGAAGGATGGCCACCACCAATTCGTCGAAAATTTTGCTGCCGCGCTCGATGAGATCAAGATGCCCGTTGGTTGGAGGATCGAACGAACCGGGGTAAATGGCAATGACTTTGTGCAAGATTCCTCGTGGAAACCGGGACGAACTTATGATTTTAGTGTTCGGGAAAGTGGTATGGCAAATTCGCCTCTGAATCCAAGCACTTAGTCGACATACGCCGCTTTGAAGTGGAGCTCGCTTTAGTACGGGGAGTGCTTGTCCGTTGGGTAGGGCTCGCCGTACTTGTTCAGGTGCTCTGCGGGGGTATCGGTAGCGCGAAGCAAAATCGTTGCCAGCTCGTTCTCACCGGCCTTGATCTCGATTTCCCGAGTCAGCGATGCGAGCTCCGATTGGTTGGTAAATTCATCCCAGACCTCCAACCTGTAGTTTCCAGGTGGAATATGCGAAATGCGGAAACTGCCGTCTTTTGCAGTTGTCGCGAAAAAGGGAGTTGGAAGCGCGATCACCACCGCACTCATCTGCGGGTGAATGTTGCAGAAAATGTACGAAACTCCGGGCTGGGTAAAGCGCACCTTGCGCACCCCACCGCTCTCGTAGAGACCCAAATCAAATGGTTTGCCGTGATAGATCGAAAACACATCATGAAAAAACGGGTCTTGATTCGGGAACTCGATCATCGTGCCCACGGTGACCGGCAGAACGTGCGGAGAGAATCCCTTGTCTTTCTGCACCAGGCGAGCCGTCGAACCGGGAGGCGCGGGCTCCTGGCCGCCGACTGAAGTCAGCCACACCACAACGTTACCGCTGCCTGATTCGCTCTTGGATCGATGAATGACGCTTACCGTTCCCCGCGCGGTCCCGTCCTGAGCGGCCAGCAAGGTGCTAGCGAACAAGAGCCATGTTACGTGAACGCGAATTCTCAAAAACGCACTCCGGCCCCAATATTCACGTGTTCGCCCGAGGCGCTGGGGCCGGTTGCGGGTGCGGTCAGTAGGTGCCGATACTCCAGCGCAAACAACAGGAACGAAGTCGGTTCGTAGATGAAATTCAAGAACTCTGTCTGGTTCTTCTTCATCGCTGGAAATCCCAAATTCGTGAAAGGCTCCGGGAAGAAGTTGAGGTTACGGTCCAAGTTCGCGTCCTGACCAAGCGCTCCATTGATCTCGAACCGGCTGGTGGGCTTCCATTTCAGCTGTGCCCATCCGCCTCGCGAACGCAGCGGATGAATCGCGGAATGTGGGAACGTTGGTTCTGGATAAATCACGCTGGCCCAGATACCTCCGCCCAGGCCACCCACGGCCTGACCGTCATACCATTCGCCGGAAAGCTCCACGTGCTTTCCGAACGACATCTTCAAGTCCGTGTTAAAGGTCCAACTGTTGATCTCGTCGAACGTCGGATAGCGCTGCTGCGCGTAATATCCCCCGAACCCAAGCGTAAAGGGCAGAGTGCTGGTGGCAGAACGATCGATGGCGACGCGTCCGCCCAAGGCTGGGGCCCGGCTCGCTTCACCCGCCGTTGCTTCACGCCCCTGGAACTCCGGAATCTCCTCGGTGAGCGGATCCAGGACGCCACCCTGAAGGACTAAAGAAGTGCGGGCTCCCAGATCGAGCCGATGTTCAACCTCCACCTCCGGAGTCCACACCCAAAGATTTCCTGACCATGCCATCGCCGGCTCTAGTACGGTCGCATACGACGTCGGAGAGAGCGGTGAAAAGAACGGGACATCCTGTCCGATGTGAAGAGAAGTCTTGTCCCAATCCAGGCTGACATCTGCCGTCCGCAAACGCACCAGCCCAGTAGTTACACCGTATGCTGTGGTCGGGCTACCGCCTCCGAAATCAACCGAAACACTAGCGGAACTCCGCGCTCCCCATATTTTTGGTCCGGTTGCATCAAGCCCCAAAAGCGTCTGGCGCAGCGTGGCGCCCACGTTGCCATTCGAAAATCCCGGCGGAGTGGGGAAAGTAAGGTTGGGAAGGTCCTGAATATCGAGACTTCCGCGGTTCCAGTACGAATTAAAAAGAACCAAGCCCGAGAGTTTTACCGAATAGCGGCTCGCGCTCTCCACCTTATCCTGGTGAAGTTCGGCAACTTTCGCTGCGAGGAAACTCGGATTCTGGTCGGCGGCGGCAGTGGTTGGCTCAGCCGTATTTGCAGTCTGGCCTTCGGACACCGGTGCTTCGCTGGTTTTCGCCGCGGCGCTGAGGGCGGAATTCGACTGCACCTGCTTGCGTAATTCCTCAAGCCCGGTGCGCAGCGCCTCGATCTGCTGCTTGGAGTCTGCCAGCTCGGCTCGAGTCTCGTGCAACTCGCGCTTTAGGCGCGCGAGATCCTCTTGGCCGTTGGATGTGTCCTGTCCGACACAGACAACGCTGGCAAGCCAAACAATGACTAAGACCTGACGGAGCCTGCACATAGGCTTTCTGTGATTGTCATAAGCGAAGGTAACGGCCGCAAGTTACCACCGTGCCGTACGAAAACTTGGCGGTTACCAGAGTGTCTGGTCAAAAGGAATGCCATTTCATAAGCTTTTTGGACGTGCGCCGCGGACTGTTTACACATCTCCGGACCAAGCTTTTGGTCTCGATGGTTGCCGTCGTCTTCCTGCTGACGGCAGCCGTGCTCGTGCTGGTGCAAGCACGCATGCGGAATCACGTTCGCGAGGATCTGGCCTCAATGCTCCGGGCCGAGGCGGCTGTATATACGCAAATTGAAGAGGCGCGCCGCCAACAGGCCCAGCAGAGTGCCGTGCTGACTGCCGATCAGCCGACTCTCAAAGCCTTGATGTCCACAAACGACCGGCTCACGATTGAGGACGGCTCCGAACCTTTATTGCGTTCGAGCCACGCTGATCTGCTTGTGCTCGAGAACGCCGCTGGTGACATGCAGGCCTTTCATTCGAAATCCGACGATGTTCCGGCCTCGGCGATCAAGCGGTTGATGCGCGACACTACCGGCGAGCAGGACTGGTGGTATGCCGGCGGCCACCTCTATCACGTCAGCTGCGCTCCGATCGTTGCCGGGGCCAGCGCGAGTCAGCGCGTTCTCGGGAGAATCGCCCTGGGCCGCGAGATGTCGTCCCAATCGGTACTAGACATGGGGGCATTTGGGAAATCAACGTTCATTTTTGAGAGGAACGGCGTGGTGCTGCTGAGTTCGCTTTCTCAGGCGGCGTGGCGTGATTTCGAAAGTGCCAATTCCCAAGTGTCGAACGCACCGCAATCCGCGCATGAAATCGATCTTTCCGGCGAACGCTACCTTGTGAGTTACGTCGAACTTCCCGGAGATCACTCTGTACGCTTGTACTCGCTCCAGTCGTTCGATCAGGCCACTAGCTTTCTCGGTTCGTTGAACGGAATGCTGCTGACGCTGGGCGGGTTCGCTGTTTTGGCGGGCTGGTTGATTGCCTACCTTGTATCCAGTGAGATCACTCGCCCGCTGGAGAGGCTGGCCCGCGGTGCGCGGCGTCTGCAGAAAGATGACTTCGACTTCCAGTTGCCCGTTGTCGGTACCGACGAAGTCGCCGACCTTACGATTGCCTTCGAAGAGATGCGTTCGAGCTTGCGCGTATCGCGCGAGAGCTTGTTGCGATCCGCAAGGCTCGAGGCCGTAGGTCGGTTAGCCGGAGGCGTGGCTCACGATTTCAACAACCTGGTGATGATCATCAAAGGCTACAGCGACCTGTTGCTCGAATCAGCGTCGCCGCAAGCAAAGCCGTATCTGGAGGAAATCAAGAACGCCGGCGAGAGAGCCAGCGGGCTCACACGCCAATTGCTTGCTTTCAGCCGCAAACAGGTCCTCGAGCCGCAAGTTCTGGATCCAAATCAGACCGTTCGCAACATGGTAAAGATGTTGCGGGTCCTGATCGGCGAAGACATCGAACTTGTCACAAGCCTTTCCGACCAGACCGGCCGCGTGCAGGCCGATCCTGGCCAGCTCGAGCAGGTGATCATGAATCTCGCGGTGAATGCACGGGATGCAATGCCGAAGGGCGGCAAGCTCATCATCGAAACACAAGCGTCGCATCTCGACGAAACCTACACCGCAACCCACGCCGACGTCTCACCGCAAGCGTACGTGCTTATCGCCGTGACCGACACCGGATCGGGAATGCCCAAAGACGTTCTGGAACACATCTTCGAGCCCTTCTTCACGACTAAGGCGCAGGGAAAAGGCACGGGATTGGGGCTTGCCACCGTCTACGGAATCGTCAAACAGAGTCATGGGCATGTGAGTGTTTATAGTGAGGTCAATCACGGAACGACATTCAAGATCTATCTGCCTTCGGTCGATAAGGCTGCCGCTTCTCCCGTGGCGCAAACCGGCGCAGCGCCGCAAAAGGGCACTGGAACGATTCTTCTGGTGGAAGATGAGCCGCCTCTGCGCGTGCTGGCCGCGGAATCCCTGAAGCGGCTGGGTTATACGGTATTGCAGGCGGGCAATGGATTGGAGGCTTTGGCGGTTGCTGACCATCATGCCGGCACGATCGATATCGTTCTCACCGACGTCGTGATGCCCCGCATGGGCGGCCCCGAGCTGGTCGAGAAACTATGTGCCAGAAGAACCGGCGTTGCCGTCATCTTCATGTCCGGATACACCGACGCGGCCGCAATCGAGAACGCAAAAATCGGGTCGGGCGCAATCCTGCTGAACAAGCCTTTCTCAACGGAAGTTCTCAGTAAGAAAATTCAGGAAGCCCAGCAGAATGCGCACCGGGAGGCAGGTTTGTCGGCGCAGGCGTCGGGATAGACGACGGGCTGCCTGCCGGTTGGTCGGAGCAAGAAAAAAGCCCCGCTTCCGAGCGGGGCTAGCTATTGCTGATTCATAGCTCGAAACTGGCCGTTCACCTTCTCGCTGCCGGCACCTTCGCATCCGTTCCGGTCGGCATGGTTGCAACTTTGCCGGTTTGCGGAGTCGCACCATTGGTCGGAGTCGGCACTGCGGCTGGGCTTGCCGGGATCAGCCCCAGAGCTTTGCGGACCTCCAACTCCAGCTTCGCAAATGTGTCTTTGTTGTCTTTCAGGAACTGGCGTGCGTTCTCGCGGCCCTGACCGATACGTTCGGTCTTGTAACTGAACCACGAGCCCGACTTCTCCAGCAGATTGTTGTTCACGGCCAGGTCGAGCAGGTCACCTTCGCGCGAGATGCCTTCACCATACAGAATGTCGAATTCGGCCTCACGGAAGGGCGCCGCCACCTTGTTCTTCACAACCTTCACGCGCGTTCGCGAGCCGGTCACCAGGTCGCCCTCTTTGATTGCGGCAATGCGGCGAATGTCGATACGAACGGAAGAGTAGAACTTCAATGCGCGGCCACCGGTCGTGGTTTCCGGATTGCCAAACATCACGCCGATCTTTTCGCGGATCTGGTTGATGAAGATCAGGCAGGTCCGCGACTTCGACACAATGCCGGTCAACTTGCGCAGTGCCTGCGACATCAGCCGGGCCTGCAGGCCCATGTGGCTGTCGCCCATCTCGCCATCCAGTTCCGCCTTGGGCACGAGTGCCGCCACCGAATCGACCACCAGTACGTCGATCGCATTCGAGCGCACCAGCGCCTCGGCGATCTCGAGCGCCTGCTCGCCATAATCCGGCTGCGAGACCAGCAGGTTCTCGACATCGACACCCAGCTTCTTCGCGTATTGGGGATCGAGCGCGTGCTCGGCGTCGACGAACGCGGCCATGCCACCCGTCTTCTGCGCTTCCGCAATCACCTGCAGCGCGATGGTCGTCTTTCCCGAAGACTCCGGCCCGAAGATCTCCACCACGCGCCCGCGCGGGAAGCCGCCCACGCCCAAGGCCGCGTCAAATGAAATCGCACCCGTCGGAATTACTGAGATCGGGACGATCGCTTCCTTCGACCCCAGCCGCATAATCGAGCCCTTGCCAAACTGCTTCTCAATCTGGGAGAGCGCGATATCAATTGCTTTTGTACGTTCGTCGGCCATGATGGCTCCT
>Ga0210399_10002018_pt1 | contig 15771 bp, 15 predicted proteins | sample IncBWC14MmetaG_FD_150865 | JGI IMG/M metagenome (GOLD analysis project Ga0210399, IMG submission 150865) | Forest soil microbial communities from Barre Woods Harvard Forest LTER site, Petersham, Massachusetts, United States - Inc-BW-C-14-M | ecosystem: Environmental > Terrestrial > Soil >...
GCTCGACGACGCTGCGCAGAAGAGCACGGGACTCGTTGGTCTCCGGTCCGTAGTGAGCAAGCATCCGGTCGAGCAAAACGATCTTGGCAGACATCTCTGTCAGTTCGGCGTTCTGCGTGTCGTAGTAGGTCTTTGCGGAGGCGATCAGCAAACCGAGAACGAGCGCACACATTGTCGCCACCAATCCCATCCCCAACTTCACTGAGTCTTTCGAATCGTCACTAAGATGATTCTGCGGCATAGCTCCCCGGAGAGACATGCCCAACAGCGCGCCTCCGAAAATGAAGGCGAATGCGATTAAACTGACGGCCAGGGAACTCATGATCACCTTCCTTAGCGGTACAGTGGGTTCTTCCGTCTGAATTCTGACGCTAACAGTAACCTACTAAACTCATTGCTTTGACAAGGTAAAAACGCTGGAGGGTGCCGCAGCCCGGTATCTATACACAGGGCTGGAGTCAAAAGCCGGTCTTGGCCAAATACACCATCGCGTGGCTGCTTCCGGCTACACTTGGGAGGAAATTTGTTGCGGAAGAGATGAAGGCGACATAATGCCCGTCCTCGCTCATTGTGTTACCGACATTGATAGCATTAGCTGACGTTCCGGGATTTGGCGTATTCGCCACTGAGACGCGCACAGTGCTCGGAACGCACCCGCTCGCGATGGCAAAACAAGTGTCGCGCACGAAGATGTCTTCACCAGAACAGGCGGGCAATGTGTCGTCCGGCGTCAGGTTCGTGGAAATAGAACCGAAGGACACGAACCTGCCATCCGCACTTATGAACACGCTTGTCTGGTTGGCGGGGTTGCCACCGCCAAAGCAATTGCCAACGGACCCATCGTTCGCGAGCGAAACGAGACTTGTGCCAGGCGTGCAACCCGCTATCGCCCTTGTGCATGTATCGCGCACATAAACGTTCCCGCAGCCGTTGGTACTTGTGCAGGAATTTGTCGCGACCAGGTTAGTCGCTCCAGAACCAAACGCCACCAAGCGGCCATCCGCAGTGATCGCCGGGAACGGCCCGAACGACGCTGGCTGGTTCGCCTGCTGTCCGCTCGTGCTTTCGTCCACCCTACTGGTGCTTGGGCTGCAGCCTGAAGGCACCCCGAGACAAGTGTCGCGCCAGAACCAACCGGGAACGACAGTCGCATTCGGGACCATGTTTGTTGCCCAAGACAGATAAGACACGTACCGGCCTGCCGCGCTGATGGCCTGAAGCTGGCTGTTTGCATTCCCTTCAGACCCGCTGCTCGAAAGCGATACCTGCGTGCTGCTCGGATTGCACCCAGATGCAGCACCAATACAGGTGTCGCGCAGGAACACGCCGCCCACCGTCCCGGTTCCCAATCCAAGTGCGGACGAACTCGATCCAAAGCTCACAAATCGGCCATCCGGTGTCATCTGCGGACCACCGCCAGGTGCGATTCCGCCTTGCACATCAACCGACACCGCGAACGTGGCTGGTGTGCAACCTGAAGGTGCTCCGATGCAAGTGTCTCGAAGAAAAACGCAGGCGAGACCGGCCTGTTGTCCACAAACGGACGAATTGGCCAGTATGTTTGTGGCGCTAGAATCAAACGCCACGTAGCGCCCATCTGCGCTTATTGCAGAGTCGCGGCTGTGGCCATTGACTACCGCACCGTTGTACGTGGCCGTTATGCGAACAGTGCTTGGGGTGCAACCGGCAGGAGCCCCCATGCAGGTGTCGCGCTCGTAAATTTCTTGGAACCCGCTCGCCGGGCCAGCGACGAGGTTGGTTGCGTTAGATTGAAATGCTACATATCGGCCTGTCGCGCTGATTGATGGTGGGACGATGCTGTCTCCGTTCGCCGGAGACCCGTCCGGTGCCACCGAAATCAGTGCTATGACCCCTGCCGTCGCCGCCGCGGGGGATGCGATGGGTAAAGCGACCGCGTTCGACGTTGCACCTGCTTCGCTGACCGTGATCGTGGCTTTCCCCGGCGCCGCAATGAATGCCTCGGAAACCGTAGCTGCGAGATCCGCGCTGTCTCCGAACATCGTTGGCAGCGGGCTGCCATTCCAATTCACGATGGCGCTAGAAGTGAAGCCGGTACCATTTACGAGTAGGCTGAAGTCCCCTTGGCCGGCAATAGCGAACGTTCCACTGAGAAAACCACTGCCGCTGTAAAAGACGCCAATGCTCTTGATAGTGATTGAAGAAGGAGGAGGGGGGGACCCGTCGCCGCCGGAACCTGTAGCGCATCCACACAAAGCCAAGACCCCCAGCAGGGCCCCCATCACATATGCAAAACCATTTTCCGCCCGTGTCATCCCCATTCGTTCTATCGGGTCCGTCCGATTAATCCGTGCCCCCTGTGAGCGTCGGCCCCGAAAGGGCAGCAGTGAAAGCCGGCGACGAAAAGTCCCGGGTATCATATGAATAATGAGTCCCGAGGCTATAGTTTGTCAGCGCTCCTTTCACGTTCGAGACCACAGTGATTGTGGACCCCGACACCGTAGCGGAAACGAGCGACCCCTTGTTTATTGCTGTGGCAAGGTTTGTGGCAAGCGTGCTGGTGGAGTACGGGACGGGTTTGATGGGATTGCCGCCATAGGAAACTGTATAGGTGTCTCCGCCGATGTTTACCCAGACGGAGCCGTATTCCCAGATTGTCTCCATGCACAGATCACCGCAAGTAGGGGTGCAACCCGGTTTGCATATAGTGGTGAGGTTGGGACCTCCGGTAATGGTGAACGAGCCCATACCAGGCGTGCCAACTGGGTTGCCCAGAATCACAGTAAGCGTTTGGCTCATAACAGTGACGTTCGCTATGAGGTCCGTGCCGCCAGTGTTCGCTGAGGCCGAAACCGTAAACGAGCCGGGGCCCGTGCCGCCACCGTTAGTCAATGTCAACCAAGTCGCGTTGGACGCAGCAGACCACACACAGCCAGTTCCCGTCGCAACGCTTATGGTTGCGCTCCCACCGCCTGACGGGATGCTGATGGCGTTGGTGGACAAGGTGTAAGTGCATAAGCCTGCCTGCTGAACCGTGAAGGGTGTGCTTGAAGACCCGTCTCCAACGACGATGGTCCCGGTTCGCGGGATTGTCTGCGGGTTCGCCGCAACAGAGAACCCAACGGTGCCGCCAGAAGTCCCGGTGGTCCCAGAAGTTATGCTCAGCCAAGGGGCTTGACTGACAGCAGACCACTGGCACCCTGCACCCGTATTTAACGTAAAGGTGCCGCTGCCAGCAACGCCACTAGTGGAGTAGCTTGCAGGTGAAGTCGAGAACCCGCAACTTGCCTGAGTCGGTACCAGAAATTGCTGCGAGAGTGCCTGCTCAAGAACGTTGCGTGTCCGGTCACTTCTGGTTGCACCGATATGGGAATCAGCGCCATTGACGGGGTACTGAATCGCGGCGCTCGACGGATAGTCTTGACTGGCGCTTGGGACGATTCCATCTTGGGGATTGCCGCCAGCGGTGACAATGTTGTAGTCCAAATCAGCTATGTCCATGTCTATCCAGATCGGGAGCAAATAGTCCGCAACAGAGCAAGCTATCGGGTCTCCCTCGAAAAGACAAACGAACTCAGAGATATCCCACGATATCTGAACGCTGTCGTAAATTATTCCATAAATGCTCGCGACATTCCGCTCGCCACAGAAGTCTTCAGGGTTACAGCCCTTCAGGAGAAGTGCGTCGGCAATCCTAACTTCGATCCAGCGTCGACTGGTATTTCCGACTAGGGCACCTTTCTTGAAATTTTCAGGCTGGCTGTTAAGGTGGGTGAGAAACGTACTGCCAGGAACGAGGTCCGTAAGCGATCCGATGTTTATGAGTTGTTGGGAAATACCTGAATACTCAATATCGACTAAATAGCAGAGAAGATTATCGTACGGCGAACTGCAACCCACATCCTGCCATACTGCGGACAAATCACCAAAAAGGACGCTTTGAAGTTCACCCTGAGCGAGTGCTGCGATGGGAGCACCTTGGTGCGGGGTATCAACCGTTAGGACGCCGACCACGGGTGGCACAGGCGGCGGCGGATTTAGATTCTGAAAATACTGCGCCGCAGAGCGGGAAATCAGCCCGCCTTGGCTGTGGCCTAGCAAAATGTAATTCGTCCCTCCAGAGGAGTTAATGTCATTGACCAACGCGTTTCCTTGGTTTGTAAGATTATCGGCCCAGTTCAGGCTGGGCACAAGCTCCGCTCCCCAGCGGAACTTCTGGTTGAGCCACGGGGCCATGCGCGACCAGGTACATCCGCTGCTGAAGAATCCGTGTAAAAAGGCTATGTTTTGCGTGCCACCCAGATTGGATAAATAAGGTGGACAGCCGGAAGACGAGGACCCTGACAACACGGAGGGCGTAGAGGTAGTGATCGGTGGCGGATTTGTCGCGGTGCTCCCTTTGTTTGCCCTCGTCGTATTGTTGGTGGTGTTGTTATTCCACCGAACATTTGAGAATTGCAGTGTGCGTGTTACGCTGATGTTTGATTTGGTCATGGAGAAGACAACCTGTGTTGCGACCCACAAACTCCCGGATGGCGCATACGTCCATTGCGCGTTGCCAATTGTTTGGCCACTATTGACCGGTGCCATAAGGAGCGCATTAGATCCGCTGTAGCTGAGCTGCGAATTCGTGTCTGTGGCTTGGGTTTGGATATTCGAGACGACAAGTTGTGAGAGAACAGAGGCCCCAGGATTGGTTCCCAAAAGACCCAGGGGATTGAATGCGGGGGCGCTGCTTGTGGGGGCGACGTAAGGAATCAGTGCCCCGGTCTGGTCGAACGCGGTCACGTTTCCGCCAGCAAGGCGAATGACGCTTACCTCTCCCGAGTCGCTTCCAACGGCGCTCCATCCGGTTGGCCAGAGATTAACGACGATTCCCCCGTTGCTGTCATACCCGAGTTCGACCTGAAACGTTTGCGTGACCATCGGCCTTGTAAGTGAGCTTGAATTAGCCTGGGTTTGTGTCGTCAAGGCAAATGTCACCCAAGTGTCTGCGCTATTGATACCCGAGTTTTGCGAAAGTTGAGCGTAACACGCCGGAGAAGATAAGCTGAGAACAACGAGAACTATTGTTGCGATTCCTGCTGGGCGCATGGGCACCTCCATATTCGGAGACGGTGGATTGTCGCAAGGCCTAACCCGAGAACAGCAGACCTTGTACCCGCATTTGGACTTCATGTCAATAGTCCGAAATAGGAAATAAACAAATTTTTACGTCAGCGTAATCGTACTGGATTCGGTCGGGGTTGCAGTGTCGGAATCAACGACTTGCCCGTTGCACCCTCGGTCCTCGTCAAAGCCCAATCCCGCCCCGTCCGCAAAACGGACGAAATTCCCGGTGGAGACCGCAACTGTGACCTGCGTCACAAGCCAATGCAGAAGCGTGGGGAGGTTGTGGGATGCTCGCACTTCTTGGGCGTGGTGAACCGGACGCTGAAGGCGTGCACAGATCGGTCGAGACGCGCACATCGTCTACGCGCGGGCGTGCGGTCCCTTCCTGTCATTGCGGGGCGATTGCGTACGCTGCGGCTCCCGCGACGCCTAGCGTGATGACCGATAGAAGTACCGTGCGTTTTCTCATATCGGCACCTTTATTGAGGGTTTGCGCTCATCGGGAGTGGCATGTTGACCTCACGAACCGGTTTGTCGATGCCGCCTGGTTGTGCAGGAGATTCGAGTCCATCGGTGAGCAAGTAGGACTGCAGAGAAAGTGAGCTCGTCGCGAAACTCTCCAGCGCAGTTATGTAGGAGACCTCGAGCTGCATCAGGGTTCTCTGGGAGATGAGGACCTGGGGATAAGCCGCAGCCATTTCTTGGTATTTCTTGGTGTACATCTCGTACGCCTTCTGCGCCCTGGGTATCATCTGGTTCTTGTAGCGGTCGACCGCAGCCTGCGAGAACGTGTAGTTCTGAACGACACTTGCCGCTCGTTCGCGCAAAAGGAGCTTCACACGCTCCACTTCGCCCTTCGCCCTCTCTGCATCAGCCTTGGCGGTGGCAATGTTTCCCTGATTGCGGTTAAAAATGGGAAGTCGTACCCCAACGTCGGCAAAGCCCTGCAGCCCGACAGCTCTCCCGCTGGGCGCGGACAACAACTCGCCATTCTGCTGCATGCCACCGCGGAGCTGCAGGTCGGGAATCGGTTCGCGTTTTTCGCGGGCCAAGGCTGCTTCGGCTCGTTTGACGCCCAATTCGGCGATTCTTACGGCTGGACTCTCGTTGACGATTTTCTCCACGAGTTCCTGCGCATTGACCGGCGGTGTGTCCTCGAGTTTTCCGTCGAGCTTCATCAAGGGAAGCCGCGGATTGCCCACTACGGCGCCCAGTGCTGTCCAAACCCGCTGCTGGTTCTGTTCGGCCATGGTTACCGCGAGTTGTGCCTGCTGTGCTTCCACTTCCGACTCGAGCACGTCGGGAGCGTCCGCTTGGCCGACATTCGCGAGTTGGTGGGAGGTCTCGACGGCGTCGTCGGCAAGCTTGCTGAGGTTTTGGCGCAACTCCAGCGTCTGCTGTGCAGCCAGCGCCTGGATGTAGGACATCTTCACGTTTGTGACTACACGCAGTTTTTGCTCATCGGCCTCGGTTTCTGCCTGTTTGAGCTCCTGGTCAAAAATCTTTCGATTCAGGCCCAGCTTTCCACCCAGCACGATGTCCTGCTGAACGAAGAATCCTTGCTCGCCCCCGTGAAACGACCCGCCTCGGATCTGTTCGCCCTGATAGCCGACGGTTGGGTTCGGGTAGAGTCCCGATTGCTTCTTCCTGCCTTCCGCCGCTTGGATGTTGGCGGTCGATTGCGCGAACGTCGGGTTGTTCTCTAAGGCCATCTGTTGCAGTTCTTCGAGTGTGATCGTCCTCTGTTCGGAGGGTGCGGTTTGCGCTTGGCCCGGCAAGGCGACCAGGAACAAAGCACAGGAAAAGCAGAGTACAAATAGGGTTACCCAACGGAGTGGTGACACTGTTTCCGTCTCTACTTCCATTAACTTCACCGGCGTATTCAGGTTATTCATGTTTGTGCTCCATACCCGGCGTATCTGCCATCGGTTCTTTGCCTTTCTGTTTTTTTCGAAGCTCCATAATTTGCTCGTACTTGTCTTGAGGCAGCACGCGTACAAACGTCATCATTCCCGCCATGAAGCCGCTCCAGCCGGGACGCAGGCCGAAGTTTTCGGGTTTGTCGACCATTTTGTCCATCGCCATCATGGGACCTTCCATGAAGGCATCCTGCGGAAAGCCCGGCACGGAATTCGCATCGTTGCTGACATCGGGCTTGCCCATCTGCATGCCTTGGTGTTGCACGTCGGGCATATCTTGCTGCCGCATCGGATTCCCGGCTTTCAGCGGAGAATTCGACATGGCTTGCTCCGCTGTCGAACCGACGCCCAATCCGCGACCTAGGCTCGGGCCGTTTTCCTCGGACGTCGCGCTTCCTTGTCGCAGCATTCCCATGCCCCGCTCCATGTCGAGCCCCGCAGGCATTCCATTTCGGCGTGACATCGGGCCGACCATCGACGACATCTGGTTCATCATGTGGTGCGGAAGATGGCAGTGCAGCATCCAGTCGCCAGGATTATTGGCCACGAACTCCACGTCACGCGCTTGGGCAACTCCCACCAGCACCGTGTTCCCCGGTCCCCATGTCGATTCGGGTTGGCGGCCTCCTTCCGTCCCCGTAGTCACGAATTGGTGGCCATGAAGATGGATCGGATGGTGGTCCATACCTAAGTTGATGAATCGGATACGGACGCGCTCCCCTTGCCGCACGATGAGAGGAGTGTTGGCTGGACCGGATTTTCCGTTGAAGGTAAGCCAGTTGAACTCCATGTTCATGGAGTTCGGGACATTGATGTTCGGCAGGATGGAGTACTCCTGCAGGATGATGGCGAAATCCCTGTCGACGCGGGGTTTGTAGGTCTCCTTCGGGTGCATGACGAATGCACCGAGCATGCCCATCATTTCCTGCATCGCCATGTGCGAGTGATAGAAGTAGGTTCCTTCCTGGTTGAGCGTGAACTCGTAGACGAATCTGCCGCCGGGTGCGATGGGATCCTGGCTTGAACCCGGTGCGCCATCCATCTCGACGGGAACCTCGAAGCCGTGCCAGTGCATGGAGGTTGCTTCGGGAAGGTGGTTATCCACAATTATGCGGACGCGATCACCCCTCGTAACTTGAATGGTTGGCCCTGGAGCGCTGCCGTTGTAACCCCAGAGATCGACGATTCGGCCCGGAAAGATCTCCTGCTTCACCGGCTCGGCGATGAGATGGAATTCCTTCACATTCCCGTCCATGTGCCACGGCAGGTTGGGGAGATCCGGCGTCTCGACGAGAACGGGAGAGCCGTGGTCATGCATAGACCCTTTCTTGCCCTTCATATTCACTCCGGGCATGTCCCCGGACATTTGCATCTCCTGGGCGGAAAGCACTTTCGCGGAAGCGAAAATTCCAGCTCCCGCGAGAACATTCTGCAAAAACCCTCGCCTGCTACTCATGCTGTTTTCCTTTCAGAGTCGAATGACCGAATTTCAAGAAGTGGATTCGTTATGACGAGCGGCGAATGCAGACGGACGTACACCAATGCCCGTCTTGAACAAGCGGACTGACTGGCCGGAAGGGTTTCCTAGATACGAAGGGGAACTGAAGCAGAGCTGGAACTTCTGATTGTGCGAGAAGCGCCCAAGACCAAAGAATGCTCGCCATCATGGGCTATTGCGATGGCATAGGCAGGCGTGTCGGCGGCGTCGAATTGAGGAACTCCGCTTGGCGCATCAAGAGAAAACGTCCCTTCCTTGAGCGCTTGGATTTGCACCCAGCTTGCGCAGTCGGCCTTCTGGTGCAGGCTATTCCGTGAGTTGTTCGCACACTCCGCACAATTGGCACTGTGATGAAGACCATGAATATGATGGCCGATGCTTGTCGGGCCCGGCTGCGACTCCATCTGGTGATGATGGGCCACGGCACTTCCTACAGTTGCGGCTGACATGCAATAAGCGGCGCACAGCGTGGCGGCACCGGAATTGACTCCCGCCAGCGCCAGCACCAGAATCGCAATTAGTAGCTTGGATCGCATCAAGTACTGAGCATACACCCGTGATAGTTCTTGGACAAGAATGCTCCGGAACTGTTTCGTTCCGAAGGAGAGATCCGGACTGACCAAGTAAACATTCTCCGAACAGATATTTTCTGCCGGAGAGATACCGAGACAAATCTTCGATTTAGCGCGGATCGAGCTCTCCAAAACACAGTTGGCCATCCGTACGACCGAGGGGCCAAGTTGGCGAGGCCAAGGCAGCTCTGGCGGCCGCCGTTGGGATTCCAGTGGTCGAAACCAGGGACCCATCGCAGAGGCGGAGGCCCGTCGTAAGCAAGCCGCAGCCGCGTTTCTGGAAAAGCAGGCGCAAGTCGTCGCAAAAAGTGAACGGGCTCTCGCTGTTTACATGGCAGGGCTGAAGGAACTGGCTGAGGCCGAATCCCTGCGTAAACTTCAAGAGACTCAACTGCAAGTCGTGCAGCAGGCAATCCGCGCGGGTACCGACAACCGGCTGAGTCTCGACAACGTGGAAATCCAAATTCGGGTTTTAGGCCGAGCGCGGGTTGACGCGCTAGCACGGGCGCAGAGGGCTCTCGGGGATTTGGAAGATGCCGTCCAAGGTCCTCTAGGTCCCGGCGAGGCGTTTACCATCACCCCCGAATCACCAGCCCTAATCGAGCCGACCAAGAATCTGAAACCGTGAGCCCACTCATTTGCAGAATGGACTTACGGACTCGTGCGACCGCCGATGAATTTCTTCACCAGCGCGGCTAAGGCGGGGGCCAAATCTATATCCCTGATACCTGCGTCTGTTTTGGGATACTGTTCGATTCCGTGCCCTTTTTCGCTGCGCTGCTGGCGAACGTAAACAATCGAGCAATCCGCTGAGAAGTGTTTCCCAATTTCGAGGCCCAAGGCTAGAGGAGTTAGTGAGCGTCTGGGTCGGTGATTTGATTGAGCTGATCCAAGGCGTGCAGCCGCATCCGGTGCCCACAACGTCTTCGTCACTCGGTATTGTGTCGAGGTTCGCGAACTTCCCCGCCTCCGAAGAATAGCCCGGCACGCTTCCCCGCCCAGAGAAACACAAGCAGTCCAATTGCTTCCACCGGTAACCCGAGCAAGCTTCCCTCGGGCCCTGCGCTGCCTCCACTGATGAGCGCATTACCCCTGGCCTGGGTCACGAACAAATGACCTTGCATCAAATGGCCGCTTTGCGCCGTCCCGTAGAGATAGGATTGCGCCCAGTTCCAGGCTGCATGAAATCCTATCCCCAACCAAAGCGAGCCGCTCAGCCGCAACAAGAGGCAGTAGAACAACCCGTGCACGATCACCCCGATGATGCCCGGGACTGTCTCCCCGACATTTTGCAGATGCCCCGCGCCAAATAACAACGAAAGGACGATTGCGGCTGGCCAAAAGCCGATTCCGCGTGTCAAAGTCGCCTGCAGATAGCCGCGGTAAAGCGCCTCTTCTGTTATCCCGACCATTATGAAGTCCAGGAGCCAGGCCAAGCCGTACCCAAGCGCTGGCAGTCCCTGCAAAGCCACTCCGCCGAACACTAGATGGCCGTCGGCATACAGCGCCCCCACTACCAGCGACAGGCAAACGAGTCCGCCGCCGAATCCATATAGAAACTTGGCAATCGGACGACGCCCGACCATCCCATAATAGGACCAAACATCCCGGCCCTCGATCCTTGCCATGATCGCCATAGCCCCGAGGATTACCACAAACTGAAGAGCCCAAAAGAGGAGCGAGTCGCCGAGTGACATCTCGCCATTGAGAAGCGACGGGAGGTGTCGCATCACAATATTTGCGATCAGCACCGCGGGTGCTTGAAGCGCTGCAAAAATCAGAATGCTCCATCCAGCCCGAAGCCCCTGGGACCCATGAAAAATCCAGCGCAATTTTGCTTTGTAGGTGCTGGTAGAGCGCGCCATCAATCGACTCCCGGCTGTGGTTGGTAGCAATTCAGGCTTGGTCGTTTCATTTGCCACATTCTGTTTCGCATAAGGAATCGTACTCTTAGTTCGGACATTCCGTTCCGGCGATGATATTGGTGGTGACAAAAACCCCAGCCAACGCACCTCTGCAAACTCATTGAAATAAAGGGGCGCGATAGAGGTGGAATGAGGTGAGGCAAAATCAAGTGTTTTTGGATCATCGGTACCAAGACCCAGTACCCAGTTCTCCGGTTACGCGACTACACATCCAAGTGGAGCGCGGGTGAGCCCCATGCTACTGTACAGTCGCTCCGCAAACAGAGGCGCCGATGCGAGCTCTTCGGTTTGCACCCTTCGTCAGAGGAATATTTTGGGGGCCAAACGGTATCCGCGCCGGGTGGCGGTTCTTGATGTGCGTTGCCCTCAGCATTGGGTTCACCTCCGCTTTGTTTGCTGGGCTCGGTCGTGTTCCTCCACTTGCGCGTCTCCTATCGACGAGTCGGACTCAGGAGTTCCTTACCGCCCCATTCGTTATCGTTGTCGACGCTTCCTCTTTTTTGGCTGACGTCTTTGCTGCACTTATCATGTCTAGAATCGAGCGACGACCTTTTGGAAGGTATGGCATTCCTCTGGCAAGCGCTTTCGGCAAGCTTTTTTGGCAGGGAGCCATTTGGGGACTCCTGGCGGTGAGTGCGGTCGTGCTGGCAATCTATGGGCTGGGCGGGTTTTCTTTTGGCACGCTTTCACTCTCAGGTTTTGCCATCCTTAAGTACGGCGCCTTGTGGGCATTGGCCTTCGTGCTGTTTGGTCTCGCAGAGGAATTTCGATTCCGTGGCTATTCGCAATTCACTCTGACTACGGGAATCGGTTTCTGGCCAGCAGCTTTGGTCCTTTCCTTCATTTTCGGAATAAGACATTTCGTCGATAACCCCGGGGAGACTTGGGTTGGTGCTCTGTCGGTTTTCGCGTATGGGCTCTTCTCTTGCTTTGGGCTGCGCCGCACAGGTAGCTTGTGGTTCCCAATAGGGTTTCACGCCGCGTGGGATTTTGGGCAATCTTTTCTCTACGCGGTTCCCGACAGCGGATACCGGGCATCCGGAAGCTTGCTTACCTCAACCATTCACGGGCCTCGATGGCTTACGGGCGGCACCGTCGGGCCCGAGGGAAGCCTGTTCTGTTTCTTTCTGCTCGGTGTCTCTTTTTTGGTTCTAGCCAAGTTGTACCCCTCCAGAATCCTTCCTAAGTCCTGATAAGTGGAATCGTCCCAAAAGCGCATCTGCGGTTACGCGACGCACCAGGCACTTGGCTCATACCTGCGCGCCTGATTGAATCGTTTCGTCGTAGTTTCCAGACCACGAAACGATGTGAGCGACTTCGTTCGGCCCCAATTGCGGAACGTCTGTCGGCACAGCCCGTCTTATCATTGTCGTTTCAACCCATTCGTCGCCCCGCATTACCACCACAAATAGTGCTGTCTCCGCCAGAATTTGATCAATCACATCGAGCATTTCTGATTCGTCGTCAACGGAGTAACACATAGAGGGAGGGCTAAACCGTATCCACAAATCCCTACCTTGGGCGGTGAAAACAACGAGATGACCAGCGTTCGACCAGCTGGAGCTGGGATTGCAAGTTCAAGATCGTTCTCTCCGCAGGTACCAAACAACTCGGCCCATTCTGGACGCGCGCCAATCAGAGCTGTCCAGGTTCGTCGCGCTAGGGGATTTAATGAATCAACATCTAACATAGCCGTTGAAGACCTGATTGGGATTCTCGCACGATTAATCGCGGGCAAAACAACCTGCTCTCCTCTTGTGCCTGATAACGCTCTGTAAGCTATCGTTCCAAAAGCGGACAAGAATGCACTCAGGCAGAAGAGAACGCTCTCAATCTCCGCAACTCTCTCGTAATCCGCCATGCGTGATTCTTCGCCATCTCAACTCTCAGGATCGCGTCAGGCTTTAGTGTACTTATGACGGTGAACGAAAACAGGGGATAGAAAGGCCAACGCGGTAGCGAGTACCGCCGCTATCATCAGTTGCGCGCATAAGCGACCAATGCGTTTCATTAGCCTCTTGACTTCCGGATTATCTGAGATACGGCAACGGGCAGTGGTTTCATCTGGAATACACTTCAGTCTTGCATGACCGCTCCCGTTCTATTCCTTCAGCGATACGGGATCGGATTGGTTTTTGGGTGACTGCTTGTCCAACAGGGAGATTAGTTCGCGGCCAGAGGCGGGGACGCCGACCTTGCCTTGGCGGACAATCTCCTTGGCGCTGAGGTCACGACCGTAGAGCTTCTTGTTCGCACTGCCGTCAGAACGGAGCGTCGAGCCTTCGAGCGAAATGCCAGCGAACAACCCACGTGCGCGGGAATAAGTAAGGACTTCCGCCCTCATCACAATGTCAGTGTCAGCTGCTGCTGTGCGCCCCTTGGGGCCGGCAGCGGCAGAGGCGTCCGCGCCGAGTTTCACTTTGCTGCTCAAGATTGATTCCGCCCCTTTGGGATTCATCACCAAAAGTACGAAGTCTGTGGCTTGGCCGCCCAACTGAAAGCCGATGTTTGCACCTTCGAGGGCGAAAAGCGCGGGGGCGCTCCAACGTCCAGTAAAGTGTTGGCCCGTGCGGCATGTGATTGCCCCGCGACCGAAGTCACCGCCTACTCCGAACGCGAACTTCAGGACCGAAGGAATCACAATCACGCATTCCGCCTTGTTGAGCAGTTCCTTGGGAATCCCATCGGGTATATCCATGATCTCCTTGAAGACCTGGCCACACGTTGCGAGGCGCTTCTGTTCCCTGGTTTGGTCCGCCGCGAAAGTGGGACACGCCAGCAAAGTCGCGACGATGAGAGCACTTGTTTTTATCATGGCATGACTCCCTGTCTCATTTTTCGGCCACCATCGGTTGGTGACAAGTGGCCGGTGGAACAGCGTTGCCCTATAAAACATCAGCAGAGAAAGAGAGTACCTTGAGGGCGACCCGGGAACCGAGCCAGGTGCAGGACGACCGGCGCGAATTCGGGAAACGGACAGACTTGGCAATCCATCCAGTCTGGGAAACCAACAGACGGATGGGGCCAGGTGCGGCATTCTCCGACATGCCCGGCATGTCGTACAATGCCGCTCGCAGTGAGACCACACTTCGCTTATCTCCAAACTCAGGGGCATCGTCTATGGATGAAGCGAATCGTCTGGGAATGAGCGTCGCGGAATTGTTGGACGCAACTTGGAGGGTATGGCGCTCGCACGCGGGGATGTTCGTATTGCTAATGGGACTCCCCATCGCGGCACTGTTACTCATGGCACTAATTGTGAACTACGTGATCGCGCCCCACCCGGAGGGTGCACCTCTGCGGGAGGTCTGGCAGGGGATGGGCTTTCTACAGAAAGCCGCCGTGTTCGTGGCTTTTTGGCGAGTTTTGCGTTGCAATACCGGGCGCTGGCGGCGTCGGTCTTCGCGACCCAGGAAATCCGGAACGGACGCGGTGTGGGATTCTTGCAGGCTATCGGAGCGGTTCGGCGCAAGCAACTGCGACTCTTCTGGATGGTGATGCTAGTCAGTATGCTGACGGGGCCGCTGGGATTGATTGTTGTCCCCATCCTTGCGTTTAGCACTGCGCCAGCTTTTCCAGTGGCGATATTGGAAAATACGACACTCTTTGTTGCGATCAAACGCGGCGGCGCTTTAGCAAAAGGGTCTCAAGGCAGAATCGCGGTGCTGGAGCATGGCGAATTAACCAATTATTACCTGGCGCATTCCGCCCGTGCAGATATGTACCGCAGGCTCGGCAGGACAGCTGAGGCTCGGTCTTCTTATGAGAAAGCTCTGGCGCTGACCCAACAGGAACCAGAGCGGCAATTCCTGCAAGAACGGATTCGGCAGCTGAAATAAGAAAAGAAAAATTTTCTTGGACGACTTGTCGAATTCGGGCCCGGCCGTTCGACTATATTGTGAAGGCGGGGCAAACGCCCGCCCTGAAGATCATTCGTTACAGAAAAAGGAGAAGACAATGCCGCAATATTTGGTTGCTGGTTACCTCCCCGACGACTTCGACCCGTCCCAAGCGGACGAAGCGACGGGCCGCGAGATCCACGCGCTCAACAAAGAGATGATTGCTGCCGGCGTCAGGAAATTCGCTTGCGGCCTTGGGCCCGCGAAGTCGCTGCGAGTGCAGACCGATGGGGGAGTCCTCATCACCGACGGGCCGTACCTTGAGACCAAAGAACACATCGGCGGTTTTTGGATATTGGAATGCGCTGACATGGACGAGGCGTTGGCATGGGCGCGCAAAGGCGTCGTCGCCACTCGGGGGCAGGGCGAGGTGCGAGAGATCTTTTTCAATCCGGCAACCGACTAGCAACTGAGCGGCGGACTTGAACGAAGGGATGAAGGCATACGGGCAGCGACGGCGACAGAACGCTGCGCGCTGAAGGGCGATCTCACGAAAAAAGGCACATTCTCAAAAGGGAGAGACTATGCGACTAACAAAGGTTAGTACGATTGCAATCAATCGCTTGGCTCTGCTTGTTGTACTCGGTATGGCGTACCAAGCGATGGCCCAGAATGCCACGGGACCTTATCCGAACATGGCCCCGCTCGAACAATACCTAATGGATCGCGACGCGGAAATCGCCCTCGCCCGCAGCGCAGCTCCAGACGCCATCTCGCACGACGCAGCAGTTCTCGTCCTCACCCGCCACGGCTACGAAACCGCGGTCCAAGGCAAGAACGGCTGGGTGTGCATGGTCGGACGCGGATGGATGGCCATGTTCGACCACCCCGAATTTTGGAACCCAAAAATTCGCGCCGCAGATTGCC
>Ga0210399_10002023_pt1 | contig 15757 bp, 14 predicted proteins | sample IncBWC14MmetaG_FD_150865 | JGI IMG/M metagenome (GOLD analysis project Ga0210399, IMG submission 150865) | Forest soil microbial communities from Barre Woods Harvard Forest LTER site, Petersham, Massachusetts, United States - Inc-BW-C-14-M | ecosystem: Environmental > Terrestrial > Soil >...
GAAAGCGGAAGCGCTGGCCGCCGCCGAAAACGGATCGATTCAGAAAGACTGGTTCGTGGATTGGCTCTGGGGGGAATTGCAGGCTGAATTCGGCTTCCGCCCTCCACGCTGAATCTGGCGGGACGATTCAACTCGTTGGGCGCGCATGTCTTTCCATTAGATATCGATCGGTCATTGCTGCGATGTAATCACAAATCGTGCGACACAATTTCTCCTGGTCGATTCGTTTGACTAGCTCCGGACAAGCGTTGCGACCGAATTAAGGTTTCGGAGAGGATGCCGGTGAAATCGCCGGCGCTCCCGAAGGACTAGACGAAGTCCTGGCCTTCTTGCTTTCTTCCGATTTTTTCTCTTTCACCGGGCCGATCTTGACCGTCTTAGCCTCAAGCGAACCATCAGCGTTCTTCCAGTATGAGCCGCTGACTTCTTCATTCGGGGCGATGTCTTTTATCGTCGCCGCGTTTCCACCCTTCGTTACGGTGGTTTTATCCGTGATCTTAAAGACACGCGATTTCTCCTTGCCTGCAATGGTGAACGTCTTTCCGTTTTTATCCATCGTGGAAACCATTCCGTGAAAGGGAATGGAATGCGGGCTTGGTTTCCCGGGCGAAGCTACCGGTGACGCGCTTGCACTTGGAGAGGGCGAAGAAGAGGCCGATTTCCTCGGCATTGTTTGCGCGGTGAGCGGCGCGGAAAAGGCCAGAGCTGCAATGCATGCGCCAATAGTGAACTTTGATTTGTTTTTCATAAGTTGGAAATCTTGAAGATCGCGATCGATTCGCAAGAGTTGACGCGAACTCCGTCCTTTCGTTCAACCGGCTGTACCCAGTTCCGGCCGGTTAGGCAATTTCGAATGAAAGACGTCGCTGTGCAAAGCGGATAGGGAAATGTGAAAAACGTTCGAGTTCGAGGAGGTGTTTTGCACGCGACACCCAAAGGGGGCGGCCGTTCAAAAATAGTTAAAAAAAAGTCTTGAACCCGTTTGCCATCTTCGTTACGCCCGTCTTCAAACCCAATCAAATTAATGAAAACTGAACATACGAACTCGGGATTTTTGCGAGCGGCTCTCGCAACCACCGTAGGAATGTTTCTCGTCATGGCGTCGAGCGCGTTTGCGCAGAACTCGCCACCGCCGCTGGGGGCTACCCCGGCGCCAGCAACTGCGGAGGCCGCGCGCGTCATCGTGACCGGTTCGAACATTCCGACGGCGGAGGAAGTCGGAGTGAACCCGGTCGACACCTATGACCGGGATAGCATCAACAAATCGGGTGAGCGCACTACAGAGCAATTTCTCCAAAGCCTCCCCATCGCCAACGCGAATATAATTCCGATTTCGAATAATGAAAACGGCTCCAACACCACCGTAGGCGCGGCGACAATTGCGCTGCGCGGTTTCGATGCGAGAGCGACTCTCATCCTTATGGATGGGCGTCGAGTCGCTGTCTATCCGACGGGCAACAACCCCGGTCTGGTGAATGTGATGTTCGTGGATTTGAATTCGATTCCTCAAGCCGCGATTGACAGTATCGAAATTCTGAAAGACGGCGCCTCCACCACTTATGGCGCGGACGCGGTGGCTGGTGTCGTGAACCTCAAGATGAGACACAATTACGATGGCGCGGAAGCGAGCGTACAATACGGCAACACCCTCGATAAAGACTCGGGTGAATTCATCTCATCGGCCATCTTCGGTGTTGGCAACGCAGATACCAACATTACCGGCGTCTTGAATTACTATCATCGCAACTCGATTGCCAACCGCGATCGCGGTTTCTCGGCCGTTCCCCCGTTCCTAAGCTCGAACAACAGTCCTTATAATCTTCAGCTCAGCAGCAATGTGGCGGGGGCCGCTGGCGGAGCGAATTTAAATCCTGGCGGCACAGAATTCGCATCTGCACCAGATTTCACTAATGGGTTGGCCCCCGCAAACAGATATCTCTACGATGCTAATGGCCGTGTCAGGGCGGCCGGCGGTTTACGCCCTGGTTTCAACTTCAATCAGTTCTCGCTCTCCTATCCGGAGTCGGAGCGCTACGGCGGTTATCTCAGCGCGGACCACAAGGTCTTTGGCGATCAGATGGTCGTCTATGCTGACGGGTTTTATCAGAACGTGAAAACGCACAACGAACTGGCGGGTCCAGCGAGCGGCTCTTTTGAGACGAAAGGTCAGACCATATTGGCCATTCCGCCGCATTCGCCGATTGCGCCGGGCGCGGAGCCACCCAACACGCCAACCCACGCGGAAACCGGTGTTCCGGCGGATGCATTCAATCCCTTTAACCCGTTCGAGCAAATTATCTCGGGCGGCACCCGAGCGCGTCTCCAGGAGTTTGGAAACCGTTTGTTCGACAACGAAACCGACGCGTGGCTGAGCACCATCGGCATCAAGGGAGACAAACTGTTTGACGGGACCTGGGGGTATGACGCCGGGTTCCGCTACAGTCAGCTTAAAAACACTCAAACCGGGACGCAAGTGTCCGCCTCGCGATTCAACCGCATCTTAAACCAGGCCGATCCAATCTTTGATCCGACCTCTCCGCAATTCATCGGCACGACCGTTGCCTTTAATCCTTTCGGTGATTTTCGCCGTCCAATCCCGTCTAATGCGGCCACGCTTGAGTTTGCCAGAGTGCATCCCAAAGATGAAGACACCTCGAAGTTGGGCACCTTGGATGCCAGTATGTATACGACGGCGCTCTTCAACTTACCGGCCGGCGGCGTTGGCTTGGCCTTCGGTGGTCAGTTCCGCCGCGAATCGCTTAAGGAGAATCCGGATATGCTGAACGTCGAGGGCGATATTGTCGGTAATTCGCCAGTTCCGACCGCTGTGGGTGGAAGAAAGTCTTATGCGTTCTACGCAGAGACCAGGATTCCGATCTTCAGCCCGGCCAATGCAATTCCCGGCTTTCATTCCCTGGAGTTTTCGGCTGGGGGCCGGTTTGAAGAGTTCTTGAACAACGACTCCAACGTCTTGGTGCCGAAGGTGGGCCTCCGCTGGCAACCATTCGACGAGCAGTTGACTCTGCGTGCGACTTGGGGCGAAGGCTTTCGCGAGCCGTCACTTGAGGAATTATTTGGGTCTCCGGTCTCAACGTTGGAGGTTACTCACGACCCGCTCAAAGGTGGACTGCTCGAATCTGAAACGAACACTCTTATAAGCGGCAATCCCAAACTCCAACCGGAAGATTCCCGTTCCTTCAGCGGCGGCTTTGTTTATACACCGAAATATGTGCCCGGTTTGAACCTCTCGGTTGACTTCTGGGACATCGAGCGCACCGGGGTTGTGACTGCTCCGTTGGCTCAGCAAGTGCTGGATGGCCTCGCTCCAGGCACTGTCGAGCGCGATGCTGGCGGATTCATCACCCGTATTTTGCTCGCAAATGAAAACTTGGGTGCTCAAGAGGCTCGTGGGTTTGACTTCGGCGTTAATTACCAGAGGCCAACGCCTTGGGGGACCTTCACCTCGCTGACTCAAGTAACCTACCTGGATGAATTCATCTTCCAGGGGTTCATCTTCCGAGAGTTCGGGCCAGACAATGGCAACCTGGCCGGCAGAACCACGGACCCAGGCGCCTCGAATGAGGGTTGGTATAAATGGAAGGGCACTTCCCAACTCGAGTGGACGTGGAAGGGCTGCGATCTTCTGACCATCGCCCGCTACACCGACGGATTCCGCGAATTTACGCCGAACATTCACAAGCACTGGGTTCATCAGACGGTTTTCTTCGACGTCCAGGCTTCCTATGATTTCACCGCCCTTCTTCCGGTTGAGACCAATCCTGTGCCCGGCTATTCCAAGGGCGAAAAAGAGGTCGTGCGCGGCAAGGATGGTGCGCCTACAGAAACGGCCACGGCTCAGACCAGCAACTACAGTCGTAGCGTCTTGGATCATTTGCTGCGAGGCACGGTCCTTACCATTGGGTGCAATGACGTTTTCGGTCAGGATCCGCCTAAGGCATTCGGGGAAGGCGGAAACGCGGTCGGTTATCCCGGCTTCACTTACGATGCCACCGGCCGGTTCGTTTACGGGCGCCTCACGAAGAAATTCTAGCCCCTCGATTCCAGCCTAGTTTGCAAAGAGGGCGTGGCAAAAGCCACCCGCCTCTGCTGCTTTTGTGAAACGGAATCATTTCCGTCGTGTTAGCAATTTGCACAACGGCCGCGCGGGTGTAGTGTCACTCGTGAAGACGCTAATATCTGCAAGCGTTACAATCATCACGGCCGGCATGCTTACCGGAACAGTGTTCGCCGATCCGCCGGTCAAGCAAACCTCCGATCGCAAGCAACAAGTTGTAGAAAAAACAATTTTCGTTACCGGCTCGCTTATCCCACAACGCATTCAATTGCGAGCGACCGGCACCACAACGGTTTCGCCGGTCCGAATCATTGATCGTCGTGAAATCGACGGGACCGGGCGGCTTACAACGCCGGGCGCCTTAATTAATGAGCCGTCGGTGCGCGTGATCGGGCACTGATCTTCCATCGCCGAGGCGCATCAAGGAAACGCGCACATCTCACTTCGTGCCGAAGGTACAAGGATTATTCAAAGCTTCGAAGGCGTAACTCTCAACGCTCAACTTTTTGGTGGAGGTAAGGGGATTCGAACCCCTGGCCTTCTCATTGCGAACGAGACGCTCTACCAACTGAGCTATACCCCCGAAGTTTTTCGACCGCCGGGGCTTAAGATGCAGAATCTGGATTGAATTTCAACCGGGGGGTCCACCCGTTTTGCCCCCCTGATGATTTTCGAACAGTCCACTTCTGTCCACAAAAGTCAGGGTCGAACGCTGTGAGAATCGGCTCGCGCCTGACCTCAAAGCGCTCAATTGCGAGGGAACAGTATCGAGGTGGAGCGGGATTCAGACTACGAGACGCACCACATTTCCGGATCATCGGAAACCTGCCCCGTCGTGGCGACGCTATATACCAATTTTGAACAGTTGCGGCTTTTGTCGGCCAATACGCTGGATATCCGTCGAAACTGTCGGCAGAATGAGGTGTTAGGCCTATGAGCGTCGCGCAGCGAGCAGTCCCGGTGTTAGCACTGATGTTGGCATTGCACCCGAAAGCTTACGCGCCGATTTTTGGCGGATATCCGGGTCTTCATTCTTTGATTCAGGAGTCCGAGATTATCGCTGCCGTTACCGTTCTCGAGCGTCTGCCGGAATGGGATATTGGCGGCTCGAACCGTTACAAGATAGAGTTCACCAAAGTGCTGAAGGGCAGTGCCCCTCAGAAGCAAACGATCGTGTGGCTGAGGAATCTTGAGATCACGCCTGCAGGCGGAGGTGCTTGGCCGTCGGGCTCTGGGCCAATCCATTATTTCGGTCCCACGGAGCGCTTCGGTGATTTTCGCCTTGGATACCGCTACGTGCTGTTCCTCGTGAAGAGCGAGCGAGGCGACAATAGCTCCTACGAAAACGTTAATTGCGAAGGTTCCTCCTTTTCTATATCGCCGCTTCGCGACCTTGCTTCGCTCAAGGTCGAGTCGTTGCCAGAGACACTGATTCTTCTTTTCCGCGAGTATGTGGACTTCAAGCGCACGGAACTGAAGGAAATTGAACAGGAACTAAACGCGTTTATTCACGAGGCTGGTAAATAGGTCTAACCAAACAATGAAGCCAACGGCCCCACTGCGAAGCAACTTCAGTGTGTTTGCCACGACACAGTGCCGTGGCTTATCTCTTTCTCGTTAGATGTATGGTGCGCCTCCTTAAAGATCGAGTTTTCCGGTTCCTATTCTTCCCGTCGGTAGCGCTTTGGCTCATGACGATTGCAGTGTTTGCCTCGAACGGCCCAATACATTTCTCGTCGCGCGAAGGTGCCATCATTAGCGAGGCAACAAATCCCGCTGGCTACTGGTCGCTCAAGTTCGGTCTTCTTCTGGTTACACTGGCATTCTCCGTCGCTGCAGTGCTGCGGTACCGGACTGTTCGCCAAGCGGATATCTAACCAATCGATGAAGCCAACAGCCCCTGATCGCGTGAACGCGTGCAACCTTGCCACGACACCCCGCCGTGGCTTATCTCTTTCTCGTTAGATCTAAATAGTGAGCATATGCCGAATGGAAAGATTGGCGATAATCCGCTGAGTGATCTCACAATCCATGGTCGGCACTCGTTCCCGCCGGAGATTGAAACGATGCTGCTTCGAATCGACGCACTTGGCCGCCGACCAGGGCGGTGGCCCTTGGGAGAAAATTGGCCCTTTGGAAATCGGGAGTTTGATTGGGCGCAGGGCAAAGACCTCGAGAGCGCGCGTCATGATCTTGGTCACCTCATTGCCATGCTCGAAGCTGGTCGCGGAGATGAAGTTTTGGTTGATCCGCGCACAGGTAAGTCTTTCATCACGTCACAGGTGGAAGGAACCCCAAAGACCTAACCAATCGATGAAGCCAACGGCCCCTGATCGAACGATCGCCAGCATGTTTGCCACCACGGCCCTGCCGTGGCTTATCTCTTTCTCGTTAGGTCTCGGCGTATACGCCGAATACACACATGAACCAAACTAAGAGGCAGGCGAGACTGGCGGGACTGCTCTACTTTTTGGCCAGTGTCCCGGCTCCAATTGGACTTATCTATGTTCCCAATAAGTTGATGGTGCTGAACGACGCGACGGCGACAGCCAATCACATTCGTGATTCGGAGTCGCTTCTCCGCCTTGGCATCGCGTGTGAACTCTGGCAAGCGACGATGTTCATTTTTGTAGCGCTGGCGCTTTACCGCTTGTTCAAGGCAGTTAGCGAGGCACATGCCCTCGCGATGATGATCCTGATCCTGGTTCCCATTCCAATCTTCCTGTTGAGCGTCGTGAACGAAATCGCTGCCTTGCTCGTCGTCAGCGGCGCAAATGTCCTGTCGGTTTTCGACCTCGGTCAGCTGAACGCTTTGGCGTACATTTTCATGCGTTTGCACAGCCGGACAAACTTGGTTGCTTATATCGTCGGGGCTCTCTGGTTCTTTCCGTTCGGGATTCTTGTCATCCGATCAGGTTTTATCCCACGCATTTTGGGCTACTTGCTCTTTCTTGCACCGTTCGGCTATCTGCCCGGCAGTTTGGCCTTTTTGTTTTGGCCAGATTACGGACCTATCATTGATAAGTTCTCTAAGAACCTCACGGTTTGCGAAGTGCCGATTATCCTTTGGCTTTTGATCTGGGGTGCAAAGGATCAACTCAAACAAACGCCTGATACTCCAAAGCGCTGAACAGACGTAACCAGCCAATGAAGCCAACGGCCCCATTGCGATGTAAGTTCAGTGTGTTCGCCACGACGCACTGCCGTGGCTTATCTCTTTCTCGTTAGGCGGCGGCGTTACTGATTTTTGACGACCAGGTAGGGCTCACGCGCGTTCGATTCAAGCAGGCGGCTCAGCGTCGAGGACTGATCGTCCTGTTACTGCTTGTCGTATACCACCTTGCTTTGGAACTTTTTGCCCTCCGCATCGGTTCCGCCCACGGTGACAGTGCGCGTCTTGCCATCGGCCGACAAAACGATGCGACCGCTGACCGTAACCTTTCCATCTTTCTTGGCGGTCATCTCCAACGTGCGGTCATTAACCTTCTTGTACGACCGCGCGTCCATATTTGGGTCGCCGGTGACGGGATAGTCTTTGCCGTCGAACTTGCCCGTCCACTCGTTGTGCGTCGCGTTACCGTCCTTATCTGTGCCATCCACGGTGATCTTCACGTTGTCCCCGACAGCCTCGTAGACAACCGTGTTATTCTTCGGCACCCCTGGGGCGAACTTCGATTTTGCTTCGTTCAGCTTCCAAGTGCCCATCTGTGGATCGGCAAAACACGCTGCCGCTCCGAAAAAGCAGAGCGCCAGCGCTAATCCAGTCGTTTTTGTTTTCATATAACCTAGCGAGCCCGACTTCCGTTCTTCGTCAACATTTGTTTTTCAGACTGAGCGCCCATTCCACACGCGCGCGCGTGGAATAGGAACGTGATTCTGGACCGGTAAACCAATTCAGCTTTGCAGCCTGTAGAAATGATTAGGTGAATCGAGGGGTAACCAACGGTCTGCATCTTGTAAACTCGTCCGCATAAAAGCTATTGGTCTACAAAGCCGCCCTGGCTACGGCGACAATGAAATCTGCGCGACTGGTCGCGAAAGAGATTGCTATTTCACGCAATTTCTGATAAAAGGCGGGAAAAATCATACTTATGAAAACGCTTCTGCTGAGGGTGCTTATTTCCGGCCTTTGTCTTGGACCCACAATCTCGTTGTTGGCCCAGGACCCACGCACGCCGATCTCGTCGTTGCCCTACACGATCAGCGCTCAGGGCTCCTACTATTTAACCGCAAACCTGACTGCAAGTGGAAGTAGTGCAGGCATTACAATTTCGGCGGACAACGTCACCCTCGACCTAAACGGTTTTGCTCTTGTCGGTGGTGGCTCGGGCACGGTAACGGGCATCAAGGTCCCCGCAGCCCACAAAAATATTTTAATCCGAAATGGCACAGTCCGCGGCTGGACTAAGGGTGGTATCAACGCATCGAATGCGACCAATTCAGTTATTCAAGGAATTCGACTTTCGAATAACACCGCAAGCAATACATTTTTCAACGTTGCAGGCTTGTCGGTTGGCAACGGCTCGACTGTGAAGGATTGCCTCGTCGCTCAAAATGCTAACTCTCATGGAATTTCTGTTGGTAACGCATGCGCCGTGAGCGGTTGCGTCGCTCGCGCGAATTCCGGTGGGGTTGGGATTCGGGCACTCGATAGCTGTTATGTCGTTGGGAACATAAGCGATTCTAATGGAACTGGAATAGTTGTGGGTTCCGGTAATCGAATTGAAAGCAACAGTTGCACTTCTAACGCCAGTGCGGGGATCCTAATTCCTTTAGGCGCCACTAACAATCTCGTTATCCATAACAGTGCGCGGGACAACAATCCAAACTACAACATCGCGGGCGGCAATAGCTATGGAAACATCGTTAATCTGACTCCGGGCGGTGGGGGTGCCGCTAACGGTGATTCTGCCCCGACCACCATCGTAAGCACCGATCCATGGGCGAATTTCGCTTATTGACCGCCAGCGAGCGTGTCACAGCATCCAGCCATGGCTTAAAGGACGCATCACTGCGTGCTTATCTGCGCGGGCGATGTAACGATGATTCCGGCCTACGTGATACAGAGTGATTTTCCAGACACGGAAACAATTCGCGCCTCGTGTCGTTCCGGGTTAGGAAACTGCGCTGCGCTGGTTGACGCAATCATGCTTACTGCAATTCGTAAACTTCGACGAGGGCAATACCGGTGGTATTATTGACTCCACGCACAATCGCAGTGTAGCTGCCAGGCTGCAGGGTGGCGATAATGGCTGATTCCGCTGGATTAGTGGGCGCAAGCCCGGTGCTCCGAATCTCTGCCACTTGGTCGCTCGTAATGATTCCACCAATCTCTGTCCGCTGCCAGTCGTCATTCCGGGCAATGAGGCTATTGGCGTTATGCAACTCCAATTGCGGATTCGCCAGCGCGTCAGGCACGCCGAGCCGGGTAAGCGACGGACCAATCGCTCGAATGATTACTCTCGTAGCTTGATTCACAATGATAAACCCACCGATCATCACGCTTTCTCCTGTCTGCACCAGCGCCCGCGTTGACATGTTGCCCAATTTGGAACCAGCCGTGTAATCCAAGTCGTAAGCTTCCACTAGCCCAATACCGGTCGCGATGTTGAAGGAGCGCACGATGGCGGTGTAGCTGCCGGGATTTAAGCTCATCAGAATCGCTGACTCAAGGTTGTTACTCGGCGCCAAGCCGCTATTGATGATCTCTTGCCGATTCGGCGCATCCATCCAGTTGTCATTGAATGCGATCACCCTGCCGGTGTGATCGTGCAGCTCTAGCGTCGGATTTTGCAGCGCCGGGGTAATTCCGTGATTGGCCAGGCTGGGACCAAGTGCCCGCACGATCACCCTCTTTGGTCCGACTCCAGTAATAATAAATCCCCCGATCATGACATCGTCGCCCTCTTGGACTTGGCCCCGCGTGGAGATATTACCAAGGTGCGTTATCAGAGACGGTGGAGCGGTCGCTTCAAATTGCAGAGTCGCTCTCGACGATTGCGCCGAAGCGACACCGACTACAGCGCAATTCAGGCTGATGAGAAACGTCAGCCCCGCGACACGGTGGGCGATTTTCACGAAACCAATCTTACCAGAAGAACGCAGCCTGTTTTCCGCAAGGCTTTTCATTTTAGGTTTTCCTGCTCCGAATCGGGCGGCCTTTCCATTTTAATCGCAGATCCTTGGCGGAAAGGATGCCAGCAAATTGCAATTAGCAGGTCGGCCCCTTACTGAGGCAATCAGCGATGATTTCCCAATATTTCATGTGCCACGCTCCGCACCAGCGCCGCGACCAGAGCGGCACTGCGGTTTTTGTGCTCGACAAGTAAATAGAGGCTTTGGCAGAATTCGCCTGCCATGACCAACAGAATTCGCACCGTGGCAGCGGCGTTCCTTTTTCTCGGCTGCCTCGTCACTCTCACATCGGCTTTCAATTTGCCGAACAGGCTGAAAGACGTTTCGTCCCGATTGGATTCGCTTCGCAGGCTCACGAAGCCTGCGCAGTGCCGCACCAGTCTGACTTTTGCTGATCGCGTCGCTTATCAGCGAGCGATTGAAGAAGTGTACTGGCGTCACCGGATCTGGCCCAAAGAACGTCCGGTTCCCAAGCCATCGCTCGATGAAGTAATGTCTCAGGCACAGTTGGAAAAGAAAGTCGAAGACTATCTGAGCAACTCCCGAGCGCTGGGGGATTACTGGCAACGACCAATTAATGCCGAGCAATTACAAGCTGAACTGGACCGCATGGCAAAGCACACCAACCAGCCCGAGGTCTTGCGCGAACTCTTTGAAGCGCTTGGGAATGATCCCTTTGTGATCGCCGAGTGTCTAGCGCGACCTGCATTGTCGGAACGTCTGGTAACAAATTTTTATGCGTACGACCAAAGATTTCACGGCGAGGTAAAGCAAGCGAGCGGAAGCTGAACTACAGACCCATCACACCGTGCAGCAGATGAAACACCTCACGTGACTATGAAAAGAGCAGGATTAGTGATCGCCTTCATTTTCCTGGTCGTAGTCGGCGTGACCGCCGTTTGGGCTGAATACAAACTGGCAATGCGCTTCGGAATCATATTCAGTATCGCCAGCGTTTGCGGTTTGTTGGCGATCGTAGCCGCGCTGTTTCGCGCCCCCGAAGGTTACGAAGACGAAAATAGTTTTCATATTCGTGCACGCCGCAAACAAGAGCGCCTTCCTCGATATGTCCCCGCCATCGTGATTCGGTTCAGCGCCGCAACACTGATTGGAATTATCGGAATCGCCGGAGGACTAACGATCCTGCCCACTTCCCAAATCGAAAAAATTGCCTTGCTAACCCCGACCATCAAAGTCCCCGGGCCTTATCCGTATGAAACATCGATGCGCATTCCGCCGCCACTCGTCGCCGAATCAGCGCCCTCACCCTTGCCTACTCCTTTTCCCTATCCCGAATCATCGCCCTCACTCTCGACTGCTCAGGCTCGCCATTCACGAATAGCTAATGCTCACCGCGCGCTCACCGCGAAAACGGTGCGCGAGGCAGTATTCAAATACAATGGAGTGGCAAATTTTTGTGGATTTCTGGCAGCACTCCCTGCCGATGTTCGTGTGTTCGATCCAAAACTCGGAAGAACACGCGCGCTTGTAAAAGGAGACCGAACGATACCGAAAAATGTAGCGTGGCTCCGTAAACGTGAGCAGGCGCGCCGCACACAAACGAAGCCAAACTCGGAGGGATCGCATTTGGTTCGGCGGTCTGGCGACGCGTAACACGCGCGCGCGCATTATCCGTGAAGGCGACCCGGTCTAACCAAACGATGAAGACAATGGCCCCATTGCGAAATGACTTCAGGATGCTTGCCACGACACCCTGCCGTGGCTTATCTCTTTCTCGTTACGCGTATGTATCCACCTTCTGTCATTCATATGAACAAACCACTCAGAAACTCACACTTTCACGGACTTCGCACCGTTATCTATCGCACGCCTGATCTGGACAAGGCGAAAGCGTGGTATTATTCTTCTTCTGACATTTCAATGTTCAATCTCATTGTTCCAAGCGTTCTCTATGTCTAGCATGATTGCTACGTTGCTCACACGTTCCAGGACCGTTGGAACGCGCAGGAAAAAGGTTCCAAACGCACGTTCGACGACTGTCAGCTTTTTGCACGTCTCACATTCAAACCAATCATTCGAGCGTAATGCGTCGTCGTATACGGCTTGTGCTGTTGCGCAGTGAGGGCAGATGATCGTGATTGTTCTCACATTAGGTTCATTAGGTTCTAACTGAATATATTACGTATAACTTGGACAACGCTTTTGCGGTACGCACTACCTTGCAAAAGTTACACGATTGTTACCGACTGCGCCCGTAACACCAACTCCGAAAGCCTTCGAGCAAGCCAGCCATTTCTCGTTAGATGACGAAGTCACAGGATTCTGCGACCGACGTCGCAAATCGCCCACGTAGCCGGAAGAAGCCTATCTTTGGCGTTGCGTCTTGGATCCTTCCGTGCGTGGCATGGCTTGTCGCATATTTCATAGTGAGAGCTGCCACCGCTGCAGATCGCGCGCGTGGAGATTGGCTCCCTGGCCTCCACGAGGTAATCGCCAGCATTTTCGTTATTGCACTGTGCGCGTTCGCATGTGGTGTCATCGCAATCTTACGGCGCGAGCGTTACCGCTGGCTCGGACTTCCCCCGCTCCTGGCCGGACTTGGTGCTCTGATTTACTTTTTCCCGGATTTTCTTTCAGTGATCTTTTGAAGGACGCCATGACATCTAACCAATCGCTGGAGTCAACCGCTGATCGTTCTGATGCGCGGATTTGATTTCATGAAACAGTTCCCCGTGTTTGCCACGCTCGCCGCCGCCAGCCGTGGCTCAGCTCCGTCTCGTTAGGTCTATGCCACGTGGCGACGACGATTACGTGAAGCTTCGCAAGACATTCGAGCTTCTGGAGGAGCGATACATCACGCCGACTCTCCCGCAGTTGCCGGCCGAGCACCGCGCTAATCCGTTCCACAACATTTCGAATGACAGAGGCGGCGCCGGCGGATAGGATTTGGGAATGCGAATACTACTGCGTAGTCTTCTGTCGCTGCCGGTTGTTTGTTTGGCCATCGGCACGTTATGGGCGGCGGAGGATCCCTTCGTAGGCAAATGGAAGGTGAACCCGTCCAAGAGCAAACTCTACGACGAAATGAAGGTTGAGGTCTCAGGAGCAAACAGATACACCTTCACCTTTGGCCCCGGCGAAGTGGACACAGTCGTGGCCGATGGGAGTGACCAGCCAGCTCTGAGCGGATCCACCCTGTCCGTCACGGTGAAAGGACCCAACACCTGGGAGGTCGTCCGCAAGATGAAGGGCCGCACGCTCCTCAGGGCGCATTGGACGCTTTCCGAAGACGGCAAAACACTGAACGACGCCTTTACGCAATATTTGCCCGACGGTACGACATTGTTCTCGCAACCTTTGCCCGACGGTTCGACATTGTTCTTGCCCTACGTGTACGAGCGGACGGCGGGAAATTCAGGTTTTCTGGGGACGTGGGACAGCGAGAGTGCGAAAGTGAAGACGGGAATCGAGCTCCAGGTCCAGCCCTACGAGGGTGACGGCCTGTCATTTAAACGTTCCGATGAAGAAATGGTTAAGAGGATCAAGTTAGATGGGAACGATTATCCGGACCTCGATCCGAAAGGGGGGGATAAAGGCACTGCATATTCGGGCCGCCGCGTGAACGAGCGCAGTCTGGAAATCACATACAAATCCAAAGGCAAAATTACGGGCACCTGGCAGATTGAGCTTTCTACAGATCTCAAGACCTTGACGATGACCGAGCGCCTGGTGGGTCAAAGCAGGCCCAAGAGCATTCTTGTGTTTGATCGGGAATAGACGTGCGAGTCCACTCCTGCGGGTGTGGGGTTGGTTCGCTCTTCTTCTTTGCCGTCGGCACCGGTCGCTTGCGTTATCCTCGGTGGTGCCGCGTTTCTTTTGGTCGGACTCTCGCGGCTTCACCAGTGAGCTTATCACGCCTATCATCTAACCAGGCGCTGCAGCCAATCGCTGACCGTCGCGTGACCACACTGGAATTTTATGAGAAAGTTGTCGATGTTAACAAGGCTCGCTCTCGCCAGCGGTAGCTGAGCTTTTGTCTCGTTAAATGGTGAGGAAGCTCAGATTCCGTTGGGGGTAAGGCTGGGATTCGGATAGTTGATAGCTGCTATGTCATTGGTAACATAAGCGAACGCTAAACGTGAAGGACCCGATTATCTGTTTCGCTGCACTCGTGTTCCTTAACCTCACGTGACGTTCGCTTTCGTGACCCCATGTGATCGCGCTCGTTGGGCTTCGGGGAACAGGGGAAAGACAGGGCGGCCCAGGAGGCGTGTGTAATCTTATTGAACCAGTGCCGCATCGATGCGCGATCAGCCGCTCTCAGTCATTGGGCGCGAACACAGCGGTTTGGATCAGCAAGTTCGCCAGGCAGGTCGTCCGCCGCAGTCATCGGCGAACAAAAGAGCGTCTCTGAGTTTACCAAAGAAAAAACGTCGCGCGACTGAGCGAGAACAGCGGCCTTCAAACGCACCTTTTGGGGATGTAACGGGCCCGTCACATTGCGTCACATGTTCGTGACCAGAATATTACAATTGTCACGTTTACTTCGAATCGCGCGGGTGTGATTGAGTGGGCATCACCACAACGGGATAAACATGAAATCGAAAAACAACATAAAATACTATGAAAACAGAACTGCATATTAATCGGTCAAATAACAACAACCACACAAATAACGCGGCGGGATTTTCCGGTTATTTGCTCGGAAAGCTCCGGCGCAGCGCCGCACTGCTCGCCGGCGTGGCGACTGGAGTTTTGTTTGTGGCGCAAACATCTCCGGCAAATCCGCCGCAAGCAATCGGCGATGTCTTCGTGATTGCGATGGAGAATCATAACTTCACGCAACCGCCTTCGCAGAACAGTCCGCAGCAAATCTTCGGTAACCCAGCCGCGCCGTTCATAAATAGCCTCATCACCCCGGGCAATCCGAACGCTACGCAGGTTTCGTTCGGCACGGCGTGTTACAATGCGGGCACTGGTGTCCATCCATCCGAGCCGAATTATGTTTGGGCGGAAGCGGGAACGGATTTTGGCGTTCACACCGACGCCGACCCAAGTTTCGCCAATGGCAATATCTTCGGCGTTCCGCACTTGACCGCGCAATTGAACGAGGTGGGCATTCGGTGGAAGAATTATCAGGAAGACGTTCAATTGGCCGCCAGCCCACTCCACAGCGCGTCGGGAACCAATGGGCCGGTCAATCAGTTTAACGGCTCTACGCAATACAATTATGCCCCCAAACACAACCCGATGGCATTCTTCACCGATACGCTGGTTCAAAATGTTTATCCGCTCGTGCAATTGTTTGACGACCTCAACCACAATTCGGTCGGACGCTACAACTGGATCACACCAGACCAACACAATGACGCGCACAGCTCGTTGAATGGCGGGTTCACTTATCACGGCATGCATTACACCGGTGACTCGGCCAATATTGCGCAAGGCGATAACTTCCTGGCGCAAGTTGTCCCGCAAATCATGGCTTCGCAGGCTTACCAAAACAACGGCGTGATTATCATCTGGTGGGATGAAACCGAAGGCGGCGACGACACTAGCCGCACTTTAATGGAAGCCATTATTTCG
>Ga0210399_10002024_pt1 | contig 15757 bp, 13 predicted proteins | sample IncBWC14MmetaG_FD_150865 | JGI IMG/M metagenome (GOLD analysis project Ga0210399, IMG submission 150865) | Forest soil microbial communities from Barre Woods Harvard Forest LTER site, Petersham, Massachusetts, United States - Inc-BW-C-14-M | ecosystem: Environmental > Terrestrial > Soil >...
CCGCGGCGAGTTGCATCACCTCGCCTTGGGCGATAACGGCCGCCGCACGAGACAGAATGTCGAGGGCACGCAGCGAGCCGACCTCGACCATCATGCAAAAAGCCTGGCCGAGCAGGAAGTCGCCGACCAGCACGCTCGCCTCGTTGCCCCAGAGCATGCGCGCCGACAGCTTGCCGCGCCTGAGCTCGCTTTCGTCGACCACGTCGTCATGCAGAAGCGTCGCGGTATGCATGAACTCGACCGCGGCGGCGAGCTTGACATGACCATCGCCGGGATAGCCGGCAAGCTGGGCCATCGCCAGCGTTAGCATCGGGCGCAGGCGTTTTCCCCCGGAGGAAATCAAATGGTTGGCGACCTCCGGGATCATCGAGACGTCCGAGCCGGTCCGCGACAGAATCGTCGAGTTGACGCGCTCCATGTCGGAGGCCACAAGCGCCATCAGCGCATCGATCGACGCGCCCGAAGGGCTCTCGAAAGGTACAATAACCGCCACGCCGGTCTCCACATTTGCTATGCTGACAGAGACAATAGAAACTGCCGCGCGTTGCGGCAAGGGCAGGTAGCTATTGACACTTGCGCACAATGGTCGCGCCGCCTTCAGACGAGGAGTCTTGAGTCTTGCGGGAATTGGTTCGGACCAACGATATCGTGCTGGTTTCGGCTGTTGGCGCGCTGCTCGATGGCGCCAATATTCACCACCTCGTGCTCGATCAGAACATGAGCGTGATCGAAGGCTCGCTGGGCATTCTGCCGCGGCGAATCCTGGTCCATGAGGAGGACAACCGTGCTGCGCGACAGCTCCTCGCCGATGCAGGCCTGTCCCATGAACTGCGCCCCGACGAATAGCTCCGTCATCGACGACGCCGACCTCACCGAGGATGCGTTTCTCGGCGGGCGGCTGCTGTTGCGTCAGCCGCGCTCCGGCCACCGTGCGGGTCACGACGCCGTGCTGCTCGCCGCCGCGACTGCGGCACGCGAGGGCAATCGCGTGGTGGATTTCGGCGCGGGCGTCGGTGCGGCGGGCCTTGCCGTTGCAAGCAGGGTCGCGGGCGTGGATCTGCTGCTGGTCGAGATCGATCCTCGGCTGGCGCGGCTCGCGCGCGACAACGCGGCCGCCAACAGCATCAAGGCCGAAGTCGCAGCGCTCGATGTCACATCGTCAGCGGAAACCTTTGCCGCCGCGGGGCTTCTTGCCGACAGCGTCGACGTGGTGCTGATGAATCCACCATTCAACGATGCCCATCGTCATCGCGCCTCACCTGACGAGGCGCGAGCCGCGGCCCATGTTGCGGGCCCTGCCACGCTCGAAGGCTGGGTTCAGGCGGCGCGGCGGGTGCTGAAATCGGGTGGCGCGCTCACCTTGATCTGGCGCGCCGACGGCATCGCCGATGTCCTGGCGGTGCTGGCGCGTGGCTTTGGCAGCCTGCAGATCCTGCCGGTCCACGGCGAGGCGGCAAAACCGGCCATTCGTGTCCTGCTTCGCGCAATCAAGGGAGGACGCGCCCCCGCGCGTCTCTACCGCGGGTTGGTGCTTAATAATGAGTCAACTCTGCCTAAAAATCAGCTCGACGAGATCATGGCGGGGGAGGGTCTATTGCCGCTGGCAATGCCATGAAACTTCAACCGACTCCAAGCGTCATTGCGGTTGGGTCTCGGAAGGTTGTTCGGGCGTCGAAGTGAAGCGAATGACCGTCAACAGGGTACCGATCAGCAGCATCAGCAGGTAGATTTTCATGTTTTTCTCCGCTGTCCTGTCGCAGCCTTGGCAATTCCTCAACGGCACAAATACAAGAACCGTTCCAAGCGATTGGATGGCAGATGCGTGGAACAAAATGGTTAATTTGAGGTAACCGAATGACCGAGCATACGAGTGAACGCGTTGGATGGCCGAGCCTGATCGACAGGGTCACGGAATGGCTGCCGGCGCGGATGCGGCGCGGCGCCGTGATTGTTCCGGTCGTGCGGCTCTCCGGCATGATCGGGTCGGTGACGCCGCTGCGTCAGGGCATGAGTTTGGCCGGGCTTGCCCGCACGCTGGAACGCGCATTCTCCGTGAAACATGCCAGGGCGGTTGCGCTCGTCATCAATTCGCCCGGCGGCTCGCCGGTGCAATCGCGCCAGATTTACTTGCGGATCCGACAGCTCGCGTCGGAAAAGAAGTTGCCGGTGCTGGCGTTCGTCGAGGACGTCGCCGCCTCAGGCGGCTACATGATCGCCTGTGCGGGCGACGAGATTTTTTGCGACCCGTCCTCGATCCTGGGCTCGATCGGCGTGGTCGGCGGTTCCTTTGGCATGCAGGACCTGATCAGGAAGATCGGCGTCGAGCGACGGCTCTACACCGCGGGCGAGCACAAGGCGATGCTCGACCCGTTCCTTCCCGAAAACCCCGACGATGTCGCCCGCCTCAAGGCGATCCAGCGCGAGATCCACGCCATCTTCATCGCGCTGGTCAAGGACAGCCGGCGAGAGCGGCTGAAGGGCGCCGACGATATGCTCTTCACCGGCGAATATTGGGCAGGGAAGACTGCGGTGTCGCTTGGCCTTGCGGATGCGATCGGCGATCTTCGCTCGACCCTGCGAGGTCGTTATGGCGAAAAAGTGCTGACGCCTTTGATTGCGCCTGCGAGCGGAATGTTGTCGGGCCTGTTCGGCCGCAGATCACCTGGCGCAGGCGCACTCGCCGCGATGGAGGCCGCGAGCAGCTGGCCTGACGAGATGATTTCGGCGCTGGAAAGCCGGGCGATCTGGGCCCGCTTCGGCTTTTGAATGAATCTATCACCCGCGTTATTTCGTCTCAATCATTTGCGTTGCGACGTCGGCTGGGCTGCGCGAAAATAGCAAACAGGGGAGCCTGAGGTGTTGTACAAGGATCGACCGATGCCGCCGCTGATCGCATTTGCTGGCGCCTTGGGCGGGCTTGCCCTGCTGCGGTGGGGCTTCAGGGCCGCCGTCAGGATCAACAGGGAACTGGAAGAAATCCGCTCGGCGCGGGTCGCCGAGGCCGCCCATGCCAACGAAATCAAGACCCTGCGGCGCGATCCGGCGACCGGCGCCTATCGCCCGGGCTAGCCGAGGGAGCCCGCCGGAGGCGGGCGTCACCAAGGATGGGCCTCATGGTCGAGACGGCGCGATGCGCATCCTCACCGTGAGGGATTGCCCCCGTCGCCTTGATTCCTGATCGCGTCGTCGATACGGTCCCGCGCGTTTTTGAACCCGCGAGAGCCCTTTTCACGATGGATTCGCTGCCTTCGCACATGCGCCCGGAACGCTCGTTCCAGGGCTTCATCCTGGCCCTGCAGCGGTTCTGGGCCGAACAGGGTTGCGTGATCCTGCAGCCCTACGACATGGAAATGGGGGCCGGCACGTTCCACCCTGCAACCACGCTGCGTGCGCTCGGGCCGAAGCCCTGGAATGCCGCCTATGTGCAGCCGTCGCGCCGTCCCAAGGATGGCCGCTACGGCGAGAATCCGAACCGGATGCAGTACTATTATCAGTTCCAGGTCATCATGAAGCCGTCGCCGCCGAACCTTCAGGACCTGTACCTGAAGTCGCTCGCCGCGATCGGCATCGATTCCAGCCTGCACGACATCCGCTTCGTCGAAGACGATTGGGAGAGCCCGACGCTGGGCGCCTGGGGGTTAGGCTGGGAATGCTGGTGCGACGGCATGGAGGTGTCGCAGTTTACCTATTTTCAGCAGGTCGCGGGCGTCGAATGCGCGCCGGTTGCGGGCGAGCTCACCTACGGGCTCGAGCGGCTTGCGATGTATGTGCAGGGCGTTGACCGCGTCTACGACCTCAATTTCAACGGCCGCGATGGCGCTGACAAGGTGACCTATGGCGACGTGTTCCTGCAGGCCGAGCAGGAATATTCCCGACATAATTTCGAATACGCCGACACCACCATGCTGTTCGAACAATTCCGGATGGCGGAGGAGGCGTGCAAGAAATATCTCGCCGCCGGATGGAAGCAGGGCGGCAACCGTCGGGAACATCTGATGGCGCTGCCGGCCTATGACCAGTGCATCAAGGCAAGCCACGTCTTCAACCTGCTCGACGCGCGCGGCGTGATCTCGGTGACCGAGCGGCAAAGCTACATTTTGCGCGTGCGCGAGCTTGCCAAAGCCTGTGGCGAGGCCTGGGTGCATACCGAAGCCGGTGGTGCGAGTTGAGTGTCGCACTGCCTATAGGTGAAATTTTCTCGATGGCGGCGGTGCCTCAGCTCCCCTCCCCGCAAGGGGGAGGGGAGCTGCGGCAGCGCAAGCCGCGTCGTCTTCGCAAAGAGCGCCATTGATGCCCGATCTCCTTCTCGAACTGTTTTCCGAAGAAATCCCCGCGCGCATGCAGGCGAAGGCGGCGGACGACCTGCGCCGCATGGTCACCGACAAGCTCGTCGCGGAAGGCCTCGTCTATGAAGGCGCGAAAGCGTTCGCGACCCCACGGCGGCTGGCACTGACCGTGCATGGTCTGCCGGCACGGCAGCCCGATCTGAAGGAAGAGCGCAGGGGACCGCGCGTCGGCGGGCCCGATGCGGCGATCCAGGGTTTTTTGAAGGCCACAGGCCTTGCCTCGCTCGCCGAGGCCACGATCCAGCGCGACCCGAAGAAGGGCGACTTCTACGTCGCGCTGATGGAAAAGAAGGGCCGCGCCACATCAGACGTGCTCGCCGAAATCCTGCCCGTGATCGTGAGAACTTTTCCGTGGCCGAAATCGATGCGCTGGGGTGCGCGCTCGGCCAAATTGGGTTCGCTCACCTGGGTGCGGCCGTTACATCAGATCATCGCCACCTTCGGACTAGAGACCGAAGAGCCCGATGTGGTGAAGTTTTCCGTCGACGGCATCGAGGCCGGGCAGATCACGTTCGGCCATCGCTTCATGGCGCCGCGGCCGATTTCGGTCCGCCGCTTCGAGGATTACGAAGCAAAGCTCCTCGATGCAAAGGTCGTGCTCGATCCGCAGCGCCGCAAGGACACGATCCTGACCGACGCCAGGCAGCTTGCGTTCGCGCAGGGCTTTGAGCTCGTCGAGGACCAGGGGCTCTTGGATGAGGTCGCGGGCCTTGTCGAATGGCCGGTCGTGCTGATGGGATCGTTCGATGCTGAATTCCTGTCGATCCCGTCCGAGGTGATCCGCGCCACCATCCGCAACAATCAGAAATGCTTTGTGGTCTCCGATCCGAAGACGGGCAAGCTCGCCAATCGGTTTATCCTCGTTGCCAACATCGAGGCCAGCGACGGCGGCAAGACGATTGTGGCGGGCAACGAGCGGGTGATCCGGGCGCGGCTTTCGGATGCAAAGTTCTTCTACGAGACGGACCTGAAGTCCCGGCTCGAGGACCGCCTGCCGAAGTTCGACCAGATCGTCTTTCACGAGAAGCTCGGCACGCAGGCCGAACGCATCGCCCGCATCGAGCGGCTTGCCGCCGAGATTGCGCCGCTCGTTGGCGCTGATGTCGAGAAGGCCAAGCGCGCCGCCAAGCTCGCAAAAGCTGACCTGCTGACGGAAGTGGTCGGCGAATTTCCCGAGCTGCAGGGCCTGATGGGCAAATACTACGCGCTGGCGCAGCGCGAGGACGCGTCGGTCGCAGCCGCCTCCGAGGAGCACTACAAGCCGCAAGGGCCGAACGATCGCGTGCCGACCGATCCGGTCAGCGTCGCCGTGGCGCTTGCCGACAAGATCGACACGCTGGTTGGTTTTTGGGGGCACGACGAAAAGCCGACAGGCAGCAAGGATCCGTTTGCGCTTCGGCGAGCAGCGCTTGGGATCATTCGCACTCTGATATCCTGCGAAACACGACTGTCGCTCCTTCGGTTCATCGATGTGGCCTGGTGGGGCTACGCGATGAACGAGGCGGGAGTCGTCGTCCAATCGGACCGCTTCGCGACAGATCTCCTCGCCTTCTTCGCCGACCGCCTGAAGGTCCAGCTGCGCGAGCAGGGCGCGCGCCATGATCTGGTCGACGCGGTGTTCGCCTTGGAAGGGCAGGATGATCTGTTGATGATCGTGCGCCGCGTCGAAGCGCTCGGACAATTCCTCGACACCGATGACGGCAAGAATCTCCTTGCTGGCACCAAGCGCGCGAGCAACATTCTCGCAATCGAAGAGAAGAAGGACAAGCGGGCGTTTGACGGCGCGCCCGATGCCGCGCTTTATGCCCTTCCTGAAGAGAAGGCGCTCGCGCGGGCGATCGATCAGGTGAAGGCCGAAGCTTCAGGCGCCGTGGCGAAGGAAGACTTCGCCTCCGCCATGAGCGCGATGGCAAAACTGCGCCCCGCGGTCGATGCGTTCTTCGACAAGGTGAAGGTCAACGACGACGATCCAAAAATCCGCGAGAACCGCTTGAAGCTGCTGAACGAGATCCGCAGCGCGACGCGCGCGGTCGCGGATTTTTCCAAGATCGAAGGTTGATCCCGCCGGCAAAAAAAGAAAGAGCCCTGCCCGGAGGGGGAATCCCGGACAGGGCCTTCACGCCCGACCGCCTGGGCGGGGGAGGCCGACGGCCGAGCGATCACGCTATTCGACCACCTGCACGATGCGCCGCGTGCGAGGTTCCACCAGCACGGTCTCGCCATTGACGACCGTGTAGCGATAAGGTGTCACGCCAAACGTTTGCGGCACGTCGTAATAGGTCACGCCGGTCTCGGGGAGAATGCCGCCGACGATCACGTGTTCCGGTATCGTGTAGTTGGGAACGCGCTCGCGGATCACATATTCGCGAAACGCCGGCCGCTGGTCGACAGTGATGCCGGCAGAGTCATCGACGATGACGGCCGGTCCACGGACGACGCCGGTCGTATAACCCTGGGCCTGCGCGGCCACGGGGAGAGCGACGGCGGCCGCGATTGTCAGAGCAGCAAGTGTCTTGTCTCGCATAAGGCCAACTCCTCTCATGGATGCGATCCGGCTCGCGCCGAACCGCAGTCTCGAGAGCCAATGCATCTCGCGCCGCATCGTTCCCGAAACCGGGATTGCACGGCGCGCGGTATTTCTGGTCAATCGTTCCCTCCCGGGGAACCGTATTGACGTCACAGGCGTCTTCTATGCCAGTGCAGCGAGCGACGATAAGATGCCCGTCCCCGAATCGCGTCTGCCAAAATCCCTTCCAGGAGCGAGTTTGCTAGATGACACTCACGGTTGCCCATATTACGCCGATCATGTCGCTCATCGCCGGCGTGCTGATCCTGCTCATGCCGCGGCTGCTCAATTTCATCGTGGCCATCTTCCTGATCCTGAACGGCCTGATCGGGCTCGGCCTGCTTCGATATCTGCACCTGTAAATGCCCAGATTCCGGAACCCTCTGGCTTGCGCGAGGCCGTTCAAAGTGGTGTAAGGCGCGCAACTCCTTAATCTCTCGCGGATTGATGTAGATCATGGCCAAAGCTGCCTCGTCCAAGCTTAAGAAAACCGCTATGAAATCAAAGTCATCCCCGCCGGCGCGGGCCAAGGCCGCGCCCGGCGCGAGCGCCCGCCAGGCGCTGAAGAAGAGCCCCGTCAAGCCGGTCGCCAAAGCGCCCGTCGCCAAAGCTCCTGCCGCAAAGGCGCCGGTTGCAAAGGCGGTCAAGAAGCCGGCGCCGGTAAAGAGCCCGGCAACCGAAGCCGTGAAGGCGAACAAGTGGGTCTTCACGTTTGGCGACGGCAAGGCCGAAGGCAAAGCGGGCTTACGCGACCTGCTCGGCGGCAAGGGCGCCAACCTCGCCGAGATGGCCAATCTCGGCCTGCCGGTGCCGCCCGGCTTCACCATCCCGACCTCCGTCTGCACCTATTTCTACGAGCACGACAAGACCTATCCGAAGGAGTTGAAGGCGCAGGTCGAGAAGGCGCTCGATCACGTCGGCAAGCTGACCGGAAAGGTGTTCGGCGATGCCGAAAATCCGCTGCTCGTCTCGGTGCGCTCCGGCGCCCGCGCGTCGATGCCCGGCATGATGGACACCGTGCTCAATCTCGGGCTGAACGACAAGACGGTCGAGGCGCTCGCCGAGATGTCCGGCGACCGCCGCTTTGCCTATGACAGCTACCGGCGTTTCATCACGATGTATTCCGACGTCGTGCTCGGCCTCGAACATCATCATTTCGAGGACATTCTCGACACCTTCAAGGACGGCCAGGGCTATTCGCTCGACACCGACCTGACCGCCGATGACTGGGTCGAACTGGTCGGCCGCTACAAGGAAGCGGTGGCGCAGGAGACCGGCAAGGAATTTCCGCAGGATCCGCATGACCAGCTATGGGGTGCGGTGGGCGCGGTGTTTTCATCCTGGATGAACGCGCGCGCGGTGACTTATCGCAAGCTGCACGACATTCCGGAATCCTGGGGCACTGCGGTCAACGTGCAGGCCATGGTGTTCGGCAACATGGGCGAGACCTCGGCGACCGGCGTTGCGTTCACGCGCAATCCCTCGACTGGCGAGAGCAAGCTCTATGGCGAGTTCCTGATCAATGCCCAGGGCGAGGACGTCGTCGCGGGCATCCGCACGCCGCAGGACATCACCGAGGACGCACGCAAGGACTCCGGTTCCGACAAGCCCTCGATGGAAACCGTGATGCCCGACGCGTTCAAGGAACTGACGCGGATCTACACGATGCTGGAAAAGCATTACCGCGACATGCAGGACATGGAGTTCACGGTCGAGCGCGGCAAATTGTGGATGCTGCAGACCCGCTCCGGCAAGCGTACCGCGAAAGCGGCGCTGAGGATCGCGGTCGAGCTCGCCAATGAGGGGCTGATCTCGCAGCAGGACGCGGTGTCGCGGATCGATCCCGCCTCGCTCGACCAGCTGCTGCATCCGACCATCGATCCCTCGGCGAAGCGCGACGTGATCGCGACCGGCCTGCCGGCCTCTCCGGGCGCGGCGTCGGGCGAGATCGTGTTCTCCTCCGACGAGGCGGCCAAGCTGCAGGCGGACGGCCATAAGGTCATTCTGGTGCGGATCGAGACCTCGCCGGAAGACATTCACGGCATGCATGCGGCCCAGGGCATCTTGACCACCCGCGGCGGCATGACCTCGCACGCCGCCGTGGTGGCGCGCGGCATGGGCAAGCCCTGCGTCTCGGGTTGCGGCTCGATCCGCGTCGATTACGGACGCGGCACCATGAGCATCGGCCCGCGCACCTTCAAGACCGGCGACGTCATCACCATCGACGGCTCGATGGGGCAGGTGCTCGCCGGCCGCATGCCGATGATCGAGCCGGAATTGTCGGGCGAGTTCGGCACGCTGATGGGTTGGGCCGACGCGGTCCGCAAGATCGGCGTCCGCGTCAATGCCGACACGCCCGATGATGCGCGCACCGCGATCAAGTTCGGTGCCGAGGGCATCGGGCTGTGCCGCACCGAGCACATGTTCTTCGAGGAGACGCGCATCCGCACCGTGCGCGAGATGATCCTGGCCGAGGAGGAGCAGGTCCGCCGCGCCGCGCTGTCAAAGCTGCTGCCGATGCAGCGCGCGGATTTCGTCGAACTGTTCGAGATCATGAAGGGCCTGCCGGTGACGATCCGGCTACTCGATCCGCCGCTGCACGAGTTCCTGCCGCACACCCATGCCGAGATCGAGGAAGTCGCGCGCGCGATGAACACCGATCCGCGGCGGCTCGCCGATCGGGCACGCGAGCTTGCCGAGTTCAATCCGATGCTCGGTTTCCGCGGCTGTCGTATCGCGATCGCCTATCCCGAGATCGCCGAGATGCAGGCCCGCGCGATTTTCGAGGCCGCGGTCGAAGCCGAGAAGCGCACCCGCAAGGCTGTCGGGCTCGAAGTGATGGTGCCGCTGATCGCGACCAAGGCCGAGCTCGATCTCGTGAAGGCGCGGATCGATGCGATGGCGCAGGCCGTGATGCGCGAGACCGGCACCAAGCTCGCCTATCAGGTCGGCACCATGATCGAGCTGCCGCGCGCATCGCTGCTTGCCGGCGAGATCGCCAAGAGCGCCGAGTTCTTTTCGTTCGGCACCAACGACCTGACGCAGACGACCTACGGCATCAGCCGCGACGATGCCGCAAGCTTCCTCGGCGCCTACGTCGCGAAGGGCATTTTGGAGATCGATCCTTTCATCTCGCTCGATCGCGAGGGCGTCGGCGAACTCGTGAAGATCGGCGTGGAACGCGGCCGCAAGACCCGGCCCGACCTGAAAGTCGGCATCTGCGGCGAGCATGGCGGCGATCCTGCTTCCGTCGCATTCTGCCACGAGGTCGGGCTGAACTACGTGTCGTGCTCGCCCTATCGTGTGCCGATCGCGCGCCTCGCCGCCGCGCAGGCCGCGCTCGGCACAGCCGTCGCAAGCACGGCGTAAATCAGCCGACGCCTCGACAATAAAGCGGCGTCGTCATGTCCAGGCAAACGTGCAAAGCGCATCTTCGCGCTTTTGCCTGGCCATGACGAAAGGGTTTGCAATCACGCTGTCCCGTAGTGGCACAGTTGCAGGCATTTTTTCATCATTTTCGTTGACCGGATCTTTACCACTCTCGTCGAGCCGCCATTTACCAACGTTTTCGGTGCGATCGCGGCTCACAACTTCTCGGCTTGCCTGTGTTCTCCTTGCAACGCCGATTAACGCCCCGGCAACCTAAATTCGTTACGACAAAGAACGGTCGAATTTTACGGATGCACTGAAATTCGGTCAGTTGAGTAAGCGTCGCGTGAGCGTAACTGATGCTTGTGTTGCGTAACCATCCGAAGGGCGCGCGGTTCGCGTCCTTCGGATTCGGTCTCTGTCTCTTCGCACTGATGCCGACTGAGACCGGATATCAGGACATCGGCTCCTTGCTGGCGCGCCAACCGGGCGTCGCCGAGCGGTGGCAGAAGCGCGTCTTCTCGGCAGCCTCATCGATCCAGCTTGCCACCTACAGCTTTTCCATTCCGATCGGTGCATCCACCCCGGCCTACCGGCTCGCGAGCCTCGACGCTCAGAGCACCGACGTCACGGGCTCGCTGGCGCGCAATCCCGCGCTGCAGGTTCCGCCGCGCTATCAGGCCTCCGATTTCCCGACCGTCAACCGAACGCTGAAGGGCGATCGGCTGGCCGTCACGCCACCGAGCCCGCCCGCGCCTGTGGCGCCCGCGCAAGCCGAGCCTGCGAAGGAGGCGCCCGCAAATTCCAACGCCTCGGTGTTCGGCGCCAAGACGGCGGAGGGAGCGCGCGATAGCGCGCCGCTCGACCCTGAACTGCAGGCGGCGATGAGCGCGCCGCCGCTGTCGCAATATGATGTTTCGCTGTCGCTGGAGCAGCAGCCGCTCGATGACCTGAAGGCCGCGCCGAATACCGCTGCAATCGGCATCGATCAGGGCGCGTCGCGGGACGGCTTCAACATCAAGACGGCGAGCCTTTATTTCGGCAACGGCTCGCTCGGCGGCGCCAACGAGAACATGGAACGCTGGCGGCCGGGTGAGGAACCGTTGATCGTGCTCCCGGATCCCGACCTGAAGCTGCCGCAGGTGCCGGACGCTGCGGCCAAGGCCGGCGACAGCGGCGAGAGCATCGCACCGAAGGGTGAGGTCAATGCCGACGACCAGCGTACCAAAACGCCGGCCGAACGGCTCGGTTTGAACAACGAGAGGCTGCGGGCGAAATCCGAAAAATGCCTGGCGGAGGCGGTCTATTTCGAGGCGCGCGGCGAGGCGGTGCGCGGCCAGATCGCGGTGGCCCAGGTGGTCTTGAACCGCGCCTTCTCCGGCTTCTACCCGAACACGGTCTGTTCCGTGGTCTACCAGAGCAAGTACCGGCACACCATCTGCCAGTTCACCTTTGCCTGCGAAAGCAACACCGATGTGATCCGCGAGCCCGAGATGTGGGAGCGCGCCAGGAAGATCGCCAAGGCCATGCTGGACGGGCTGATCTGGCTGCCCGAGGTCGGCAAGTCGACCCACTATCATGCCTATTATGTGCGCCCGTCCTGGGTCGGCGAGATGAAGAAGCTGTATCGCTTCGGCGTCCATACGTTCTATCGGCCGAAGGCCTGGGGCGACGGCAGCGAGGCGCCGAGCTGGGGAACGCCGGCGCAGACCGCGGCGATCTCTCAGGAGCTCGCCGACGAAGCCAAGAGCGAAGCTGAAATCAATCCGAATTCGGTCAGGCGGTAGCGGTTGCCGTCATTGCGAAGGGCGCAGCGCCGAAGCAATCCAGAATGTCTCCTGCTGAGGCATCTCAAGATTGCTTCGCTGCGCTCGCAATGACGGCGTTAGATTGGACATCACACGTCAATATCCAGCGCGACGTCGAAGTTCGGCGCCGAATGCGTCAGCGCGCCTGAGGACACGTAGTCGACGCCGGTCGCGGCGATCTTGGTGATCGAATCCAGCGTCACCCCACCTGAGGCCTCCAGCACGACGCGGCCCTGCGCGATCCTCACCGCCTCGGTCAACGTCGGGATGTCCATGTTGTCGAGCAGCACGACATCGGCGAGGGCGGTGTCGAGCACCTCGCGCAGCTGCGTCAGCGTATCGACCTCGATCTCGATCGTGACGAGATGGCCGGCGTGCGCGCGGGCGCGCTCCAGCACGGGGCGGATGCCGCCGGCAACCGCGACGTGATTGTCCTTGATCAGGATCGCGTCATCGAGGCCGAATCGGTGGTTGAAGCCGCCGCCGCAGCGCACGGCATATTTCTCCAGCGCGCGCAGACCAGGGGTGGTCTTGCGCGTGCAGCAAATGCGCAAGTCAGTGCCGGCGGTGCGGCGAACATAGTCGGCCGTCAAGGTGGCGACGCCGGAGAGGCGCCCGACGAAATTGAGCGCGGTGCGCTCGGCGGAAAGGATTGCGCGGGCCGGTCCCGCGACCGTCAGGAGACGCGCGCCCTCCGCGACCTGTACGCCGTCGCGACAATGCGCCGCGATGTCGAGCCCGGATGCGAGCCTGTGAAGCGTCGCAAACGCCAGCGGCAGGCCCGCAATCACGCCGGCCTGCCGCGCCACCATGACCGCACGCGCTTTGGTGTTTTCGGGAATGGTGGCGATCGAGGTGATGTCGCCGGCGCGGCCGAGATCTTCGTCGAGCGCTCGCAGCGCGGCGGCGTCGATCGCAAGCGGCGACAGGAAAGCGTCGGGGTGTAAAAGCGATGAGATCGTTGTCACGGTATTGTCCCCCATCATGCTGTGATCGGCCGCGGTGTTCGCGGCTGTTCGGCGAGCCCTTCCGCAACCTCATGCGCTTTGGCGAGCGTCGTCATGGTGCGCCGGGCGAGGGTGCTCTCGGTCGGATGATCGGATCGATAGTGCCCGCCGCGGCTTTCGTGCCGCGCCAAGGCCGATGCGGCCACGAGAAGCGCCGTGGTCGCCATGTTGCGCAGCGCGATATTGCCGGTATCGCGCTCGATCGCGGCAAGGCTGCGCACCGCCTCCGCCAGCTGCTCGCGACACCGGACCACGCCGACATGCGAGGTCATGACGGCGCGCAGGGTTTTCGCGGCCAGCGCAGGGAACGCGCAATTGCGCGGCACGGGCTGCTCCGTCAGGCGTGCGGGCGAGAGCATCGCGCGGCCGGAAATGTCTTCCGCGATCCGTGCGGCATAGACCACGGCTTCGAGCAGAGAATTGGAGGCGAGTCGATTGGCGCCGTGCGCGCCGGTGCACGACACTTCGCCGGCCGCCCATAATCCTTGAAGCGAGCTGCGGCCGCGTGCGTCGACGGCGATGCCGCCCATGTGATAATGCGCGGCCGGCGCGACCGGAACGAGTTCGCGCGCCGGATCGATGCCGGCGGCGCGGCAGCTTGCGAAGACGGTCGGAAATTTTTCGGCAAAGCGCGGACCGAGCGCCTGGCGCGCATCGAGGAACGCGCCGCGGCCGGCCGCGATCTCGGCAAACACGCCGCGCGCGACGATATCGCGCGGGGCAAGTTCGGCAAGCGGATGTGCCGATTGCATGAAGCGTTCGCCCTTGTCGTTGATGAGGACGGCGCCTTCGCCGCGCAGCGCCTCGGTCGCGAGCGGGGCCGGATCGTGCCCGACCATGATCGCGGTCGGATGGAACTGTACGAATTCGGGATCGGCGATCACGGCGCCTGCGCGCGCGGCGATCGCGAGCCCAAGGCCGCTCGCTTCCGGCGGGTTGGTCGTCACGGCATAGAGATGGCCGATGCCGCCGGTTGCCAGCACGATCGCGCGGGCCTTCAGCGTCAGCGGTCTGGCGATGGCATCGCCGGCGTTGCGAAGTTGCAGTCCGCTCACGGCGCCATCATGAGTGAGTAGCACGTCGGCGAGATAGCCCTCGATGACCCGGATCGAGGGCGTCGCACGAACCGCTTCGGTCAATGCTGACATGATCGCCTGTCCCGCCATGTCGCCGCGCACATGGACGATGCGGCGCGCGGAGTGCGCGGCCTCGCGGCCGACTGCAAGGCGGCCTTCGAGGTCGCGGTCGAACGGAACGCCATAGCGCAGCAGGTCCTCGATACGCGCGGGCGCCTCGCGCGCGAGCCCCAGTGCGATTGCTTCGTCGACGAGACCTGCGCCGGCCGCTATGGTGTCGGCGGCATGCGCTGCGGCGCTGTCGCCCTCGGCAACCGCGGCCGCGATGCCGCCTTGCGCCCAGGCGCTGGACGCGCCCTGGCCGAGCGGCGCAGCCGAGATTACGGTCACCGGACGCGGCGCGAGCTTCAGCGCACAGAACAGCCCGGCTAGCCCGCCGCCGACGATGACGATGTCGTCCGTGCCGCGTGTGAGGTCATGGATATTGTTGCGCATTGCGATGTCTCCCGCCCCGTCGCCCCCTTTCAGTGCTTCAAATTGATCATCCGCTCGACCGAGCGTCTCGCGCGCTCGGCGATGATGGGATCGATCACGACCTCCTCGCGCAGGAACAGCAGGCTGTCGAGAATCTTGGCCAGCGTGATCCGTTTCATGTGCGGACAGAGATTGCATGGCTTGACCATCTCGACATCGGGCAGCTCGGCCTGCACGTTGTCGGCCATCGAGCATTCGGTGATCATGACCACGCGCTTGCTGCGGTTGTTGCGCACCCAGCCGATCATGTGCGCGGTCGATCCGGTGAAGTCGGCCTCGGCCAGCACGTCCGGCGGGCATTCGGGATGCGCGATGATCTGCACGGTGGGATCGGCTTCACGGTAGGCGCGCAGTTCGTCGCCGGTGAAGCGCTCGTGCACCTCGCAGGCGCCGGTCCAGGCGATGATCTTCACAGCGGTTTGAGACGCCACGTATTTTGCCAGATACTGGTCGGGCAGGAAGATCACCGTCGGCGCATTCAGGCTTTCGACGACCTGCAGCGCGTTCGACGAGGTGCAGCAGATGTCGACCTCCGCCTTCACGTCAGCCGAGGTGTTGACATAGGCAACCACCGGCACGCCGGGAAAGCGCTCGCGGAGCAGTCGCACATCCGCGCCGGTGATGCTCGCGGCGAGCGAGCAGCCGGCGCGGGAATCCGGAATCAGGACCCGCTTGTCCGGATTGAGAATTTTCGACGTCTCCGCCATGAAATGCACGCCGCATTGTACGATCGTATCGGCCTTCACCTTGGTGGCCTCGATCGCAAGCTGCAGCGAGTCGCCTTTGATGTCGGCGACGCAGTGGAAGATTTCCGGCGTCTGGTAGTTGTGCGCCAGGATCACCGCGCCCCGCTCAGCCTTCAGTTCGTTGATTGCCTTCACATAAGGCGCCATCAACGGCCACTCGACCGGCGGGATCACGTTCCTGACGCGCTGGTAAAGATGCGCGGTGGCGCGTTCGACCTCGCCGTTCCATTCCAGCGCCGGCCTCTGTTCGCGTGACAGGGACGGCTGCCGCGCTAGCAGGGCGGGCTTGCCACGATCTTTGGTTG
>Ga0210399_10002026_pt1 | contig 15750 bp, 15 predicted proteins | sample IncBWC14MmetaG_FD_150865 | JGI IMG/M metagenome (GOLD analysis project Ga0210399, IMG submission 150865) | Forest soil microbial communities from Barre Woods Harvard Forest LTER site, Petersham, Massachusetts, United States - Inc-BW-C-14-M | ecosystem: Environmental > Terrestrial > Soil >...
ATCGCCTCGCCTTCCTTCTCGACCGCAGCCGGATCGTCCTTCATGGTCTTGATGTCCTTGAGCGGCCTGCGACCGGCCTTCTCCTGCGTGTCCGGGTGCGCCGAACGCAAGCCGCCAACATCGATGATGAGTTGTTGCGCCTCGCGGCTGAAGCAGAACGACTGAAACAGCTTTGCCGCATTCGGATTGGGCGAGGACTTGAAAATGCCGTTCGGTCCGACGATCAGCGGCGAGCCCTCGCTGGCGTAGACCGGCTCGACCGGGCGCCCGGATTCCTTGAGCTGGAAGATGTTGTACTCGTTGCCGTCGGCCATCACGGCTCGCTCGCCGAGATCGAGTTTTTTCGGCGGATCGGCCGACGACTGGACCTGCATGATGCTCTGCTTGGCGAGCTGCTCGAAATAGCTCCAGCCGAGGTCGCGCTGCATCTGGTAGGTCGCGGTCATGATCGTGCCGCTGTAGCCGGGGTGGGCTTTCACGATCTTGCCCTTCCATTTGGGATCGAGCAAATCGGCAAAGCTCTTCGGCGCATCCTCCGGTTTCACCAGACCGGTGTTGTAGGCGATGATCGAGAGCCAGACGCGGAAGCTCGCGAACTGGCCGTCGGCGTCGCGGTGCTCGGTGGGATATTTCACGACATCTTCGGGCACGTAAGGGGCAAGAATGCCGTCGCGCTTCCAGACGATGAAATGCGCGGCATCGGAGGAGTTGACCACGTCCACAGCGTGAATGCTGCTCGCATATTCCTGGCCGATGCGCTGGAACACGCGCTCCGCACCCGTGCGCTCGACGCGTACGGCGATGCCCTGATATTTCGCCTCGAAGGCCTTGGCGAGCTTTTCGGCGACCGGAAGGTCGGTCGAGGTGTAATAGACGACCTGCCCTTCCTTTCTCGCTGCGTCGATCAAGGCCCGTGTGACCGGCTCGGCGGGCGGCGTATCCGCGAGCACGCGAGTCGAATACGCGGTCCCCGCAAGAATGGCGCCGGCCGTCTTGAGCATATCGCGCCGGGAAATCTTGGTCGGTATCATGAGCGCTTCCTCGTGGGCCATTTCCGGGCCCCAGACCCTAGCTTTTATTCCTATGGTGCGTCTTGAGTCTATCGTCGACAGGGCATTCCAGCCTTGGCTAGACTTGACAGCAATGAGCCGGACAAGGCCGACCGATCGGAGGTTCGAATGAGGGGCGGAGCATTTGCGCTCGGACTGCTTGCGGCTGTTCTCGCGACCGCACAATGCCCGGCACAGGACTATCCAAGCCACCCGATCAGGATCATCGTCCCGTTCGGGCCGGGCGGCCCGGCCGACGTCGCCGCCCGGCTGCTCGGCAACGCGCTGCAGGACAGTTTTGGCCAGCCATTCGTCGTTGAGAACCGCACCGGCGCGGGCGGCGTGATCGGCACGCAGGAAGTGGCCAAGTCATCGCCCGATGGCTACACGCTGCTGATGATGTCGAACACCCAGACCGCCAATGAATCGCTGGTTCCTGGTCGCAAATACGATCTCATGCGCGATCTGGTGGCGATTGCGCCGGTCAATTATTCCGACCTCGTCATCGTCGTGCATCCTTCCGTGCCGGCCACGACACTGCAGGAATTCATCGCGCTGGCGAAGTCGCAGCCCGGAAAATTGAACTACGCATCGTCGGGCCAGGGCACGCCCTATCACATGGCCGGCGAGCTGTTCAAAACCATGGCCGGCATCGATGTCGTGCACGTGCCCTACCGCAACAGCGGCGAGGCGCGCTCGGGCGTGATTGGCGGCCAGGTGCAGATGATGATTGACGCCGTCACGGCCATGGCGCCCAATATCGCCGCAAAGCAGGTTCGCGCGCTTGCGACAACCGGGAAGGCGCGATCAGGCGTCTTGGCTGACGTGCCGACCGCGATCGAGGCTGGCGTTCCCGGCTACGAGGCGACCATCTGGCTCGGGCTGATGGCGCCGGCGGGAACGCCGAAACCTGTTGTCGAGAAGCTCAACGCCGCCGTGAATGCCTTCGTCAAGCGCCCCGACATCGTCAAGCTGTGGTCGGAACAAGGCGCAGTGCCGATGTCGATGTCAGCTGCGGAGTTCGACAAATTTTTGCGCGGCGATATTGTGAAATGGGCTGAAGTGGTCAAGAAATTCGAAAAGCAGCAATAGGATCCGCCGCCCGCAATGTCCGCCATTCGTTTTCGCCTCAATGGTGTTGAGACCGCTGTCGACGCCGATCCCGACCGGCCACTGCTCGATGTCCTGCGCGGAGAGCTCGGTCTCACGGGTCCGCATTTCGGCTGTGGCGCCGGCGAATGCGGCGCCTGCCATGTTCTGCTCGGTGATCGCGCCGTCACGTCGTGCGACACGCCGCTGTGGTCGGCTGCGGACCAGGACATCACCACGGTCGAGGGCCTGGGCAACGCCGAGCGGCCGCATCCGTTGCAGCGCGCTTTCATCGCCGAACAGGCGATGCAATGCGGCTACTGCGTCCCCGGCATCATGATCAGCGCTGCAGCGCTTCTGAGGCAAAATCCGACCCCGACTGATGCCGACGTGCGCGCCGCGCTCGACCGCAATCTCTGTCGCTGCGGATCGCATAACCGGATGATTCGCGCGGTGCTGCGCGCGGCCGGCGAAATGGCTGCGTCATGAGCAACGCAGCCCCCTCGCCCAAATTGCCCATCAGCTTGGCGGCCAATCCACAACTGTCATCCTGGGTCAGGTTCGCGGGCGATGGCGAGGTAACTGTGTCGCCTGGCAAGGTCGAGATCGGACAGGGCATCGTGACGGCGCTGGCGCAGATCGCCGCCGACGAACTCGATGTCGATCTGTCGCGCGTGCGGATGGTCCGCGCGTCGACCGCGGCAAGCCCGAACGAGGGCGCAACCTCGGGCAGCCTTTCGATCCAGCAGTCCGGGCGTGCGCTTCGCCAGGCCTGTGCCGAAATCCGGCACATATTTCTCGCAGCGGCGTCCGATCGGCTCGGCGTCGAGGCCGGCGCGCTCGAGGTCAAGGATGGGACGATTTCCGGCCCCGGCAATGTCAGCACCAGCTACTGGGAACTGGCCGACGAGGTCTCGCTCGACCGAAACGCTACGCTTGCTGGCGCGCCGAAAGCCGCAAACCGGCGGACGCTCGCCGGACAATCGGTGCCAAGGCTCGACATTCCGGACAAGGTGTTTGCCCGTCGCCGATTCATTCATGACCTCGTATTGCCCGGCCTGTTGCATGGCCGTGTGCTGCGGCCGGAGATCGCAGGCGCACAACTCGCTACGCTCGCTGATGCTAGCGCCCGCGTTGCCCCGGGCCTCGTTGCAATCGCGCGCGATGGAAATTTCGTCGGCGTCGTCAGCGAAACCGAGAACGGCGCCGACGCGGCCATTCACGCCTTGCGCAAGGGTGCAACATGGTCGTCCTCCGCAACGCTGCCGGATGAGAACGATCTCGCCGCGTTTCTGAAGAGTCAGCCGGTGGAATCGACCGTCATCGACGCCAGGCAGTCTGCGCAATCCGGCGCAATAGTCCGCACCATCCAGCGGCAATATTCCCGCCCCTATGTCGCTCATGCCTCGATCGCCCCCTCCTGCGCGATTGCGCAATGGGATGGCGATCGCCTCAGGGTCTGGACCCACAGCCAGGGCGTGTACCTGTTGCGCGCCGATCTCGCGCTGGTGCTGAAACTTCCGACCGCCAACATCACGGTCGAACATGTCGAGGGCGCGGGCTGCTATGGCCATAACGCTGCCGACGATGTCGCGCTCGACGCCGTGCTGCTGGCGAAGGCGGCGGGTGGGCGGCCCGTGCGCGTGCAATGGTCGCGCGCCGATGAAATGACGCATGCGCCGTTTGGCGCCGCGATGGCGATCGAGATCGAGGCAGACCTTGACGGAGCAGGCGAGATCGTCGACTGGCGTCATGCGATCTGGAGCAACGGGCACACTGCACGGCCGGGACGCGCGACGCAGCCGGCGCTTTTGGCCGCAACCGAAATCGCCCCTGCCTTCCCCCGGATGATCTCGACCAATCCGCCGCCAGCCAGTGGTGGCGGCGGCGACCGCAACTCGGTTCCGCCCTATGACATTCCCGCGTGGACGATCACCAGCCATCGCCTCCTGACGATGCCGATCCGCACGTCGGCGCTGCGGACACTGGGTGCGCAAGGCAACGTGTTTGCGATCGAATGTTTTCTCGATGAGATCGCGGCTGAGCGCGGTGAGGATCCGGTCGCGTTCCGGCTGCGTCATCTCCGCGACGAGCGGGCCAAAGACGTCATCCGCGCGGCGGCACGGCGCGCGGACTGGAAGCCGACGCACAAGGACGGCATCGGTCACGGCATTGGCTACGCGCGCTACAAGAACACCGGTGCCTACTGCGCGGTCGTGGCGGAGATCGAGGGTGCGGACGACATCCGCGTCAGGCGCCTCACCATCGCCGTCGATGTCGGCGAAGCGATCAATCCCGACGGGGTCGTCAACCAGGTCGAGGGCGGCGCGATCCAGGCCACGAGCTGGGTGCTGAAGGAGCGCGTGCGCTTCGATCGCACTGGGATCACCAGCAACGGTTGGACCGGGTATCCGATTCTTCGCTTCAACGAAGTACCGCAGGTCGATGTCGACGTGGTCCAGCGCGCCGACATCGAGCCGGTTGGCGCCGGCGAAGCCGCGCATGGGCCTGTCACAGCGGCGATCGCCAATGCGGTGTTCGATTGCCTCGGTGTGCGGGTGCGCAACCTGCCGATCACGCGCGAGAGCCTGATCGCAGCCATGGAAACGAGTTGATGATCGGTCTGAACATGCTGAGCGGCGGCGCCGCGCAAGGCCTGGTCGCGAGCCTTGCGGTAAAATTCCGGGAGCACACCGGGGTCGAAATCAAGGGGGAGTTCGGCGCGGTCGGTGTCATGGCCGACCAACTGCGCCAGGGCAAGCCGACCGATCTTGTCATTCTCACACGAGCTCTGGTGGAAAAACTGGCCGGAGAAAACCTGGTCGTTTCCGCGTCAATCAGGGATGTTGGACTGGTCGAAACCGCACTCGCCGTTCGCGCCGGCGATCCCAGGGTATCGGTTTCGAATGCCGACGATTTGCGTCGTGCCTTGCTTGCGGCGGACGCGATCTACCTGCCGGATATCAAAGCGTCGACAGCGGGTCTCCACGTCGCAACGGTCCTGGACAAGCTTGGCGTTGCGGAGGAGCTCGCGCTGCGCCTGAAAATCCATCCGAATGGCGCAAGCGCCATGCGCCATCTCGCAGCCTCTGACGCGGCAAGGCCGCTCGGCTGCACCCAGTCGACCGAGATCATCGCGACACAAGGCGTGGAGCTCTCAGGCTCGCTCCCCCGAGGATACGACCTTGCCACGATGTATACGGCCGGCGTCACGGTGCAGTCGGCTCACGCGACGGCGGCGCGTACCCTGATCGACTTGCTGACCGCCGCAGAGGCCGAGGGACGACGCGCCCAAGCCGGTTTCCTGGGTGCGGCAGGGTCTTAGCCGCCGAGCTGTCCCAACACGAACCCCTTGAGAACCAATCAGCCGACCGCGCCGAAATCCGCAACGGCGGGAATCGCAGAACGGGCATATTTATCGTTGCCAATCAATTCATATACTAATATATCAACACCTATTGAGGGCAAAATGCCGGCGCGCCCAAAAAAGAAAGCGGAGGGTCGAACGTCCCGTCGGATGGAGGCCGCGCCGCGCCGCAACGGCGCCTCCCGCGCCGCCACGGCGGCATCGCGCATCTATTCTGATCTGCGGGCCGAGCTGGTCTCACTGCAGCGGCGCCCGGGTGAGGCCATTTCAGAATCTGCAATCGCGTCGTCCTATGGCGTGAGCCGAACCCCGGTGCGCGAGGCCCTCCTAAGATTGTCGGACGAAGGTCTCCTTGAGATCTTTCCGCAATCGGGCATCATCGTCTCGCGCATCCCGATCGCGGCGCTACCGGAATCCATCATCATTCGCAAGGCGCTGGAAGAGACGACGGCGCGATTTGCGGCCGAGCGCGCCACGCCCAGCCAGATATTGATCTTGCATGCCACCGTTCAGCGCCAGCGCGAGGCGGACGCCGCCGGCGACCGTGCGGCCTTCCATCAGGCGGACGAAGCGTTTCATGCTGGCATCTCCGAGGTCGCCGGATATCCGGGCATCTGGAAATGGGTTCAGCAGGTGAAGGTTCAGGTCGACCGCTATCGCCTGTTGACCTTGCCGCAGGCGGGACGGATGGCCGAGGTCATCGCCGAGCACGAGCCGATCCTGGCTGCGATCGAGGCGCATGATCAGGAAGCCGCAAGGATCGCCATGGGCAAGCATCTCGAAAGGCTCTTGGTCGATATCTCGGCCACGCAAGACATCAATCCGGAGTTTTTCGACCGACCAGGGTAGACCGAAGCGACCGCGGCCAGCGAAGGCCAGGCGAACCAGCAACCACAATTTCAGGGAGGACCATCATGAGACGTCGCGACTTCATCAAACTGAGCGCCGGACTTGGCGCAGCCGTCACATTGTCATCACCGCTGCCCGCACGCGCGCAGGCAAAGGCCGTCTTCAAGGCCGCCGACGTCCAGCCGGCAGGCTATCCGACGGTCGCGGCAACGGAGAGTCTGGGCAAGAAGCTCGAAGCTGCGACCAACGGGCGGCTGTCGATCCAGATGTACCCGTCCGCGCAGCTCGGCGCCGAAAAAGAGACCATCGAGCAGACCCAGATCGGCGCCATCCAGTTCCTGCGCGTCAGCGCCGGCGCCGTCGGCCCGATCGTCGACGACATCAACGTCGTCAACATGCCCTTCCTGTTCAAGAGCATCGCGCATTCCGAGAAGATGATGGATGGCCCGCTCGGCCAGGAATTGCTGGACAAGATCAGCGCCAGCCCCAACGCGAACCTGATTGCGCTGTGCTGGATGAATTCCGGCGCCCGCAGCCTCTACAATACCAAGCATCCGATCAAGTCGATCGATGACTTGAAGGGCCTGAAGATCCGCGTCATCGGCAACCCGATCTTCATCGACATGATGAACTCGCTCGGCGGCAACGGCATTGCAATGGGCTACGACCAGGTCTTCAGCGCGCTGCAGACCGGCGTGATCGACGGCGCCGAAAACAATCCGCCGAGCTATGTGTTCAGCAATCACTATACGGCCGCGAAATACTACTCGCTGACCGAGCACCTGGTCATCCCCGAGGTGCTGTGCTTCTCCAAGAGGGCCTGGGGATCGCTTTCGGCCGACGACCAGAACCTGATCAAGAAGTTCGCCCGCGAAGCCCAGATGGAAGAGCGCGAGCTCTGGAAGAAGTACGAGCAGACCGCCATGGAGAAAGCCAAGGCCGCCGGCTGCGAGATCGTCGAGATCGCGGACAAGACGCCGTTCCAGAACGCGGTCAAGCCAGTATGGGACAAATACGGCCCGAAATACCAGGACATGATCAAGCGCATTCAAGAGATCGCCTGAGCCACTTTCATTCCTCGAAAACCGGGAGCTCCTGGTCATGGCCGGTCTCTATCGCCGCGCAATGGACTATCTCTATCTTCTGTGCGTCATCGTCGGCGTCATTGCGCTGGTCCTGATCTCGGCCGTCATCCCCTGGGCGGTGTTCACCCGCTATGTTCTCAACAGCGCCGCGTCGTGGCCGGAGCCGCTCGCGGTGCTGTTGACCATCCTTCTGACGTTCGTCGGCGCCGCGGCCGGATACCGGCTCAATCTCCACATGAACGTGTCCTACTTCGTCGACCAGTTGCCGGCGCCGTGGCGACGATTCTTCGATCTGCTGGTCCAACTCCTGATGGCCCTGATCGCGATTTTCATGGTGATCTGGGGTGAGAGTCTCGTCGAGGTGACCTGGCACAACACCATCGCCGATTTCCCGTTCCTCTCCGTCGGTGTCACCTATCTGCCGATCCCCGTCGGCGGCGTGTGCCTGCTGCTCTTCGTCATCGAGCGCATTTTTCTCGGGCTGCCGCCGGATCCGGTCACGCATCAACCGCACTCCGTTTCCATCGACTGATCGGAACAACCGACCATGGATATTTTTGTTCTCATCGCGACCATGGTGGTCTGCTTCGTCATCGGCATGCCGATCGCCTATTCGCTGGCGGCCGCAGCGATCGTCGGCGCCCTGTGGATCGGGATTCCGCTGGAGGCCTTGATGCTGAAGATCTCCGACGGCGTCAGCAAGGTGGCGATGCTGACCATCCCGTTCTTCGTGCTCGCCGGCGCCATCATGGCCGAAGGCGGAATGGCGCGCCGGCTGGTGGCCTTCGCCGACGTCCTGGTCGGCTTCACCCGGTTGCGTGGCGGCCTCTCGATCGTCAACGTGCTGGCGACGACGTTCTTGAGCGGGATTTCTGGCTCGGCGGTCGCCGACACCTCGGCGATCGGCTCGGTCATGATCCCGCAGATGGAACAGTCCGGCTATCCGCGCGTGTTCGCGACCAATCTCACCATCACCGCCTCGGTGCAGGCGCTGCTGGTACCACCAAGCCATAACGCGGTGCTCTATTCGCTGGCGACCGGCGGCACCATCGCGATCAGCTCGCTGTTCATGGCGGGCGTCTTTCCGGGCCTGCTGCTCGGCTTCGCGCTGGTCATCCTTTGTCTGGTCTTCGCCTATCGGGAAGGCCATCCGCAGGGCCAGTCGGTGCCGGCCAAGGACGCCGTCCGCATCACGATCGACGCGGCCTGGGGCCTCATCACGCTGGTCATCATCCTCGGCGGCATCTTGGGCGGCGTGTTCACCGCGATCGAGGCCGGTGCGGTCGCCTGCGTCTGGGCCTTCTTCGTCACGATGTTCGTCTACCGCGACTATCGCTGGCGCGATCTGCCAGTGCTGCTGCATCGCACCTTGCGCACGGTCGCGATGGTCATGACCCTGATCGCCTGCGCCTCGGCCGTCGGCTACATCATGGCGCTGACGCAGATGCCGGCCAAGATGACCGCGTTCTTCCTGTCGATCTCCTCGAATAAATACGTCATCCTGTTCCTGATCAATATCCTGCTGCTGCTAATGGGCACGCTGGTCGACATGGCGCCGTCGATCCTGATCGCAACCCCGATCCTCTTGCCCGTCATGCAGAACTTCGGCGTCGATCCCGTGCATTTCGGCATGATCATGCTGCTCAATCTCGGGATCGGACTGTGCCATCCGCCGGTCGGCGCGATCCTGTTCGTCGGCTGCGCGGTCGGCAAGGTCACGATCGAGCAGGTGATGCGCAAGATCTGGCCGTTCTACGCGGTCATGTTCCTGGTGCTGATGTGCGTCACCTATATTCCAGAGATTTCGCTCTGGTTGCCCCGTCACGTGCTGCGGTGAGACATCGACCTTGCGGAAGGCGTTAAAGGTCGCCAGCATCGGGCGTTCCCATCCCTCCTGATGCCGGAGAAACGTCCGCCGTGAAGATCATCGACCTCAGCCGTGAACTTCATCATCGCTCGCCGACCTATCCGGGCCACCCGCCCGTCATGCACGGCGTCTGGAAGAGCCACGACTGCTCGCGCGCCGAATCCGGCGTCTACGGCCTCGCCTCGATGTTCATCTCCATGCCCGACCACGCCGGCACCCACATCGACGCGCCGCGGCATTTCGGCCCTGAAGGCATCGGCATCGATCAATATCCGCTGGAAAAATGCATCGTGCCGGGCATCTGCCTCGACCTCCGCCACATTGCACCAAAGGCCGAGATCACGCCGTCCGACCTTGCCGCCGCGGTCGACAAGGCCGGCACGGCGGTGCCGAAGGGCGGCACCGTGCTGCTCTGCACCGGCCATCACGCGCGCACCTTCCCGCGCAAGGACTACGCGACCGACAATTCCGGCGTGAACGTCGCAGCGACCGAATGGCTTGCCGGACAGGGCATCGTGCATTTCGGCATCGATTCAATGCGGCCGGGACCGATGGGCGACGTGAACCTCTGGGTCCACAAGGCCTGCCTCGACCTCGACATCACCCACATCGAAAGCCTGTGCAACCTGGAAGCCCTGCTCGGTCAGGGCCCGTTCACCTTCATCGGGCTGCCGATGAAGTGGCGCGACGGCACCGCATCGCCGATCCGCGCCGTGGCGGTGTTCGGCATGTCGACATAAGCTTGCGCCCCTCGGAGGAACGACCATGCGCACCGGACGATCGCGCCGCGCAGTTTTGCAACTGGCGGGAACCGCATTTGGGGCGGCCGCGGGCTTGCGGGTGGGGACGGACCGCGCCCGAGCCGCTGAATATCCCGAGCACCCGATCCGCTTCATCGTTCCGTTCGCCCCGGCGGGGCCGACCGATATCATGGCGCGGATTCTCGCCAGCAATCTGGGCGGGGCGCTGAATGGGACGGTTGTGGTCGAGAACCGGCCCGGCGCCGGCGGCAATATCGGGATCGGGATTGCGGCCCGCGCCGAGCCGGACGGCTACACGCTTTTGGTGACGTCCAGCGCCTTCGTCGTCAATCCCGGCCTGTACACCAAGATTCCCTACGATCCCGTCGCGGACTTTGCGCCCATTGCCGAGCTTGGAACGTCGCCCAATGTGATCCTGGCCAACCCGACGACCGGGCTGAGCTCGATCGCGGACGTCGTGGCGCGGGCGAAAGCCCATCCGAACGAACTGAACTACGCAAGCCCTGGCATCGGAACGACGCCGCATCTTGCGGGCGAACTGCTCAAGATCGTCGCAGGCGTCGAGATCGTGCATGTGCCATTCTCCGGCGCGGGCCCCGCCATCCAGGCGCTGCTGGGCGGCACCACCCAGCTTGCCGTCGCCGCTCTCCCGCCGGCCCATCCCCATATCGCGGCAGGAGCGCTGAAGGCCCTTGCGATGACCGGCGCACGCCGCTGGTTCGACCTGGCGGATGTGCCCACGATGGTTGAACTCGGCTATGCTGATTTCATCTCCGACACCTTTCAGGGATTTCTGGCTCCTGCCAAGACACCGCCCGCGATCGTCGAGCTGTTGTCGGCGAAATCGATCGAAGTCCTGAAGACGCCCAGGATTGCCGACCAATTGCGCAACAACGGCTTCGAAGTCATTGCCAACGGCCCGGTGGGCATGCGCGGGCGCATCGAGAGCGAAGTGCCGAAATGGCGGGATATCATCGCCAAGGCGGGGATCAAGCCGGTCTGACGCGCGCCGAGATTGTGCGTTGCGCACATGACAAGCCGGCTTGCTGCGGTGTCGCGGTATGGCTTACGCTCCGCCCCTAATAATACTCAACAAGAAGCCAGGGAGGAGCCATCATGAACACACGCCGCAATTTCCTGAAAACCGGTGCAGCGATCGCGGGCGGCCTCGTTTTCTGCGGCTGCGGCCTGCTGCATCGCGCGCACGCCCAAGGCGGTACCCGTCAGACGCTTCCGGTCAGCGTCGGCGGCAAGACGATCAAGACCATCGACGTGCACACGCATTGCCACTTCCACGAGGCCGGCGCGCTGCTCGGCGCGGATGCCGCGAAACTGCAGATACCGCCGGTCAATGGCGCGGAAGAGGCCTTCATCGCGATCGACAAGCGCCTGGCCGCAATGGACGCCCAGGCGATCGACATGGAGGTGCTGTCGATCAATCCGTTCTGGTACGACCGGGATCGCGACCTCGCCGCGCAGATCGTCAAGATCCAGAACGAGAAGCTCGCCGAACTCTGCGCCTCAAAACCCGACCGGTTCGCAGCCTTCGCCTCGCTGACCTTGCAGGCGCCCGATCTCGCCGTGCAGGAGCTCGAGACTGCCGTGAAAAAGCAGGGACTGAAGGGTGCCGCGATCGGCGATCGCGTCAACGGCGCGGAATTCTCCGATGCTCGCTTTCATCCCGTTTGGGCGAAGGCCGAGGAGCTTGGCGTGCCCCTGTTCATCCATCCGCAGGGTCTCCCCGAACTCGGCAAGCGAATGGAGGGCAACGGTTGGCTGGCTAACACGATCGCCAATCCGCTGGGGACGACGATTGCGCTGTCGCATCTGATTTTTGAGGGCACGTTCGACCGCCATCCCGGACTGAAAGTGATCGCAGCCCATGGCGGCGGCTACCTGCCCTCCTATGCGGACCGCTCCGATCATGCCTGCCTGGTCGGACCGAAGGGCTGCAATCCGGACATCAAGCTCAAGAAGCAGCCGAGCGAATATCTCAAGCAGATCTATTTCGACTCGCTGATCTTCTCGCCCGAGGCGATCCGCCACCTCGTCGCGCAGGTCGGCGCCGGCCAGGTCGTGATCGGCAGCGACTATCCGTATCCCTGGGAGATGCACCCGGTGGATCCGATCCTCGCGACCGGCTCGCTCAGCGACGATGAGAAAGCCGATATCCTCGGGCGGACGGCCGCAAAGCTGTTCAACGTTCAGGCATAACGCCTCCGTTACAAGACATCAGGAGCCAGAGCGCCATGCCGCGAAAGCTGATCGATATCTCGGTGCCTCTGCAGAACGATGTTCCTGCGGATCCGCCGGGCAACCACCCGACCATCCAATATATCGACCATCAGCAGGGGCTGCCGCGCATGCTGCAGTTCTTCGACGGGCTGAAGGCGGAGGATTTGCCGGACGGACAGGGCTGGGCCGTCGAACAGGTCCAGCTCTCCACACATAACGGGACGCATCTCGATGCGCCCTGGCATTTCCATCCCACCATGAACAGGGGTGAGCGCGCATGGACCATCGACGAGGTGCCGCTGGAATGGTGCCTGCAGCCCGGCGTCAAGCTCGACTTCCGCCATTTCCCCGACGGCTACGTGGCGACGGCTGGCGATGTCGAGAACGAACTGAAGCGAATCGGCCATACGCTTTCGCCGCTGGAGATCGTGGTCGTCAATACGTCGGCAGGGGCCAAATATGGCAGGCCGGACTATGTCAATTCAGGCTGCGGCATGGGCTATGAGGCGACGATGTACCTGCTCGAGCGCGGGGTCCGTCTGACCGGTACCGACGGCTGGAGCTGGGACGCGCCGTTCGTTCACACGGCGAAGAGATATGCCGAGACGCACGATGCCGCGATCATCTGGGAAGGCCACAAGGCCGGGCGTCACATCGGCTATTGCCATCTCGAGAAGCTGCACAATCTCGAGCTTCTGCCGGCAACGGGCTTCATGGTCTCGTGTTTTCCGGTGAAGATCGAGCGCGCGTCCGCAGGCTGGACCCGCGCGGTTGCGATCATTGACCAGTAAGCGTGGCGCCGAACCCTCCGGTTGCGGCGCCGGAGGCCTCATCCCCTCCGGACAGAGACCTCCTTCCCGATAGCATCAAGCGACAGGGATCACTCGCCGACGACGCCGCTTTCCGCTTGAACTCGGCGTCAGTCTCGAAGAACTGCTGAACGAAATCTTGTGTCAGTTCTCCCTTTCGGTCCGCGTGAGGACTGCCGGCCGCGCCAGTTGCATCGGAGCCGGCGCCGCCATGTTTGATGCGACGAACTCGGCCTGCACCGCATCCGAGATCAGCGCCGAAGACGCATGAGTGCTGATCGCAAGGCCGACAAGTGCAAACAAGACGGCACAATGAACAGCGACGCGCCGGCTTGCCACACCGGAATCGTTTTGAGGTTCCAACATCTCTAATCTCCCCTGTACGCAAATTACGTTGACGTGATCACTATCTTTTTATGCATACGATTGCGAACACGGTGGGGCCATCAAGAAATCTATTTTGCCATTAACGGGTTCCCGTGCCACATTTTCTCCCAAAATGCGACGCCGGAAACTGATCGGTTGCATGAATCTGACGCGACTCGCGCACTGCGCGCGCGCCCTGTTTTTGCATCCTGCGACTGAATGATGGCGTCCAACAGGTTGCGCCAAACAGGCGGCTGCGATGAGTTCGCCTCGTGGCGAGCGCAAGCGAAAATCCGGCCAGCTACGAGCGTTCCGAATCCGAAGTTTCATCGGATTTCGCCGCAATCTCTGAGGCGACACTTTGGCTTCGAAGGATACAGGCGCCACATTCACGACAGCAAGCGGCCGCTGCTTGCGCCGTGCTGGAACCTTTCCTCAGTTAGCGCGCGCCGCCTGTCTCGTTGCCATCGGCGAAGCAGTCATGATGGTCTGATCGGGTGCACCGAGCTCGGCCCGAGCTGCTTCCGAAATCAATTCGGAAGCCGAGCGATGGTTGATCGCGAGTTCGACCAGCACAAGCGCCACCACGCAACAGAACGCGAGCGCACCGGCGGTCAACCCTCGCAACGCCTGCCGCCGGACGAAGCCTGAGCCATCTTGAAATCGCTGCATCGGACGCCTCCGCCTGTCGGATTGCACCCATGTGATAGGCCTCGTCACGCATCGATGATTGCGAGCCAGCTCACACTTGCATGAGATCAATTTTGCGAGGTCGGCTTGAACCAGAACAATGGCTCGAAGACTAAGCCGGCGCTCGTGGAGCGGGTTTGACGTTCGCGACCCCGCCTGCCGCAACTTCATGATGCGAACGTCAAATCCAAAGCTCCGCTGGCATCGATAAGTTGGCTAGTGGTCCCTTGACGCCAACATTCGCTGAGGTGCGTCGCGGATGGCAGACGAATGTTGGCATCGGACCACCTGCTGCCGCGCTATTCGTCTACGCCGATGCCCGACTGCGCAAGCTCACGAAGCGAGTCGGCCTCGAGAACCACGATGGCTCCATGTTCCAGGCGCACCCAGCTGCGCGCCGCCCAGGCGCGCAATTGCTTGTTGATGCTTTCCCGGGTCATGCCGACCATTTCGCTGATCTCCTGCTGCGTGATCGCAATGGTCTGGCTCGCGGGGTCGAGCTTGCGCCGCTCGGTCAAGCCGAGCAGCGCGCTGGCAAGCCGGCCGGGCAGGTCCTGCAGAATCACCTGTTCGACCTGGTCGCTGGTCCAGCGCACCCGTGCGCAGAGCAGCTCGATGAATTTCATCGCCAGCGCCGGCTGGCTGCGCACGAACGGAAGAAACTCGCGGCGATCGATCACGAAGATCTCGCAATTGGTATTGGCGGTCCCGTCGGTGGTCCGCGCCTTGCCGTCGAGGACGCCGATCTCGCCGAAAACCTCGCCGGGTCCGATCAGGTTCAGGATGGCGTTGCGGCCATCCGGGGAAGACACGCTGATCTTCACGGTGCCGCTGATCAGCACGTACAGGCTGGTACCGGGATCACCCTTGGAGAAGAGCGAAGCCCCGCGCCTCAGCGAGGTGAGCTTGGCATAGCGACAGAGCTGATCCATCGCATCGGGCGCGAGATCGCTGAAGATCGGATGCTTTCGCAGGACCGATAATTTGCTCGCATATGAGCGCGTCTCGCCTGTCTTTTCTTCAGGCACGCCGGCATCCACTCAGGAGGAACTGGTCCGACTCCTTCCGTAGTCAAGGCTGACCGGTTTTTCAACGGGAAACCGCGCCGTCCTGGCGCTTCGGGGCCAGAAAATGAAGATGGCGCCGAGGACGAACGAAGCGGAAACCACGCCATAGGGCCACGCAAGCCGCGGAGCCTGCTGTTGCAGTATGATCCAGCCGCCCAAGAGCGCCGCCGCCACTTTGAACAGGCTCGCCGGAAGCGGCGGGGCGACTGGGCCAATCAAGGCTCAACCAGAGGCCGGGAAGAACGCGCGGAAGCGATCCCGAAGGGACTCTCATGGTCGTCCGGCCAAGGTGACGTTCGCGGACGACCGCTCCAAAAATCTTCTCCCCCGTCCGCCGGTTTCTGATCGGCATCGGTTCAGGCCACGATGGTGATCGACGCGAGCCTGCGACCTTCATCGCCGATCTTCTCGGCGCGCGCTTCGCCATCGCGACCGATGGCGAGCCACTGCTCGATGTTTCCGACGGACATATAAGCGAGCCGTGACTCGGCGCGCAGATCGATCGCCCGCTGCTCG
>Ga0210399_10002027_pt1 | contig 15748 bp, 16 predicted proteins | sample IncBWC14MmetaG_FD_150865 | JGI IMG/M metagenome (GOLD analysis project Ga0210399, IMG submission 150865) | Forest soil microbial communities from Barre Woods Harvard Forest LTER site, Petersham, Massachusetts, United States - Inc-BW-C-14-M | ecosystem: Environmental > Terrestrial > Soil >...
GGAGAAGGTAAGAATCGGATAGTCCTTCCACGACTCCGCGATCAGGCGCGTGCCGTCAGTCGGAACGGATTCCTTCAAAACCCAGCTCGCAGCCTGCAACATGCCGCCCTCGACCTGCGAAATGACGCCGGTTGGATTGATCACGAGACCCGCATCCACCGCAGCCCACAGCTTCTGCACCTCGACGGTCTCATCCACCGAAACCAAGGCCACTACCGCGCAATAACTTCCAGTGTTCTTGAACCGCGCAAAGCCGAGCCCTCGCCCGAAGCCTGCCTCGCAAGGCTTGGAGTAGTCTGAGATTTCCGCGACTCGACTCACCACCCGTCGCGCGCGTGGATCGGCGAGATGTCTCAATCGGAACTCGACCGGATCGCATCCAGCAAGCTCGGCTAGTTCGTCCATGAAGCTTTCGATGGCGAAGACATTTCCGAATGAGCCGAGCGACCGAAGGGCCGAGAGCCGGAAGGGCAAGTTGGCCGAGAATTCGTAAGTCACGTGTTGCGGAAAGTCGTAAAGCGCGACCGCATTCTTCGAGCCACCGTTGTGCTCGGGCAGGTCCATTTGGATGGTCGTGGCGAATTCCGCATTCGCCGCGGCCGGACCAAGTAAATTGACCTGCTCACCCCAACCGGGGCGCTGCATATGCGTCCCTGACCGGGTGGCCAATTTCCACTCGGCGATGCGCCCGTCGCGAATGCGGGCCTGGACTGCGATCCGCATCGGCGAGCCCAGCGGCTCGCAGGTCAGCTCGTCCTTCCGCGTCCACTGGACCCGCACCGGACGACCGGCCACTGCACGCGCCAGCAAGGCCGCGTCCATGGCTGCGTCATCTGCTCCATTGTGGCCATAACATCCCGCTCCGAGCCGATGTCGCACGATCACGTCTTGCGCCGCTCTTCCGAGCACGCGGGCGATCTGATCGCGCAATGCAAAGACATTCTGGGAGTGTGACCAGACCTCCACTGCGGAGTCGGACACGATGGCAATTCCGCACGACGGACCGATCGATCCGTGACCAATCAGCGGTTTGCTGTAGACGGCCGAGAGCGTTGCTCCGTCCTCTGCGGGCTCTGGCCCGGATGACCCTTGATCAGCCCGAAGCACCCGCTCCGTCACGTCCGCGTTCGCGAGAATATCGAGCGGTGTCTGCGAGCCGTCATTCGGGCTGCCGCTCCATCTGCAGCGACGTTCCAGGCGCGCCATCGCCGTCGCCAGCGCCTGTTCGCTCTCGGCCACCACTCCGATGAAATCGCGTTCGCGCACGACCCGCAGAACGCCGGGCCCGCAGATCGCATCAGTATCGACGCTCTCGAGTCGTGCATCCGGGTGCGGCTTTCTCAGAACGCGCCCGTGCAGCATGCCATCAAACGAAAGGTCGTGAATGAAAGAGCCGCCACCGAGACGCTCAAGTAAATGTGTCTGTGGTATGTTCACCCCCACCGTCTTGTAGAGGTTCGGAGACTTTGGCACAGCGGAACGCCCGCGCGCCTGATCGAAGTCGATTTCCGCCGCCAAGCTCCAAAACGTCTCCTTGGATCGGCTGCTGGCCACGAAGAATTGGCCGCCTTCGGCCGTGATTTCAGATACGGAGACTCCGAGTTTGCGCGCGGCGGCATCGAAGAGCTCCGACCTCAGCACCGCCGCCGCGTCGCGAACCTCACGGCCGGACGTTTCAATCGACATGCTTCCGACCGTTCCTCCTTCGAACGGTGATGCCGAGGTGTCGCCCGAGACGGTCACGACGGCATCCACGGACAAATCCAACTCCTCCGCCGCGATCTGACGCAAGGCAAGCAAGATTCCTTGTCCGAACTCGACTTTGCCTGTCTTCAGCACAACGAGCCCGGTCCTGGACAGGTCGAAACGGTCGGTGATGGGCGCATTCCACCCGCTGCTGGAGCCAAGTTCAGGCATCGCTTGCTCCCGCTTGGATGCGTTCGAGTACTCGTTTCACCGCGCGCAAGATCGCCGCGTTCGCGCCGCAGCGACAGAGGTGATGCCCAAGCGCTTCAGCGACTTCGGCGTATTTTGGTTGCGCGGAGGTGGCGAGGCAGTGATGGAGGGTGACGAATATGCCGCTCAGACAATAGCCGCATTGTCCGGCGTTCTCGGCCAAAATAGCTTCTCGAAGCACTTCAGCGAGACCATCGTTCAAGCCCTCGATCGTGGTGACCCGATTCCGAACCACGTCATCCAGTTGAAGTGTGCACGAGTACCTCGGTTCGGAATCTACCAGGACCATGCAAGCGCCGCAGTCCTCACCACCGCAGCCGAACCGTGTTCCCTTCAATCCAAGTTCGTTGCGCAGAGCCAAGATCAACGGCGTCGCTCCGTCCGCGCGCACTTCAACCGGCGCTCCATTGACTGTCAGCCTGACTCCCATGCTCGGTTTCCTCCTGCGAGCGGCGAACCGTTTCGTGTGAACGGGGCCAGAAAGATCTCCGGCCGCTTTCGAAGGGCTTGACTTCTGCCTCGTCTTGCAATCGATTGCAATAACTTTTTTTGCAGGAGGTCAGAAATGGCGGTAGCCAGATTTTCGGAACCCGGCGACTTTCAAGCCATCAGCTTGAGCGTGATCGCATTTCCCGGTGCATCCAATTGGCCGCTTTGGGTAGGGCAGCTGAAGGGATTCTTTGCGGGGCAGGGGCTCAAAATCTCGCTAGGCATCACACCAAATTCGGTTCACATGGCCGGCGAGATCTATACTGGCGGCGCGCACGTGGCGCTCACGTCCATGGACAACGTCGTGGCGTACGGGTGCGGGCAGGGCGAGGTCTCCTTGGGCGAGCCTGCAGACTTCTTCGCCTTCATGAGCGTGGATGACGGCCTGCTCAGCTTGATGGCCCAGCCAGAACATGATGCCGTTTCGTGCTTGCGTGGACAGACACTCGCAGTCGACGCGCTGACGACCGGATATGCGCTCGTTCTGAAGGAAATTCTCGCTTTCCACGGTCTGTCGGGGTCCGATGTGCGCTATGTGTCGGAAGGAGCGGGTGCCGAGCGATTTGCCGCGCTGAAGGAGCGCCGATGTGCGGCTACACTGCTGAACGCGCCACTCTGTCTGGCAGCCGAATCGGAAGGAAAGATTCGACTTGTCCGAGCGTCCGCTCTGCTGGGACCTTATCAAGGCGTGGTGGCTGCGGCACGCAGAAGGTGGGCCTCCGACAATATCCCAGCAATCCATGGGTTTATGCGGGCCTATGACGCGAGCCTCCGTTGGTTGTGCGATTCCGCTAATGCGGATGAAGCTCGCTCCCTCTTGGTCGAACGCCTACCTTCGCTCCGATCGGTCGCGGACGGCGCCTACCGTGTCCTGATCAGCGAGCGCGGTCTCGATCGCACTTTGCGATTGCGTCCTCAGGCGATAGATGCCGTGATAAGACTGCGAGAGAGGTACGGCTCGCGCGGACAAAAGCCCGGATTGGCCGAAGACTATATAGAAGACGATTACTGGCGCGCTGTCTTCTGCTGACGAACGCGGGGCGGAACTCCGGGCAACTTGACCGCGCTTTTCCTCGAGGTCGTTTGCCGCGGCCTGGCAGTCGAGCTCCTTACTATCAGGACAGGCTGAAGGACGACGTTGCGGATCGCGCCACCGGGATCCTGGATCGCCTGTTCCAGCAGATCGGCTGCCTGTCTACCCATCTCGAAGTGGCTGATCCGAACCGTTGTAAGCCCGGGCTGCACGAGGTCGACGAGAGGCATGTCGTTGTGTCCGACCACTGAAATGTCCTTCGGGCACTCGCGCCCGGACACCCGCAACGCGTCGTAGGCACCGAGAGCGAGAAGATCGTTGGCCGCTACGATCGCGGTGACCTCGCGGTGTCGCTGAAGTAGCCGCTCGGCCGCCGCGCGGCCTTGCTCACGAGTATAGGTACCGGCAACCTCACACGGTGCGGACGCGGCGTCGATGCCATGAGTCTCCAAGGACTGCGTAAATCCGGCTTTTCTCAGAAAACCAGTCGAATGTTCGAGCGGACCCGCGATGTGGGCAATACGCCGATGCCCGAGTTCGACCAAATGATCGACCGCAAGCCGCATTCCTGCGGCGTCATCCGACACGACCGCGGACAAGCGGGCTACTTGCTCCGACCGATTGACCAGAACGGCCGGGATGCCTTGCTCCAAACAGAAACTTACCAGAGGATCCTTCCGGGTGACGGTGGCGAGGATCAGCCCATCGACGCGACGCGCAACGAGCCCCTGAACCAGATCCAGCTGTTGATCGGGATCCGAGGAGACGTATGCCACCAGCACCGAGTAGCCAGCGTTCGAAAGGCGCTCGATGGCGCCGCTCAAAATAGGCGCAAACACGTTGGTGGCAATATCGGGTATTAGCATGCCTACCAAATGGGAGCGACCAGTCCGCAGGCTCGCAGCGACAGGATCGACGCGATATCCAAGCGTCTTGGCTGCCTTCAATACGCGACTGGCGACGGATGGCACCACCATCGAGCATGTCGCCGGATTGAGCGCGCGAGACACGGTCGAGACATGTACCCCGGCCGCCTCGGCAACCTGTTTCATCGTTGGCTGTCGTCGCGCTCCGTTGGATTGGCGTTTCATCGCGTCACAAGCCTTCCCTTTTTCGGTTCCCGCAGAAGAGACCTTACTTCTTACACAAATGCAAATATCTGCAATCGTTTGTAAGAAAATCGTTACCGCATGAGCTTTTCCGGGGTCGGCGTCGATTTTGAGAGGCGCGGCACCCCGAAGGATGTCCCTGGCGCTAGCCTTTTCCCATCGCAAGAAATGCCCGCTTGATCAATAGATTATGACATTTTTCCTGCTGGTGCAGCCTGGAATGCCTCCAGCCCGGCGCGGCATAGCACACCAGATCTTTCCTCCGGGGACGGTGAGTTCGGCTTGGTCCGTTGAGGACGGCACTTGACTAGTCGCCAATTATCTGCAATCGATTGCAGACAATTGCAACCAAAGGAGAGGTTCATGAAGAAATCATTCGTGCTCGGGACGTGGCAGAAGTCGCGAGCGTTCTCCCCAGCGGTGATCACCGAGGGAGGCAAGGTGATCTGGATCGCCGGCCACACGGGTCAAAAGGACTCGGCTGGCAAGCCGCTGGCCGGCGACTTCGAGATGCAAATGCGGCAGACCTTCAAGAATGTCGAGGCGACGCTGAAGGAGGCTGGCGCGTCCTTGAAGGACATTGTGACGATGACGGTCTTCCTCGCCGACTCCCGCTATACGACGCGGATGACTGAAATCCGAACCGAAATATTCGGCGAAGATTTTCCGGCCAGCGCGGCGATCACGGTCACCGGCTTCGCCGATCCGAGCATGCTGATCGAAATCCAGGGCATCGCGGTGGTCGGCTAACGCTGGCTAGCAAAAAGGGAGGAGACAAGGGTGTCTGCAATCAGCGTGGAGGCGCGACTCGACCGGCTTCCGGTGACCCGACTGCATCGAAAGGTGTTCAACCTTATTGGCGTTGGGATGTTTTTTGAGGGGTTCGACATCTACATCGCGGCGAGCGTGCTCGGCGCGACGTACAAGACCGGCTTCTCGACTCTGGAGCAGAACGGTCTTTTCATCTCGATGACGTTCGTTGGAATGACATTGGGCGCGCTCCTCACCGGTTTTCTCGGCGATCGGTACGGTCGGCAATTTACGTACCAGGTCAATCTCCTCGTGTTTGGCGCGGCTTCTCTCGCCTCGGCAGTCGCACCCAACATGACGACACTCATCGTCCTGCGTTTTCTCATGGGTCTGGGGCTCGGCGCCGAAGTCGTAGTTGGATACTCCATGATGGCGGAGTTCTTTCCGGCGGCAATCCGCGGAAAATGGTCGGGCATGATGTGTACGCTCGTCACCGCGGGACTGCCGGTTTCCGCGTTTCTCGCCTGGTTGTTGGTGCCGACTTTCGGATGGCGGGTCATGTTCCTGCTGGGCGCAGTCGGGTCTGCTGTCGCCTGGTTTCTCAGGCGCGAATTGCCGGAATCGCCGAGATGGTTGGTGGTCGTGGGGCGCGATGCCGAGGCCGACGCACTCGTTTCGAGGTTTGAGCGGGAAGCCGGCTTCAATTCCACCAGCAACCTGCCTCCGCCTCCCGAGGCCATCGTGCCGCATAGTACGAGCGACCTGTTTCAACGCCCCTTCCTCGCGAGCTTGATCGTAGGATGCGTATCGCTCATGGTGGCGAACAGCCTTATTCAGGGATTTGTGGTCTGGCTGCCGACCTTCTTCGTTAGCCAAGGGGACTCGATCGCACGGAGTACCGGATTCGCACTCCTGATGGCTTTTGGCGGACCAGTCGGCTCGGCGCTCGGAGCGCTTGCTGCAGATTATCTGGGTCGCAAGCTGACAATCGTGTTAGTGTCGGGTCTCGCCATAGTCCTGAGTTTTGTGTTCGCGCTTTCCGGCACATCGCCGGTCGTGCCAATCATCGGCTTCTTCCTGACGATACCGATTTATCTGCTCGTGGCGGTTCTCTTCGCAATCTACATTCCGGAATTGTTTCCAACGGCTTTGCGGCTTAGGGGCGTTGGCATCTGCAACGCTGTCGGCCGGAGTGCGAGCATCATCGTGCCGCTGCTGATTGGACCGCTCTTCGCAAATCTCGGAATTGCGGGTGTGCTCGCTGCGATGAGCAGTGCACTGCTAGCCTTGTGCGTTGTCGTCATAGCTTTGGGCACTGAGACGCAGGCGCAGAGCCTGAGCGTGGCTACGGCATAGCTATGGAGCGACGTCAATTCCTTCAAACGTCGGTGCTCGGGGCGGCCGCCACAATATTCGGCATCGCACCACCTTTGCCAGCGACATCTCAAACCCAACTATCCCAGGAGGATAAAATGACTACTCAAGTCCGTCCGTACGAACCTCTCACGTCGGACAATGCGGCGCTCGTCCTTGTCGATCATCAGGTCGGCCTCATGACCGGCGTCCGTGACTATTCGACCGGCGAACTGAAGCACAACGTGGTGGCTCTCGCCAAGGCAGCGAAGGCACTCAAGCTGCCGATCGTCGTCACGACGACGGCGCGCGACAGCATGTGGGGGCCGACGTTCCCCGAACTCGTAGAGGCGCTGCCGGGCGTCGAGATCATCGATCGTTCCTCGGTGAATGCGTTTGACGATGGTCGAGTGGGTCAGGCTATCGAAGCGACCGGTCGCAAAAAGCTGATCTTTGCTGGCATCTCCCTCGAAGTCTGCGCCGCATTCCCTGCCATCACCGCCATCGGCAAGGGCCTGGATGCCTACGTAGCCGTCGATGCTTCAGGGACGTTCAGCGAGACCAAGCGCGAGGTCGGCCTCCTGCGCATGATGCAGGCCGGGGTCGTTCTCTCGGACTACGCGACGCTGATGGTGGAAATCCTGAAGGACAATGCGCGACCGGAGGCTGGAGCTGTCTACGGGGCCATGGACATGCCCTGGGCCAAGCTGGTGGGACAGATTGCACATGCTTATGGCAGGTGACTGCGCTGCAGGTCGGACGAGAGCGAAGCATGGCAATTTATGAACTGCACGGGCGTTCGCCACACTTTCCTGCGAACGGACAATACTACATCGCCGGCAGCGCTGAGGTGATCGGCAACGTTCGACTTGGCTCGAACACGAGCATTTGGTTCGGCTCGGTGTTGCGCGGCGACAACGAGCTAATCGATATCGGCGACAATTCCAATGTGCAGGACAACTGTACGTTTCACACCGATCCCGGGTTTCCGCTGAGCATCGGAAAAAACTGCTCCATCGGCCACAACGTTATCCTGCACGGCTGCACTATCGGCGACGACACCCTGATCGGGATGGGAGCGATTGTCATGAATGGCGCCCGCATCGGTAACCGGTGCGTGGTCGGCGCTGGCGCAGTGATCGCCGAAGGCAAGACTTTTGATGAAAATTCCCTTGTGGTCGGCCTGCCGGCCAAGGCCATTCGCACGCTTGCCCCGGAACAGTTGGCCACGATGCTCGGAGGAGCCGACCGCTATGTCGAGAACGGCCGGCGCTTTAAGGCCGGGTTGAGGAGGATCGGATAATCGCCGGAGCTAGGCATTCCGGCTTGCTTTCCAAGCCCCGATGCTTCTGGGAGCAGCTATTGTTCGGCCAAAAAAAGGAGATGGGAGTGGAAAAGAAATCAGAAATGCCGATCTCGTTCGCTGATGCGGTTCGAGAATTCGAGGAGGCATGGTCAAATCCAGCGTTCACTCGCTTCGAGTTACCCCGGCTCGCGGTAAACCGAGTCTTGCGCGACAGGTATCTTCTGAAAAACCGAGTTCAGCTGAGTAGAAGCTCGCTTTGGGATATGGAGCTGAAGAAGGCATGGGATCCGCGAAGTTACATACCCTATGTCGTCTCGGAGGGCTATTCATGGGGACGCCACTACCTGGAAGATGGAGTCGAACGTTTTTCGAGATCTTCCATCCAACTTGGATGGCTTGGCAACAGCACGGGCCGGGTCTTGGAGGACGTGTTTATCGACCACTCGCGCAGAAGGATACTATTCTTGGGCCGAGGCCGAATGGATTGCGAGGGAGTGGAGCAGATATCCGGCTCTAATCAGCCCCTGTTCCATGTTGAGCACGCGGCTGGGGGCACGGAGGAAGATCCACTCAATCTATGGCGCATCGTTGTCCTAACCGAGCACGAGGACGACAGATTCAAGGAACCGTTCCGCCAGATGACACGCGAAGGATGGCTTCCCGGCTTTCTCGAGATCTACATCGAGCGCGACCTGGGTATTCCCTTATTCAGGCGACCCCAAACTGCTTGAGGAGTCACTCCGGCGAACTTGACTGCATTGGGCGCCCTGGTCTCATCGCCGGCTTCTTCATGAGCGGATCGCCGCTCGCAGCGAGATTCAATCCAACCGTCGGCCGCCCGACGGGAGCAAGCTGGATGCTCGGCGTGGGTCGCTTGGAGCCATCCTTGGGACCTTCATGGGAGGCGTTCTGCTCAGTTTGGGCTGGGGGCTTCCAAATCATTATGGGCGTTTTGAGCGGTGCCCGCGGCAGTCGCTGCTATCGTTGTTCCGCGGAAGGATCCACAGGCATGACACGGCCGAACACGGCATCGAGGAGGGCTGACATGGGACTGCTGTTCGAAGGTCAATGGCGCGACGTCGGGTACGACACCAAGTCGACCCGTGGCCGCTTCGTGCGCAGGGATGCGGCCTTCCGCAACTGGATCACTGCGGACGGTAGCGCCGGCCCGAGCGGCATGAGCGGTTTCAAGGCCGAAGCCGGCCGCTACCATCTCTACGTCAGTCTCGCCTGTCCGTGGGCGCACCGCACGCTGATCATGCGCTCGCTGAAGGAGCTTGAGGACACCATCTCCGTCTCGGTGGTGCATTGGTTGATGCTCGAGAACGGCTGGACCTTCGCCGACGGCCCTGGCGTGGTTCCGGACTCCCTCAACCATGCGCATTTCCTGCATCAGATCTACAGTGCGGCCGATCCGCGCTACACTGGCCGCGTCACCGTTCCGGTACTTTGGGACAAGAGTACGCGCACGATCGTCAGTAACGAATCGTCCGAGATCATTCGCATGCTGAACTCGGCCTTCGATGCGACCGGCGCGAAGGCCGGCGACTATTATCCGGAAGCGCTGCGCGGCGACATTGACGCAGTCAATACTCGGATCTACGACACGCTGAACAACGGCGTCTACAAGGCCGGCTTCGCGACGACGCAGGCAGCGTATGAGGAAGCGGTCATGCCGCTGTTCGACACGCTCGATTGGCTCGAGAAGCGGCTTGCCGACCGCCGGTTTCTGTTTGGCGACAGCCTGACTGAAGCCGACATCCGACTGTTCACGACGCTAATCCGGTTCGACGCGGTCTACGCCGGGCATTTCAAGTGCAATATCCGCCGCATCGCCGACTATCCCAATCTGTCGGCTTATACGCGTGACATCTACCAATGGCCTGGCATCGCCGCGACGGTGAATTTCGAACATATCCGGCGGCACTATTACGAGAGCCACCGCTCGATCAACCCGACCGGAATCGTACCCGTTGGGCCTCTTCTTAATTTCAACGCGCCGCACGGGCGCGAGCGCTTGGCCCGCTGCGAACATGCCGCCTTCGCAGCATCGGCGCTGATCACCGGCCACGGCATTGTCCCTGAATCAAGCGCGACCTTAGGCCAGCTAAGAAAACAGCGCATCGAGCTTAGCGATGTAGCGGGACCGGTTACTCGAATCCCCGACTAGAGAGCTCGATAGAAGGAAGGAAGTTGCTTCATCCGCACACTTGCGCACCTGACACGATTCGAACGTGTGACTTTCCCTTGGGAGGGCAATAGTCGTTCTTCGATCTCAATATGAGCCGAAGCTTTCGCCAGCCCGCGGTTCTGGCACCCCAAGCGGCACCTGCGGAGCGCAGCCCGCGAGGTTTCTCGCTCTATCGCCTGCAAAGCCGGACGTCGCAACCGGCAACGGAGAAAAGGGCATAAGGCCCTGGCAAGAATCGCGGACACCGACAGTACCGCCTTTGACCTGCTCCCCAATTTGCCCTCGTTTTCCGTCTCGCTGCGAACACGCGCTCGATATGTTGGCTCCCTTGGTTGATTTGGCACGCGAGACTCGTATCCGAGGCGTGGGGGGTGATTGACCGCCGCCTCCCAAAGATCGCCGGCCATCGCGAAGCGCCCGGAGTGACGAAATGAGTCGATTCAACCCGCGCTCTACGAAGTCTCGAGGGTCCGAAAACGCTGAGCGGCTTTAATTCACAGGGGCAGTCACAGGAAATGAGGGTGACCGGGTTGTCCCGATCACCTGTCCGGCAAGAAGCACTTGGGCCGAGCCTGGATTTCGATTGAGTCAAGCGGCCTTGGCGGCCAGTTCCGGGCCGGCTGTTTCCATCGCCCTCATATACATATCAAGCAGAGTGTCGCGCTCGTCGCGCTCGCCCTTATCCTGCTTCCTCAGCTTGATGATTTCCTTGAGGATTTACACATCAAAGCCCTCAGCCTTGGCCTCAGAAAAGATTTCCTTTTTCGACTCTTTCAAATCCTGAAATTCGGAGTCCAAGTGCTCGATCCGCTCTACGAAAGAACGGATCCGTCCGCCGGGAATGCTGATGTCAGACATGGTGCCTCTCTGTTGAATGAGATCGTGAAAATGAACGCAAAGAAATGACCAATGCGTTAACGCAGGGTGTGCCTACCGCCAATCAAGCCCAAGCACATTGGTGATGCAGTCCACCCAGGATCGGACGACACAGCATCCCGCTGCCTCGGCGGCACGTGATATCGGTGCGTTCTTGTTCAACGATAAGTGAGTGCGCGTGCCATTGTAGCAGTCCATGTAGGACAGCTGCACATGGTGCATATGGCGTTCGCCGAACATCACGATATGATCGAGGCATTCCCTGCGGATCGAGCCGATCAACCGTTCTGCGTACGTGTTTTGCCAGGGTGAACGCGGAGAGTCGTCGGGCGGTCTCGAATGCCGATCGATTGAACGTGGCGGATAAATATCGCCGACGTCGAGCGTCCCCTTCTGGCGCAAAGCGGCCGCTCGGGCGCCAAACAGATTCCGTTACTGATAGATCTGGCATAAAATGGAGTTAGTGGCTACTGATAAGGAAATGGCAAAATCCTTATCAATCACGCGGTGCGGTACGGCCAGCCTCCCAGCTTCGTAAGATAGATCTGCAAGCGACTGTCCTCAGGCTATGGGTGGTATTGCCGGGCGGTAAAGTTCTCTGAGCGTGCCAGTCCGGGCATTGAGAACGCCACCGCTGCAGCGGTCGAAGTGCGGACAAATTTCCTGCGGTAAATGGCATCCGAACTCCAACCTAACAGAGAGCCTTGCTTACTTTTTGCGGAGTCATAGTCTAGGTGCTTAGCCGTGCGCCGGTCAGCCGCGCCACGGCATTTTTGACGGCCGGCGCGACGAGGGGCGCGGGCATCTGGCCGACAACGATCAGATGATGATGAATTCTCGCAAAGCGGTATGTCTCAATGGCGACGGCTGCTGCGAGCCCTCAGTTGAATTTCGACGTGCCCATGCCTGGCGTATCCCGTCGGTTGCTACGGCCCAACCGAACACGATGATTTCTATTTATTCTCCTTGCGCATTTCCTACGCTCGCATTCCTGGGTTAACCCGTTAAGGCTCGCGCGAGGCGAGGTAGGCCGCGATTGCCACCATGTCGTCGACACTAAGATTCTGCACGACGCCCTGCATCACCGCCGCCGACGGACCCGAGCGGTTGCCGTCCTGGAAAAAGTAGAGCTGACGAACGATGTAGTTGGCGTGGCGACCCGCGATGGGAGGCGCATCGCCGAGACCTTTCAGCGTCGCACCGTGGCAGATTGCGCATTGGGTCGTCTTGCCGTCGCCGGTAGCGACCAGCGCCTCTCCCCTGGCGATGCTCCCCGTCGGTACGTAGGCCACGAATCCGGATCTTGGATCACGATTGAGCGCGGCCTCTTCGTCCTCAGGCAATTCCACGATCCGGCTCCCGATCGGCTCCGTACCACCGTCCGGGAGTTTCAGCCGAATGTTGCCTGGGGCAACATAAGTCTTCGGAATCTTGTCGGTCTCGACCACCCGGACCCAAGGCCGCTCCTTGAGGGAGGCAAAATACGCGGCGGCTGATTGAACCTCGTCGTCGGTAAGGGCCTGGGCAATGGTCGGCATCACGCCGAACCCTTTCCTTGCCCCGCTCTTGAAATCGACCATCTGCTGGACAAAGTAGGGGATAGGAAGCGCTGCAAGATATGCCGATTCATCGTGACCGGTGCCGGTCGGCAGATGACAGGAGCCGCGGCGAAGGTTTCGGTACCGTGCGCGACAATCTGCGGCATCGGCGGATGCATGTTGGGATACCAATCCGGCGGATTACACAAATCGTCAATTTGTTTGCGTGTGTAAGACTTGGTGCTGCCGGGCGGAGGCTTCGGCTCGCTCTCGTTTGCCAGCGACGGCGGTTGGATCTTGTCGGTCACTGGAAACGCCCAATCGGGGCGCTCGGCCCCATAGGCAATGGCCGGAACGAAGCCCACGAGCAATATCCAGGAACCTATCGGTGATCCGATCCCTGTACAGAACCTAGTCATGTGGGGTGCTTTCAGGGAAGCGTATGATGAATCCGTTGCGGTTGGGCATTTGCACTTTCGGAAGCGTCTGCGCGTTAATGACTTGTTTCGCATCGATCAGCTTGTTCTCCGCAAGGATGTACGCAGTAAGCGCGTAGACCTGATCGTCAGTAAGGGACCTCGGTGAGGTCCACGGCATGGCGCGCCGGATATAGTCAAACAACGGGGGTGCATAAGGCCAGAAATTGGCAATGGTCAGCGTCGTATCATCGATGCCGCTTCTCTTCACGTCGCTGACCACGGGCGGAGCGGCGGGAGCGCCACTCGTCGTCGTCGCCGCACCCCTTCCACCATCACCGTGACAGGAAGCACAGCTGTCCGCAAAGATCGGGGCGCCCTGGTCGGATGTTCCGCTGCCCGCGGGCAAGCCCGCCCCGCTGGGTTCGATATCAATATCCCACGGCGCCATATCGGCGGGAACGATCGGCCTGCCGAGATTTCGACCGTCGCCGAGCGCCGCGCCTATACCGATAGCGAAGATGAAGCCTGACAACAGCAGAATTCTATGCATACGCATGTGTTACTGCTCCCTTGTTGTCGACCGCCCAGCTTACGATGGCGTTGAAATGATGATTTTTGAATGCCAGGAGCGGCGGTACGGAAGATAATTCGCCGCGCTCCGCGACGAACTGCGCGCGTGTCGGCTGAGGGTTGCCGGCCTCGTCCCAGGCGCGGCTTTGCAACATGGCCGGGCCACCATTCCAGCGCCAGGGCATGCGAAAGCGTGTAAATGCCTTGCTTAGTACCGGCTCCTGCAGCGCTGCCTCCGCCCAGCTAGCGCCGCCATCGGCAGAGACCTGCACCTTAGAAATCCTGCCTGTCCCAGAATAGGCGATACCTGAAATCTCATAGACTCCGGGCTCCTGCAAGGGACGCCCCGGGGACGGCTGCGTGATGAAGGATTTTACTTCGTTCACAAAATAGAATTGATACGCTTTGCCGTTCGGTAGCGGCTCCGTGTAAATTTGTGATTCCCAGTAGCTCATGGCGGGCTCCGCCAGGAGCTTGATCCGCCGCACATACTTAATGTTCATGTTGCCTTCGTAGCCGGGCAACAACAGTCGCATCGGGTAGCCATTGCCCGGCATCAGCGGCTCGCCGTTCTGATAGAGCGCGATCATCGCGTCATCCATTGCTTTGGCGAGTGGAACGCTCCGCATTACGTGCGCCGCGTCGGCACCTTCAGCAATGAACCACTTAGCTCTTGGGTCAACGCCAGTCTCTTCGAGCAGTGTCGAGAGTTTGACCCCCGTCCATTCGGCGCAGGAAACGAGCCCGTGTAACGCCTGGACGTCCGCCTGAACTGGTTTTGGAGAAAATAGCGGCGCACTATTGCCGCCACATTCGAGAAACGCAACGCGGGACGTCATGGGAAAACGCAGCAGCGTTTCGAGCGAGAAGAGCAGCGGCTGCTTGACCAGACCGTGGATCAGGAGTTGGTGCACGCCCGGATCGATTTCAGGAACGCCGTCATGAACGATGGTAAAAAACACGCCGTTCGGCGTGATTGCGCCGTCGAGCAGGTGGTGGGGGGTGCGTGACTGTGAGGTGCGCGGCTCGAAATCCGGGTTGGAGAGCGTGCGCACCACGTTTTTGGCAAATTTCGACGGTAGCTGATAGGCTGGAACAGGATCGCCTGGCGCGAGACTCCAAGGTGCTTCGACAAGAGGCTCGGCGGCAGCACCAGTTATTTTGATTCCAACGCCTACCCCTAAAGCACCGGCGAACATCGCGCCGCGCCGCAACAGTGCGCGCCTGTGCAGCAGGCCGTTGCCGGCAACATGCTCCACTGTGTGTGCCTCGGTATTTCCACTGAAGCGTGCCATTTTACACCTCGGTTTCCTGGTCGCATTGTCCTCGACGGTTGAAGCGAAGCTACATAGGCGGCAATGGCCACCATGGCCTCTCCACGACATTGTGCATCAGCGCTTCGCTCAGTCCGGAGCGGCTGCCGTCCTCAAAGAGATAGAGTTGGCGAACGAGATAGGCGGCATGGCGTCCAGCAATCGGTGGCGTCGTGCCAATACCCTTGAGCGCTGGACCGTGACAAATCACGCATGCCGTCGTCTCGCCGCCGCCGTTTCGTCGTCCTTATCGTCGGCGGAATGTCCTGTTTGGTTCGGTGACATTCGCGGCAGCTCCGCTTTCGCGAACTTCCAGGCGAGGGCTCAAGATGATGCATTGGCGGGAGGTCTCATGCGCGCCGGATTAAGCGTACGCGGCGGTATTGAGAACATCAATGCGAGAGTAAGGTCACTTGCTCGTGTGCACAAGCGCCGCCGTGCAGGTCCCGTCCGCCTAAATCCAAAAAAGGCCAACAAAGGGTGGAACCTCCGCGGTACGGAAGAATTGACGGCGTGCGAAAGTGGATGGTCGCTCGGCATCAAGGGCGCGGGCGAGATTGGCTGGTCGGCGTCGCGGGGATCGGAGCGCTGTCTGTCATGCGACCGGTAGCTGTGCGCAACCTGCGGATAGGCTGGATAATTGCAGCGGGGGAGCGGAACTCCGATCCGGTCGAAACTCCGATCCAGTTAAACCGTCATTACGAGCAAAGCGAAGCAATCCAAGGAGAGTGCTATGCAAACCCATCAAGCTGAGTACTTCGGCGCCTATCGCACCATGAAGATGACGCGAGATGCCAAGGGCGTGCTGGTTGTTGAATTTCACAGCAATGGCGGGCCGTGCACTT
>Ga0210399_10002029_pt1 | contig 15728 bp, 8 predicted proteins | sample IncBWC14MmetaG_FD_150865 | JGI IMG/M metagenome (GOLD analysis project Ga0210399, IMG submission 150865) | Forest soil microbial communities from Barre Woods Harvard Forest LTER site, Petersham, Massachusetts, United States - Inc-BW-C-14-M | ecosystem: Environmental > Terrestrial > Soil >...
ATACAATGTTTCCACTACCTATCTCTCGGTAGTTCGGTTCAACAGATCGGCCTTTGAGAGGGGCGGGCCATGTTTCCACAAGATGTTGACGTCAAAAGACTTATGGGCATCTTTACTGTGAAGTTGACGCCCGTTTTCCTGGCAAGAGTCGTGCACTCGGATGAGTTGAAGAGATTTTTGTCTGGTCGATGGCAAATTGGGTCTGGGGATTTGACAAGCGTCAACAGGCGCTGAATTCTTCGCGAGGGCAGGCTATGGTTCGAAATGGTGAGATTACACCCGAAGATGCAAAGCGGGTTCTTCGCCGCTTTTGGTGGGTTCTTCCGATCACAGTCGTGAGTTGCGGAACGATCGCGATGACGCTCGCGATGATCTTGCCAAAGAAGTATACATCGCAAACTCTCATACTTGTCCAACAGCCGACGGTCCCGAGCGATATTGTGAGGTCCGTCGTCACAGAAGATTTGAATCATCGCCTCGCATCGATGCAAGAGCAGATTCTGAGCCGCACGCGTTTGGAACCTATCGTTGAAAAATTTGGGCTGTACCCGGAACTTCGTGGAAAAGTACACATCGAAGATTTGGTTGAGCGGCTTCGAACCTCAATTGAGGTCAAACCGCTCGCATCTATGCCAGGGACCCAGAACCAGAGCCTGCCCGGTTTCTATGTCGCGGTTACCTTCAATAGTGCGCAACTTGGGCAACAGATCTGCACGGAAATCACGTCCATGTTCATGGAACAGAATGCGCACGCCCTGGAACAACAAGCGGCGCGGACAACTTCTTTCCTGAGCCAACAACTGGACGAGGCGAAAGCCAAACTTGACGCGCAAGATGCGAGACTCGCTCAGTTCAAGAGACAATATCTTGGTTCCTTGCCCGAAGAGGAACAGACAAACTTGAGCTTGCTAATGGGGATGAACTCGCAGCTTGAAGCGAATACCCAAGCGTTAAGCCGCGCGCAACAGGATAAGGCCTTCAATGAGTCGTTGCTCAATCAGCAGCAAGCCAACTTGGAAACCTCGCAACATCAGCCAGTCCAGAATCCGGAAACACTGGAACTGCAGCTCAATGCACTGCAAGACCAGCTCACGGTGCTGCAGGCACGCTACACGGCGGAACACCCGGACATCATCAAGATCAAGAACAGTATCGAAGAAGTGAAAAAGCGGATGGCTGAAGCACCAAAGCCAAATCCTTCGAGTAGCGAGACTCCCCAAACGTCGAAAAGCGAGCCTCCGCAGATGCAGCAGCTCCGCGCAAGACTACGTCAAGACGAACTAAATATCATGGATCTGACTAAACGACAGGCTCAGATCCAGAATCAGATCGGAGTGTTGCAGGCACGTGTGCAGGCAAGCCCTGTGGTCGAACAGCAGCTTAAGGAGATGACCCGTAGCTACCAGAGCGCACTCGACTTTTATAATGAATTGCTCAAGAAACATGACAATTCTGCAATGGCTACAGATCTACAACACCAGCAGGAGGGCGAACAGTTCCGGGTGCTTGACCCGCCCAGTCTCCCAGATATGCCTTCGTTTCCGAAGAAGCCGTATTTCCTGGGCGGGGGGCTCGCCGCAGGTATTGCACTCGGGGTGGGGATCTTGGCATTGATTGCGATTAGCGACAAATCAATCTACACGGAACGTGACGTCGAGCTTTGCCTCAAGCTTCCGGTCCTGGGACTGATTCCAAACCTAGAAATAAAGGCATCCATCGGAAAGAACACCCCGCTAGGAGAAAATGGCTATTCGCCAATTAGTACGAGGGCCTGAAGGTCCTGCCAGAAGAGGGTATCCGAGGGAAAAATGAGCCGGATTCACGAGGCACTCAAGAAAGCAGCGCAGGAGAGATTATCGGAGGCGGCCGCAGGCACAGTGCTGGACCTCGAGGATGTCGGTGCAGGCCTTGTGTCTCCATCCGATGTCACAAGGCAAGTAGCAGTACCAACCGCTCACAACGCCACTCCAGAGGGTTCGTCCATCCTCAGTTTTGATGACCTTCTAAAACGCTGCGCTCATCCGAACTGGCAATTGGACCATCGGATGAATGTCTTCCTTAAAGAAAACAATGGGAGGATTGCTAGGGAGCAGTTTCGCACCCTGCGTTCAAGGCTGTCTCAAATTGCAGCGACTCGTCCGTTGAAGCGAGTACTCGTGACCAGCAGCGTCCCGGCCGAAGGAAAAACCACTGTTGCAGCAAACCTGGCACATTCGATCATGCGTCAGCCAGACCGTCGCGTGCTTCTGATTGATGCGGACGTGCGCTCCTCACGGATGCATGAATTGTTCGGTGTTCCCAATGGTCCGGGTCTCACCGACTACCTTCGAGGAGAAGCAGATAAATATGCCGTGATTCAGAATGGTCTAGAGGGGAACCTATGCTTCATCCCTGGTGGAAGCGAAACTTCGAACCCGAGTGAATTGCTCCTTAACGATCGCATGAAGAGGTTGCTCGACCTCGTCACTCCTGTTTTTGATTGGATTATTTTGGATTCACCACCGGCCCTGGCTGTCCACGATGCGAGTATTCTGGCGGATCTCTGCGATGGAGTACTTTTTGTTGTTAAGGCCGGAGAGACCGCCCACGAATTGGCAGAGAAGGCATCCTCAGAATTTCTGAAAAAAAATCTCCTTGGTGTCGTGCTTAATCGCGCCGAAAAGGACGCGTCTTACGGTGGCTATTACTCCGGTTATGTGGGTGACGACCGAGAGGATCCTGACGCGAAGTAACCCTTCAGGTCGAGACGCATGCGCGAATATTCTTCGCATCCTAGCCTAGAATATTGTAATTCTTCAAAGCACGGCACCAGTTCGTAGCGCGACGAGCGTCTCTCGGATGTTCGGTCAGCGCACGACGCCCAGTCAGAGATCCAAATTCTTGTTCTCGGCGCAGGGGATCGATTCCAATTTCGTAGTTCGAAGAACGTAATCAACCTACGACTAATTCCCATGCCTCCATAGCCTAATTATTGGACGTCTCTGCGCGATGTATGTGATGCCGCTCATAGAATTTTCGGTACTCGCCGGAGCGCGCGTGATCGAGCCACTCGCTGTTGGTTTGATACCAGTCGATCGTTCGGCGGATTCCTTCCTCAAAGCTGACCTCGGGTTGCCAACCCAATTCCCTGCGGATCTTGGAGCTGTCCAAAGCATATCGGCGATCATGTCCCGGGCGATCCTGCACAAATCGCATAAGCGATTCAGGCTTTCTGAGGCGATGCACTATTGACTTGACTATCTTCAGATTCGGTTGAGGTGTTCCTGCGGACACATTATAAACAACTCCCGGCTTGGCATTCTTCAGGGCCAGGGCAATGGCTCTGCAGTAATCTTCGACGTAGAGCCAATCGCGTTCCTGCATTCCGTCGCCATAAATGGGGAGCGATTTGTTCTCTCTTGCGTTGGCAATCATGAGGGGAATCAACTTTTCTGGAAATTGAAATGGTCCATAGTTGTTCGTGCAGCGCAACACGATGGCCGGAAACCCGAAAGTATTAGAATATGCAGAAACCAGGTGATCCGCGGAAGCCTTACTAGCGGCGTAAGGGCTGCGCGGATCCAACGTGGCCTCTTCCGCAAAGCTATTTCCCGTCTGTGCACTGCCGTAGACCTCATCTGTGCTGATGTGCACGAATCGAGGCAATCGGATCTTCCTCGCGGCCTCAAGCAGACAGTGGGTCCCCAGCACGTTTGTTCGAAGAAAGGGAGACGCGTCTTCTATGCTGCGATCCACATGCGTTTCTGCCGCAAATTCACGACAGCATCGGCGCCTTTCGAAAGAGTATTACTAACGGCTTGTGGGTCACTAATATCGCCATGAACAAACGAATACCGGCGATTGCCAGCAATGTCCGCTAGATTTTCGGCATTTCCCGCATAGGTCAGTTTGTCGAAATTTACGACCTCCACATCGCACTGGGACGCGAGCAGGTGACGAATAAAGTTCGAGCCGATAAAGCCCGCGCCGCCTGTCACGAGAACTTTCAAGTCTTTCCTCCTTGTCTTACAGAGCTGTCTGGCATGACTACAACTTACGCCCTATTTGTCACTTCGTGCGTGTTGCGGCGGGGCACCACGCGCCGGGATCTTGTTTGCTCCTGTTTCCGCCACCATGTTCGTGGCACGAAGAAGCGATTCAAATGTGCCGGCATCGGTCCACCAGCCATCGAGGATACTGTGCGTAAGCGTACGCTCTCGAAGGTACATGTTGTTTACGTCGGTGATCTCTAGCTCATTACGCCAACTTGGTTTGGTTTTTCCTATCTTCTGGAACACAGTCTGGTCGTAAAAGTAGATGCCGGTTACGGCGTAGTGTGATTTCGGCGTCTTGGGTTTTTCCTCAATCCCGAGAATCCGTCCGTCTACGATCTCCGGGCAACCGAACCTCTCGGGGTCGGGAACTTCCTTTAGGATAATGTGCGCACCGCACTCCTGCAGCTCGAAGGCTTCTTTCGCAGCAATTATATTATTCTCGATAATATTATCTCCCAGAACCACGCAGATCTTGTCCCCTTCGACAAAAGGCTCCGCGAGCCGCAGGGCGTCTGCGATGCCGCCTTCCCCTTCCTGATATGTGTAGTGGATGCGATGCAGTTCGAAATCCTTGCCATTTGAGAGCAGCCGCAGAAAATCTCCTGAGTTCTGTCCGCCCGTAACGATGATGATGTCCCGAATCCCGATATCCACCAAAGTCTGGATCGGATAAAAGATCATCGGCCGGTCATAGACAGGCAGCAAGTGTTTATTAGTGACCCGCGTGAGCGGATTAAGCCGTGATCCTTTGCCGCCCGCCAAAACTACACCCTTCATGGAACTCTTCTCCCCCTAGGAAGGGATTGTATTAGGCTGTACAGGAAATCACAATTACCACCCCGTTCTTCCCCACAACGGCTCCATGGTGGTGGGTTTGACTCCTCGCTGCTTAGCGCTCTTGATTAGACGAAGACGATCGTTGCATAGCGTTCTTCATGTCCCATGACTGATCGAAATAACGGGCGGCGGCGGCCATGACGCGGCGATTCTACGCGACGCGCGCTGGCCGGCTGAATAGACATTGCCAACCAATCGCGATAAGCTACCGCCCCGGTCTTGCTCTCCCGAAGGCCTGTGCGGTGGCCCGCGTGAGCCATTTCTTACCTCTCTAATTTTGGGAAATTTCTGCCCAATTCTGGAGGAACGACATGAAGCGGTCCTTTCTGGTCTCAATTCTTTTTCTTATCGTGGCGCAGCCCTTAATGGGAGCGATCGGAATTGATACTACGATATTCAAAGACCAAGCTACGGCGAGCACCACTGTTAGCACGCCGGCCTTTTCAACCACTTCAGGCAACGAACTGCTGCTCGCGTTTATTTCCGCCGACGGAGTTTCCTCGCCCAATACGACCGTAACGCAGGTCGCGGGCGGCGGCCTTACCTGGGTGCTGGTTGAAAGAACCAACGTGCAAGAGGGCACGGCAGAGATCTGGCGGGCATTCGCACCGTCGGCGCTGAGCGGCATCACGGTGACCGCCACGCTGTCTCAGAGGGTGGACTCCTCCATCACGGTCATGAGCTTCGTCGGCGTTAACACCTCAGGGACAAACGGTTCGGGGGCCATCGGCGCGGTTGGAAGCGGGAATAACAATCCCGGAGCGCCAACTGCCACGCTCGTTACCAAGGGCAATGGTTCTCTGGTGCTCGGGGTGGGCAACGATTGGGACAACGCAATTACGCGAACCGTCGGCCCGGGTCAGATCCTCGTTCATCAGGACCTTGCATCGGTTGGCGACACGTATTGGGTGCAGCGCCAGGTCAGCCCGACGGCCTCCTCGGGCACTAGCGTAACCATCAACGATACAGCTCCCACCGGAGACCGATACAACCTCAGCATCGTAGAACTTCTCGTTAGTTCCAATCAGGCCCCTGCTCCTGATCTGACTATCACTAAAAACCATTCCAGTAACTTCGTTCAGGGGCAAACTGGTGCTAATTATACGATCACGGTAACGAATACCGGAGGCGGAGCAACTTCCGGCACAGTAACCGTGACCGACACCTTGCCGGCGAGTTTGACGCCGACAGCCATCAGTGGGACCGGCTGGACTTGCACGTTGGCAACCCTGACCTGCACGCGTGGTGACACCTTAGCAGCGGCTGCCAGTTATTCAGCGATCACCCTGACAGTGAACGTCGCCAGTAATGCGCCGAGCTCGGTAACGAATACGGCGACGGTTTCCGGCGGCGGCGAAACCAACACCTCCAACGATACCGCCAATGATGTCACTACGATCAATGCGCCGCCGGATTTGACCATCCTCAAGAGTCATTCCGGGAACTTCATCCAGGGTCAGACTGGGGGGACGTATACGATTGCGATAACGAACATCGGCGGTTCGAGCACCTCCGGCACAGTAACCGTGACCGATACCTTGCCGGCGAGTTTGACGCCGACAGCCATCAGTGGGACCGGCTGGACCTGCACGTTGGCCACCCTGACCTGCACGCGTGGTGACACCTTAGCAGCGGCTGCCAGTTATTCAGCGATCACCCTGACCGTGAACGTCGCCAGCAATGCGCCGAGCTCGGTGACGAATACGGCCACAGTTTCCGGCGGCGGCGAAACCAACACCTCCAACGATACGGCCAACGATGTCACTACGATCAGTGCGCCACCGGATCTGACCATCCTCAAGAGTCATTCCGGGAACTTCACCCAGGGCCAGATTGGGGCGACGTATACGATTACGATAACGAACAGCGGCGGTTCAGGCACTTCCGGCACCGTAACCGTGACCGACACCTTGCCGACGAGTTTGACGCCGACCGCCATCAGCGGGACCGGCTGGAATTGCACGTTGGCAACGCTGACCTGCACGCGCGGTGACACCTTAGCAGCAGCTGCCAGCTATTCAGCGATCACCCTGACAGTGAACGTCGCCAGCAATGCGCCCAGCTCGGTAACGAATACTGCCACGGTTTCCGGTGGCGGCGAAACGAACACCTCCAACGATACCGCCAACGACAACACGGTCATCAACCCGGCTAGTGGCACGAGTGCGATCTTGCTTGATGTGAACGTGTCCAAGGATCAAGCCCCGGCCAGCTCTAGCGTCACCACCCCTGCCTTTTCCACCAAGTCCGGGAACGAATTACTGCTGGCGTTCATCGCTGGGGATTATCAACCGAGTCAATCATCGACAAATCTTTCCGTCACTTCGATCAGTGGTGGCGGATTGACGTGGGTTCTCGTGAAGAGAACCAACACGCAAGCTGGTTCAGCGGAGATTTGGCGTGCGTTCGCGCCCTCGATTCTGAGTAACATTACGGTTACCGCCACACTATCCCAGAGCGTTCAGTCCTCGATTACTGTGCTGAGTTTTAGCGGTGTCGACACGTCGGGGACAAATGGATCAGGCGCCATCGGTGCGATCGGCACCGCTAACGCTTCCTCCGGCGCACCCACCGCGACTCTTGTGACCACGCGGAATAACTCTTGGGTATTTGGGGTAGGAAATGACTATGACAATGCCATCGCGCGGACACCTGGATCAGGACAAAGGCTTGTACACCAAGACTTGGCGCCCATTAACGATACGTATTGGGTCCAGATGCAAAACGCAGCGACTACGTTGAGCGGCACCAGTGTGACCATAAACGACACCGCACCTACCTCGGACCGCTATAATCTAACCACCGTCGAAGTGCTGCCCTCGGCCGGTGGTGGGGGAGGCACAACTACTTTTGGCATCTCAGGTACCATCAGCCCCGCCGCAAATGGTGCCGGCGCAACGGTCTCACTGAGCGGTGCCGCCTCAGCCGGTGCCACTGCCGACCCTAACGGCAATTACGCGTTCAGCGGGCTCGCCAACGGCTCCTACGTGCTAACCCCAAGCAAGAATGGCTTTACGTTTACCCCGCCAAATCAAAACGTCACCCTCAGCGGAGCCAATCTCACTTCCGTTAACTTCACTGTTCAGCCGGTCGCTTCCTCCGGCATCAAGCTCGTGCAGGCGAATACCAATGGCAACGAAAGTGGCACGGCCAATATGTCCGTGGCATTCCCCGCCAACAACACTGCCGGGAATTTCTTGATAGTCACGGGAACCGCTGCTCGCCCGGCCAGCAGCCTTTCCGTTTCAGACAGCCTTGGCAATTCTTATTCCGTGGCGATAGGTCCGGTCACGGATATCACACAGAACGTCACTCTCTACATTTGGTACGTCCCGGTTTGTAAGGGTGGCGCCAACACTGTGACGATTGTGCCCTCCGGAACCGCTGCCCTAGAGATCCACGTCTCCGAATGGTCTGGCCTCGCAACTGCGACCCCGTTGGACGTCACATCCTTTGCCACCGGCACTGGCACAAGCGTGTCCAGTGGCTCCAAGACTACAACTTCCAATGGAGAGCTGATTTTTGGTTACGGCTGGGTTTTAAATACAGCTACGGCCGGCAGTGGCTTTACCGCCATCTCCTTGGTAAACGGCGATCTGGATGAATATCAAATCCAAACCCTTGCCGGCAGCGCTGCGGCAACATTTACCCAAGCTAGTGGAACTTGGGGCGCCCTCATGGCCACATTTAAATCTCAGGCCAGCGTAACCGGGCCAAACGTCAGCATGACGTCTCCTGCGCCGAATGCCACTGTGACCGCCAATTCAACTGTCTCCGCCACCGCATCAGACATGAGTTCTTCCATCACTGGTGTGCAGTTCCTGCTCGACGGTGGTAACCTCGGCTCGCGAGTCACCACGCCACCTTACTCGCTCACCTGGAATACGACGACGGCGACTTCGGGAGTGCACACACTATCCGCCACTGTGTTTGACTCCGCGGGTCTTAGCGCCAACTCCGCCCCCATTTCCGTAACGGTGGACAACTCTGGGAACGCTGCTATTGTTGGGAGTTGGTCTGCTCCCGTTGCGCTTCCAACCGTTGCTGTGAATCTCTTACTACTCAAGAACAACACCCTCCTCTTCTATGAGGATGGTGCTTCCGCGACGGTTTGGGACTATGTGAACAATAAATTTACCAGTGTTCCTGCTTCGACCGACCTGTTCTGCTCGGGTGGGGCCCTTATGGCCGACGGCCGCGTCCTAAGTGTCGGAGGATATGGGCAAAGTGGCAGTACCATAGGCATCGCCAGCGCCGAAATCTTTGACCCCTCCGCCAATAACTGGATCACGGTTCCCCCGATGGCTTTCCGGCGCTGGTATCCGACCGCAACTACTCTCTCGGACGGCCGCATCCTAGTGACCGCTGGATGGCAAACCACCAATCACACCAATGCCGGTATTCCAGAAATTTACGATCCCGCCGCGAACACTTGGGCGCAGCTCGCCAACGCCAACAACCCCTTCGAAACCTATCCCTTTATGTTCCTGCTCTCTGATGGCCGGATCGTCCACACCGGCGGCACGGAGGTCGCGACCAATACCGACGTCCTCGACATCAATGCCCAAACCTGGACGGTCCTCGATTCTCGTATCGTCGATGGCGGCAGCGCCTCTATGTATTCGCCCGGTAAGATACTCAAGGCGGGCAGTGCCGCTGACAGCCAAAGCACCGGCCCTTCTTCCAATACGGCATTCCTCCTTGACACCACGCAATCGTCTCCCGCTTGGCAGCAAGTTCCGTCCATGGCCTACCCGCGCAGCTTCCTGAATCTCACAACCCTTCCGGACGGCACCGTGGTGGCCACTGGAGGCGAAACCGACAAGAACGGCGGCAACATCAACAATGCAGTTTATGCTGCCGAGTTGTGGTCGCCGCAAACCCAGACTTGGACCACTGTGGCCTCCATGCACACGCCACGCGAATATCACTCTACGGCGTTGCTGCTTCCAGACGGCCGCGTTCTGCAATCCGGCATGGGCGCGGACTTCGGCAATGTTCCGGACGAGATGAGCGCCGAGTTTTATTCGCCGCCGTACCTATTCAAGGGCGCTCGTCCCACCATTACGCAGGCGCCGGCGCTGATCCACTTCGCCACCAACTTCTTCGTGGCCACACCGGATGCCGCTACAATCACGAGCGCCGTTCTGATTCGGACCGGCGCGGTCACTCACTTCTTCGATCAAAACACGCGTTTCGTGCCGCTAACGTTCCAGCAAGCGGCTGGGGGACTTACGCTGACTGCTCCAGCCAATGGGTTGGCCGCACCGCCTGGATATTACATGCTGTTCCTCCTCAACAGCTCCGGCGTGCCTTCGGTGGCGCCCATAATCCAGTTGATTCAATAGCTATGTCCGCGGATCGCCAGCCTCACAAGTGTGATTCCTTGGCGGACAGACAGTCAAGTACGACCGAACGGATGATGGTCAATCAATCTCGATCGCGGCGTACCCAACGGCACCTATTGGCTGCGGGCGATCCGTGAGCGTTACGGCGCAACCAGGTGTGGGCACGACCCACCGTGGATCACTGACTGTAATAGCGTTTACGAATGCCTCCGGTGCTCGTGCATCGGCGCGTGGACACACAGGTCGGCGACACCTACTGGGTGCAGTCGACAGCCGCACCGTCGACGGCTGACGCGCTGGTCGATATTCACGACAGTGCGCCCACAAGCGACCAGTGGAACTATGCCGCCGTCGAGATCGTCGCGACACGCCAGTGACGACAGGGGTGCAGGCGAAATCGAGCCGACTCAACACAACTCACTCAATTCACGTACCTTATTTCTAGGTTCAGCGCATTTCGCGGGATGGTGGACGAGCTAAGCCTATGTCCTCTCCTCCCCACGTATTGAACTCAAGCGTTCTAAACTATCTACGGAGCCGGAAGGATTTCGCAAATCGAGAGATTGTAGCGATCTCCGGTCGGGGCCGTGTCGTTGATACTAACGGACGTCCCGCTTAGCGGCGTGGGTGCGGTCTGCCGCTGTACCCAGTAGGTATCTCCGTTGGCTGAGAGCAGCTGGTGAACCAGAGTTTGGTTCGCTCCCAATGTGCGGGAGGTGGCCGTATCCCAATCGCTGCCGACACCGAGCACCAAAGAGTTGTTGCGTGTCGTGATCAGACTTGCCGACGGCGCGCCACTGGAGGCACTGGCCGTTACAGTCGCACCGACGGGACCAGCCGGGTCTGCGCCTATAAAACTCATCACCGTCATCGAACCCGTGACCGTCTGTGAGAGATTGGCGGTCACCGTAATGTTCGTCAGCGGCGACGTGGCGAACGCACGCCAGATCTCTGAGGTCCCCAACTGCGCATTCGTGCGCTGAACCAGCGTCCAAGTGAGGCTGCCACCGCTGACGCTGCTAACGGTTACGCTGGCCGAAAGCGCATCCGAGGCGATGAAGGCCAGCAGGAGTTCATTGCTGGCGGTCGTCGAAAACGCCGCGGTCGTGATCGTACTAGAAGCCGAGTTGTTATCTTTGAATGTAGTCGCATCAATCGCTAATCCTGTTCCGGCGGTCTGCGCGGTGAAGTTCACGCCAGTGACGTTTGCCCCGTTCACTGTCGCACCTTGAGACGCAGGGCTAAAGGAGAAGCCGTTCTTTGAAGGGGTGATTGTGTAGGCGCCGTTGATGATGCCGGTGAAAGTAAATGCGCCGGTGCCGTCGGCCGTGGCGGTGGCGGTGGTGGTCGAGCCTTGCTTCAAGGTGACAACGGCACCGGTGCCGTTGGCCGCCGGTGTGATGCTGCCGGATACGGTCCACGTCTGCGTTGCTGCGGTGAAGTTGACCCCGCTGACCGGCGCTCCGTTCACGGTTGCTGCTTGCGAGGTCGGACTGAAAGCGGTTCCCGACTTCGTCGGGGTCACTGTGTACGACCCGTTGACCACATTGCTGAAGCTGTAGTTACCGGAGGCATCGGCGGTTGCGGTGGAGATCGTGCTGCCGCCCTGGGTTAGGGTTACCGTGCTGCCGCTACCGATCGACGCTGGCGTGATGCTGCCGGAGACTGTAAAGCTGGGCGCAGCCGTCGAGAAGTTCACATTGGGAACGCTTGCTCCGTTGATAGTCACACTCTGGCCAGCCGGCATGAACGTTGCTCCCGTCTGGCTTGGCGTGACGGTGTACGAGCCGTTCATGAGCACCTTGAAGATATAATTCCCGTTGCTGTCAGTCGATGTCACTCGGCTGTCGGTGCCGCTCAAAGTGACCGTGGCGACGCTCGTAATCCCCGAAATGTGCCCCGCGACGCTGTACGTGCTAGTGAGCAGCACGTTCGAAGACGGCGCGAGGGGCGTGGCGCCCATGTCATTCAAGATGTTAGTCGTGATCTGTGCCACTTTGGCGTTAACTGCATTGATGGGGGTCATGGTATTGTCCAAGCCCCAACTCCACTGAAGCGTGGACGCGTCGAAGATGAGTGCGCCTCCTGGCAGTTGGTGGATCACCGCATTGGCATTCGAACTCGAAGTAGGCGAGTTGGAAAGCACGATCAGGCCCTGGATGTTTGCTGGCATATTGGAGGTTGGCAGGCCTGCGGTGTTATCCCACTCGTCGCCCACCAACCCGGCCATCGAGTTGCCGTTTGCCAAGCCGGTGTTCCGGTAAAAAGGATACGAGCTTTGTGAGACCACGAACGGGAAGCCGTTGTCTGTATTGGTGAAGTCACCATACATCGCGCCCAAGAACACGTTTTCCGGACGATTGATCGGTGAAGCTCGGAAGTTGGTCGTGGAATTTGCCGGATCATTGAACAGCGGGTCGAACGTCGACGCAGACTCCTTAAACCCGACTATTACCCGGTTTGCTGTGCCACTCGAAGATGTTTCGTACCTTACTTGCCAGTAGCTACTGTTAGATGTAAAGACTGCGATGTTAGTCCCGGCATTCGCTGCGGCTTCAAGGTTGTTCCTCATGCTCGATGTCCAGTACTCGTTGTGACCAGCGGTCACATACGCCTTGTGCTGGACGATGGCAGCCGCATTGTTGGAGGTGTCCACGTCGTGCTATAGCTGACATTGAAGCCCTGCGACTCCATCCAGCGGATCATCTGGTACTCCCACCGCAAGACCTGATCGTCTTCGCCGTTCGGGTTGGTACCAGAAAAGTCGAAGGCTTGATACGGCCGATCGAAGGAGACCTTTACTGCCGCGTTAGAGATGCTCTTCGAAGGCTGAGGCGGGGAGCTCAGGCCAGCATACAGGGATTTGCCGCCCCATCCGTTGTACGCCTGCATGGTGTTGACGTTCGAGTCGAAGAGTATATCGGCGTTACTGGAGTCGTCGCGCACGATGAAAGTGATGTAGTTGTCCTTGCCTGTATCGCTACGGCGGACGTGGGCAAGGTACAAACCGGTCGTCCAGGTCGTCGATGTAGTAATGGTGAGAGTGGGATTCCACGAGCACTGGATCAAGCCATAAGTCGTATCCTGCGGGCAACTGGGTTGCGACTGCCCGGCCAGCGTTCCAGCCGACATCATGAGTCGACCGCCGAGTCCCTGGTACCAGCCGAGGCGATAGAGATCTAGAGTGAAGCTGGTGCCGTTGCTGTTGACATACACAGTAACACTGCCGCCCTTGTTAATACTGGTGGCGCTCGCGTATCCCTCGATTTCACCCGCCAACGCCAAATTGGTTGGTTGCCACCCAGCGCTTCCCTGGTTGAGGTTCTCAGAGAGAATTGGGTTCGTTGTCACGGGAGCCACAGTGAAGTTTATGTTGGATTGGCTCGCCCCACTGATCGTCAGGGTTTGCTGTGACGGTGTAAAGAAGAATCCTGACTTGCTCGGCGTGACCGTGTAAGTGCCGTTAGCGAGTGTAAAGCTGTAGTTGCCGTTTGAGTCGACGCCAGTTGTCCCAGTATTATTTCCGCTAAGAGTAACCAGAGTTCCTGCAGCAGCTGGTGCGGGACTGAGGTTGCCACTCAGCGTGAAGTTAGTTCCGCCACTAGTTGAAGGCAATATCTCGAGCAGGCTCAAGTTCCAGCGGTCACCTGTCGGTGCCGTGTCACTGATGGCGACCGTCGTGCCCGATAATGGAGTCGTTGCCGTCTGCCGCTGTACCCAGTAGGTATCTCCGTTGGTTGAGAGCAGCTGGTGAACCAGCGATTGGTTCGCTCCCAGCGTGCGGGCGGTCGCCGCATCCCAATCGTTGCCGACACCGAGCACCAACGAGTTGTTGCGTGTCGTGATCAGGCTCGCCGACGGCGCGCCGCTGGTCGCGTTGGCGCTGGATTTGGCGCCGATGGCGCCAGCACCATTGTTGGTCGCGTCGACACCGCTGAAGCTCATCACCGTCATGCTTGCTGTCACGCTCTGAGACAGATTAGCCGTAACTGTCACATTGGTCAGCGGCGACGGCGCGAATGCAGACCAGATCTCGGCTGTGCCCATTTGCACGTTGGTTCGCTGCACGAGTGTCCAAGTCAAGCCTCCGCCGCTCACGCCAGTAGCGGTGATTCCGGCCGAGAGGGCATCAGTGCTAATGAATGCCAGCACCAACTCGTTCCCGGCCGCCGTCGAGAAGGCCGGAGTTGTGATTGTGGTCGAGGCAGAATTATTGTCCTTCGGAGCCGTCGCGTCGATTGCGATAGCTGTGGCAATGGCCTGCGCGGTGAAATTGACTCCACTTACCGGGGCACCATTGACAGTGATGGTTTGCGAGACTGGAGCGAAAGTAAATCCAGTCCGCGACGGAATAACAGAGTAGGTCCCGTTGACAACGCCGCTAAAAGAGTAATTGCCAGAGGCGTCAGCCACGCTCGTGGCAACGGTGGTCGATCCTTGCGTTAGAGTCACGGACGACCCGCTTCCGGACCCGACTGGACCGATATTGCCCGAGACGGTGAAGCCCTGCGCAGCCGTAAAGGTGACACTCGTCACGTTGGAACCGTTGACCGTCACCGATTGCGAGGCAGGAGTGAATCCGAAGCCCGACTTGATCGGGGTAACTGTGTAGGTCCCGTTGACAATCCCGGTGAACGTAAACGCGCCTGTATTCGCATCAGCGGTGGCTGTAGCGACTGTGGTGGAGCCCTGACTCAGATTAACTGTAGCGCCCCCGCCGGCGGAAGCAGGAGTGATGGACCCGGAAACTGTGAAAGTCGGAGCCGAAGCCGTGAAATTGATCCCGCTTACGTTTGCTCCGGTCACTGTGACGGCCTGCGAGCTGGGATTGAAGTTAAACCCTGACTTCGTTGGAGTCACCGTGTACGAGCCGGTGGGCACGTTGTTGAAGACATAGTTCCCCGAGGCATCGGCAGGCACGGTTGCGATCGTACTCGAGCCCTGGGCTAGCGTCATTAAGCTGCCGCTCCCGCTTGCGCTAGGAGTGATGCTGCCGGCAACACTGAACACGGCAGTGGCGGTGAAGGTGAGATTGCTGACGTTGCTGCTGGTTAGCGTCACAGCTTGGTTCGCCGGCGTAAATAGGAAACCAGTTTTGCTAGGGGTAACCGTGTACGACCCTGCTTGCAGACTGCCGAAATTAAAGTTGCCAGACGAATCTGCTGTCACGGTTGCGCTTGCCGTCCCGGTTAGCGACACCGTGCTGCCAGCTCCGCCAGCGGCCGGGCTGATCGTGCCAGAGATACTCAAATTACTGATCACCGGAGGCCTTACCTCAACCAGCGCTAGATCGTACCGGTCGGTCGTGGGAGCCACGTCGTTGATGGTCACAACCGTTCCGCTGACAGGGGTGGTTGCTCCAAGTTGTTGTACCCAATAAGTATCTCCCGGTGGAGAAAGATACTGATGGATTAAGGTCTGCCCCGTCGGCGTGGTTCGAGCAACTGCCTGATCCCAATCGGTGCCCACACCTAAAACGAGCGAATTCGCTCGAGTAGTCGTGAGCGAA
>Ga0210399_10002030_pt1 | contig 15727 bp, 10 predicted proteins | sample IncBWC14MmetaG_FD_150865 | JGI IMG/M metagenome (GOLD analysis project Ga0210399, IMG submission 150865) | Forest soil microbial communities from Barre Woods Harvard Forest LTER site, Petersham, Massachusetts, United States - Inc-BW-C-14-M | ecosystem: Environmental > Terrestrial > Soil >...
AGATTATGCTCGGCCACGATTCTTCCGGCCTGGCACGCGCTCAGGATCGGTTAGCTCGCCTTCAGGATCGGCTCTCGACCCAGCAAGTGGATCGCATGCAGCGCCAGATGGAAGCCGCTCAACTCAAAGTGGAACGGGCGCAGGAAAGAATGGTCATCCTGCAACAGGATGAACCGTGTTCTCATTCCCATCGTTTCATGGTTCAAGTGCCGGAGGTGAATGTTCCGGCCGTGAACGTTCCGGCCGTCAATGTTCGCGCGTTCGTGCCGAACATCACCGTGCCAGCCGTAAACGTGCCCTCGGTCCAGATTCCCGAAATCAATGTCCCGCAGGTAAGCATTCCGCGAATCGTGATTCCGGCGGTAAGGATCCCGGCCGTTAAAGTTCCGCCGGTGCACGTTCAAGTCAATGAGGACGATGACGACGGAATGATCTAGACCAATTCTCGAGATGTGAATTGAAGGGAACGGGGCCGATTTTTCGGTCCCGTTTTCATTGTTGGTTCCATGTCTTGAGGCGCGCGCAAAAGCGCGCGGATTCCTTCTCCGAACCAAGATTTTGTCTGTCTGAATCCGCGAAAAGCAGTTATAGTAATCCTCGCTCAGCGATTTTCTACGACAACTACCTGGTTAGATGGCGCGGAAAAGCAGTCCCACCATCGTGCAGGAAGAGTTGTATCCTCCGCCGGGAGACTCAGAGCGCGAAGATCTCGACGACGCGCGGCTGGTCGATCTCGACGTTGAGGAAGAATCCCCTTTTCTGCGCGGGCAAAAGCGTGTCTCGGCCCGTCGCGGTCCCCTTCCGAAAAAAGCCATCAGCGGTCTGAAATGGGCGGCCATTCTTCTGTTCGGCCTCTGCCTCGCGAGCATCGCGGGAGGAGCCCTCTACCAGTACGGTGAGCGCAACTGGCGCTTCCGCATCGAGTCGAGTGACGACATTCAGATCAGCGGCACGCACAACGTTCCCCACGCGCAGGTGATGGAAGTCTTAGGCGGCGATATCGGCCGCAACGTCTTTTTTATTCCGCTGGCAGAGCGGAAAGCTCAGCTTGAAAAGATTCCCTGGGTGGAATCGGCGAGCGTGATGCGCTTTGTGCCGAACCACCTCATCGTCGAAATCCACGAGCGCACACCGATCGCGTTCGCCCGGGTCGGCTCCCGCATCTCCCTGATCGATGCGGGCGGCACCTTGATGGAACTCCCCGTCACAAGCAAGCAGAAATATTCGTTCCCGGTGGTGGTAGGGATGAACTCTGGAGAGCCGCTTTCGACGCGCGCCGCCCGCATGAAGATCTACAACGAACTGGTGCGGCAACTGGACGTGGACGGCGGCCACTATTCGCAGGATCTCAGCGAGGTGGATGTTTCCGACCCCGAGGACATAAAAGTCCTGGCGAACGATCCTGCGGGCGCAGTGCTCGTCCATCTTGGATCGTCGGACTTTCTGACTCGTTACAAGGTCTACGTCTCGCATGTGCAGTCGTGGCGCCAGCAATTCGACAAGCTGGAATCGGTTGATCTGCGTTATGAACATCAGATCATCGTGAATCCGGACCAGCCCGGAATTGCGAAAGCGCCGGTGTTGACTCCCGCCGCCGCGAAAGCGGCAATGGCGGCTGGTGTGAAACGCGCAGCCCTCATTCATGTGGTGACGAACACAAAGCCGATCGGGCCGCAGCCTGTGATTCCGGCCGCAAAGCAACTGACCGCGACCGGCAAAATGCCGCCGGCTGTGCCAGTTCCCAACAAGAGCACTGCCAAGCCTGCGCCGAAGCCAACAAAGAAAGTCGCGCATCACCACCACCCTTTGCACAAGAGCACGGCAAAGACCGCCAGGACCGAAACACCAAACGCGAAAGCGAAGGCTGACGCGGGCAACGTTCCAAAGAACAGTGCCGCCACGAAGGCGAAGTCTTCGGCGACGGCGAAGAAGCCAAGCGCGGCAATCGCAAAGAATCAAGAACAACAGGACCACCCCTAAGACATGGCGAATCAGCAAGCGAACTTTCTGGCAGTGATCGATGTGGGGAGCGCCAAGACTTGTGCGCTGGTGGCGGAAACTACGGAGAACGGTCTGCGTTATCGCGGTCATGGTGTCGCGGAATCGCGTGGGTCGCGCAAAGGCGTGATCGTCGATCTCGACAAGGCCGTATCTTCGATTCAGAAAGCAGTCGAAACAGCCGAAGACGTTGCGGGTGCTCCCATCGAGCACGCGCTGGTGGGTGTTGCCGGCTCCCACGTGCGCGGGCTGAACAGCCACGGCGGAATCACGTTCGGCACGCGGCCCCGGGAAATCGCTAAGGAAGAAATCCGCATGGCGGTGGACAAAGCCCGCGCGATTCAGTTGCCCGCCGACCGCGAGATCCTTCACCTGCTGCCCCAGGAATTCATCCTCGACGAGCAAGCCGGTGTTCACGATCCGCTTGGGATGATGGCGGCCCGGCTTGAAGTTCGCGTGCACATGGTGACTTCGGCATCGAGCGCCACACAAAATGTCGTGACGGCGGTGAATCGTGCGGGCGTGCATGTGGATGACACCGTCTTTGAGCCATTGGCGTGCGCCGATTCGGTGCTCCGCGCCGACGAGCGCGATCTGGGCGTGTGCCTCGCTGATGTTGGCGCAGGCTCGACTGAAATAGCGATCTTCCATCAGGGTGCAGTTGCCTACACAGGAGTGATCCCGGTTGGCGGCGACCACTTCACCAGCGATCTTTCCGTTGGCTTGTGCACGCCCGTCAATGAAGCAGAGAAGCTCAAGAAGCTTTACGGAAATGCGATCGTGACACTGATTCCTGAGGGTAACGAAGTTGAGGTGCCCAGCGTGGGTGATCGGCCGTCGCGATTGATGCCGCAACGCTTGCTGGGCGAGATTCTGGAGCCGCGTGCGCGTGAACTCTGCGAGATGCTGCGAGACACGCTGCGCCACAGCGGCATGTTTGACATCTGTATTGCGGGAGTCGTGCTCAGCGGTGGTGGCTCGCGTTTGCCCGGATTGATCGACATCGCTGAGTCGGTGCTGCGTAAGTCTGTGCGCCTGTCATGGCCGGTACCCCTGTCGAAGATGCCGACAGAATTAGCGGAGCCCGAGTATGCGACCGCGCTCGGCATGATCTATTACGGCCATCGCGCACGAGTCGCGCGTGGCTTGCAGGATGGCCGCTGGAGTTCGCGCCTGCGCGCCATGTTCGCGAAGAAGGGCGCATAAAAATGCGCGGGCCCGGGTTGAGGGCATAGGGGTTTGCGGCAAGTGCAATCAAGGCTTTGTTGTACGCGCTTCGTCCATAAGCAAGAAAACTAACTTACGGTGGTGAACATGAAGAACGATGATTCCGGTATCCGCATCAGCTTCAACGAAGAGCCTCGCAACGACGCCAAGATCAAAGTGATCGGCGTGGGTGGCGGTGGCGGCAACGCAGTGAACCGCATGATCGACGCCGGGATGGAAGGCATCGAATTCGTTACCGCCAACACTGATTTGCAGGCGCTTCGCATGTCACGTGCGCCGGTGAAGATTCAGCTGGGCGTAAAACTCACCAACGGTTTGGGCGCGGGCGCAAACCCGGAAGTCGGTCGCAAAGCCGCGCTCGAGGACTCTGACAAAATCATCGAAGCTCTAGAAGGCGCGGACATGGTTTTCGTCACCACCGGCCTCGGCGGCGGCACAGGCACCGGCGCAGCCCCGATCATCGCGTCCCTCGCCAGCGAGATGGGTGCTCTGACGGTGGCTGTGGTCACGAAACCCTTCGCCTTCGAAGGTAAGCGCCGCATGGCGCAGGCGGAACGCGGCATCGCCGAGTTGATGGAGTCCGTCGATACGACCATCGTGATTCCCAACGAGAAGCTGCTCGCCGTCGCCGAGAACGCGGGCTTCTTCGAATCCTTCCGGGTGGCCGACGATATTCTGCGGCAAGGCGTGCAGGGGATCTCCGACATCATCACCATCCCCGGAATCATCAACCGCGACTTTGCCGACGTGAAGGCGATCATGGCCGCGATGGGCTACGCCGTGATGGGCACGGCGACCGCGAGCGGAAATCACCGCACGACCGACGCCGCGCAGAAGGCGATCGCATCCCCGCTGTTGGAGGCTGGAGCGATCGACGGAGCGCGAGGAATCCTGATCAACATCACCGGCTCGAGTTCGCTGAAGCTCGCTGAAGTGCAGCAGGCCTGCACCATCATTCAGGGCGCGGCGCATGAAGATGCCAACATCATTTTCGGCGCGGTGCTCGACGAAAAGATGAAAGACAGCGTCAAGATCACCGTCATCGCCACGGGCTTCCGAGAGGTTCCGAGCATGAAGCGGCGCCTGGAAGAAGTGCACCGCTCCTTTGCCTCGTCCCACAACGAGCATATGGACTATCCGGAGCCGGCGGAATCGCCCCGTTTTGATCCCGAACCTTCTCCGGCACCAGACCGAATCATGAAACAGGAAGAAGCGCCCATGCCCGAACCGGCTCTTACGGTCGGTCTGGCCGAAGTCCAGCCGGACGAGGTTTCGATTGACGTTGTCCGGAGCAGCATGGCTGCGAACTTCGAGCAGGACAATCTGGATGTTCCCGCGTTTCTACGCAAGCGCGGCGAAATTATGTAGGCCGTCCTACATACGGAGTTGCCAACTCGCCTGACACGTTCAGGCGAGTTTTCTTTTCCCGAATCCAGACACATGCTTATTCAAACACTTACAGGAAGCAGGCAGCCGAACCAACCTCGATGCCCCTCCGAGTATTCTGCTTTTCAATTTAACATTGACATCCACAACAGGACGCCAAGACAATCTCTCCCTGTCGCCATAACCCGGGGTCACTTCACAAAGCCGCACGTTAGAGTGGTCGCCACTTCCGTACGACTCATCTTTTCAAGGAGAACGGATCACCATGAAGATACGTCTCGGATCTTTGCGTCTGCCAGCCGCCCTAACCCTTTTGCTCCTGCTCTCGGCAGGTGCGCTATTGGCTCAATCCCAATACAACGGAGAAATGAAAATAAGTAATTTGCCGCCGAAAGCGCGGTTCACGACCCTTCCCCCAAGGTTGCGGACTGACGTGATACTGGCCGCCACGGTGCCGCTGAAGACCTGGAACGGCAGCTTCACCTATAGTGGAACGAAGTACACCTACAACATGGTGGGTTCCGCGCCTTCTTCCAATACCTCCACGACGATTCCTGTCTACATCATCCCGGTGAAAATCGTGATTACGAAACGCCGGAGCACGACTACTTTCGATCCGGCCCACATTCTCCCGAACGGAAACACGGTTGTGCAGAATACCGTCGACTCACCGCTGTTTGACAAGAGTACGACCTACACACAAGGCGGAGTGGATGTCGGCACCACGCAGTACATCGACGCCTACCAGCGCGCAAACTTCTGGGGAACCGTAAAAACCGATACCAACTCTCATTTGCTCCTCGGTGGACCGACGGTCACCGCCGAGCAGACGCTAAGCCCGCCATCCTCCTACGGTACGACCGGCGCCCCGTTCGGATTCACGGCGGGATTGGTCGACATCAATTGGTTCGACGCGCAGCTGCCCGCACTGATCTCGAAGCTTGGCATCACGCCGAATGCCTTTCCGATCTTCCTGACTTACGACGTGTATCTGACTGAGAACAGACAGTGCTGCATCGGTGGCTACCACAGCTCAGAAGGCAGCACGAGCGCTCCGCAGGCCTACGCGGAAGCAACCTATGTGGATCACGCCGGCGCCTTCTCGCAGGATGTTTCGGCGCTATCGCACGAGATTGGCGAATGGGCCGATGATCCCCTGGTGGTGAACATCAATGGCAACAACACGCCTTGCGGAATTCTGGAAAACGGCGATCCGCTCGAGGGCAACGCCAACTTTGGAGGATATCGCTATGTCTTGCATGGGTTCACCTACAACCTGCAGGATCTGGTGACGCTTCCTTATTTCGGTGCGCCCACGAGTACCAGCGTGAATGGGTGGCTAAGCTTCCAGGGAGAGAGCTTGAGCGTCTGCTCCAACGGCTCCTGACGGCTGATAAATGTTCGACTACACAGGCGGGGGCAGGAAGATTCCTGCTCCCACTTTTTCGTCCCGCGACGGCCTGTAAATACTTACTCGATCGGAAGCAAGCGCAGCTTGTGCCTTGCGGGCAATTCGGGAAAAACCTCGCGACCGCGCCTCGGTCTGCAGATCGTGTAGACGAGAGCGGGCAGCGGCAGCGTTCCCCGATTTTTTTTCGAGCGTCCCTAAGGCCAGTCTGGCTTCAAACTCGATCGCCAGATAGCCGTAACGATGCGCATCGGCCATGGCTTTCCGCAAAGACTCCTGGGCCTCCGCCATCTTTCCGTTCGCGCCCTTGGTGCGCGCCTCGACAATGGTCACGAACAAACGCAGGCCCCGGTCGGTGACCTGCTGCATGAGCGCAACGGATTCCTGAATCAACGAACTTGCGTCCGCAGGTTTTCCCGACTCGAGAGCAATTTGGGCAAGGACTGCGTTTGCCTGTGCCGTCCCCTCAGGCGCTTTGATCTTCCGGAAAATCTCCACGCTGCTTCCCGCCAGGGTGCCGGCGTCCGCGGGCTTCCGGGCTTCCAGCGCGATTTGCGCGAGTTGCAGCTGGGTCAGGCCGATGTTGTTCTCATCCGACAGAGTTTTGCAAAGCTCGAACGCCTCTTGAGCCACCTTGTGTGCTTCGCTCAACTGGTCCTGTTCCCGCAGTAGGTCGGCAAGACCCCGCAGGGAATAAGCGCGGCTTCTCTTGTATCCAATCTGCTCCTGCACGGCCATCGATTGTTCAAAGCTGGACTTGGCGCTCGCCAGGTCGCCCAGTTCCGACTGGACATTGCCAAGATTGTTCAACGTGGAGGCTTCCCCGCGGCGGTCGGCGATCTCGCGAAAGGCCTTGAGAGTTTCTTCCTGTTTTTGACGAGCAGCGGGAAGCTCTCCCATGCTGTCGTACACGTTGGCGAGGTTGCCCAATCCTCCGGCGATCCCCTGCTTATCGCCCAACTCTTCATAGATCTTTAAGGACTGTTCGTACTGGCTCTTCGCGTCTTCCAGTTTCCCGCCGTCGTAATAAACGTTTCCAATCGAATTCAAGGTCCGTGCTACATCTTTTTGCGCGCCAATTGGCCGGAACACTTCGAGCGTCTGTTGGAATAGCTGAAGAGCCCCGGTGAAGTCACCACGATCGTATAAGTTCTCACCTTGCAAAGTGAGAGCCATCGCTGCGCCCCGGTGATCTCCAGCGCTCGCATAAATCTCCTGACATTGCTTGAAGAGTCCCTCGGCCGCATCCGTTTTGCCCAATCTCTCAAAGGCCCAACCTTGCTGATGAAGGGCTTCCGCCAATACCAGTTGCGCGCGTTGATTTCGGGCTTTCTCCGCAGCGACGGCCGCGACCTGCTGCGCGCGCTGAAAGTCCCCCTTCGAGTCCGCGACGTTCGCATCCGCCAGATCCACGCGCGGGTCTTCCCGCTGCGCGGCAGACAATGCGCGCATCTGTTGAACCGTCGCTCCCGCGTCATTCGGAAGGCCCGCCGAGATCTGTGCCTTCGGCAGGCGCAGGCCGTACTCCAGATTGTCGGGGAAGAAGTTCCACAGAGCGCGATAGATCTCGATGGTTCGAGGCCAATCCCGCGTCACCTCCCGATAACGTGCCTCAATCGACAGACGGCTCTCTCGCGGAAGCTTTCCAGAGAGGTCAGACGCCTTCTTGGCCTCCTCGGTGGCTCGTGCGTCGTAACCGAGGGCCGACCACGCCCGCGAGAGGGCGGCGTGAGCCAGCGCATGTTTTGGATCGGATTCCACCGCCTGCTGTAAAAGGTCGCGCGCAGCTTGCGCGTCAAAGACCCGCAGCTTTTCGAGCCCCCGCGCATACAGGCGAGTCGCGTCTGCGGTCGACGGCAGCGTGGCGAGAACTCCCGCAAGTTCTACCGGTGTGATCGTAGCCACGGCTAGTTTTGATCGCAGATCGGCTCCGGTGCGCGAGACAAGATCCAGCAACTCGGAGGACTTTCCGTTTTCCGAAAAGGCCATCAGGGTCTCGCCGGCGAGGGCATCCTGCATGCGAAAATCGAGGCGAATCTCGCCGCCCGACTCGACATACGATCCCAGCACAACCAGGTCGCTTCCCAGGCGATCATGAATCTGCTTCAAGGTATCGCGCGCGTAGCTGTCGGCGTCCGCCAGTGTGAGATCGGTCTTCATCCGCGATACGTTTTCGCCGGGGATCGTTCGCAGTTGCTCTCCGGCGGCAAGTTCGGTTGTGAGCATTTCCGACAAGGCAGTCGACAACCAGGCTTCATCCGCCTTTCCGGAGAGATTGCGAAATCCCAAAACTGCTACCGAGCGGCGCTGAGACGTTGCGGCTGAATTGACGTCCAGCGTCGGCGCCCTCTTCCAGAATTGCGTCTTTGCAGAAAACGTAATCAGCCCGATCGCGAGGAGCAATACTGCGGCTGCAGACGCGTAGATCCATCTCCACGACCGGCGCGCAGGTGGTACCACCACATCCCCGCTGTTCAGCCGTTCCAGGTCAACGCGAAGTTCCCGCGCCGTCTGATAGCGGCGATCCGGATCTTTGGCGAGCGCCTTGACGATAATGCTTTCGAGCGCAGGGGAAACGGTGTGATTCCGGGAGCTTGGCGGCGAAGGTGGAGTTTCGAGAATCGCGCTGATGAGTTGTGGGCCAGATCGGTCGGCAAAAGGCCGTTTCCCGGTCGCCATTTCATAGAGAACAACGCCGGTCGAGTAGATGTCGCTGCGCGCGTCAGCCCGCTGGCCCCGGATCTGCTCCGGCGACATGTACGCAACCGTGCCCATGATGGCGTCATGCTGCGTCAGCGTGATCGTTTCCGCGGAGTCTTTTTGGACCGGCACAAACTGCGCGATGCCGAAATCCAGAATCTTTACCCATCCGTCCTGCGTCACGCGGATATTGCCGGGCTTCAAGTCGCGATGCACAATCCCCTGGGCGTGCGCCGCGTCCAGTCCATCCGCCAACTGCATGCCGAGGCGCAACACATCGCGTGACGGCAGCGATCCGGTGGCGAGTTTCGCGTCGAGCGTGACACCCGACACCAGCTCCATGACCAGGAAGTCCACTCCCTGGTCATTACTGAATTCGTAGATTGCGCCGATGTTGGGATGGTTTAAGCGCGCGAGAGCCAGCGCCTCTCTGCGAAACCGCTGCCGGGTGCGATCGTCGATGACTGCCTGGCTGGGTAAGACTTTCAGAGCAACATCGCGATCGAGATCTTCATCGTGGGCGCGATAGACCACACCCATTCCCCCGGCTCCGATTTGTTGCACGACTCGGTAGTGTGAGAGTCTTTCGGGGATCATGAAAAACTTTGTCCGCGTGGGATCGTGATCGAAATCGTAATCATGTGCCGGTAGGACGTCAAAAATTTTGCTCGCTGATTTTGCTGGCTTGGGATTTTGCGCGCATGTGCGCAAACACTTTCATCTTCTGGATAGTGCCTTCGTAGTAACCCTCCGTTTCATTACCAAAGACTCACAACAAAGGTGCGCCTTCATTAAACAATTCCAAACAATGTACTTACCTCAAAAACGATTCACATTACTGGGGAATAAATTTCAATTGCGGTCAAAACCCTAAGTCCCTTAATATCGCAGACATGGAAGTGCACTACAGGTTTTTGCCGATCAGTGGCAGGGTGCGTGCATCCAAATTATCAGCTATTCCGGGAACGGGTAAGGGAAGAGATGTCAACAGAAAGTAATAAATTGTTACGGGCCATCGTGTTAGCGGCGTTGACGTTTGTCCTCGTCAGTTTTAGCTGGGCGGCGAATGTCAATGCGCACTCCCTCACTGCGAAATCCAAATCACAGAAATTGACAGAGAGTCAGCGCGCCCGTCGCCGGATGAATCGTCTCGCGCAGAGTCGTGTTGTGCCTGCTGCCCGTCGCACGGGCAGGCGCCGTCATCGTTATTACGAGCGTTTTTATACCAGCTCTTATGCTGAAGATATAACCGAAGGCGACGCCATTACTGGTGAAGATGCGGTTGTTCGCCAGGCTGCCATCGACGCGCTGGGGAACATGAACGGAACGGTGGTCGCCATCGAGCCGACCAGCGGCCGCGTGCTCGCGATGGTCAATCAGAAGCTCGCGCTCTCGAGCGGCGCACAGCCGTGCTCGACTATCAAGGTTTCCGTCGCTTTAGCGGCATTGAGCGAGGGGCTGATCGACAAGGAAACGCCCATCACGCTCGGTCGCCGCAGCCATATCAATCTCACGGAAGCGCTGGCGCGCTCCAACAACGCTTATTTCGAAGCACTGGGCCGCAAGCTCGGATTTGATAAAGTCAGCTACTACGCGCATCAATATGGCCTCGGAGAACTCGCCGGCTACAACATTGAAGGCGAGCACCTTGGCATTTATCCCGACGCGGAGATCCCTGCGAAGCTTGGCGGAGTTGGCAAGATGTGCTCTTTCGGAGAAGGCGTCTCGATGACTCCTCTTCAACTGGGCGCGCTCGTTTCGGCGATTGCGAATGGCGGAACTCTTTATTACTTGCAACATCCCTCGTCACCCGAGGAGGTTACAGGCTTCCAGCCGCGCGTGAAGCGGCATCTCGACATTGCGCCATTGATTCCTGAAATTGCTGACGGTATGGCAGACGCAGTTCGCTACGGCACGGCTCGTAGCGTTCTCTACAACTTCGCGGAAGAACCGGTCCTCGGCAAAACCGGAACTTGCTCCAAGGCCGGCACGCGGTACGGTTGGTTCGCCTCCTACGCGAATACCAATGTTGGTCGCATCGTCACCGTGGTCTTCCTGCAGGGCGGGCGTCCAACGTTTGGACCGAAAGCCGCTGAGATCGCCGGTCGTATGTATCGCAACCTGTACGATCACAATTTCTTCGCAGGTGGACCGGCGCTTCCGACCAGCACCGCCGGCGTTAACACGGTTGGGACTTCCCAATAACCGAAGACCGTCGAATTTCTCGCGGGATACTCCGATCGCTGAACCTGCATGGCGCGCGGGTTCAGTACTGATAGCGGTGTCCTCTGCGCAGCAGCGGCTTCTCGAAATACTTCCAGGACAATTTCGCCAACGCGATCGACACGCCTGCCCCAAGAATCCCGCCCAACATCCATGCCAATCGTGGTGATCCCGCGAAGTACGACATCAACGGATGCCGCATGCTTTGCATGACCGAGATGTGAATGAGGTACAGGCAATACGCCAGCGTACCAAGTCCGGTGAGCGCTCGATGGCGCAGGATCTTTTCCACCCATCCTCCGGTGTCCACCACCGCGAGTAGAACGAAAGCAGCGTAGAAAACCGCGAGCCACGAATATCCCCAACCGGTCATCGCATCGGAAAACGCGTCGTACTGCTTAATAGTCATGAAGACGACGCCACCCAGAAGCGCGATTGTCAGCAGTTGAAGCAATCTCAGGTTACGCGCCAGCCAATCCCAAACGACTTCCTTTCGCAGCAGCAACGCGCACAAAACTCCCAGCGAAAGAGCGTCGGCCCGTGCGGGCGTCAGCACATAACAAGCGATACCGCCGTGAACCCCAAAGGTCATACCCGGGAAGATCGAGCGAAGCAGGATTCGGAACAACGGCGCACCGAAGATGATAGCGACCAGCAAGGAAGCAAGGTATCGGAGCTGCACCTTGCGGATGATCCAAGGAATTGTCAAATAGAATTGCTCTTCGATCGCGAGCGACCACGTGAGGCCTGCGGAGTTCAGGCCAAGCGTGCCCAGGGCCGCCATCCAGAAATTTTGGGTAAAGGTCGCATAGGCCCACCAGGGGATTTCGAGCGGTTGAAATCGCCCCGGTCTCACAATCGCGCCCAGCCAGGGCAAATGCTGGAACAGTAAGATGGCCAGGACGGCGAAGTACAAAGGAAGAATGCGGTACGCGCGCCGAAGATAAAAGGTCTGAAAGTAGCGCGGCGACTCCCGAGCATCCAGCAGAATTCCGCCAATCAAAAACCCCGATAGCACAAAGAAGAGGTCGACTCCGCTCCACGTGAGTTGTCCCGCTGCCAGGAACCAACTCAGAAACCAGGACAGGGGCGCCGGCATTGTCGCCCCCGGGATTGCCGCGTTCAGCCCGAAAATCGCGTGCCGCAGAAGGACCAGCAGGATCGCAATACCGCGGACTCCGTCGAGCGCGGGAATCCGCTTCGACCAATCCGGATGGTGGTCGGAAGAACGCAGCTGCTTTGGCTCGGCCGAATTTTCGGGCACCCTGGTTGTTCGCGCCGAGGTCTCCACGTCCCGGAGGCTACCAGAAAACCCGAGCGCAAAAAAACAGACGAGGTCTCTCGAAGCGTTGGCAATCGATGCTTTCTGGTAATTTAGAAATTTGTCGGAGACAGGGATGAGACTAAGCCTGCGAAGAAAAGCGAAGTGGCCGTTCGAACCCGGCGTCGGCGCCGATGCCAACCTCGCGCAGACCTTGCAAGTCTTGCGTGGCAAGTGGGGAGAAGTGCCGCTCAGCGAGGAGGGGCGCGCTCGTTCGGAAGAACTCATGAGTCTCTCGGACGAGAATCTTCTCAAGGTCTGGAGCGAAGGCCTGCTCGATTCGTCCACTGGCAAAGCCTTCGACGCTCGGGGCTGGTATCAGTTGCTGTACAAAGACATATTTCGCGGCAAGAAAGTAATGGACGTTGGTTCGGGTCTCGGCTTCGACAGCGTGACCTACGCCGAAGCCGGCGCGCACATGACGTGTGTTGACATCGTCGAATCGAACCTCGAAATCGTGAAACGAATCTGCAAGGTGAAAGGCCTCACGAATTTGAGCTTTTGTCACCTGAAGGACCTTTCTTCCCTCGACAGCCTACCTGCCGACTATGACGCCATCTATTGCCAAGGCTCTCTGATTAACGCGCCGCTCGAAGTCACCCGTATCGAGGCCCAGGCTTTGCTGCGGCACCTCCCCGTCGGCGGTCGCTGGATCGAGTTGGCTTATCCGAAGAGGCGCTGGGTCCGCGATGGCCGCATGCCGTTTACCAAGTGGGGCCGCAAGACCGATGGCGGCGCTCCTTGGATGGAGTGGCATGACCTGGAGAAGGTCAAAGCTTTCCTCGCCCCGGCGCAATTCGAGGTCGTATTCACCCTCGATTTCCATCACAGTGACTTCAACTGGTTTGATCTGATCCGTCGTTCCTGAGATGACCGCGGCCGCCGGCGAACAAACCCGTAACAGCCGCCAATCCTGTATTGGTCAGGCCGGATATCACGCGGTGGCTTTTTGGCGAAAGCGAGCTCACCCCGATTTTGTTACCGATCGCGGACCTGCTCAAAGTGAATTGGCTCCGCAACTGCCCGACATCGAACTAATCCACTCGCGCAGCAATCGCACTCCTTCCACATGCACGACGTCGCGCCCGAGCGCAGGCATGGAGACCTTCGGCGCGGTCGATTCAAGCCGGTAGATCAAAATGGATTGTTCCGGATGGCCCGGCACCACGTCATAACGCAGAGCTCCGACCTCGCCGGCCGAATTGGGTGACTTGCACAGACCCATGTGCGCCAGGTCCGTCTGCGTCCAGCGGAAGTCGACTCCGGTGTATCCAGCTTGCCCGCCCGGCTGATGACAATGCGCGCAGTTGTTGTCGAGGTAAGCGCGCGCTCTCTCCGCGACCGATGCGTTGAGATCCGTCCATTCCGCGATCCGCGGACGCGATTCCGGCTCGGGCAAGCCCCGCAAGTATCCGACTCGCGCCCAGTGTTCCAACTGGTTCTCCGATCCGCTCGAATATGCGTACGCTTTGTTCAGATTGCGCGCCTTTGGGCCGATCGGGAGCAGCACTTTCTGATTGTCATGACACTCGTGACATTCGTTGGCGTTCGGGATCACGTAATTGAAAGCGTGAATTTTTCCCGCCTCATCTGTGAACTTGATGGCCACAGGATCGGGCACAAGCTGCAGCGTCGCCTCTCGTTGCGCATCGTCCCAAATGTAAGGAAGCGCCACCCATCCTGATTTTGCGTGCACGAGTAACCGCGTTTCAATCAATCGTTCATCGGTGGAACCATCTTTCCGGAAGGTGAAGGTCTTCGCGAGCACCGTCCCCAGAGGGAATTCGAAGGGTCCATCGACGCGATAGTCAGCGCTGGTCCCGGCTGGCATCCAGACGAATCGGTACTTGCTGGCGTAATCAGAGAACAGCGGCGTATTGAGATCGTAGGGAACTACACGATCGTTGGGAGTCAGCCTGGGCGAGGTCGCCGTGAACAACTGCCATTCCGAAAGCCGCTTCGGAAAAGGCGCTTCGAGGTGAGCTTGCACAGTATGGCGCGAACAACCAATGCTCACGAGATCGGCCAGCAGCACGGCAAGCAACAACCACCACGCGCGAGCTCGGCCCAACCACCGCATCAGTTCGCTCCAGCGGTTGCACTGGCAGGCAATTGCGGGATCGCAACGGCTTCGAGAGCGGACAATGCGCAGTCGTACTGCTTAATGTCCTTTACCGGATGCTTCATCTCTCCCGCCACGTCGAAATTCAAAAATCCAGCGGCGCCATTGCGTTGCAAGCACACTTGTCCGGAGTTCTTGCCCTTACGGCCCCACGCCGGATCAACCACTCCATCGTAAAGGACATCGGGCAGTTTCCCGCCCACAGCATCGGCCAGCATCTTGACGCCTTTAATCCGACCGTCCGGGGAGTGGCCTCCGCCGGAAATCTCGTTGTCATGCAGGTAGACGTTCTGTACAAACGGATAGAAGCGTTTGTCATCGGGCGCGAAAATCTGCTGTGTGATCGGGGAGGCCGCAGTGTCGCGGAGAGAATCCTCGTCCACGCCCGTCTTGTAGTTGATGATGTAGATATTGACGGTGTTGTTGTTCTGGATCCTGTTGTTGAAGACCTCCACGTCGCGGATCGCCATCACGTACATGCCCGTGCCCGTCGGCAGATAGTGAATTGGCCCGAGACTTGTGGGCGCGAAGTTCGGCGTATTGTTATCGACCATCTGATTGTGAAAAACCCGCACGTGCTTGCCACCCTGGCGGGGAAGGTTGGGCAGGTTGAATACGCCGATGCCCCCAGCGTTATGCGTGGCCACGTTGTCATAGGCGTCTACATTTTCGGAATTCTCGATCTCGTAACCATCCACGTTGAATTCCGAGCGGTTGCGACGGATGACGACATTTTCCGATTGCCCCACGTAGATGCCCGCGTCGGCGGCTCCCTTTGCGACCGAGTCTTCGAGCAACAGATTCTTGACCTCCACCGGATAGATTCCATAGGGCCCGTTTGCTTCGTTTGGTCCGCGAGTCCACTCGGTGCGCACGCGCCGAACGGTGATGTTGGTGCCTCCCTGAATCGTGAGGGCGTCGCCGGCCGTATCTTCGATCCCGACGTCTTCGATCACAAAGTCGTTTGCCTTCACCAGCACACCTTGTGCCCCGGTCTTTTGCCCGGCAAACGAAAGAACCGTCTTGTCCATGCCTTTCCCCCGAATCGTGACGCCGTTGACGGTCAAGGATATGCTTCGATCGAGGTGGAATTTTCCTTCCGGCAGGTCGATGACCTCGCCTGGCTTCGCCGCAATCAGTTTCTCTTGGAGATTCTTTTGAAAGTCCTCAGGAGCGCGCTTGACGCATGCGGTCATCCCGAGAGCCATAACCATTACGGCTGCTGTCAGCCAGAAATAGAAGCGGTTCATTCGTCCCCCATCCGCCCGATACCAGGAGCACCGGAATTCTAGGCGTGAATATGAGCATTATCAATGCGGAGGCGGGCCGTCAGCCCGCGAAT
>Ga0210399_10002031_pt1 | contig 15726 bp, 13 predicted proteins | sample IncBWC14MmetaG_FD_150865 | JGI IMG/M metagenome (GOLD analysis project Ga0210399, IMG submission 150865) | Forest soil microbial communities from Barre Woods Harvard Forest LTER site, Petersham, Massachusetts, United States - Inc-BW-C-14-M | ecosystem: Environmental > Terrestrial > Soil >...
GGAAAACTGGCATTGGAAACCGCGCATGGTCGGAATAGGGACCTTCCCCTCTGAGGTAAAGTACAACCTCGTCCCCATCGCGGACAACTTGCAGCGGATTTAGGACCCTGCATTGCTTCAACAGGATCTCGGTGAGAAGCGCGTCGTTTTCGTTATCGTCGGCTAAAAGAATCGGGCGCAAAGGTCTGGCCATAATAATTGCACGATGGTCAGCCCAGTTTTGGTCCGTGATTCAGATTCTGCCATTGGAGCCGGCCTTGTCAACATCAAATGGCACGCTTCACGCTTGCGACAGGCGTCCTTGCTACTCAACTCTCGTGAAAAACACCCATGAAAAAACCGCAACAAACACCCTTTTATCACAAATCCGGCGAACCGGACGAAATGCGGTGAACTCGTTTCAATCCGCAAAAATTATGGAAAACCGGCCAAAACCAAAAAATTTCCTCAAATTAATATGTGACATTATCCGTCAATTCGCCCACATATCGAAAATATTAAATTTTGACCGTTCCAACCCGTTCCAGAGCACTTTGTTCTTCACTTTGCTTGGCGGGCCGAAGCTTCCCAGCGAAGGCCGGTCCTCCACTTTGCCTGGCGCTCCGGCTTGTCCCGCCATCCACTCCGCATTTAACGCAAAGACACCAGGACGCAACCGACGCAGAGGAAACGCCTGGCCGCAAAAACACACTACGCGAATTTCCGACTGCGCCCTTCATCCGGTATCTCGTATCTGCGCCTGCGCCCCGCAATCCTCACTCCTCTATAATCTATCCTCAAGCCGTTCGGCGCGTCCCCCGCGCCGACCCGTGACACCGTGACAACCTAATAACGACGGGCTTTTTCCCACGCCCTACCCGTGACACGACCCGTGACAACCCGTGACCGACCCGTGACGTTTCGCGTTCTCTTGATCTTTATCCTGCCCTCCCGCATAATGCGCCACTACTCCTGCAAGATGTTCGGTTGGCACAAATGCTTCATTTGCGGGCCGCTGGTGCTGCTGGCCCTGGCCTGGGATGCCGCGGCCTGGCCACGTTACCAGTTTGACGTCTGGCAAACGGGCGAGGGTTTGCCGCAGAGCACGGTTACTTCCATTTTACAGACACGCGACGGCTATCTTTGGCTTGGGACACAAAATGGATTGGCGCGGTTCGATGGCGTTCATTTCAAGATCTTCAACCAGAACAATACGCCGGCCATCAAGAATGACAGGATGGCCCGGCTCTTCGAGGACCATCAGGGAACGCTCTGGGTTTCAGGTGAACAGGGCGAACTACTTTGTCTTCGAAATGGCCGCTTTGCTTCTTATGAAATGCCCGGCAAAGGCACGCCGTTCAATTACGCCCGGGAGATATGCGACGACGTCGAACGACATTTGTGGATAGTGACCTGCGAATGGCGATTGATTCGCCTCGGAGAAGACGGCTTCACGGTCCCCTCCTCCAACTGGAACCTCCAGGGCTCCCAGCCAGCGGCAATCGCGAACGACCAAGCCGGGCGGGTCTGGCTTTACACGGAGCGTGAACTGGCGGCTTGCGAGAAAGGGAAATTCCAAAGCGTCTGGAGCGAAACCAACGAGGGGAATTTCCACGTGAACCTGGCCGCAAGTCGCGGCGACGGAGTTTGGGTGGCGGCAAACAACCGAATAAGGAAATTCGAATCCGGGCGTTGGGTGGCCGACCTCGGAGCTTACGCGTGGGGCAATTCGCCGATCTACGATCTCTACGAGGACAGTCGCCGCCGCCTTTGGGTTGCCACCATGGGAAGCGGCTTGTTTGGCTACGATTCTGACGGGACGCTCCTCCATCTTGGCAAGCAGGATGGATTGCCGACCGATTTCGTGCGTTGCGTAATCGAGGATCGGGAAGGGAACATGTGGGTAGGGATGGAGGGCGGCGGGCTATGCCGATTGAGACCAGCAACCTTTCAAACTTTGGGCATCCACCAAGGCTTGTCTTCGGATCAGGTGACGGCCGTGTGTGAATCGACCGACGGCAGCTTTTGGATCGCCTTGGACGGAGAAGGGCTGGATCATCTATTGAACGATGGGAAAGTGAACCATTACGGTTCCAGTCAGGGCCTGATGAATGGACATGTCTGGTCGGTGCTCCAGGATCATCACGGGCTGGTGTGGGCGGGAACCTGGGCCGGCGTGTTTCGACGCGAAGCGGACCGATTTACCGACGTTTCGGACGGGGAGAAGGTCAGTTGGCCCGTATTTGCAATGAACGAAGACCAGCAGGGCGGCTTGTGGCTCGGCCAGCAGGGGTTTGGCGGCCTTACCCGCTTGCTCGACAATGAGCAGAAGGTCATTCGAATTCCCGGATGTTCTTCCAGCCTGGATGTTCGCGTCATAGTTCAGGATTCGGCTGAAAACCTCTGGGTGGGAACGGAGAATGACGGCTTGTACGGTCACCTCAAGGGCCAATGGACTCACTATGGCAAAAGGGAAGGATTGGCGAGCGATACGATCTGGTCCCTTTGTGCCGAACAGGACGGGAGCCTGTGGATCGGCACTTGCGGTGGAGGGTTGAGTCGGTGGCAAAACAACGCCATTACCACGTGGACGACCAGGAACGGTCTCATCAACGACGTCATTTGCCAAATTCTTCAAGATGACAAAGGCGATCTTTGGCTGGGCTCTTACGGCGGAGTCTTTCGCGTTAACAAGCAGCAAATCCTTCAATGCGCGGCCAACAGCAATTCAGTTCAGTGTGTCGGTTACGATAGAAGCGATGGGTTGCCGAGCCTGGAATGCGTAGGCGGATTTCAACCGTCAGGTTTGCGCTCGCGCGAAGGACGACTATGGTTTCCCACGGTAAAGGGCTTTGCTATTGTTGACCCGGAGCAGGTGCCGCACAATCCGCTGCCGCCGCCGGTGCTGATCGACGGAGCAGTAATTGGTGGAACGACGCTGCTGCCAAAGGGCAATGACACTGGGCCTTTGACAAGTGAATTGGAAGTTCCAGCCGGCAGGCGACGCCTGGAAATTCAATACACCGCCTTGAGCCTGACTGCTCCCCAAAAGGTACGGTTCAAATACAAATTGGAAGGCTCCGAAACAAGTTGGAACGACGTGGGAACAAAGCGTTTGGCCGAGTATAACTTCGTACCGCCTGGACATTACAAGTTTCACGTCATCGCCTGTAACAATGATGGCGTCTGGAATGATGAGGGCGTCAATTTAGCCGTAACTGTATTGCCCTATTTCTGGCAAACCGGGTGGTTCATGACCTTGGTCGCGCTGACCTCGCTGGGGAGCGTGGCCGGCTCGGTGCGCTTTGCCGTAAGGCGCAAGCTCCAACGAAAGATTGAGCTTATCGAGCGGGAACGCGCGATTGAAGCGGAACGGGGCCGCATCGCCAACGACATCCACGACGATCTTGGAGCAGGATTGACGGAGATCGTCATCCTAAGCGAACTGGCTCAAAGCCAGGAAGGTTCCTCGGAGACAGTCCAGACGGATATCCGCAGGGTCACTGACAAAGCACGGGCTTTGGCGCACTCGCTGGATGAAATCGTTTGGGCCGTGAATCCGGAGAATGACATGCTCGATAACTTCGTCTCCTACGCCTGCAACTTCGTCCACGATTATCTGCAAACGGCCAGGATTCGATGTCGCCTCGATGTACCCTCGGCGCTGCCCGACATTCCCCTTACCGCGGACATCCGCCACAACCTTTTCATGGTTTTAAAAGAGGCTTTGAATAATATCGTCAAGCATGCCAACGCTTCTGAGGTCTCGATCCAAATCGCTGTTGAATCGGAAAAGTTCACCATTACTGTCAGGGACAACGGAAAAGGGTTTCACCTCGAGCCGACGCCGGAGGGAAAGGCCGCTCCTGCCGATCACGGTTTGCGGAGAAACGGCTTGACCAACATGCATAGGCGTATGCAGACTCTAGCCGGCCAACTCAAGCTGCAAAGCCAGCCTGGCCAGGGAACTCAAGTCCAGTTGATCGTTTATCTCCGTAGCCGATGAGCCTGTCACGGACCCAGCAGGAATTCAGGGAAAATGCCAATCACTGTTTCCATCGTTGAGGACGATCCAAGTCTTTGCAAGGGGCTGGCTCGTTCGATCGGACAGACCAAAGACATCCGCTGTCTGGGCTGTTACGGGAACGCCGAAGACGCGCTTCGGGAAATTCCGCAGACGCCCCCGGAAGTCGTTCTTATCGACATTAACCTGCCTGGCATGGACGGCATCGAGTGTGTCAGAAAACTCAAGGAACTCAAACCATCGCTGCGAATTGTGATGGTTACCGTGTATGAGAATCCGGAGCGAATCTTCAAGGCCCTGGCGACCGGGGCAATTGGTTACGTACTCAAACACGAGCCACGGGCGGAATTGCTAGATGCGATTCGCGACGCGCACAATGGTGGAGCGCCCATGAGCAGTCAAATCGCCCGAAAAGTCGTTCAATTCTTTCACGCCAACGCGCCCGTCAATGAGGCCGAGGAGCTGTCTGGCCGCGAACGGGAAGTCCTGGAATTCCTGGCCAAGGGCTATTTGATCAAGGAGATTGCGGATGAATTGGGATTGGGCTTCGATACCGTGCGCACGTATATCCGACGCATCTACGAGAAGATGCATGTCCACTCCCGCTCCCAGGCTGTAGCGAAATACTTTCAACGCTCCCCGCAGCCCAAATAGTGGATTTGGTCTGTCACTCATTTGGCTGACAAGACAAGTGCCGGGAGGGAGCACACAATGGGGACCATAAGCATGAACTCCAAGCACCCGCGCGATGGTCAAGGGCACTCGACGCCGGCCTTTACTTTGATCGAGTTGCTGGTCGTCATTGCCATCATCGCCATACTGGCCGCCATGTTGTTGCCCGCCCTTTCACGGGCGAAGCTTAAGGCCAAGGACACTCAGTGTATGAGCAATCTGAGGCAGCTCGGGATTGCCCATGAGATGTATGTCAGTGATGCCAGTCGTGAATTTGATAAATCAGACCTGCAGAATCTCTGGATGGCGATGCTGCTGTCCTACCAGGGCAATGTGGACAAAATCAGGAGTTGTCCGATGGCCGCCTCCCCGACCACGCGAAACTATCTGAGCGATCTTTATACGTTCGGAACGGGGGACCAAACGTGGAAGTGGGCTCCATATAACACAAATTATTATGGGAGTTATGGTTACAATGGATGGTTATACTCAGGGGACTACTCTGCCACAATCATTGTGCCTCAAGACTGGAAGTACACGCCCTCGTCAGTCCTGACGACTTCGCAGACGCCTCTATTTAGCGATTCCGTATGGGTGGATGGGTGGCCGAAGGAAACCGAGGGCCCAGCTCAAGATTTATACAACGGCGCCGCCTACACCTACATGGGGCGGGTCACGATCGCCCGACATGGTGGAAAGGCGCCACAAAGCGCCCCGAGAAACATAACCTCAAGCTCAGCTTTGCCAGGCAAGCTCTGCATGGTATTCTATGATTGCCACGCCAGCCTTGTCCGGTTGAACGACCTGTGGACATTCTCATGGCATCAGAATTGGGTTGCCCCAGGCACAATTCCCAATCCTTCACCGTGAAACCCTTTTTATCGGTTGAATCCATTTTCAATTATGCGGCGCATGGCATCTCTAACCCTGACGGCCGTTTTCGTCGGTTGCGGGCTGCCTGCCCCCGCATCAACCAACTCCTATTCACTCGGCTATACCCCCGCCCCGGCCGCTAACCCGCTCAAGGGCTTTATGCCTTACACCGGCAGTTACACGACATTTCCTTACAGCCTCGAGTGGAGCTATCTTCCGTTGCGCTCGCTGATGACGGGCCCCACCAACTTCCAATGGTCGAACCTTGACGCGTTGTTGGGCAGCGACGCCGCACGCGGACACCAAACTGTCTTCCGGATTTATCTTGATTATCCGACGCTGCCAACCGGCATACCGCAATACCTGCTCGACGCCGGTCTCGTCACGCATTCCTACACCGACTACGGAAATACTGCCAGCGTCAGCCCGGACTATGAGAATCCGCTGCTGGACCAGGCTTTAACGAACTTCATCGCCGCGCTTGGCGCGCGCTACGATGGCGACTTGCGCATAGGATTTATTGAACTTGGGTTGCTCGGCTATTGGGGCGAGTGGCACACCTACCCGGAGACGAGTTGGTTTGCCTCGGTTGGCGTGCAGGACGAAGTGCTGGCCGCTTACACTAATGCATTTCACAAAACAAAGCTGCTCGTGCGCTGGCCCGCGGGCAGCTTCCCTCCCGCCGCACTGCCGCTGGGCTATCACGATGATTCATTCGCGTATGAAACCATCCCGCCGCCAGGTTACAACTTTCTGGGCCTGTTAGCCGCCGCGGGTGAAACCAACAAGTGGTTCACGCAGCCCATTGGCGGCGAAGTCCGGCCCGAAGTCCAGCCTTGCATGTGGGATCTCAGTCAGACCAACTGCGTCCCGGCCGGACAGGGGTACAGCAACTGCGTAGCTCTTACGCACGCCTCGTGGATGCTGAATCAGGGAGTGTTTGAACCTGGCTTCACCGGCGCCCAACAAAATCTGGCCATGGCGGGCGCCCGCCAATTGGGTTATGAACTTTACGCCAGCAACGCGACCATAGTCGATGCCTTTGCTTCCGGACCGTTGCGTATCAATGTTACCATTTCGAATTCGGGTGTCGCTCCGTTCTACTACGATTGGCCGGTTCAATTGGGGGCTTTGAACATCAGTAACGTGCTCAAGCAGTTTTGGACCATGCCCTGGAGCGTGTCCTCGCTGCATCCTGGCGACAACACAATCTGGAATTATAGCCAGACCAATCATGGCCTGGCCCCCGGCCAATTCAAGCTCCTCATGCGGGTGGCAAATCCACTAACCAACGGTGTGCCGCTGCGATTCGCTAATCAAACACAGGATGCGGATCTCGCCGGTTGGCTGACCCTTGGACAATTCTCCGTTCTGACGGACCTCGCGCGTCCGACCTTAAAGGCCAGCTCATTCGCCACCGGTTTTGCCCTTCAGGTGAGCGCTGCTCCTGGAATGTGGACGGTCGAGGCTTCATCTAATTTACTTACCTGGACTCCTCTGCTTACAACCAATACAAGCGCCATTCATTGGACTTTCATTGAGCAGTTTTTGTCGTCTGCGCGATTCTATCGCGTCATCGGCCAGCCTTAAATGCTTATGATTCAACCTATAATTAGACAGGGCTGTGCCAGACGCGATCCGGATAAAAACATAACTCCAAAAACTAACAAATAACGTATGAAAAAAAGAAAACAACAGTACCTGCGGTCAGTTCTGGCTGCCCTCGGGATTCTCGCGATGGTATGCCCGGTCTTTATGGCGCACGCCCAGGACCTAATCGTCAATGGCTTCGACAGCAACCAGGGCGGCACTTTCGGCCTGGACTGGTATAATTTCAGGAGCTATGCCTATGGGGTCACTTATACTTTCGATCCAAATCAGGACTCGCAGGGCAACACAAACAGCGGGTCGATGTATGTCACAATGCAGTGGCCCACTAACTCTGATCCAAACTGGAATCAGAACTGGAACGATATTCAATTCGCCTTTGGCACGCCACCGATCAATCCCACCGGCTACATAGACTTTGATGTGGATATCAAGATTGATGTCACCAACTCTTCGGTCGCCAGGGACGGCGCTTCCTACGGCGCGATCGAGCTGATCGTTAATAACCCATGGACTACGGTATTGGGTTGGGCCACTCTGGCTCCAACCAACGGCTGGCAGCATGTCCACGGTTCCTTTTCAGGGATTCCGAATCAGACCAATAGCGAAGCGGTTATTGGGTTTATTTCCAATGGCGGCGACAGCTTGACCAACACGGTTGCATTGTGGATGGACAACGTCGTATTCACCGCTCCGCCGGCGGTGAACACAAACAGGCCAATGCTGACCCTGGCTAAAGCTCCGCCAGCGGGCTTGACCTGTATTGCCACCAAGGCGAACGGCACCTATCAGCGCCAGATGATTTCAACGGTCAACAGTGATTACTCGTGGAATACGTCCACGGCTGTCTCCAATACCACTACTTATTCGATGACCATGGGTTCGTTTCCGAGCGGCGCTAATTACCCTGGCTTTGAATCTCAAATGTTCCTGATTCCACAAACGGGCCTGGCGGCCGGCGCCAGTGTGGACTGGTACTCCTCCAGTGTGGTTGACTTCTTTGTAAATGCGAATCCGGATGGAACCGCGACTGGCACCTTGCAATACAAGACGAATAATCCGGCCAGTTGGAATGCGACGATGGTCGTTAGCAAATCTTGCGCTTCCGGGCCCCTCGGGACCTGGAGTCTATCCTTTAGCCACAACACCAATGTCACGATAACGGCCCCGGATCACACCACCACAAACTTTACGATCGCCGCAAGCGATGCAGCTTATTTCGCCGATCCGCTCTACTTCTACGTCGGCACGCTGCCGAATAATAACGGGAATATCGGACAATCCTCTACTTTCACTCGAGTGCAAGTTTCGGGTGCGGCCGGTTCCATTAACGACTCTTTCAGCTCGCTGAATCCCGGCGCCTGGACGCTTTACGCAGAGGATCCAGGCGGGGTCTTCATTACCGCTGCGGACGCAAAGTTCTGGGTCAGTTGGCCCCTTCCGGACGGAGGTTTCACTAACCTCTACGCCAGCGACAATCTTGCCAGGAGACTCGGAAATTCCCAATGGGCGAATCTTCCGACCGCTGCGACAGGTTGGATAAATATCGCCGGCGCCGAGCGATTGACGATTGTCAATCAATCGACGTTGAACGGTGCGTTCGGGCATTCCCCGACCAACTGCTTTTTTGGACTTTTCCATCAATAGCGGAAAAGAGCCGAGCGCCGGCCGGCCGGCGTTCGGCTCATCAGCACCTGCGCGGTCATCTCAATGCTCGAGCGATTTCTTCCCATGAGAGAGTGTTTGCATCTTGTTCTTGGCCTGACCTTGCTTCCAGCTTGCGTCTTCAGCCAAACACCCCGGCCTGCCGATGTGGGTTGCGTTACCATTACAACTCCAACCAATGTCAATTGGTGGGCGGGCATTATCCAGGACGGCTTCCAGATGCCGCTGACTGACGGTTACGTCGCTGATGTTCACGGAAATAACCATGAGAACCAGGTTCAGCCGTTGCTCTTATCGAGCCAGGGCGATGTCATCTGGTCCGAAGACCCGTTTAGCGTCTCCTTTCAACGCGGAAATCTTAGGGTTGAGTCGAAAGCGGGCCGGATAATTCGAAGCCAGGAGGGCACCTCCTTGCGCGAGGCCTTTTTGTATGCCAGCAGGACGTACTTCCCCCCTTCGGGCCATATGCCGGACGAACTTCTGTTTTCCAACCCGCAGTACAACACGTGGATCGAACTGATGTATGACCAGAACCAGGCGGGGATATTGAAATACGCCAAAGGCATCAAGGAGCACGGTTTTCCGGCCGGCGTGCTGATGATTGATGATAACTGGCAGGAAGATTACGGGAAATGGGACTTTCATAAGGGAAGGTTCTCGGATCCCAAAGCCATGATTGCCGCGCTGCACGCGGATGGTTTCAAGGTAATGCTCTGGGTCTGTCCTTTTGTCAGCCCGGATTGCGATGTCTGCCGTGAACTTGCGAAGCAAAACCTTCTTCTCAAAGATAATTCGGGCGAACCGGCCATCGTGAGGTGGTGGAATGGGGCCAGTGCGCTGCTTGATTTTACAAATCCGAAGGCGGTGGATTGGTTTCACTCCAGGCTGGATCATCTGGTACAGACCTATAACGTGGATGGCTTTAAATTTGATGGCGGGGACAGTTCCTTCTACCGGGGCGTCGTCGGGTCCCAGGAGGTGTTGCCAAATGCGCACACCGCGCTCTATGGAAAGATCGGACTTTATTACCCGTTGAACGAATACCGCGCCATGTGGAAGATGGGAGGCCAGCCTCTTGGTGAACGATTGAGCGACAAGGCGCACTCCTGGACGGATCTCAACAAACTAATCCCTGATTTGATGCTGGAAGGATTGATGGGTTACCCATTTTCCTGTCCCGACATGATTGGCGGTGGCGAGTTCACGTCCTTTCTTTCCGGCAGCACCATTGACCAGGAGTTGATTGTGCGCTCGGCCCAATGCCAGGCTTTGATGCCCATGATGCAATTCTCGGTAGCTCCCTGGCGCGTCCTTGACCGGGCGCATCTCAAAGCAGTTGTCACAGCCATCCAGGTCAGAGAGGACCATAAGAGTTATATTCTGGAATTGGTGAAGCAATCGGCTTTGACAGGCGAGCCAATTGTCCGCTCGATGGAATATGTATTTCCCCACCAGGGCTATGACCGCGTAAACGATCAATTCCTGTTAGGTGACCAGATTCTGGTTGCGCCGGTATTGCAAAAGGGCGCGACCAACCGAGACGTGATCCTTCCAAAGGGCAAGTGGAAGGGATTTGATGGAAAGCTGTACCAAGGGCCCGCCACAATTTCAATGGCGGTTCCCCAGGACCAACTTTGTTTTATCGAGAAGATTAGAGAATCGGCGGCCGTGCTGGCGCCTGCCTCCGTTTCGAAATTGGCCGGTCGAGCGACGCGCGGCTCTACTAATGCGGGCAGACTTTCAACCGATCCATGACGTCGGTTATGCCCCGGTTGAGGGTCCATTCGGTTTGGAAACCGGTCGAGAGGAGGCGCCGGTTGGAGACGATGTAGTCGCGTTTGTCGGGGTCTTCGCCGATGGGGGCTTCCACATAGACAAATTTGGGCAGGTGTTTCTTGATGACGGCGCAGAGTTCGAGTTTGGAAAGGTTGGCTTCCTCGAGCCCGGCGTTGTAGGGCTTGCCCTTCATGGTCTCAAAATTGTTGATGCCGTGGATGAAGGCCCGGACGACGTCGCGGATGTGGATGTAGTTGCGCTTGAAATGGCCCTCGAAGATCAGTGCGGCGCGGTCGTTCACGGCGCGATACACGAAATCGTTCACCAGCAGGTCCAGGCGCATGCGCGGGGACATGCCGAAGACGGTCACTTCGTGGCCGAGCCCGAGGAGAGTGGGGGTGAGGACCGAGCCAATGTAACCGGCGCCGCCGGTGATTAATATTTTCATCGTAAGCCGCCTTTACTAGCCGTTGTCACATTTCCCTGGCCACCAGATTCTTGATTTTGATGGGGGCGCCGGGATCACCCACTTCGGCAGTACGGAAGGTTTCTGGCAGTTTCACGGCCAAATCGCCCGTCTCCAAACCTGGGACCGTCCCAGCCGGGATGCCATTTCACCGAAGAAATCTGCCTTTATATCAAGCACAAACACCGTCGGCCCGGTGACAACGATCCATCACTTCTTTCTGGTCATTCCCTTTTAAAACGGCCCGTTTTGGCGCTTGAGCCGCCCCGGCTTTATCGTCCGGACGGGTGAGGTGGCCGGGGGGCGAAAAAAAGTTCGAACTAAATGAAGGCGGCGGGCGTTTAACCCTTGTAACGCGAAATAGTGGCTCGCTGAACATGGGTAAACGCGGCAAATATCGGGATCGCTGATGTCAGGATCGTTTCTTAAATCCTGGTCCACGCTGTTCTCGGTATCCGATGAGCAGGCGATGTGGCGGGTCAAGTTGCAGGACGATCCGCAGGCGTTCGCGCAGCTTGTGCGTCGCTGGGAAGGCCCCATCCAGGCGCTTTGCACCCGCATGGTCGGGGACGGGCATCGGGGTGAAGATCTTGCCCAGGAAACCTTTGCGCGGGTGTTTGCCCGGCGCAAGGATTACCAGTCAGAAGCGCGGTTTTCGACGTTCCTTTGGCGGGTGGCGCTGAATCTTTGTTACGATGAATTGCGAAGGATCAAACGGCGGCGGGAATCGTTCCTTGAGGACGAATCGGCCGGGGGCGACGAACGCGGGCAGGTCGCCGAAACGCCGGGACCGGATTTACGGCTTGTCGAACAGGAACGCGCGGAAGCTGTCCGCGGCGCATTGTTGCAGCTCGCCGAGCCGTATCGGGCGGTGGTCGTGCTGCGACATTATGAGGGCCTCAAGTTCCGGGAGATCGGTGAGGTGCTGGAAATCCCGGAAGGAACCGCGAAGTCCAGGATGGCGGAAGCTTTGAGCCAATTGAGCCAGATTTTAAGTCACACATTGATTGATGAAGGAGAAGTAAAATGCAAACCACAGAACAGACCAAGTCGGGAACTCCTGGTGATATGAACCATCCATCCCGCGAGGAATGGATGGCGCACCTCTATAACGAGCTTCCGCGCCCGGAGCAGGCGAGATTGGCCGCGCACCTGAAGCAGTGTCCGGAGTGCCGCGCCCGCGTCGCAGCGTGGCGCAGTGCAAAATTCTCGCTGGATGAATGGAAACTGCCGGTGCTCCGCCCGGCAACCACAGCGCAGCCGCTGCTGAAATGGGCTGTCGCCGCGGCGCTAGTCTTCGGCCTCGGGCTCGGACTGAGCGGCGGCTACCTGCTGTCGGTCAATGCGCGGGAACTGGCCGCCACGCGCCATGAGATGCAGGCGCAATTCCAGGCGCAGCTCGACAGCCAACGCGAGCAACTCATTGCCGAAATGGCAAAGCAAAGTGGCGCCACTCTCGCCGCCTTCAAGGCGGTGAACGCGGCGCACCTGTCCGAAGTCGATTCGCTCCATAAAGAACTCGAAACCATGGCGGTGCTGACTGAAACCGGCCTGAAGCAAAACCACGACCAAATTGTCAGTCTGGCCGACAACGAAACTCCGCCCGGAGCGCCAGGCCGTTAAACGACAATCAATCACAAACGAAGCGTATGAAATCAACTATCCTAATAGCCGTTGGACTCGTCGCCACTCCACTGGTGACGGCAGTCCTGAAATCACCCGAACTGATACCAATTGCCGCCTGGCAGAAACTGCCTCTGCCGTGCGGAGAACTCTCCAGCCAGGATATCGCGGAGATGAACCGCAAGTATGGATCTGGCGACATCAGCCGTCCCGGACCCAGCACAGCAACCGCCAGGAAAGCGGAGTGGTCCCAGACGTCGAATTTCGAACTCGGCGTCGATGCCGGAGCGCGGAATCCGGCCACGCCTGCCCCAACCGCCCGCCTGGCGCAGCCGCTGTTGCTCGCACAAGCCGACGATCCCGGTGGCGATGCCGATCCGACGACGCCGACGACGCCGACGCCACCCGCGGCACCCGAACCTCCTTCGACCCCGCTGGCACCCCTGGCTCACGGGCTCGAAGTCGCAGTGGACGAATTGCAGCATGAAGTCGCCGAGGCGCAACAACAGGCCGAGAAGGCCGCCAATGAAGCAAAGGGCGCCTTTGACCGCGCCACTTCGGCTTTTAGCACTGGAGACTATGGGCAGTTCGCGAGGCTTGGCGGGTCTTCCACGCATAACCTGATTATCCGTTCGAGCGATACTGATCCGAAGAGCCTGGTGGCGGCCGATCAAGATTTGAGCGTGATGGGCCGAATCCTGGCCAAGGCGGCGGCCAAGACCGGGGAGGACGAAGAAAAGACCGCGCTCGGAATCCACATCTCCTCTTTCGGGAGCGGCGTGAGGAACATCCAAATCGAAGGGCATGGAGTAATCTTTTTGCTCAAAGCGAATTTTCCGCTCGTCGGCGCCCCGGAGAAGGTCGTCGAGGAAAAACCCAAGGAACCCGGCAATTCGACGTGGGAGTCAACCCGCGACGAATTATATGGCTCACATGAGTCGACGGCGGAGACGCGGCATTTGGGCCATTCGAAAGAACCGAAGATCAAGTATGATTCAGATCGCGTCGAACAGTTGGAAAACACCCTGCTGGATGCGATGAAGAACGCCGCCAATATCCGCTCGTTGAAGGATGGCGAGACGGTGACGGTGGTAGTGACCAGCGGGGATGACGGCTCCAACCTGTGGGAAATGGACACTGGACCGTTCGGATACAACTCCAGCGGGAACACTTACGTGTGGAGCAGTTCCTCCTCGTCCTACAGCAGCGGTTCAGTCCGCAAGTCTCACGGCGGAACACTGACCATTCGCGCCAAAAAATCAGACATCGACGCATTCTTTCACGGGAAATCGACCATCGATGATTTTCGCAGGAAGGCAACCATCGCAACGTATTAACGCGACGCGGGGAGGTATTCCTGCACATAGGCGCCGGCAGCCCCCAGGGAGCTGCCGGTTTTTTATTTCCAGCTAATAACCGATAAGGGCGCTTTCGTGATCTCCGACTTCAGAGGCAATGGCACTGAAGCGCGGATTATTTGGCGCGATGCTGATTCCGTTTTGAATGCAGAGCAGCGAAGTAAAGTCGCGTTCGTGCAGCGGTTTGGTGAGAAAAGACTTCGCTCCAAGCTGGTAAACCTCGTTCATAAGGTTCAGGTCCTGGAAAGCGGTAAGCACGAATGTGTTGACCGCAAACTCCTGGTGGTCCCGCATCCAGCGGAGCACTTCCAACCCGCCCACCCGGGCCATGCGCAGATCCAACATAAAAAGAATTGGCATCGGGTACCGGGAATTGTCGGCGTAAAGGCCCTTGCCCTGGAGATACATGATCGCCTGATCGCCATCATCGACAACGTGCAAGGGATTCCAAATCCGGCACTTTTGAATCATCAACTGCGTGAGAAGAACGTCGTTCGCGTCATCTTCAGCCAGCAATATTGTGCCCAGTGGTCGTGACATAAAAACGTCTTATAGCCATTGGACAGCAACACCCTCGTGCAACACTTCACTTGGCTACCTGACGACTCAACCTCGCTCCGCAGGTTCAGTCCGTCAACAGCAAGGGTTGTTTTTTTGCCGGTAGTTCCGGGGGGTATTTACCCCACGCCAACCTGTGCTATAATTGGCACATGGCCGCGGACTTAATAGGGAAGCCGATTTTAATCGCTGAGGATTTCGAACCGGACGCCAGGCTGCTGGAAGCCATTCTTAAACGGGCAGGCGTGGTCAATCCCTTGTTCTTCGTTTCGAACGGGAACCAGGTGGTTGCGTACCTCCAAGGCGATGGAATTTACAGCGATCGCAAGGCATTTCCGTTTCCAGGAGTGTTGATGCTGGACTTGAAGATGCCCGAGGTGGGCGGGTTCGAAGTGCTCGAATGGTGCCGGTCCCAACCCCAACTCGATCCGTTGCTAATTGTGGTCCTAAGCGGATACAGCGAACTGCGCGAGGTCAATCGCGCGTATCAACTCGGCGCGAAGACGTTCCTGGCGAAACCCACCTCCCAAGCGGACATTTTGGAGATGATTCTGGTCCATCCAGGGCCGTGGAGCGTCGCCGTTAAACCCGGCGCCAATCCCGACGGCCCGCGCGCGAATTAGCGGCTTTTATTTCTGCGTTTTCCCCTTACGATTCGGGCATGAGCAAAGTGCGCCTGGGCATCATTGGTTTGGGGAACATTGGCCGGCATCATGCCGGTTATCTGCTGGCGGGGAAAATCAATCGATGCGAACTGGTGGCCGTTTGCAGTGTCATTCCGCAGGAGCTCGTCCCCTATCAGCAACTCAAGACCTTTGACGACGGGGAGAAATTGCTCCGCTCCGGCGAGGTGGACGCGGTGATCATTGCCACGCCGCACTACCAGCATACCACGCTCGGGACCGCCGCGCTGGAACAGGGCTTGCATGTCATGGTCGAAAAACCGATCTCCGCGCACAAAGCGGATGCCGAACGATTGATCGCGGCGCACCAGAAGCGAAAGAAGCTGGTGTTCGCGGGCATGTTCCAATTGCGGGCCGAACCGCGCTATCTGAAACTGCGAAAGCTGATTCAATCGGGCGAGTTGGGCGAAATCGTGCGGACGAACTGGATCATGACAGATT
>Ga0210399_10002033_pt1 | contig 15720 bp, 17 predicted proteins | sample IncBWC14MmetaG_FD_150865 | JGI IMG/M metagenome (GOLD analysis project Ga0210399, IMG submission 150865) | Forest soil microbial communities from Barre Woods Harvard Forest LTER site, Petersham, Massachusetts, United States - Inc-BW-C-14-M | ecosystem: Environmental > Terrestrial > Soil >...
TTGGTTGCTATTTTGCTGTTTGCGGCGCAGGCGGGCGCCACCAACCTGATTCAAAACGGAAGCTTCCAGACCAACGACTTCACGGACTGGACAATCGGCACAACATCCAACGGATCATGGGGCTCGGGATACCCAGTTGTTGCGGGATGGCCTTTGGGTGGCATGAACGCTGCCCAAGGACAAGTCGGCGAAGTAAACTTCGACCAAACCCAGCAAGGCGGAACTCTGACGCAAACGTTCGCGAGTGCTGGAGGCGCTGCGACGGAAAGTTTGCTTTGGGCAGCCACGGATCCATTCGGCGGGAACGCCGACGGCGGTGAGTTCACCATGTTTCTGAATGGAGTCCAAATCGCCCAGTTTGACAGCGGCGGCATCAGCCAAGGCCAGACCCTCAATGGGACCCTCTCGGCAAGTGTGCCCCTCGTCGCCGGAACGAATACCCTTGAAATTGTGGTTTCGCGCCGCTTCATCACAGACGCTACGACGCCCCTTCAGTACGTAACCGGCGTCGATGTGGAAGGCACGGTGCCTGAGCCCAGCAGCATCCTGCTACTCGGAATAGGTGCCCTGGGCCTGGCCGGCGTTCTGCGCCGCAAGCTCTGCTTTTAGTTCGATCTGAATCTTCGTGGTTTTCTTCTCGGCGGCCCACAATGGGCCGCCTTTTTTTGCGTGTTGCAAGACTCTTTGGTGAAGATTCTTCTTTGGCTGCGAAAAATTCTTGCCACGGAAGAGACCGCGCTTTGTATCAGGGCCCGACTTTACGTCGGTGTACGCGGCATTGATGCTTTTAAGATCGATTTCGTGGTCGGCTAGAAAGCTTTCGTCCAAAGAAGACGTGAGACGGCACGGCTCCTCTTCCCGTTGTTGCTTATTCTTTTGTTGGTCGAGGTTAGCTCCTTTGGCGCGATGTTCAGTGTCGTCGTGTTCGAAATGGGAAATGGGGGCAAGCCCATATCTAAACATTCAACATTCACGAGCCGAATGGCTCGGCGGATATCGGAATGGAGCAGCCGCAGGACGGTCACCAGAAATTAATCTTCGTCTTGCGCGTTCTTAGACACAAGATTGATAAGTTTTATGCCGGAGCGCACTTATGAATTCGTCCAGCTTGATGTTTTCACGCAGGCGCCGCTGACGGGTAACGCGCTCGCCGTTTTCACTGACGCGCGCGGGCTGAATGATGACGAAATGCAGGCGCTCGCGCGGGAGATGAATCTTTCCGAGACAACTTTCATCCTGCCGCGCGATCGCGCGACTGAAGCTAAGAAAGGGAAGAAAGTCCGCATCTTCACGGTCGCGGAAGAGTTGCCTTTTGCCGGTCATCCGACGCTCGGCACGGCGCTGCATTTGTATGCATCTGACTCCGCTCCCGATTCAAAAGAGTCTGCTGAGATCGCGCTTGATTTAAAGGCGGGCAAGATTCCGGTCCGCTTCACTGCCAATTCGGAGAATGCCGGACGACAGCACGTGGACGGTCAGGTGTTCGGCGAAATGCGCCAACGCGATCCTGAGTTTGGAGTTACCTTTCCGCGCGAGGAAGTTGCTCGCGTGATCGGAATCGCGGCGGACGAGATTCCTCCGGAGTGGCCGGTTCAGATTGTGTCGACAGGGTTGCCTTTTGCGATTGTTGGCATTCGTAACCAGGAAACCTTGGTGAATCTAAACTTCTCTCTTGGGCAGGCAGCAGAATTTCTTAAGAACACCGATGCCAAGTTTTTTTACTTTCTCTGCCCGCAACGGCGAGAAAAAGACCGGTTGGAAGCCAGGGCGCGCATGTTCTTTTATGGCGGTGAAGATCCAGCTACGGGATCAGCGGCTGGTTGCGCCGCGAGTTGGATGGTCCAACACGGGATCGCAAACAGCGACGAACAAGTGCTGATTCGACAAGGCGTCGAGATTCGTCGTCCGAGCGAGATGTATGTGAGAGCAACGCGCGACGGCCAACGCGTCACGAATGTTCGTGTGGGCGGATACGCGGTGGAAGTGCTGCGCGGAACGGTGAGTCTTCAGAGAAGGTGATGGTTGAGAGCGTAAAGCTCCGTTGGAGCCACGCTCCCTTACGGAGTTAAGAGATCGGAGTCTGGCATTGGAGGCCCGAGGGCATCTGTTCTGCTCATTGTTTTGCGGCAATGCGTCCACAACCGCCAAGTTTCGATACCGATCCCACGGAGGCCGTCACTCCGGAGATTGACGTCCCCCTGGACGCTGTGGCTGAGCGGGCCCAGAGGGTTTTGCTCTTGGAAGATCGCGATGATTTCCAGGAGGTTCTCCGCGAGCACCTGGTCTCCCGCTCGTTTGAGGTAACCTCGGTTTCGAGCGGCGTCGAGGGCCTGGGCGAAATCAAGAAGGGCGCCTTCGATCTGATCATTTGCGACATGATGATGCCGCGGATGGGGGGCGAGATGTTTTACTGGGCGGTCACGCGGTTACGGCCGGCTACCGCTCAGCGCTTCATTTTTTTTACTGGCCACCAGACGAATCCGGCCATCGAGTTTTTCTTCAAGCGAGTGAAGGCGCCAGTGCTCATCAAGCCATTCGAGCTGTCGGCGCTCGACTCGGCGATCAGGGATGTTTTTCGCAAGCTAATCTGATGCACTGAGGAACCCTTACATGCTCGATAAAATCGGGGTCGCGTCTCAACTCCGAAAGCGATCACAATTTCCGAATTCCTTCGACTTGAAGTTGCGCGAAGCCGTCTCGCACGGTTTGCCTTCCTTTGATCGTTACAACCTTCGCAGCGTAGTCCGCCAGCTCGGCGTTGATTGATTGGCCGGGTTCGCCGGTCAGCAAATAAACCCTTCCATCTTGAGTTTTGATTCCAGCGGGAGATCCGCTTCTGATGCACACTCTCGCGCACTCGGCGTGATCGGGACCGCTCAAGTTGTAGGCGATGTAGCAAGTCATATCGAGCACTTCACCGGTTACGAAAATTTCCTGCGCGCCTGCAACAGGACGGTTCCGGCGCTCCGGCCATTTCAGCAGCAGCGCTGTGACACTGACAGAGATGAGGATGGCCGCCGCAAGCTGCACAATGCGCGACCAATCTAGCGCTTCAATTTGCTGCTTTGCTGGCTCCAAACCGAGTGATGACGCATGCAATCGAGAACTACATTCCAGGGGCCAAAAAAAGCTTGACTATTTCTCCAGAATTTAATTTATCAAAAGGAGGCACCAACTTAAAAAAAGGAAAACTATGAGCCCACACAATCGAACTCTTACTCCACGCATTGACGTGAGCGTCATGAAGACGTCCCTTCTTCTATTGGTTGCTATTTTGCTGTTTGCGGCGCAGGCGGGCGCCACCAACCTGATTCAAAACGGAAGCTTCCAGACCAACGACTTCACGGACTGGACAATCGGCGCGACATCCAACGGAACATGGGGCTCGGGATACCCAGTTGTTACGGGATGGCCTTTGGGTGGCAGGAACGCTGCCAAAGGGGAAGTCGGCGAAGTCAACTTCGACGGCACTTTTCAGGGTGGAACCTTGTCCCAGACCTTCACCAGCGGCGCAGGAGCTGCGACTCTCAGCTTCGACTGGGCTGCAATGGGTGATGGCACTCACACCAACGGCGATGGCGGCGATTTCCGGTTGCTTCTCGACGGAATCATATTGGCCGATCATGACGTAGGTACGATTGGTCCTAACGACATATTCAACGGCACGCTCACGGCCAACGCCAACCTCTCCGCCGGCACCCACACCTTCGAGATGGACATTCTGCGTCCGTACATCTCGAACGCGGGCAACACGCCTTACGAGTACGTGACCAACGCCGATGTGGAAGGCACGGTGCCTGAGCCCAGCAGCATCCTGCTGCTCGGAATAGGTGCCCTGGGCCTGGCCGGCGTTCTGCGCCGCAAGCTCGGCTTTTAGTTCGATCTAAATTTTCCGTGGTTTTCTTCTCGGCGGCCCACAAATGGGCCGCCTTTTTTTGCGTGTTGCAAGACTCTTTGGGGGTCAAAACCAGGGGTCAGAGCTTACTATCGACAGTTCGTGACGGAAATAAGCTCCGACCCCGTCAATCATCACTCGTTCCATTGAAACTCGCTCGTTGCCCACACTCACTCACTGCTTCCCTCGTCGTCCCGCCGCCGCGGGATCGCTCATCCCATTCGTTCCATTCGTTAGTGATCATCCGCGGTTGGACGGAAAACCGCGGCGAGCTAAAAAGCTCGCCGCGGCGTTTATGAACGGCCCGATTCTCGTGTGTTTCGTTACTTCAATGAAACAGGGACAGGGACAGGGGCAGGGGTGAGGAAGTGGCCGACTACAAAGTCAGCCACATTTTGACCGAGGCGCTGTCCAGTGGTGAGGTCAAAGCGGAAATGGACTCCGGCAAATATCCGGCTCATGGTTGCCTCATCGGCTGCGCTGGAGAAGCTGCGAAATGAACGTGTCGTTCCCGGAAGCACTTCGGAGGTGACAGTAAACTCCTCGAATTGGTCCTGCTGAAGGACGGAGTTCAAAACAGCCGCCGCCGCCGCGCTAATAACGGCATGCGCACCTGGGTAGGACGGATCCGGAGTGGTATTGGTAACCAATGGCAACCAAGTCGGATCCGGTACGATATCCGGATTGTTAATACCGGCTGACCTGATCGCGGTTACTGGCCGCCAAAAGTTGTAGATGTACTTGGCGTCGTAGAAGGCTATTACCCCGTCGGCCAAGCTAAAGTTGACCAAGGCGAAGAGCCGCGCGCTTTGTGCGGTGGTCAGGCCATCCGCCAGCACAGCGGTTTGCGTAATCTCGTTCCAATAGTTTTGAATCGCTCCATTCCAGAATCTGCCGATTAACTCCTGTTCAGTCGTATGGACGGTGGGGTTGAGAATTCCCAATGTTTTCACTTCGTTGAAAGCGTCGCTATATATGTCGCTGTCCAGAGCTGGTGGAGGTCCCGGACGAAACTGGTTTGCATGTTCGAGCGCGAATGGCGTCACCTGCGACCAATGAGTGAATTGAGGTTGCGGCGGAAAATTGGGCGGGGTTGATTGGTAATCGCCCGGAGCGTGGCCGAAAGCATACAGACTAGGCGGTGGAACCGAGCCGTCGTGGCTACGCAATGCCAGGATGAGATCGCCAACAGCTTGTCCAACTTTGATGCCTTCTGTTTTGGGTGTGCCGTCAGGGATTTGTGACAGAGACTGCTGGAGTTCCGCATCGAGTGTCGCCCGGAAAGCCGGATACAATTGTACAAGCACTTCATGCGCTGCGGTAGCGGCGGCCGCTTCCTGTGAAGCGGATCGCGGTACGTGAGGCACGCCGGTCGCATAAGGCTCGTGCGTTTGGTCAATCGCGTTGACCGCGTCATAGATGGCCGCATGCATCATAGCGAAGCTGCGGGTAGGGTGAATGAATGCCGGCTGCGCACCAGGGGTCCGGACGATCACCAAAAGGTTTCTGTTCCAGTCAACAACGACATTCTGCGATTGGGCAGAGGCCGGATTGTCGAAAGCACGCTTACCCTGGACCGGAGCGGCGTAGGGTTGTGTAACTTGAACCAGCAAGGCAGCAACCAGCAATGCCAGTTTAACAGGTAAGCCGCGTTCTTTAAGACGCCGTCTTCCATCTGATATGGTGACATCACCGTGTGCGCTGTTTGCATTTGAATTACTGCCGAAGGCTCGGCCAAGGTTTTTACGAATGAGTTTGAGTTGCATATTTATCTGTTATTTTTGATTTTGGGTTTTCGCCTGTCTAAACCGCGCACCGGTGCAAAATATTCCCTGATTGGTTATTTTTTTTCGACATTCAGTTCTGTGTCAGGCTTGCTTGGGAGGCACAGCCTGTGGACCAACCAATGCGGAACTGGTAGAAAGGGGAAACGCGGACGCACGTTTGAGGGCGCGCACGATAATTTGTTGAATGAGCAGAGCGTTCGTCAAAGAAGATGTTGATCTTCCGGAGCGAAGCGGGCGGAAACGATCGGCGTCAGGGTTGCCGCCGGGCGCGACCAATTACATCAGCGCGCGCGGTGCGAAACGATTGCGCGATGAACTGCAGAAGCTTCGCGTGGCAAACGCCGGCGGCGAGCGCATCATCGAATTAGAGCGCATTCTGGCATCGGCCCATGTTGTTGATCCTCCGGACGCGCCGTCTAACAGCGTCACGTTCGGCGCAACGGTGACCGTGAAGGATAAAAAAAACGCGACCGAAACGTTTACCATCGTCGGCGTCGACGAAATCGATTTTGGACGAGACGTCGTCAGTTGGCTTTCTCCGATCGGCAAGGCACTGCTGGCCGCAGACATGGACGACTGGATTACACTCGAGGACGGACGAAGCGCGAAAATTGTGAAAATCGAATTCCAAACAGGCTCAAAACAGGGAGAAAGGATGGGTCGTGTCTAAACTCAGAGGTCATAACTCAGAAATCACAGGGCAGCCGCCTTCGTCCCGCAGTCGCGGGACTTTGGCGAGCCAAGGAGTGCGGCGTGAATCGTTAAAGCGTTACATCGTTGAAGGGGAATTGCAGCCGACACGGCTGCCACCACAGAGTTCGGGGAGCGCGGGCGACGAAGGCCGCGCGAAATCGACGCCTGACTACAACCCGCGGACGCCGGTCAACAACCGATCCACTTCTTCCGGTGTGGTGTAACAGGCACAACCGGCGCGGACCAGCCCGTGCGGAGCCTGGCCCAATCGCTCGATCACCGTCATTGCGTAGAAGTCGCCATGTGAAAGAAAGACGCCACGCCCGGCCAATTTCTTTGCCACCTCTATCGACTGCACGCCGTTCACAGTGAATGCGATCGTTGGCGTCCGCTTCGCGCCGGGCGGCGGTCCGTAGAGATGGACACGCTTCATTTCCTGCAAACCATTCCAGAGTTGTGTGATCAATGCGTCGCCACGCTCATGTAGTTGACCGAGCGCAGCGTGCAAGCGTTCGCGCCGTGTCGGGCCTGGAGCGAGCGAGGCGAGAAAATCCACCGCCGCGGCCGCGCCTGCGATTCCTTCATGATTCTGGGTCCCGGACTCGGCGTTTTCCGGCGCTGAATCAGGTGCTGGAATCAGTTTCGGGAAATCAAGCGAGCCGAGCAGGTCATGCCGGCCGTAAAGAATTCCGATGTGCGGACCGTAGAATTTGTAAGCGGAGCAGGCGGAGAAGTCGCAATTCCAATCGCGCACATCGACCAACTCGTGCGGAGCATAATGGACGGCATCGACAAAGATTTGTGCGCCTAACGAGTGCGCCATTTCCGCTGCCCGCCGCACGTCGTTGATCGTGCCGAGAGCGTTCGATGCCGCGCCAATCGCGACCAACTTCGTACGTTCGGTTAGTTGCCGCGAGAAATCGTCCCAATCCAGCTCGCCGGTTTCCGGAATCATTTTCACCACCCGCACTTTCACGCCGCACTCCTTCTCCAGTGTCCGCCAGGGCGCGACATTGGCATGATGATCAAGCTCGGTGACCAAAATCTCGTCGCCGCGTTCGTAGCGACGGCCGAGAGCGCGGGCGAGATGAAAGGTTAACGTCGTCATGTTGGCGCCGAAGGCGATTTCGGCCGGGCCCGCGTTCAGAAGATCGGCCACCGCGCTCCGGGCAGAATCGATGATCGCGTCGGTCTCCTCGCTTGTCGGGTATGCCCAATGCGTATTGGCGTTGTGGTGGTAAAGATAGCCGTTGACTGCCTCCACCACTGTCCGTGGCACCTGGGTGCCGCCGGGCCCATCAAAGTAGGCAACAGGATAACTATTATGAGTGCGTGCGAGCGCCGGAAAACACCGCCGTATTTCTTCGGTCGACGCCATCGTGTCGGGGGAGGGCTCTGCGGTCTGTTTTAGAGCGACTGACATCTAAATTCGATAGCAGGGAAGAGGGTGCGGAGCAAAGAGCAGAGAGCAGCCGCCTTCGTCCCGCAGTCGCGGGACTGCGGCGAGCCAAGGAAGACAGAAGACGGAGGACAGTGATTCGTGATAAGTGATTGGTGAGAAGGCGCAGAGCGGAAATCAGAAGAGAAAATGACGAATGACGAAATGACGGAGGACAGAAGGCAGTCACCACGGCGACTTCGTCCGTTGGCGAAGAGGACGGAGGATAGAGGACGGAAATCAGAAGTCAGAAATCGGAACCAGAAATTTAATCGCCGAGCGCTGCATCAAGCGGCGCGCTCGTAGTGAACGCTGACGAGCTTCTCCCAGTGACCACGTTTCCACTGATAGATTTCATTCAAATACGTGTTGGGACCTTGCGGCGTGACGCGAGCCTGAATCTTAGTGATTTTGCCGTCTTTCTCAGTCAACTTAAAATCGTGAACAAGGACGTCGTTCTTGATCGTAACTGCGCCGTCCGCTAGGCTGCCTTTGGAATCGGTATAAAGCACGACGAGCTGCTTCTTCCCCGGATTCCAGGCGTACATCCCACTGGCGTAGGGCGAACGCTTGCCATCTATGAGAAAGGTGCTGTCGAACCGGATACCTTGGTGGTTCTCGGTCCAATCCGCTTTCAACTCGATCTCGACCTTTTGCTCGTTTGGTCCGGGCGGGACTTGACCGTGCCACGTTCCACCGACGAGAAATGCGATTGGCGCGCACGGCGATGCGCTGGAATCAACGGGCGGCGACGCTTTATCGGCGTCCTTAGCAGTCGCAATAGTTGATGCCAAGGCGAATGATAGGATGCAGAAAAGGGCGGTTCGCATCCGTTCATCAAACCGAATCTACGAGCGAGCGGCGAGAAAAATCGCGTCCCGCAGTCGCGGGACTACGGCGAGCCGGGAAGGACAGAGGATGGAGGACAGTGATTCGTGATAAGTGATAAGTGAAAAGTGATTGGTGAGAAGGCGCAGAGGGGAAATCAGAAGAGAAAATGACGAATGACGAATGACGAGTGACGGCGAACAGAAGTCAGAAATCAGAAATCAGAAATCAGAGATCAGACGGAAGCCGCCTTCGCCCCGCAGTCGCGGGACTACGGCGAGCCAAGGAAATCAGGTTGCGCTGCGGACTTAGCGATAATGCAAACGGATCAGCTGCGGTTTTTGGTCAAGCACCAGGACGAAGAGATTATCGTAGTCGTTCTCCGCGATATTGATCGGTTCGGATACTCCGAGCGCTTTGATCAAGTTCGGTATCGTATCTCCGTGACCGACGACTAGCGCATTGGCATTCGAAGCGCGCAGTTTTGCAATGAGCGCCGCGCTATCTTGTGCCGGCAATACCGTTCCGGTTATGCCGAGGGCCTTCCCCAAGGGCGCCGCCGAGATCAGAAGTCAGAAATCAGAAGTCAGAAATCAGACGGCGGAGGGCGGAGAGCGGAGAGCGCGCTCGGGACGAAGGCCACGACTCGAATAGAAGCAAACGTCCAACGCTCAACGCCCAACATTCAACGTCGAATGCGGAAGGAGCAGCTTCAGCTCCCCCAATTTAGATTGTCATCGGAGCAGGGGATCTAAAAGATCGGCATCATGAAAATCACCAAAAACATCGGCATGCTTCTGCTCGCGGTTTACTTGATCATCGATGGCCTTTTAGGGCTCGGCGTGAACTTTGGACCAGCCATTTTCCTGCTCTACGTTGTGGCGCTGGTCGCCGGCATCTTCATTCTCATCGGGAAATAAATTAGGAAAAAATGACGAAGCACGAATGACGAATGCCGAAAGAATGACGAGGAACCGCCTTTGCCAAGCCACCTCCGGCTAAAGCTATGGCGCGGCAAGCAGAGATCAGCCGCCTTTGTCCCGCAGTCGCGGGACTACGGCGCGGCATTAAGGCCGCTCCCACATTGTTTAGCTGCGCAATGCCTTAGTGAAGCGAACTAAATCGTTCGCCACTTTCTCAACGCGTTCGCTAATTTTCTTGTCGGTAATGTGCTCGCCATCGAAAGCGTCGCTCGTGGCGAAAACGAAACGCGGAATAATGACACAACGAAAATCGAGCATGAGGCTGTTGGCATAGGCCATGACCGACATGTAACTCGCTGTCCCGCCGGCGGCGCAAAGAAACCCAACGATCTTGTCTTCCCAAGCGCTGCCCGTCAGCTCGATCATGTTCTTGGCCGCGGCTGCGACATCGTAATTATATACGGGCGCCGCGACCAGGATCCCGTCCGCCGCTTCGATCGCGGCGCTCAATTTTTTGGAGCCAGGCATGCCATAACATTTGTCCGCGTCGCAGAGCGGCAGGTCCATTTCGCTGAGGTCGATCCACGCGCAATCCACTCCCTGCTTTTGCAGGTGCGCAAACGCCACGCGCCCCAGGCGCCGGCTGTTGCTGTCGGGATTACCACTCGTGCTGATAACGAGATATTCTGGCATTGGATAGGCAACAAACGTCCAACAACGCTCAACGTCCAACGCTCAATTCAGAACGGGGACAGAGCAGAGAAAAAATGACGAAGCCGCGTAAACATGGACTCACTTACCCGCCCATTATACATCGCTTATACGCGGCGAAGCACGAATAACGAATCAATCAGAAGTCAGAAATCAGAGATCAAATGGCCGAGAGCCTCTTATTTGGTTTTCTGCTCAGCAGTCTCTTTCTGCTGCTCTTCAGCCTTTTGCCAACTGGAATCGGCGTTGTATTCCTTCATGGCTTTGGCGAGAACATCGGTCTTCTTGCCGAGATCTTTCTGATACACGACTCCATCCGTGTTAACGATCAATGTCATCACGCCCGACGACCTGTATTCCGCTGGATAGGCCACGAAGGCGAAACCGTCGGTCATTTTGCCGTTTGCGATGTAATTCTTCGCGCCGCCCGGGGCATTTCTCCCCTGACGCGTTAGGATGCGGTAACAGTAACCTCGGTAAGGAGTCGGAGCGCTGTCTTCGCTTTTGGCATAACCCTCAGCGGCGGCCGATGCCACCAGCGGCCCGATCGGGCTCTCGGGTTCGCCATCGGAAGCTTTCCAATAAAGGCCATTGTGCTGCCCTTCATCACTGAAGAATTTCTGAGCGTACTCGTTGTGCTGCGTGGAGTAGTACTCCTTTTCCGCCGCTACTAGCTCCTGGCAAACGCGAATGGTCGACATTTCATTCCAGCCAATTCGTCTGCATAAAATTTCTTTCTTGCCCGCCTCGGTGTTGAAATACCACGAATTGCCTTTGTTCACGAGCGGTATGGGCATGGGCCAATTCTCCGCGCCGACATACAAGGTAGTGGTTCCGTCCGGTTCTTTCACCAGACGGTGCATTTCCTGATATTTCTGTACGAAATTGGCGCGGTTGTGGGCGTCCTCGATTTCATCTCCTGACGAGACGATTTGCTTTCCGTCCGGTCCGAGGATATCGAGCGTCGCTTTTTCGTCGTTACTCTGCGCTGCCGTGACGAGTGCGTTGCTCGCGTCTTCGGGCGATGAAAACGTTCTCTGGCCCTGTTGCTGTGCCATGGAACGGGTGGGCAAGCACCACGTCAAAAGAATAGCGACCGCGGCTAGCTTAGGAAGATTGGCCCAATGAAATTTGTCGAAGTTCAGCTTCGTTCGCCGCATATGGATTCTCTCCATTTCCAAAATTTCACAAGCTACCGGGAACACATTTCAATTACCGACTCCTGCCGCCGCCGCCGCCATGCCCGCCGCCGCCGACGTGCGCGGCTCCGCCACCGAAGCTTGTGCTTCCGCGTGACGAAAAGCTCCTCGTCTGTCCACCATGATTGTAGCCGCTGAAGGCGCCCGAGCGGACGCCGCTCTGACCACGGGGTTCACCGTATCCTCGAGCAGCCGGCATGTTTCCGTTGAAAGGTCTGATCATTGCGCCGGAACGGTTATAAACTCCGCGTTGCTCGCTGATGGTCCCGGCTGGACGCCTGTTCTCCATATTTTGCCGCAAATCCTCGGGAACCCGTAAGGCCCGCTCGCCGATGTTCGCGTTGGAAGGCATGTTCGCTGCGTTGGCGCGGTCATGTAAGCCGCGCGCGGCGGAATTCGCGGCGACCGTGCCGGAACCTCCTCGGTAGAAATTCCGCCGATTGTAAAACGTCGTGCTCGGGGAGTGGTACCTGTTGTGATCGTGCATTACGAATCGGTTATGCCAATCGCATCCCCAATGATGCCAGCCCCATCCAAAACCGCCGAGGAAGCCGATTCCGAGGCCGGCTCCGAACCAGCAACCCGGGCCGTCGTACCAGATCCCGGGATACGAGTACCAATCTGGCCACGGGTCGATAGGATTTCCGTAAGCCTGCCACGGATTATAGGCGGGGACGTAAACGTTATCGGGATTGGAAGGCTCGATCGCAATCGTCGAGTCTTGCATCGCTACGGTTTCCTGCGGCGTGGTCTGAAGAGTGCCGGCTTCTTGAGCTTGCTGGCGCATCTCCTGTATCGAATCCATTACATCCTCTGGCTGGTTGTAGTAGGCGTCGCCTAGAGATGACGTCCAGGAGAGGTTCTTGTCCATATTTCCAAGGACGGGTGGAAATGCAGTGAGCGCCTTGACACTCGGGTCCCAGGGTTGTTGATCCACAGCTTTAGCCAAAGCATCGCCCGTCAAATCAGGATGCGCTTGCAACCATCTGTCGGCCTCGACGACTTGCTCGGGAAACGTGGATGCCGTCAGGATCTGCGCGACAAGCGAATCCGGATACAGCGCAACCGGCGCTAGCAATTGCTGCAACTGCTCGGGAGTTTGTTGCGTGTATGAAGGCGCCGGAGCTTGCGCGGCTTGATCGGCCGGCAGGTTCTGAGGCCAACTCGCGAATAATACGAAAACCAAAATCTGATTGCCCAATCGAGACCTTGAGCACCCTGCGGCACGTCCGGAAATATTCATGTTCCTGACAGAAACCTCCCTGTTTCGGCTCTGCACTAAATTGTACCGCTCGTGAGCGGTTTTCGCAAGTGTTCGACCGCGCTGCCAGCGGCGTCGAACGACAATTTCTTAGAAACTCAGGAAAGCAGGGCAGGGCGGATCGGCAATTTACGGACGCGTTTTCCGGTGGCGGCAAAAACGGCGTTAACGATCGCTGGTACAATCGGCGGGACAGGCGGTTCGCCCATGCCGAATGGCTCGGAGGCGTCGCTATTAACTATGTGCACTTCGATAACGGGCGTGTCGCGCATCCGTGCTACCTCGAAGTCGGCATAGGTACGTTGTTGCGCGGCACCGTTGCGGAAGGTGATCTCGCCTTTGAGCGCGGACGAAATGCCCCAAATGATTCCACCTTCCATCTGTTGTTCAACGCCGATTGGGTTGATGACGCGGCCGCAATCGACTGCCGCAATCACGCGCTCGACACGGACATTGCCATCGTGATCGACCGCGACGTCGGCGACGTACGCGATATAGGTATGCCCAAAGTAAGCATTGCACGCCACGCCGCGACCGCGTCCTTTAGAGACCGGTGCGCCCCAGCCAGATTTATCACGCACAACTTCGAGAACGCGGCGGAGGCGACGGCGATCGATTGTGACCGGTCCCGCTTTGACGGTGTCGGCGCCTTTGAGCAGATCGAGACGAAAGGCGAGTGGATCGGCGCCGCAACGGTGTGCGATTTCGTCAACGAACCCTTCGCGGGCAAACACGCTCGACGGTGCGAAGACGGAGCGCCACGGCCCGTGTAACACTGGAAGATCGACCGCGACATAAGCGGTCTCGATTGCCGGTATTGCGTAGGGCACATCATAGACGCCCCACGACCAGTCCTGATACCAGGCGACATCGTGGACTTCGTTAGGCTGCAATGGAGAAATATTATGGAACGAGCCGGCCTTGGTGTGTTTCCAGGCAACGGGTGCGCCTTTCGCATCGAAGCCAGCCGAAAGGTAATGGACAGACGCAGCCTGGAAATGGCCGTGCTTCATGTCGTCGGGGCGAGACCAAAGGAGTTGCACCGGCGCCTTGGCCGCGCGTGAGATCTCCGCCGCTTCCAGTGCGTAATCGACCGCGAGGCGTCGCCCGAAGCCGCCGCCAATCAAGGTGACATTTACCTGCACATTGGCCGGCGCAATGCCGAGCAGTTGTGCGACTTGTTTCTGCAATCTGTTTGGAGCCTGCGTCGGCGCCCAGATCGTGCAGCGATTTTCCTGCACATCCGCTACGCAGTTCATCGTTTCAACCGGCGCATGGGCGTAGAAGGGATAGTAATAGGTCGCGTCGATCGTCTGCGCGACCGGACCGGTCCCGGGCGGGGCATTTTCTTCGCGCGTGACGAAGCCCGGCTCGCGCGACGCGCTTTCAAGCCGTTTGGCGTGCGCTCCGGAATTGAACGCGTCCGGAGGCGGATCATTCCATTCGACGGCCAACAGCGTGCGCCCTTTTATCGCGGCCCAGGTTGTGTCTGCCACGACGGCGATTCCTTTCGAAATTTTTACCACGGCGCGAACTCCGCGGACCGCGCGCGCTTTCTCTTCCTGCATACGTTTCGGTTTCGCGCCGATCCACGGCGGGCGTTCGAGGGATGCATACGCCATCCCGGGAATTCTAATGTCGATACCATAACGCGCTTTGCCACTGACAATGTCGCGGCCGTCAACGCGGGGTGTGCGTTGCCCGATGATTTTATAATCGCTCGCGTTCTTCAGCGGCGGATTTTCCGGCAACGGCAACTTCGCGGCATCGCCGGCCAATGTTCCATAGCCAAACCGGCGTCCGCTGGGCGTATGAATGATAAAACTGTTCGCGGCTGTGCACGTTGCCCGATCTACCTTCCAACGGGTCGCTGCAGCTGTCGCCAGCATCTCGCGCGCGGCCGCTCCCGCCTGGCGCAGCGATCTCCAACTGCTTCTGATACTATCGCTGCCGCCGGTTCCGATATCGTCGAAGTCTGGTCCGGGCGACGCTTGCACGAGCTTGATTCGCCTCCAATCGGCTTCGAGCTCCTCCGCCAGCAACATCGCCAGCGAAGTGCGCACACCCTGACCCATTTCGGACCTCCAGATAGTCAAGATTACACTCTCGTCGGGATCGATGCGGATCCAGACGTTTGGTTTGAATTGGCCAGCGGTTGTCTGCGCACCATGCACCAAACGAGTTCCGTCGATTCCGATGAGCAGGGAGGCGCCACTCAGTGCAGTCGTTTTAAGAAACCCGCGGCGTGAAGTGATCATTTCTTTTTCATGCGTATTTCTTCGGCGGCGCGCCGAATGGCTTTGCGCATGCGCGGGTAGGTCCCGCAGCGACAGACCGAATCGGACATCACGGTGTCGATGACTTCGTCCGTCGGTTCGGGATGATCGTGCAACAATCCGCACGCGGTCATGATCATGCCGGGCTGGCAAAATCCGCATTGCGCCACATCTTCCGCGAGCCAGGCGCGCTGACACGGATGAGATACATCTGGTGACAAGCCTTCGATCGTGAGGAAACTGCGACCAGCAGCGTCGTGCGCCGGAACCTGGCAGGATCGAATGGCTTTGCCATTCTCGAGGACGGTGCACGCACCACAGACGCCGACACCGCAGCCGAACTTTGTGCCGGTAAGAGAGAGTCCATCACGGATCATCCAGACGAGCGGCATGTCCTCATCCACGTCAAGAACGTGGCGCGATCCGTTCACGGTCAAGGCGACCTCGCTCACCCGGACATTAGACCTGCCACGGATGATTTGCGTTCATTTTCGGATTCAGGATCCAGTCGAACGGTCCGAGCTCGCCACGGGACGAGTCCGTGTCGCCGCGGCGACCGGACCGGACTGGCGAATACTGCTGCTTGCAGCAAAGAGATCTGAGCGCGTTCTAGTTTAGCAACTCGATGGGATCGCCTTTGCGCAACATCCCTTCCGCGAGCACGGCGCCATAGACACCGGCCATTCCTTCGTGCGCTTGCGCGACGGCT
>Ga0210399_10002034_pt1 | contig 15717 bp, 13 predicted proteins | sample IncBWC14MmetaG_FD_150865 | JGI IMG/M metagenome (GOLD analysis project Ga0210399, IMG submission 150865) | Forest soil microbial communities from Barre Woods Harvard Forest LTER site, Petersham, Massachusetts, United States - Inc-BW-C-14-M | ecosystem: Environmental > Terrestrial > Soil >...
CGACACATTTACCAGCGCCCGCGCCCTTTCCCTACGGAGAACCTTATGAAAGTGATTGCTGCAGTACTTGTATCCACGTTTGTGTTTGGCGCTGCCGTTGCACAGACATCAGATCCATCGGCAAGCCCGAATGCTTCAGCCAATGCGACACCTGCGGAAATGGCGAAGGCAGATCTAAAGCGCGATGAAGCGGTGGAGCACCACATTATGGATCTGCACGCGCAACTCAAGGTCACACCCGCCGAGGAGCCGCAGTGGAAGCAGGTGGCGGAGACGATGCGCGAGAACGCCAGGGAACTTGATCGCGCCATCGACAAACGTGATGCAACCATAGCGAGCGCGACGGCAATCGACAATCTGAATTCGTACTCGGACATTGCACAGGTTCATGCCAACGGCGTAAAGAAACTCGCGAGCGCATTCTCTGGATTGTATGCAGTGATGTCGGAAGCCCAGAAAAAAGAAGCAGACGTGGTATTCAGTCATCGCGACCAGCAAACAGGAAAGGTCGCAAGTCGATAGTTGAAGCTTATTGCGGCGATCGCAATGATCGCCGCGGTTACCGCCGAACGGCAAACGAGGATTTATCATGAAAAAACTAATTCTGTTACCAGGCGTGGTCGCGCTGACCCTGGCAAGCGCCGCCGCCTTCGCCGATGTACAGGTGAGCGTTGGTTTCAACCCGTACGGCTACTGGGGACCGCCTCCTCCGGTCGTGTATGCGCCGCCCCGTTACTACGCTCCTCCGGCGGTCTACTACGGCCATGGCCATTGGGGCGATCAACACTACGCGCGCGGGCATCACGATGATCGCGGCCGGTCCGAGCACCATGACGGCGGCGATCGACGCTGATTGAGCCGAGAAATGATGACCAGAATCCCCGACATCTTGAATGCGTCAATACTCATCGTTGATGATAGGGAAGCCAATGTCAGACTGCTTGAACAGATATTGACTGAGGACGGATACGTCCGCGTTGCCACAACGACGAATTCACGTGAAGTCTGTGCACTGCACCTGAAAAATCGCTACGACTTGATTCTGCTCGATCTGCAGATGCCCGGCATGGACGGCTTCGAAGTCATGGAAGGCCTCAAAGAAATTGAATCCGATAGCTATCTTCCGGTCATCGTGCTCACCGCCCAAGCTGCCCTTAAGATCCGTGCATTGCGAGCCGGCGCCAAGGATTTCATCAGCAAACCATTCGAACTCGCTGAGGTGACGACGCGCATTCACAATATGTTGGAGGTGCGGTTGCTGTATCGCCAGATTGAGAAGTACAGCAACGTCCTGGAGCGGACGGTTGTGGAAAAAACAGCTGCACCTCGCGACAGCGAATCGCGCTATCGCGGTCCGGACGGCCAGATGTAGGCGAATCGGCATGGCTAATTGCGCATGCGTCTGACGGAATCGCGCGATTTTCTGCGCTACGGTCAGCGCAAGCCATCAGCCGCGCGGCGACGCATCGAACAGCGGCCTTGCCTATCCGTAAGGAGAGCCTTATGAAACTGATAGTTGCAATGTTGGTATCCACGGTGGTGTTTGGCGCAGCCCTTGCAGAGACTTCGGCGGATGCGAAACGCGACGCCGCGGTGGAGCAGCGGATCATGGAATTGCACGCGCAACTCAAGATCACTCCCAGCGAGGAGGCGCAGTGGGTACAGGTTGCGGTGACGATGCGTGAAAACGCGAGGGATCTTGATCAGGTCATCGACAAGCGGGACGCGACCGTCGCGAGCGCGACCGCGATCGACAATCTGTATTCCTATGCCGACATCGCTCACGCGCACGCGAATGGCGTCAGGAAGCTGGCGGGCGCTTTTTCCGGCTTGTACGCGGTGATGACCGAGTCCCAGAAAAAACTGGCGGACGTGGTATTCAATCATCGCGAGCCTGAGGCGGGGAAAGTCGCGAGTCGGTAAACAAGGATTTAATCATGCAAAATCGAATTCGAATTCTGTCGCTGGGCGTGGTCGCGCTTACCCTGACCGGCGTTGCCGCATTCGCAGATGTACAGATCAGCGTCGGCTGGAACCCCTTCAGCTGGTGGGGACCGCCGCCGCCTCCGGTGGTGTACGCACCGCCGCGCTACTACGCGCCTCCCGCGGTGTATTACGGCCACTCACACTGGGGTGATCAACGCGACTCACGCGGGCATCATGATGATCACGGCCGGTCCGAGCAGAACAATGGAGGCGAGGGTCGCCACTGATCGAGTCGGATACGCCTGGTTTTGTGATTTTCCCCGCTGATCCGGTAAAGTTTGCCGCATCTGCAGTTCAGGAAAGCAAACAACCATGAAGCGCGCGGGTCTTCTCATTGCCAGCCTCGCCGTGCTCGCCGTGGCTGGTTGGCAGATCTACAGGCACTATTGGTACTACCTTCCCGGCGTGATCGCGGCGATCAAAGACCCCATCGGGCCGAATCGGCCTGTGGCGTGGGAGCAAGGGCCCGAGACGCCGGCGCAAGCGCCGGGTGTGCGCCCTCCCAATATCCTCGTGATTCTGGCCGATGATCTCGGCTGGAACGATCTGAGCTTCAACGGCGGCGGCGTCGCCGGCGGCCAGGTGCCGACGCCAAATATCAACTCCATCGGCGCGAACGGAATCACCTTCACCCAGGCCTATGCGGGAGATGCCACCTGCGCGCCATCCCGCGCCGCCATCATGACAGGGCGTTACGCGACGCGGTTTGGCTTCGAATTCACGCCGGCGCCAGTCGCGTTCGAGAAGCTGATCAGCACTTTTTCGGACAGCGACTTGAAACCTCTCTACTACGAGGCCAGGGAGAAGGACGTGCCGGGTTCCATCGATGAGGAAACGGTGCCGGCCTCGGAGGTCACCATCGCCCAGGCTCTGAAATCGAAGGGCTATCACACCATCATGCTGGGCAAATGGCATCTCGGCGGCACCCAGGCGACGCGGCCGGAGGCCCGCGGGTTCGACGAGGCGCTGGCGTTTTACCCCGGTGCCTCCCTGTATCTTCCCGTCGGCGATGCCAGCGTCGCGGAATCGCATCAGGACTTCGATCCAATCGACAAGTTCCTGTGGGCCAACCTCGGCTTCGGCATCCGCTACAACGGCAGCAAGCAATTTGCGCCGTCGCGCTACATGACCGATTACCTCGGCGCCGAGGCCGTTCGCGCCATCGCGGCCAATCGCAACCGGCCGTTCTTCATGTACCTCGCCTTCAACGCGCCGCATACTCCGCTGCAAGCCGCGAAGGCGGATTACGATGCGCTGTCGCAGATTGGAGATCATCGGCTGCGCGTGTACGCGGCGATGATTCGCGCCCTCGATCGCAACGTCGGCCAGGTTCTCGCGGCGTTGAAGAACAACGGGCTCGAAGACAACACCCTGGTCATCTTCACCAGCGACAACGGCGGCGCAAACTACATCGGCCTGCCTGAGATCAACAAGCCGTTTCGCGGCTGGAAGGCGACCTTTTTCGAGGGCGGCATTCACGTGCCGTTCTTCGTGAATTGGCCGGCCAGGCTGCCGAAGGGCGTCAAATTCGACCCGCCCGTCGGGCATGTCGACATTTTTTCCACGGCGGCCGCTGCAGCGGGTGCCGCGGTCCCGCAGGATCGCGTGATCGACGGCGTCAATCTGCTGCCGTTTCTCACCGGCCGGACCCAGGACCGGCCGCACCAAACGCTTTATTGGCGGGACGGTGACTACAAGGTATTGCTGCAGGGTTACTGGAAGCTGCAGGTTTCCGAGCACCCCAAGCGAGACTGGCTGTTCAATCTCAAGTTGGACCCCACGGAGAAAATCAATTTGGCGAACGACATGCCGGACACGGTGCAGAAGATCAAGGCGGTGCTCGCGACGATCGATGCTGAACAGGTCAAGCCGCTCTGGCCGGCACTGCTCGAAGGTCCGGTGCGCATCGATCATCCGCTGGGATTCCCCAATCAGCCGGGCGACGAATACATCTATTGGGCCAATTAGTCTCGCCGCACCTGCCAGCCCCCGCCCAGCGCCGAGTAGAGATGCACCAGCGCACTCAGATTATTCCCGTAGCCCTGGGCCAGGGCGAGCTCTGCTGCAAACAAGTCCCGATCGGCTTGAATCACGTCGAAGTAGGAGGCATAGCCGATGCGGTATCGCGCCAGCGCGATGGCGCGCGCACGCCGCAACGCCTCCACCTGGATCGCTTGCTCGCGCACCTGCTCGCCGTATCTTCGGTAGGCGATGAGTGCATCGGCCACATCCTGGAAGGCGCCCTGCACGGTCTTCTCGTACAGCGCCAGCGCCTCGCGCTTGCGGGCGTCGGCGAGTTGCACCTGGTAGAGATTTGACTGCACGCTGAGCAGCGGCTGAATCAATCCCACGCCCGCGCTCCATTCCGCTGCCGGTGCGCTGAACAGGTTGCTGAACGGCACCGACAGCGAGCCATTGCTGCCGGTGAGCGAAATGTTGGGAAATAGCGCCGCCTTGGCCACGCCGATCTCGGCATTGGCCGCCACCAGTGCCTGCTCCGCCTGGGCAATATCGGGCCGCCGCTCCAGCAATTGCGCCGGGAGACCGGCAGGCGGCAGCGGCGGCGCTGCGGGAACCGAGTCGCCGTAGCGTTTGCGCGTGATCGGCCCCGGATTCGACCCCAGCAACACGCTGATCTGGTCCTCGGTTTGCGCGATCTGGCGCTGCAGATCCGGCACGGTGGCGCGCGCCGCGGCAAGATTGGCTTCGGCGGTGGCCACATCGAGCCCGGTCGCGTAGCCGCGGTCGTGCTGCGCGTGCGTGAGGTCCAGAAATTTCTCGCGCGCCACCACGGTGAGCCGCGTTATTTCGAGCTGGCTGTCGAGCGAAATGAGCCCGAAATAGTCGTTGGCGACGCTTGCCACCAGGGTCACGTTCACGGCGCGCGCAGCGAACTGGGATTGCAGCAAATTCGCACGCGCCGCCTCGGTCATGCGCCGCAACTCGCCCCAGAGATCGAGCTGGTACGAGGCAAGAAATTGCACCTGGGCCTCGTTGTTGATGCGCGGGGCACCGGGCGGGAGTGCATATTCGGAAGACTTCGCGCGTGCCGCGCCGGCCTGGATGGACAGCTGCGGCAGGAAGTTCAGACGCGTCGAGCCGAGCTGCGCCCGCGCCTCGTCGATGCGTGCCACCGCGATCTTGGCGTCATAGTTGTTCTTGATCGCGGTATTGAGCAGCGCCTGCAGATCAGGATCCGAATACACCTCCCACCAGCCACTGTCGCCGAGGGATGCCGCGTTGCCGGCGTTGCCCTCCGTGACGTCGGCGTCGCGGTACTGCTCCGGTACGTCTAGCTTCGGCCGATGATAATCCGGTCCGACCGCGCAGCCGGCGAGCAGCAACGCGCACGCATACAACCGCTTATTCATGCGCCGGCTTGGAATAGCGGTCGGCAAGGCCCTGCAGGATCACGTAGAACACCGGCACGATAAAGATCCCGATCATGGTCGCGGCCGTCATGCCGAACACCACGGTCGTGCCGAGCACCTGCCTCGAGGTGGCGCCGGCGCCGGTGGCGATCGCCAGGGGCAGCGCGCCCAGAATGAAGGCGAACGATGTCATGAGTATCGGCCGCAGGCGCAGTCGCGCGCCTTCGATCGCGGCCTCGATGAGCGGCATGCCGCTCTGATGCGACAGCCGCGCGAACTCCACGATGAGGATGGCGTTCTTCGCCGCCAATCCAATCAACATCACCAGACCGACCTGCGCATAGATATCGTTGGCCATGCTGCGGGCCGAGAGGCCGAGAAACGCGCCGAACACGGCGAACGGAATGCACAGGATCACCGCGAACGGCACGATCCAGCTCTCGTACTGCGCGGCCAGCACCAGAAACACGAACACCAGCGCCATCGCAAAGATATACGGCGCCTGGCTGCCGGCGCGCTGCTGCTGGAACACCGAGCCTGTCCAGAAGTAGGTAAGGTTTCCGGGGAGCGCCCTCGCCAGATCCTGCATGGCGATGATCGCGTCGCCCTGACTATACCCGGGCGCCGGCGCCCCGTTGATCGTGACGGCGCGAAACACGTTGTAGCGTTCGATGTAGGCAGGCCCGCGCGTCGGCTTGATCGACACCAGCGACGACAGCGGCACCATATCGCCCGCCTGAGTGCGCACGTACAGAGTGTTCACCGCATCCGGCAGCGTCCTTGATGCGGGCTCGGCCTCGGCGGTGACGCGAAAGGTTCGTCCGAACAGATTGAAGTCGTTGATGTAGTTGCCGCCGAGGAAGGTCTGCAGCGCGTTGAAGATGTCCGAGATCGGAATTCCGAGCTCGCGCGCCCGGTCGCGATCGACGACGTACTCGATTTCCGGCACATGATCATTGAACTGCGTGGAGACGCGCGACAACTCCTTGCGCTTGTTGGCTTGGGCGATGAAGTCGTCGATCTGGGTGGTGAAGGATTCGAGGCTGGCGCCGGAGGTGTCGGCGAGGATGAACTCGAAGCCGCCCGCTTGGCCGATGCCGGGGATCGCGGGCGGCGCCACCAACAGCACATTCGCCTCCTTGAGCGGCCCGAGCAGTTTGTACAGCCGGGAGATCAGCGCCTGCGCCGAGCTGCCCTTACCCGGACGCTTCGACCAGGGCTTCAATGGGATGAAGCCGGAGCCGGTGTAGGGGGTGTTGACCTGGGCGAGCAGGTTAAGGCCCGTGATGGCGAGCATGCTGTCCACTTCGGGCTGCTGCTGGATCACGGCTCGGATCTGCTCGAGCACCTGCTCGGTTCGCTGCAGCGATGCGCCGGGCGGGAGCTGCGCCACCATGAGCAAGTACCCCTGGTCATCCTCGGGCAGAAACCCGCTGGGCCGCAGCCAGACCAGGAATCCGAGCGCCACGACGATGGCTCCGAAAGCGCCGATCGCAATGGCGGAACGGCGGATGGCGTGGCGCACGGTACTGGTGTATCTCTTGGTGGCCCGTGCGAACAAACGATTGAATCCCCCGAAAGCGCGGGCGAGCGGCCCGGACGGCTCGAGCGAGGCGCGCGGCTTCAGAAGCAGCGCACATAAGGCCGGCGTGAAGGTGAGCGCGATGAGCGCCGAAATCAGCACCGACACCGACAGCGTCAGCGCGAACTGTTTATAGAATTGCCCGGTAAGGCCGCCGAGGAAGGCCACCGGCACGAATACCGCGGTGAGCACCAGCGCAATGGCGATGACCGGACTCGAAACGCTCGCCATCGCCGCGCGCGTGGCGGCCAAGGGATCGAGGCCTTTCTCCTCCATGTTTTCGGTCACCGCCTCGACCACCACAATCGCGTCGTCGACCACCAGACCAATGGCCAGCACCAAAGCGAACAAGGTCAGCGTATTGATCGAGAAGCCGAGCGCGACGAAGATGGTGAAGGTGCCGAGCAGCGATACCGGAACCGCAAGCATTGGAATCAAAGTCGCGCGCCAGCTTTCGAGAAATATGAACACCACCAGGAGCACCAGCGCCGCGGCAATGAACAGGGTGATCTCGACCTCCCGGATCGACTCGCGCACGAACTCCGACGTGTCGAGCGGTATCACGTAGCGAATTCCAGGCGGGAAGCGCTGCGACAGCTGCTCGAGCGTGGCGTGTATCTTCTTGCTCACCTCCAGCGCGTTGGCGTCCGGCAGCTGATATACACCCAGCAGCGCGACGGGCGAGCCATTCAACCGGCTCGAGCGCGTGTAGTCGGTGGCCGCAAGCTGGATGCGTGCGACGTCGCGCAGCCGCACGACCGAACCATTCTGGCCGGCCTTCAGCACCACATTCTCGAATTCCGAGACGCTGCGCAGCCGCCCGTGCACCGTAACCGTGTAGGTCATCTGCTGTCCGGGCGGCGCCGGCTCCGCGCCGACGATGCCGGCCGGGGCCACGACGTTCTGCTCGCCAATGGCGCTGGTGATATCGGCGGTGGTGATGCTGAGACGCGCCATCTTTCCCGGGTCGAGCCAGATGCGCATGCCGTAATCGCGCGCGCCGAACTGCTGCACCTGACCAACCCCCTGCACGCGCGCCAGCGCGTCGTAGACCTGCAGAGTCGCGAAGTTGCTCAGGAATAAGTAGTCGTAGCGGGGATCCGTCGCCTCGATGGCGATGAAAATCAGCGGCTGCGGCTGCCGCTTGGTGATGGAAACACCCTGGCGCAGAACGTCCGCAGGCAATTGACGCTGGGCGATGGCAACCTGATTCTGCACATCCACCGCGGCAATATCCTGGGCGGTGCCCACTTCGAACGTGACGTTCAGCGTATACGAGCCGTCATTGGAACTGCGCGAGTCCATGTAGATCATGTTCGGAACGCCGTTCACCTGCGTTTCGATCGGCGCCGCTATCGACTGCTCGATGGTCGCGGCATCCGCGCCCGGAAAGGTCGCCGACACCACCACCGACGGCGGCGTAATCTGCGGGAAGCGCGCCACCGGCAGCAACAGGAAGGCGATCAGACCGGCGAGCGTGATGACGATGGCAAGCACCGTCGCGAAGATCGGACGATCGATGAAAAAATTGCTCACGACTTCGGCGGCGCGGCGATGGGCCCTGCGGCGGATGCGGGTGTGGCAAGCGGCTGAGCCCGCACCGGCGTGCCGGGTTTAAGTTTCTGCGCGCCGTCCACCACCACGACGTCGCCCGGCTTGAGACCTTCCTCGACGATCCAGTCATTGCCCTGCTGCTGGCCCATTTTGACGTCGCGCTGCTGCGCCGTGTCGTGGTCGACGATCCAGACATAGTTCTTGTCCTGCAAAACCTGGACCGCGCGCTGCGGAAGCAGCAGTGCGTTCGGACGCTCGCGCGTCGCGACCACCACCCTGATGTACTGCCCCGCGTGCAGGAATTGTTTTGGATTCGGCACCGTGAGGCGGATCGCCAACGTATCGGTGCGAAGATCCACGGCGGCATCGACAAAATTCATGCTACCAGGCAATTCGTACTCGCTGCCGTCGGCAAGCAGGAGCCGGAACTGGCGCTGACTGGGATTGTGCTGGTCGAGCGGGCGACCCAGCTCGCGCTGTACCTGCAACAAGCGTTGCTCCCCGACGCTGAAATTGGCGTACATGGGATCGGTCTGATAGACCGTGGTCAGTAATGTCGTGTAGGCGGTGACCACGCCGCCGAGGCGCACCAGCGCGCGGCTCATGACTCCGTCGATGGGCGATCGAACCTGGGTGTAGCCCAGGTTCAGTTCGGCGGTCTTCACCGCCGCCTCCCCAGCCTTCACCTGGCTCTGCGCCGACTCATGCGCGGCGATCGTGGCGTCAAGTTCTCGCTGGCTGATGGCGTCCTGCTCTGTCAACGGCCGCGCGCGGGCCAAATCCCGCTCCGCCTGCGCCAGCGCTGCGTGCGCCTGCGCGAGTCCCGCCTGCGCCTGCGCCAGCGCGGCGACGTATGGCTGCGGATCGATCTCGAATAGCATCTGGCCGCGTTTGACCGGCGCGCCCTCGAGCGCCGCTTGACGCAGCAGAATTCCCGCGACCTGTGGACGGATTTCCACCGTGTTCGAGGCCTCGAGCTGTGCGGGATACTCCTGGGTCAGCGACGTTGGCTGCGGCCGCATCGTCAGGGTCGCCACCGGCTGCGGGGGCGGCGGCCCAGCCGCCTTGCCCCCGCATGCCGAGGCCAATGCGAGCAGGGCCAACACTGAAAGTTGCGAAATTATGCGACGCCAAGGCGCCGCAGGTACTGCCGATTGCATGCAAGAAGCATAACGTGCCGGGTGATTCGCTGCATCACCGTCATTCGTGTGCGCCACGCCCGGGGTTCCCCTCGACGAGGGCTGGCCGGCGGCCTTCATGGACTGAGTAGCGGCGGTCGTTCGCCGAGAAAATCCGCGAGCGTCGCTGTTCACCGGGAATTTCAGATCATTCGCCGAATATCGGATGAGCGCCTGCGGGATCTCCGGCAGGATTTCCTGATCGATCACCGCGCTTCGTCATACACAGGAGAGACCCATGCACGCCATTCGGAATTCACTGCTGGCAACGCTTGTCCTAAGCGCCGGCGTAATGCTCGCTCCATTGACGGGTAGCGCTGCCGAGAATTGGCCCACTCAACCCCCGCCGCCCAACCAGCCCGAAAACACCCCTGCGCCCAAGCTCGGCCAGGTTTGGGATGCCGGACACTGGGAGTGGAACGGCCACGCTTATTGGTGGCGCCGCGGTGCCTGGCGCGATGCGCGTCCGAACCAACACTGGGTTGCGGATCGCTGGGAACAGGTAGGCGATCAGTGGCATCTCGTGGCGGGACACTGGGAAAAGTAGGGACTTTCGCTGTTCCAACAGCACATCTGCCCACACCCCTGGGTCAGAGTCGCTGAAACACGGGCCCATTCGCGTGGGCCCTTTTTTTGCGGCGCTCAACCACTTTTGTGCGTCAAAAACGCATTGATGATTTGCGCCACCCCGGCAGGATCTTCCCAGAACGGATTGTGGCCAAGACCTTCGAATATCTTGACTTGTGCATTTGGCAGGGCATCGCGCAGCGACTTGCGCATCGGTTCTTCCATGATCGGATCCTTGCTGCCCCAAATGAGCAAGGTGGGTGCCTTCAGACGGGGCAGCGTGCGCTGCAGATCGGCGTAATTGTCTCCCGCCAGCGTTTGATCCAGTACGGCGAGCCAAACCCGCAGCGGTATGGCGGCTGCATCCTTGCGCTCGCGAGCGATGAAGTCCGGATCCACCGGCGTCGGCGAATCCCACCACGCGATCATGAAGGGCGAGTCGGCATCGATCGGCTCTTTGAGATTGCGGATCGCCGCGGCAAAATCGAACTGCGGTGGTTTTTTGGGGGTATCGGGCGGCAGGCCGCCGGTCGAGGAGATCAAGACGATGCGCCCGGTTCTTTCCGGCCAGTATTCGGCGAACGTCTGAATGATGATGGTGCCCAATGAATGGCCGACGAAATCGGCCTTTGGCAGATGCAGGGCGTCCAGCAGCAGCTTGATGTCGTAAGCAAAGTCGAGCCGGTTGTAGCAACACTCGGGTTTGCCGGACTTCCCGTGGCCGCGAATATCGATCAGCACGAGATGAAATTGCTTGGCGACATACGGCAGCATCGGCACCCAGTCGCGCGCGCTATCGGTATAGCCGTGCACCATGACGACCGGCCGGCCCGCCATGTCGCCCATCTCAATGTATGCGAGAACTTCGCCGTTGGGTAATGCGATGGTCTTTTTGAGCGCATCAAACGCGTTCAGATCAATTTTTGCGGCATCGCCCCCCAGCGCGGCGCCGCCCGCGGCCACGGCAACCATGATCAGGCAGACGCGCAGAAAACGCAGCGGTTTCATGAACGGGGCCTATCGATTCGCTTGCGTCTTTGCCGCGCTACTTTTCGCCGCCGCTGCTTCTTCCGCCCTGGCGCCTGCGAGCACGCCGGCCAGCGCATAGTTGCCCTCGTGGCAGGCGTATTCGTAGATTCGTCCTTTCGACGCGGTGAACTCATACTCGCCGCCCCAAGGCTGATCCCACACGGTCGGATCCTCAACCATGAATTGATAGAGCATGCGGTGTGGACCCTTGCGGGTGAACCGCTCGGTGACCTTGAGTTCCTTCCACGCGCCGCGGAACGCCTGGGCCCGGGGAAAATTGGTGGTTTCCACCACCAATGTGTCGCCTTCGTAGCGACCGATCGAATCCCCGAACCAGGGGCGCAGTCCGTCGGTGCGGTGCGCAGCATCGATGCGGATCATGCGCACGTCGTGCACCATCTCAACCAGGATGGCGACAAAGTCCTTCGACTGCGCAAAGGCGTAGTTGTTGTTGTACAGCAGGGGCAGCATGACGGGACCGGCGCTGTAGCCGAACGAGGTGAGACAGCGCTCGCCCAGCGCGCGATCCTCGGGGTTGTCGGTGGGACTGCGGGTCGCCGTCGCGGACCCTTCACCCTCGTCGCGGGCAATCCGGCCTCGAGGGCCTGCATAGTCCACCTTGTAGGCAGGAATCCGGCCGTTCGGCGTGCTGGTGATGAATGAGCTGTGCGGCTTTCCCTCGATGCGCGCCACCGTGGTCGCGGTATCCTTCCAGGCGCTGTTGTAGCCGCAATCAAGACCGCCGGGGCCTTGACAGTGCTTGCGAGTGGTGTCGGTGGCGGGCGCGTTGGGATCGGTCGGCGCGTTGCCCTCGATGTAGTGTTCGATCGCGGCGGTTTCGAGTTGCAACGCCTGCTCGGGAGTCAGGCCGATACTGTTTCCAAACTGGCTCGGACGTTCCAGGGGCGTGATGCTGACATTGGTCCAGACGCCCTCCAAGTCGGGTTGACCGTAGGGCGTGAGCGGAACCTTGTAGACCTTGTCTGCCGCAGCCTCCTCTGCCTTGGCTTTGGCAACCACCGCCGCTTCCTTCACCGCCCGAGGATCCGCTGCCTCCTGCGTGCCCGCCGCAGCGGGCGCGGCTGCTGTCGAGAATGCCAGAGCCAGGAGCCATGCCCCTCGTGATTTCATTGCCATAGTTTGACCTCAACTCTCGCGCGCGCCAAGTCTGGTGCTTTGACAGCCGCGGCCGGCGCCACTAGTCTCGGGCGCGTGAGCGAAGTTTCCCACGTGCACGCCGCGACCGTAGGCAGCTACCTGCTGGAAAGCCTGGCGGCCTACGGCGTGCGGCACATCTTTGGCATACCGGGCGTGCACAATGTCGAGCTGTACCGCGGCCTCGATCGGAGCGCAATCCGCCACGTCGTGGCGCGGCATGAGCAGGGTCTTGGCTTCATGGCGGACGGCTACGCGCGAGTCAGCGGCCAGCCGGGCGTGTGCTTCACCATCACCGGACCCGGCGTCACCAACATCGCCACCGCGCTTGCACAGGCGCGGGCGGATTCGATTCCGCTGCTCGTGATCGCGAGCGTAAATCGTCGCGGCCAGTTCGGCAGCGGCCGCGGCTTCCTGCACGAACTGCCCGATCAACATGGCTTCGCCGCGCAATTGTGCGCGTTTGCTCACACCATCCTCGAGCCTGCCGAGCTGCCTGAAATCCTGGCGCGTGTTTTCGCCCGCTTCGCGGCGGCACGTCCCGGCCCGGCGTTCATCGAGCTGCCGATCGATGTGCTGCAATCCTCGGCGGCCGGACTACCCGCTCCGACTCGGGCGATCGTGGGCCGCCCGGGAGTGCCGCAGAGCGCCCTCGACGAGGCCGTCCGGCGGCTTGCGCTCGCCCGCGCACCTCTGATTCTGGCCGGGGGCGGCGCGCTGCGCGCCGCGGCGCCGCTAGCCGCGCTCGCCGAGCGTCTCAACGCGCCGGTCGTCATGACCATCAATGGACGCGGGCTGTTGCCGCCCGCACATCCCCTGGGCATCTCCTACAGCGCCTCGCTCGCCCCGGTGCGCGCTCTGATTGGGGCAAGCGATGCGGTGCTGGCAGTGGGCACCGAACTTGGGCCGACCGATTACGATATGTACGCGGTGAGCGAGCTGCCGCAGCCGCCGGGACTCATCCGCATCGAGCTGGATGCCGAGCAGATGGTGCGCAATGCACGCCCGGAGCTGGCGATTCTCGGTGATGTGCAAGTCATACTCGAGGCGCTGCTCGCCTGCGATCTCGGTCCGAGGCGTGCGCAAGCGGCGCTCGACCGGGTGGCGCCGGTGCGGCGCGCCGCGGCGGCGCTGCTCAGGCCGGCCCAGCGCCGCCAGATTGCGCTGCTCGAGGCAATCCGTGGGCAATTGCCGCAAGCGATCATGGTGGGCGACTCGACGCAGCCAGTATATGCCGGCAATCTCGGGTTCGCGGCCGCCGAACCGGGTTCCTGGTTCAACTCGGCAACCGGCTTCGGCACACTCGGCTATGCCCTGCCCGCCTCCACCGGTGCCGGACTTGCGGCGGCCGATCGGCCGATAGTTTGTTTGGTCGGTGACGGCGGGATGCAATTCACGCTCGGCGAACTTGGCGTGCTGCGCGACGTGAATGCATGGACACTCATCGTCGTGTGGAACAACCGCGGCTACGGCGAAATCAAATCCTTCATGATCGATGCGGGAATCGCGCCGGCCGCGGTCGACATCGCGCCTCCCGACTTTGCGCTCATCGCGCAAGCGTACGGTTATGCGTACCGGCAGGTGGCGGGGGACGCGCAATTGCGCCAGGGGCTCGAGGAGTTCGCCCGCCGGCGCCAAGTCATGCTCATGGAAGTGCAGGCAGGCGCGTTCGACGCGGAATAAATGAGCAGCCCCAACTGATCTTTGACACACACCATTCTAATGCGGCGCTGGACCCGTCTTGTCTTTGCCGGCAGCGCCGCAAGTATAATTTTGTGCTTCGTCAGGCGAACCGTTGCCGTTCCAATGAGCAACATTGGGATAGGCGCACAGTGGCCGCGTCGATAAAGCATCGCCTTTCGGCATTCCCAACATGACGGCCATTGGATTTGCATAGCGGGCGGCGATGATGGATTCCGGCGCCTGGTTCTTCTCACGCCACTGCGCAATTGCGGTTACGGCATCGAAATTGTTTGGGCCGGGGCCGCCGCCACAATGCATCATGCCCGGCGCCATGAACAGGCGCACGAAGCGTTGCGCCTGTTCGGCGCCCATTTTTTTCTGAATGTCGTGATAGTACTGGATGGTGCCCAACGGCGTGATGGCGGCGTCGGCCCAGCCCTGAAACAGAATGAGCTTGCCGCCGCGCGCGGCAAAGGCGTGAAGATCAGGATTGTCCGAGTTCATGATCGCGCCGAGCGCCGCATCGATCCTCGCCAGATCCTTCGCAAAATCAAAGCTGTGAAAATCCCAGTTCGGATCGCCGTGTACAAAGCTGCCCATGAATTGGTTGGCGAACTGACTCTGCGAGGATTTTGGCCCGATGATCCAGCTGTCCCAATTTCCCTGCAATCCCTCGTAGCCCGGCGGAAACCCCGGATAGATGGGCTTGCCGTTGCTGGGGTTGATCGGGCCGCCATAGATCTTGCGAAGAGCATCGAGTTGCGGCTGCGTCAGGCAGTCCGGCGCATCCGCTGATTTGCACAACAGAACCTTGGGATCGAAGTGACACATGGCCGGATCATTGATGATGCCGTCTTTCACGCCATCGATGGCGTCGCACTCGGCGAGTACGGCGTTTTGGATCATCGCGAGCTTGGCCTTGGGAATTTCGCTCTGTGGCGTGCCGAGCTGCGCAGCTTCGTTCCACACAAAACCCGTCGTTATGCGGGTCCACGCATTCGCGGGAGCGCCGGCGACGATGCCGTCGTAGTCGCCGGGAAATTTCTGCGCCTCCATCAGGGCCTCGTGACCGCCATTGGAGCAGCCGCGGAAATATGAGAATTGCGGCGCGCGGCCGTAGTAGGCCGCAATCAACGCCTTCGCGAATTCGGCGGTCACATGATCGGCCCGATAAGCGAAGTCCTTGATTTTCTCCGGATGACCGAGCACCCAGGTTCCATCAATGCCGACGGACTTCACCTCGTGGCCGAGATCATCCCCGGCTGTCGCATAGCCTTGTGCCAGCGCCCCGCGCATGTCGAGCGCCGGCCCGGAAACCGTACCGCCGAAACCGCCGTTGCCGGAACCCAGATAATTCCCATTCCATTTCGCGGGATCCGGCAGCCACACCTCCGCCATGATCGCGGAATCGGAGGTTGGTGTGAGCGTAACGGCCACCCGGCAGAAGCCGGCCGGCGCGCTCAACGACATGGGAAACGGGGGCAGCGGGATCGCGGCGTTTTCCGCAACCGCAACCGCCGAAGTAATCTTGCCGTCGGCCACCGGAAACCTGGCAAGGTCCTCGCAGGACGCCGCCCCGGCGGCCGATGCGAACGACAGGGTCAGGAGGCAG
>Ga0210399_10002035_pt1 | contig 15716 bp, 7 predicted proteins | sample IncBWC14MmetaG_FD_150865 | JGI IMG/M metagenome (GOLD analysis project Ga0210399, IMG submission 150865) | Forest soil microbial communities from Barre Woods Harvard Forest LTER site, Petersham, Massachusetts, United States - Inc-BW-C-14-M | ecosystem: Environmental > Terrestrial > Soil >...
ACCTGCTCGTACTCGACGGGACCGGAGCTGGCCGCCGATGCAAGGGCCGGGTCGATCTTTTCCTTATCAATATCAAGATCAATCCAGCCACGCTCGGCGAGTCGTTCCAGGCTGATGAGCAGCGGATTTCCGGCGAATGCGGAGGTGGAAGAGTAGGGAGAGTTGCCATAGCCGATCGGCCCCAGTGGCAGAACCTGCCACACGCCCTGGCGGGCGGAGGAGAGAAAGTCTACAAACTGATAGGCGGCCGGCCCAAAATCACCGACGCCGCCGCGCGAAGGCAACGACGTGGGATGCAACAGAATGCCTGCGGCGCGCGGAAAGGACATGTCACCGCCGCTACATTCCCTGCTCGCTGCCGTTGCGACTCAATAGCTTGATTTCTTCTTCGTTGCGCTTGATCTTTCCAGACCTCGTCATCTCATCGACCAGGCTGGAAACGAACAGGGCGAAGCGCTCCTGCTGCTTCTGCAGCAGCAACTGATCGCGGATCTGGTCGCGCTTGGCGGCATAATCGGCATCGGTGGGCTGCTGGTTCTCGAGCACCGCGAGGACTACCGCGTCTGTGCCGCTGTTGATGGGACCGCTGATCTCTCCGGGCTTCATGTTGAACGCCACCGAGGCTTGCCCCGACATGGAGCCCACGTCGGGCACCTGTCCATCGGGCAGAACAAAGTCGCTGGTCTTCATGGTCGCGCCTAGTTCTTTAGCCGCACGCTTCAGATCGTGTTCGGCCTTGGCGCGGTCCGAAAGTTCCTGGATCTTCTGCGTTAGCAGGACACTGGAACGCTCATTCTTGAACTCTTCCTCGATCTTGGTGCGGATCTCCTCAAACGTGGGTGTCGAAGCCGGCTTCACCGCCAGCAACTGAAACACGACGACGCCTTGCGAGGCCGGAGCCACATCCGGCGGCGATTTTTCAGCCTCGCTGAACACGGCATCCATAAACTGTGTCGCCGGCCCCAGCCCGGGCAGTATATCTTTGCGGGCAACGAAATCCGAGTTGATCACGGGGATGTGCTGTGCCGCCGCGGCGGCGTCCAGACCCTGGGCACGAGCCTGCTTCAGGAGGTCCTCCGCCTGCTTCTGCGCGATCAGTTGTCCCTTCTGGTGTTTCAGGATCGGCTCGATCTCGGCTTTCACCTCGTCCAGAGATTTCGTGTGCGCTTCCTGTTTGTCGTCCACGCGAATAATATGGAAGCCGTAGCTGCTCTTCACGAGGTCGCTGATCTGTCCCTTGGGGAGCGAGAACGCGGTCTTCTCAAACTCGGGCACCGTCTGGCCCTTGCCGATCCAGCCAAGCGATCCGCCCTGCTTCCCGCTGCCCGGATCTTCCGAATATTTCTTGGCTAAATCTTCCAGCTTGGCCCCGCCCTTCAACTGCTTCAGCAAATCCTCGGCGCGATGCTGGGCCTCCGCCACGCCCTTCTCGTCTACTTTGCCATCGGGCCCGGGCAGGGGAGTCTTGATCAGGATATGGCTGACCTTCACCTGCTCCGGAACGTGGTACTGATCGCGGTGCTGATCGTAGTAAGCCCGCAGGTCGTCCGTCGTAATCTTTACGCTATCTTCCGCTTTACCGGTCTCGACCACTGCGTACTTGACCTTGCGCTTCTCCGGCACCGAGTTGGCGTAGCTCGCCTTGTGGCTTTCGTAATATGCCTTCAGTTCTTCGTCGGTCGGGTGCAACCCCTTACGCAAATCGTCCTGCTTTAACACCGCATAGTCGAACTTAACCTTCGCATTCTGCTTCAGGAACTGCCCGTGAATCTCTGCTTCACTCACGCTGGCGCTACCGGAAATGAGCGCCTGCAGCTTGGTAAGCAGAATGTCGTGGCCCACGGCCTCTTCAAACTTGGCAGGCGTCATATTCGCTTGCCGCTGCAGCTGGTCCTCATATTCGGCCTGTCCGATGAAGTTGCCGCCGGGGAAAAAAGTCGCCGCATAGCGCCCGTGCTGCAGCTCGTCCTTCACTTCCCCTGGGGTTACGCGCAACCCCATGCGCGCGGCTTCGCTCAGCAGAGCCTGACGACTGATCAACTGGTCGACCGCGCGGGTGGTCTCCTGCTGGATGAGAAAGGGCATGATCTTCGCCGCCATCTCGCCGTAGCGCTGGGCGTCCTGCTGCGCATTTTGACGCGCTGTCTGACGCACGTCCTCGGTGCTGATATCCGCGCCATCTACCTTCGCGATCGTACCCTGGCCGGGCGTGCCGCCCGTGAATACATCCCCTTGCAACCCGCCGGGGATCAGCGTAATCACCATCGAAGCACAGATGATCAGGAGCAGTCCGCCGAGAACATACTTGGTGGTCTGCCCGGATTTTTGCAGAAATCGAATCATTGTCTTATCACTCCAGAGTAGAGAGGCGAATTTTTAATTATAAACCAGCCCGGCCAGCTTCGCCGGACGGTATGCGACTGGCAACCAGCCCTAAACTGCCGTGTAAAGACTCGGCCCGCCGTCGGAAGCGTCCCGAGCCGGAGAATCCACAATGCCATAAAACTCCGCTATTGAAACGTATTAATATAAATGTTATCCATTCACGGGGACATTTTTCTGCGAACTTGACCCGCAACGGTTCGCACGCTGCGCGAACTGCAATTCGATTGAATACATTGATTAGGAACCATGATTAGGAGCACCATGAACTCAGGCAAGCCGTCGGCAGTCACTCTTCTCGTTGTGATTCAATTCCTCCTGGTTTCATCCCTTCTGGCCCAGAACCCGGCCGCGACGAAGCAAGCCGCGGAAGCCAAGTTGGTCCTGCGCGAGGGCTGGTCTCTGCAAACCTCCGCCAAGGTCGAAGCGAAAGGAGAAGTCATCTCGACGCCGCAGTTCTCGCCCAAAGGATGGCACGAGGCGACCGTGCCGACCACCGTGGTGGCCGCACTGGTGAAGGACAAGACTTTCCCCGACCCACTCTTCGGCACGAACCTGCGCGACTTCCCGGGGGTCAACTATCCCATTGGCGCAAATTTTTCCAACATCGCCATGGCGCCCGACAGCCCTTACGCGGTCTCGTGGTGGTACCGCAAGCTGTTCACCGTCCCGGCATCCTACAAGGGCAAGACGGCATGGCTGAAGTTCGACGGTATTAACTACCGCGCGAACATCTGGCTGAACGGCAAGCAGATCGCCAAGTCTGACGACGTGGCTGGAGCCTGGCGGACCTACGAATTCAATGTGACCGACGCCGCCAAACCCGGCGCGGAGAACGTGCTTGCGGTTCAGGTCTATTCCCCCACCGAGCACGATCTCGCCATTACGTTCGTCGACTGGAATCCCGCCCCGCCTGACAAGAACATGGGACTGTGGCGCGATGTATACCTCACTTCCAGCGGCCCGGTGGCCCTGCGCTATCCCACAGTTGTATCGAAACTGAATCCGCCGGCGAACGATAGCGCGCAACTGACGGTCACCGCGCAGGTGAAGAACGGCACCAATCAGTCGGTCAAGGGCAAGCTTAAGGGCCAGATCGAGGCCGTCAAGTTCGAACAGGATGTGGAACTCGCACCCAACGAATCGAAAGATGTCACCTTCACTCCCGACAAATTCCAGCAGTTGGTTTTCTCGAACCCGCGACTGTGGTGGCCCACGCAAATGGGCAAGCCCAATCTCTATCCTCTGCACATGGAGCTTGAAGTCAACGGCGCGGTCAGCGACCATTCCTCGACCCAGTTCGGCATTCGCGAAATCACCTCGGACCTGAATGCCATCGGCGGACGGGCGTTTCATATTAATGGAAAGAACATCCTCATCCGCGGCGGCGGCTGGACGCCCGACCTGATGCTCCGCGAAAGCTCCCAGCGCCTGCACGACGAATTCCGCTATGTCCGCGATATGGGACTCAACACCGTCCGACTGGAAGGCAAACTCGAGACCCAGGAATTCTTTGACATCGCCGACCACGACGGCATCCTCGTGATGGCCGGATGGTGCTGCTGCGATTTCTGGGAGCGCTGGCCGCGCTGGCAGCCGCAGGATTTTGAAATTGCCAAGCAGTCTCTGCGTGACCAACTCTACCGCCTGCGCAGCCATCCCAGCATCGTCATGTGGCTGAACGGCAGCGACAACGCCCCGCCGCCGGACGTCGAACAGATGTATCTCGACGTGGAGAAAGATTTGTTCTGGCCCAATCCCGTGGTCTCATCGGCGACGGGAAAGAAGACCAGCGTCACCGGCGACAGCGGCGTCAAGATGAGCGGGCCCTACGAGTATGTAGCTCCCAGCTATTGGCAGGTCGACACGCCCGAGGGCCAACCCGGCCGCAAGCTGTGCAATCCCGGAGGCTGCGGCGGCGCTTACGGCTTCAACACTGAAACCAGCATGGGACCCGCCGTTCCGCCAGTCGAGAGTATTCGCGCCATGGTGGGCAAAGACCACATGTGGCCCATCGACGACGTTTGGAACTATCACGCGGGCGGCGGCGAGTTTAAAACCATTGGCGTTTTTAGCGAGGCCCTGGCCAACCGCTACGGCAAGTCCGACAACGTGGACGACTTTGCCATCAAGTCGCAGATGCAGACTTACGAAGGCGTGCGGGCGATGTATGAGGCCTACAGCCGCAACAAATATCAGGCGACCGGCGTGATTCAGTGGATGCTGAACAACGCCTGGCCGTCGATGATCTGGCACCTCTACGACTACTATCTGCGTCCGGGCGGCGGATACTTCGGCGCCAAGCGCTCCATGGAAGCCCTGCATCCGGTCTATGGCTACGACGATCATTCGATCTGGGTGGTCAGCAGCCAGTATGAAGGTGTGAAGGGGCTGAAATTGACGACGAAAATCTACAATCTCGATGCGACGGAAAAGTTTTCGCAATCGAATACGGTCGATGCTCCGGCTGACAGCACTGCGAAGATTTTCGCTTTACCCGACGTCACTGGACTGAGCCCAACGTATTTCCTCGCTCTGCGTCTGGAGGATTCCACCGGCAAACTTGTCGGCTCGAATTTTTACTGGCTTTCCACCAAGCCCGAAACTCTCGACTGGGCAAAGAGTAACTGGTGGATGACTCCGACGGCATCCTACGCGGACTTCAGCGCGCTCTCGCAACTGCCCAAAGTGAAACTGAAAGTCACCGACCACAGCGAGCGCAAAGGCGAGGAAGAGATCACCCACGTGATTCTTCAGAACCCGAGCAAGAGTCTCGCCTTCTTTGTGCGCCTGAAAGTCGTCAAAGGTGTGAAGGGAGAAGAGATTCTCCCGGTGGTCTGGGAAGACAATTACATTTCCCTGATGCCGGGCGAGAAGCGCGAAGTGACGGCGACGTATCGCGCCAGCGAGTTAGGTGCGGCGAAACCGGCGGTCGAAGTCAGCGGCTGGAACGTGGAGTGAGAAATTTGCGGAATTGGGGAAATTGAGTAATTGGAAGATCGAATCTTGAGATCACAATTTGTGATCTCAAGTTGATCATCCAATTACACGATTCCTATTGCACGTGCTGTGAAACCGAGAGGGTATTGCCGTCAGGATCTTTGAACCACGCGACCTTGTCTCCCGTGGGCGCGGTCCAGATTCCGAGTTCGTCCTGCTTGAAGAATCCGTAGATCTCGAAGTGGACGCCCTTGTTCTGCAGCGCCCGCACCATGTTTTCGATCTCAGACACCTGCCAGCCGAGAATCGTGAACTGCGCCGGAGTAAACTCTTTTCCCACCCTGGCGACCCGGATCATGATTCCGTTCGCATCCATCACCAGCGCAAAGCCGTCGTCGTTGACGAAGCGCAACCCCAACACCCGCTCATAAAACACCCTCGCCTTGTCGGCATCCCTGGTCGGCACGAAAGCCACGATGTTGGTGGACCCCAGCATACAATCCTCCTGGTGCCGGTGCGGCGCGGCTCCGGATCCCGAATTACTTGCACATTACAGCATTGATAGAGATTGCTATCTTTCGCTATTATGACAATAAATGTCGCAAATACGACAAAGTCCGGAGGCATGCCCGGCCCTCCCGTCGGCGGTGACCACGCTCGCGTACGACTTCGTGCACGGGCACGCCATTCCTGAGCATTTTCATCCCGAAGACCAACTGGTATACGCGTGCCGAGGAGTGATGACGGTGCGAACCCGCGAGGCTGCGTGGATTGTTCCGGCGCAACGGGCCGTCTGGATTCCGGCGCGGATTCCTCACAGCATTGTGATGTCGGGCGCAGTATCGATGCGGACGATTTATTTCCGGGCCCGGCTGGTGCGACGCCTACCCCGAACCTGCTGTGTGGTCAATGTTTCGCCGGTTCTGCAGGAACTGATTCTGCACGCGTGCACGTATCCGCGCCTGAACCTGCGGTCGAAGATTCAGGCCCGTCTCGTCGCCGTCATCGTCGATCAGTTGGGGACGGTGCGGGCAATCCCGCTGCAACTCCCGAGTCCTGTGGATGCAAGAGCGGTCCGCGTAGCCGAGGCGCTGCAGCGCGATCCGAGTGAGCAGCGCTCGCTGGAAGCGGTCTGCAAGCGGGCGGGAGCGAGTAAGCGAACGATCGAGAGGCTGTTCCAGGTAGAGACGCATTTGTCGCTCGGAAAATGGCGGCAGCAACTCCGCCTGATGCGCTCGTTGCAACTGCTCGCCGCAGGCGAAAAAATCACGCATGCCGCCCTGGAAGCGGGCTACAGCACGCCGAGCGCGTTCATCGCCATGTTCCGGAAGGCGCTTGGGACTACGCCCGGACGTTACTTCGCAACCCACGCCGCTACGAGTCGCTGAAATCAATCATCACGGGCGCGGAGCGGAACCAGTTCGTCTTGTATCCCACATAGAGAATTCCGACTGCAAACCAGATCCCACCCACGGTCTTGGCCAGCGAATTCAGATTCCACCAAAAGTAGGTGCAGACCAGGAAACCAATGAGCGGCAAGAAAGCGTCGACCAGAAGGCGTCGCCGATATCCTGCCCGCACCTTAACCGAGAACTGCCAGAAACACGCCAGGTTCACACCCATGAAGGCAAGGAATGCGCCGAAGTTGAGGAGTTCGGCTGCATGCTCGTAGGCATTGCCGATGTGATACAAGAGAACGGCTCCAGTAAACGACAGCCCGCCAATCAGAAGAATGTTGTTGGTCGGAGTGCTCGTTCCGGGCTTGAGTTTCCCGAAGAAACCCTTCGGCAACACATTGTCACGTCCCATGCCAAACAGAAGCCGCGCCGCGCCCAGCGTCCCGGTCAGTCCGCTGCCAAACGCCGCGACAATTAGGATCGTGGCCATGGCGTTGAACATTACCTTCCCGCCGACGCGGTTGCAGATATCCATGAATGCAGTTTCAAAATTCGTAAACGTATGCCAGTCCGGCCAGACGCGGGCTCCGAGGTACGCCTCAATCCCGCTGCAAACACCGGCAAAAATGCAGGTCAACACCACGGCCAGCAGAACATTCCGTTTCGGATTCTCCACATCCTCGGCCAGCGTGGTCACGCCATCGAAGCCGATGTAAGTCAACGCTGCAAACGAACTCGCCTTCAGAATCTTGTGCACATCGAACGTCTTCGGATCGTAGATCGGCTGTAAGGAAAACAGTCCTGCCCACCCCTGGCCGCCATACAGATATTTCAGCGCCAGCACAATAAAGGCCACCACCACCACCGACATCACCGCAAGGAGCACTTTGTTCGCCTTTGCCGAAGCCTTGACGCCAATCAGGTTCAGCACCGTCATGACGCCCGCGATCAGCAAAGCCCACACCATAAAAGGAACTTGCTGCACATAACGCTCGTGAAGCGCAGTCGCAATCCAGACCGTGTTGATGAGCGGTTGCAGCAGGTAATCGAGAATCATTGCCCAGCCGGCGAGGAAACCGAGATGCGGGTTGAGTCCCTTACCGACATAGGTGTAGGCCGATCCCGCTTGCGGATACAGCGCGCCCATGCGTCCATAGCTGACCGCAGTTATGAGCATGCCCACGAGCACAATCAGAATGATGGTGACGAAGTGACCGTCGGAAAGTTTCTGCGCCACGCCGTAAAGCGGCACCGGCGCAATGGGCTGGATGAGAACGATTCCGTAGAAAATCAGGTCCCAAAGCGTGAGCGTGCGGCGAAGCCGAGGTGCGGCAGAGGAGGACGCGGAAGTGTTTTCCATGGGTCCGGCTATTGGATTATGTGGGAGGCAAAATTGTCAATATTAAAACGTTTCTATATCGTCCCGTTAAACCGGGACAAGGCTCTATCTTGAATTGCCGTAGTCGAACCAGTACCCCCGCTGCTCGTTTCCTGACATGTGCCGCGTGTTGTATTCGAGCAGATAGTTCAGGTGCGCATCGTCGAGCGGAAATGATTTCTTCGGCGGATACGGATATTCGCCCATGCTGAGGAAGGGCAGTGGGGCGACGTAATTTCCTTCGGCGGCGTAGAAGTCCATGTCTTTTTCATAGCCATTGGCGGCGAAGAAATAATCGCGCACCCAACCTTTCGGAAGCGCAGGCAGACTGGAGGGATCGAAGTCGAGCCGAACTTCATCGCCCGAGCCGAACACGGCGAGCTTGTCATCGGTTGCGGTCAACAGCGGCAGCACGTCACCATAGCGCGTGTAGGTTCCTGAGGGGCGCGTGTAGGGCCCGGTCGCACTCGTCTTCTCGTAAACATATTGCACGTTGCCGGCAGGCTTGCCCTCGATCTTCAGCGGATATCCGTGGAACTCGAGATCGGCGCGCCTGAGTGGGACGGGCGTCAGGCGGGTTGTTCCCTTTTCATCCCCACAAATTTCTATGTCATTCCGAGCGAGCGCGTTTTCTGCGCGAGTCAAGGAACCTGCTGTTTGGCAGCGCGCAGCGTTCTGCTCCGTTCGGTCGATCAGAATGTTGTCCCAGTAAACCTGCAGATTGGTCGCGATGCGAATCTTCCGCGTGCCCGGGGGCAGCTTGCCGGTGAGATCGGCGGTCATGGTGCGCGGACCGCCCGCGGGAAATCCCATGTCGTCGATCACGCGCTTCCACTGCCCGCTGGCGTTGAGTGCTTCCACGTACGGAGAGATCGCCTGAATTCCAGCCTGCGAGGCCGCGTACATGCTGTTCGCCGAAAAGTATTCGACTTCGCCATGCAACAGCAGCCACAGCGGACCACCGCGGTAGGCCTCACCCAGATCGAGTGTCAAGCTATGAGGCTCGGCGAATCCTTGAAACTGCGTGAGCGCAAAATCGCCGAAATAACGGTGCGCGAGCAAATCGGGCAGAACGTCGTGCCCGTGATCGTCCCACGCCCCGGCCGGTGGACGCGCATCTTCGTTGTTGCTCACCACCACCTTGAACGGCGGATACGGCGGGTTCGACGCGAAATACTCGTTGGGATACACATCGACATCCGCGGGATGATCGACCGCCAGCAGCCGCACCTGATCGAGGTAAACGGCCTCTTCCAAAGGCTCCATGAAGCGGAAACTGAGAAGACCGGCGTCGGACCTCGGACCTTCGACCTCAGTCGAACCCGGGTGCCCCATTTCTCGCGTATTTTGCGAGAAGTGGGAATTTTCTCTCTCCCGAATCGCATCGCGCGGAATCTTGATCCACTCCACGGGCCGTGGAACGTCACGCTGGCCGGGCCCGACCCAGTGGCCAACCACGCCCGCGCCCAACATGTCGGCGACGAATTCGTAGTGCTTGCCGTTCCACACGAACAGCGTGGGGCAGGAACTGCCGCGGCGGTCGATCTCCTGGAAGTTTTGCTGCTTGTCGCCAGCGATTTGAATTTCGTCTTGCAGCACGCCGGTGGGCCACAGCATGCGCACGATGTCGGCTTCTTTGGAATCGCCCAGGCCAACGACGATGTCGGTCGAACTCTGTCCCAGGTAGCCGTTGGAGCCGTAGATTTCAAACTTCTGCCGGTTCCCGCCCGCAAAAACTTCAACCTTGGTGCCGATGGCGGACTTATTGTCGGCCAGTCCCTTGAGCGACAACCGCAGCCAGTGATTCTGATTGCCGCCTTCATTGCGCAGCAGCACGGCCGGCCCGTGATTCTGCGTGATGAGCAGGTCTGTGGCGCCGTCGCCGTCGTAGTCTCCGGTGATGATGGCCCGTGGGTCTTTGAGCTGAATCTTGTCGAGGCCGACATCGACGGTGACGTCTTTGAAGCCGTCAGGCCCCAGGTTGCGGAAGAGTTTAATTTCGCCCTTGCCGTCTTTCGTTTCGCCGACGGCGACGAGGTCAACCCAGCCATCGTTGTCGTAGTCGAAGGCGGCCACGCCGTAAGTGTTTTCCCAATTTGTATCTGGTAGTGCGACCTGAGCAAAGCTTTTGCCGTGGTCGTTTCGCAATAGTGTCAGACCGGGCGCGCCGGACCTCGAAAAGACAACGTCCATCCATCCGTCTTTATCAAAGTCAAGTACCGCGAGGCCTTTGGTAGATCGTATTTCCTTTTGTTCGGACCACGGTCTGTGTTCTATGAACTTGCCTTCACGAGGATTCTCTAGCATCACGGGCCACAAACCACCGGCGACTAAGTCAACGGCCCGATCGTTGTTATAGTCTGTTCCGATTGCACCGTTGACCATGCCGTATCCCACGCCAATGGAAGCGGTCACATCAGCAAAAGTACCGTTGCCGTTATTCCTGAACATTACGCTGGGCCAATATAAGTCTTCCGCTGGCTTGAACGCGCCCTCGTGCTTGAGGCCCCAGACGGTCACATAGAGATCAAGATCCCCGTCGTGGTCGTAGTCGATGAACGTCAAGCCAACACCGAACCCATCGACCTTAATTCCGGCCGCTTGGGTCACATCTTTAAACGTTCCGTTCTTCTCGTTATGGAAGAGAAAAGGTCGACCGTTGATATCGACGGCAAGATCAGTCGCCCCGTCGTTGTCGTAATCTCCGGCGGTACAACTGACGCCGTGCAATGTCGGATCGAACCCAGCCTTCTTCGTCACATCCTCAAATTTGCCGTTCCCCAAGTTGTGATAGAGGCCCAGTCCACCCTCAGGCCCAGCATCCGCGACAAAGATGTCCGGCTTTCCGTCGCCGTCGTAATCAAGGAAGCAGGCTCCCGATCCGAGAGAATCGAGCTGTCGTTTCGATTCACTGCCGTCACCCTTCGAAACAATCCCGGCCTCCTTCGTCACATCCACAAACCGCACCTTAATCGGCGCCGGAGCCTTCAGCACCGCCGACGGCGATTCCACCGCCCGTGAGTACTGGCCCTGTTCGCCATAAGCGAGGCTCATGGGCGCGCCGATTTTGTTTTGCGTGATGTACTGGAATTTCTTCAGATGCTCGCGGGCGTGGTCGACGTCGCCGGACTGCTGGTAGGCCCGCGACAAGCCGAACTCAGCCGAGGCATGATGCTGGTTGAGTTTCAGGGCGCGCTCGAAGGCGTCGATGGCCTCGGGGAACTGCTTGGCCTGCACGTACGCGCTGCCGAGGAAATACCAGGTGTCGGCATCGTTCGCATCGATCTCGACCACGCGCCTGAAGGCATCGATCGCTGCCGGCGCGTCGCCGGTATTCTTGGCCAGCATCCCGAGGTTGTACCAGGCGTTGGGGTTCTTCGGATCCTGCTTGAGCGTATCTTCTAATGCAGCCTTAGCTTCGTCGACCTTCTGCAGGTTCAGGTAGGCGACACCCATGTTCAGCCGCGCGATCGCGAGCTTGGGATCGGCCTCAGCGGCCTGCTGGAACTCCTTCAATCCCTTCTCGAACAACTGCTGGTTCATGTAAGCCACGCCGAGGTTGTTCAGGCGCGCGGCTTCGATGGGATTCGGTTTCGAGTCAGGCGACAGCAGGCCGAAGGCAGCGAGCAGCGTGGCGACGAGTGCAGCAGCAATCCGGGAATTCATCACAAGGATTTAACCATAAAGAGCACGAAGGCACACTCAGTAGCCGGCGGCAACCCGGCCAAAAGCAATCAAAGTTTTGTCATTTCGAGCGAAGCGAGAAATCTGCTTCCGCGGGGGTGACAGCGAACAGCAGGTTCCTCGTCGCTGCGCTCCTCGGAATGACAAGTGCTTTTTGAACCGCGGCCGTCCAACCCGGAACCCTTAGTTACTTCCTCGCAGACGCCTTACCGTAGGCCCGTTTGGCGATTATGCCCTTCCCCTCCTGCACGGTTACCGTTTGCCCGGCATCGATGTTGGAGAGTTTGTCGACCTGCCCGCTGGGCCACTGAATCTCAACGCTGTCGGCTTTGCTTTGCGAGCCCAGACCGAAGGTCAGCACCAATTCGCTTTGTGCCAGGTAGCTCGATCCGGAGCGCAGCATCTTCCACTGCTTGTCTTTATTGTTATCCCCACTGTTATCCCCGCCCGCGCCCACGCGGACGACCGCGCCGATGCCGTCGCGGTTCGACTTTGTACCCACGAGTTTGACCCGCAGGCTGTGATTCGTCCCGCCTTCGTTGTGGAACAGGTAAGCCGGCCCGGCATTCGTGGTCAGCAAAATGTCGAGGAAGCCGTCGTTGTCGATATCGCCATAGGCCGCGGCCCGCGCCACTTTTGGCGCTGCGAAAACACTTCCCATCTGGGCCGTGACTTCGGTGAACTTCCCGCCGCCTAGATTCCGGAACAGGTGCGGGGGCTCGGCATAGCTTACGCGCTTCTGCACCCGCTCGATCTGATCTTCAATATGGCCGTCGGCGACGAAAATATCCTGCCAACCGTCGTTGTCGTAATCGAAAAAGAAGCACGCGAAGCCCAGTGTAACCAGGCTCGCCCGACCCACCTCCGACTGCGGCGCTTCGTCGACGAACAGTCCGTTGCCCTCGTTGTGATAGAGCGAGACCATCTGATTAGCGAAGTTGCTGATCATGATGCTGGCGTGGCCGCTGTGATCGTAGTCAGCGGCGTCGACACCCATGCCCGCGCGTGCAATCCCGTCCTCGCTGAACCCGATGCCGGCCGCCACGCCGCGCTCCTCGAATGTCCCATCCTTCTTGTTGAGGTATAACTTGTTGGGCTGCGTGTCATTGGCGATCACGATGTCGGGCCAACCATCACTGTTGTAGTCGAGAATCGCAATTCCCAGACTCTTCGACGTGGGATCGCCCAGCCCAGCCTTTTGCGTCGCGTCTTCAAACTTGCCAGAACCCAGGTTGTGCCAGAGGCGCACCGACGTGCCCTTATACGACTCCGGCGTGCAATAAGATTTGTGCGCGCCGTCGAGCGTGCAGTAAAGATCGGTCTGCTCAGTCCACTGCACGTAATTTGCGACCACCAAATCGAGTTTGCCGTCCCGGTCGTAGTCCACCCAGGCGGCGCCGGTCGAGAACTCGTTCGGTCCCCACATTCCCGCGGACTTGGTGACATCGGTGAACGTTCCGTTGCCGTTGTTGTGAAAAAGATGACTCTGGCCGAGCGCGGTCACGAAGATATCGTCAAAACCGTCGTTGTCGTAGTCGCCCACGGCAACGCCGAAACCGAACATGGGCACGGCCAGCCCCGCCTTGCGCGTGACGTCGGTGAATGTTCCGTTGCCGTTGTTGTGATAGAGCTTCAGCGTGGTCGCACCTGGTTTTCCTGAATTGTGCGGGTGCCCGGGAAAGTCGTCTCCGTTGATAAGAAGAACGTCGGGATATCCGTCGTTGTCGTAATCGATGAAGGCGCAGCCCGGCCCCATGGTTTCCGGCAGCCACTTTTTCCCGAACGCGCCGTTGTTGTGAGTGAAGTGGATGCCCGCCTGCGGGGTGATGTCGCGGAAGTGAAGTTCTTCTTGCGCGTTCGCCGTGAGGAGAAAAGACGCTGTCAGGAACGCGAACCCAAGCGCCTGGACGAACTTCCAGGGATATCGATGGAGGCGCATTATTTCGAGGCTCCGGTATTCGTGGCGAGAGCTGCCGGACGTTGCCCGGCAGGACGGCCGAGAGCCGTCCTCACATGGGCCTTGCTTGGGGCAAGCAGCGGCACGGAAAGATGCTCGTGTACGGCCTGCCGTTCGTTGTTGTCTTCGGGATGAATCTGGCGATACGGTCCGGTAATCGCCTGCGACGACTCGTCGGCTTTGAACCGCATGTAACGCGCCTCGTGCTCCTTGGCTAGTTTTTCCTGGCCAAGGCCGTTGTAGCACAGCATCAGGTTGTAATGCGCCTGCAGATCTTCGGGATCAATCGCCAACACTGACTGCAGAGTCTTCACCGCCTCGTCGTACTTGCGTTGCAGAAACAGAACGCGGCCCAGGTCATTGATCGCCACCCGGTCGCGTGGATACTGTGCCAACACCATGCGCAGTCGCGCCGCCGCGCCGTCATAGTTTCCGTCCGCGCGTAGGACTTTGGCATAGAAAAAATTAGCGCGGGCCAGATTCGGAGACAGCGCCAGAGCTTTCTCCAGCACGGTGCGAGCCCGAGCCATGTCGCCTTCCTGCACGGCGCACCGGCCAATGTTCACCCATCCATCGGGATTATTCGGGTCCGCTTCAGTCACCTTCTGGAACGCGGCTGCTGCGCCTTTCAAGTCACCCTGCAGAAACAATCCGATTCCATAATCGTTCCAACGCTGCCATTCTTCTTTGCGGACAATCGTCTTGGGCTCAGCCGCGGGTGCGCTATGCGCTACGACCGGAAGCGTGACTTCGTTCTCGGCGAGGGCGACGATCGGCAGATCGGGAATTTTTTCTTCCTTCGCCGAAACTCCGCTCACGGACGCTGTGAAGATCGTCGGACGATCGTCGTAATCGGGAGCCACTGCGTTGGGCTTGGACGGATCAGGGACTCCGGCGAAAGCCTCGTGCGTTCCATACCACGAGAATTTCCGATAGCTCAGCCGCGCGTGCAGCGTGATCTTGCTGCCTACGTTTTGCGGAATCAACATTCGGTAGTGCACCGTGTCAGCCGCGCCTGGCGGGATCAGGCGCACATATACGACCGCCCGCGTCGCCCATGCATTGCGCTTGTTGATGGGATTGCCATGCGCATCGATCTGTAACGAGCGGTAGAAATGCGCGCCTTTTTCCACGGGACCATGCCCGTTATCCTCGACCATGCCGCTCCAGAAAATGGTCTGGCCCTTGTCGTCGGTGCCCTTCAGTTCGAGCCACGTGTCGTAGGCATCGACCGTGCCGCCGGGAAAGAAGTGGCCGACCTTCTTCGTGCGAACCACCACATCCACGCGAACCGTATCGCCGCGGCGGACGGCCGGCTGCACCAGGTTCAGCGGGGCCGATACGGGAGCAACATCACCAGTGGTCTCGGCGTTCATCTTGCTTTCGGCTTCTTCTCCCACGGCAAATGTCGTCGAGAGTTCCGACTGCGTCGCCGCGCCAGGCTTGAGCGAAGCCTGAGCCGGAGACAGCGCAAAAATGTCCACCGTGAGGGCACCGCTCTTCAGGAAGTCTTCCGTCAGCTTCAGCTGAGGCGCATCTTCATTCGCCGTGGGAACCGCGGTGTTCGCGCCCGGAAAACGATGCGAGTGCACGAAGCCGTTCATGTTGCCCGCATCTTTTGAGGCCTCCGCTGGCATATGGCAGTCCGCGCACTGCTGCGGCTTCGTCGGATAGTAGAACGACCGCGCTCCCTGCCCGGAAACTCCGCTGGCCTGCCAATTGTCGTATTCGTTGAAGCCGCGGAACCAACGGTAATTGTTCACCGGAACGTCGAGGTGCACCTTGTGGCAGGAGGAGCAGAATTCCGCCGTCTGATCGCGCATGAACGGTTTTAGAAAAACACGGCGGTGCGGCTCGGGATTCAGCCGGATCAGGAAATCATGCAGCGACCGCGCCACCGGATTCTGCGTGGCGGCAAGCTCGTGCAGCTTGGGATATTCCAGATAGAAATCGCCCTGCCCCATCGTGCTTTTCACGT
>Ga0210399_10002036_pt1 | contig 15713 bp, 10 predicted proteins | sample IncBWC14MmetaG_FD_150865 | JGI IMG/M metagenome (GOLD analysis project Ga0210399, IMG submission 150865) | Forest soil microbial communities from Barre Woods Harvard Forest LTER site, Petersham, Massachusetts, United States - Inc-BW-C-14-M | ecosystem: Environmental > Terrestrial > Soil >...
CCGGCCGTTGGTGGGGCCGGTGACCGCGATTTGCTGGCGCAGGGCTTTCATGGGGACGCTGTCGCCGACGATGCGGTAGCGATGGCCGAGTTCGGTGTGGAGGAGTTGGTTTTCTTCCTGGAGACGGCGCTGCTCGATGGCGTTCCGGACGAGGACGATGATGCGTTCGAGCGAGAGCGGCTTTTCGATGAAATCGAAGGCGCCTAGTTTGGTGGCGCGGACGGCGGTTTCGATAGTGCCGTGGCCGGAGATGATGATGACGCTCGGCGGCTGCGGAAGGCTCTGGATGCGGCTGAGGGCTTCCATGCCGTCCATGCCGGGGAGCCAGACGTCGAGGAGAACGACTTCGACGGAGCTGGAGCTGAGGCGTTCGAGGGCGAGTTCGGCGGATTCGACGGCTTCGACGGAGTAGCGCTCGTCGCGGAGGATGGAGGAGAGCGATTCGCGGATGCCGGCTTCGTCATCCACGATTAGGATCTTGGGGCTGGTGGTCATCGGTCGGTGTCGGCTCCGATGCGTTCGGTGGCGGCCGTGGCGGGAAGTTCCACGACAGGCAGTTCAATCAGGAAGCGCGAACCGCGGGGCTGGTGGTCTTCCATACGGAGGGAGCCGCCGTGTTCGGCGATGATGCGTGCGGCGATGGCGAGGCCGAGTCCTGTGCCGCGATCTTTGGTCGAGAAATGGGGCAGAAACAATTTGTCCTTATCTTCCGGCGAGATTCCTTTGCCGGTATCGGAAACGGAAATTTCAATAGTATCGGATTCCGGGCGCAAGTGAGTAGCGACACCGATTTCACGGAAGGGTTCGCCTTCGAGGGCTTCGGCGGCGTTGTCGATTAAGTTGACGATGACGCTGCGGAGGAGTTGGCCATCGGCGCGGATGGCGGGGAGGTTCGGCTCCAGATTGATTTTCAGGCGGATACCGTCGAGGCGGCCGGAGAACAGTTGCAGGGCTTCGCCAACGATAATATTCGCGCCGGTCGGCTGGATTTTAGCGGTGGGGAAGCGGACGAACTGGGAGAATTCGTTGACGAGGGAAGAGAGCGTGGAGACTTCGCGAACGATCAAGCCGGCACATTCCTGGGTGATGCGGGTGAGTTCGGGATCTTTGGGAATTTCATGGGATTCCTCGCGGCGCTGGAGAAGATGCGTGAGGCGTTGCGCGGAAAGCTGGATGGGGGTGAGAGGGTTTTTGATTTCGTGGGCGATGCGGCGGGCCACTTCTTGCCAGGCGGCGGATTTCTGGGCGTGGAGCACTTCCGTCAGGTCATCGAAGACCAGGACGTAGCCCATGTTAGCGCGACGCGGGCCGAGGGAACTGACGGTGACGGCGAGGTGGCGGACGCGGCCGTTGACGATGACTTCGATTTCGCGCGAGACGACACCCATGCGGAGGGCGCGACGCATAAGGGATTGCACGGTGCGGTGCGGGTCGGGGCCGAGGAGGCTTTCGAGAGATTCGATGATGCTTTCACCGATGTTGAACATGCGGAGGAGGGGAGCGTTAGTGCGCTGGATTGCGCCTTCGGCGTTGAGATAGATGACGCCGGCGGGAATGTTTTCGAGGACCGTTTCCATGAGCTGGCGGCGGCGTTCGAGTTCCTGGACGGCTTGCTGAAGGTTGCGGGTGAACTCGTCGATTTGAGAGCGGCTGTCGCGGAGTTGCGTGGTCATGGTGTTGAAGGAACGGACGAGGACACCGAGTTCGTCCTGGACCTGTTCGGGGACCTGGTAGTCGAAGTTGCCTGAGGAGACTTCGCGGGTGCCTTCGGCGAGGGCTTGAATCGGGACGGTGACTTGCTTGGCGAGGAACAGGGCAACCCACATGGCGGCGGAGAGAACCAGAAGGGTGAAGCAAAAAAGAATGAGCAGCATCTGCTGTTTCAACGCGCGAAGATTCTGCTTAAGGTTTTCATAGTCCCTGGTTTGTTGCTGGATGACGGTCCAGCGCTTCAGGAAATCGGGGCCGGTGCGGTAGGCGGCGACGAGCGTTCCTTTCTCCGATCCTTTGAGAGTGACGGGGACATGGGCGGCGAAGAAACTTTTGTTTTTGGATTGCCAGATTTCGACGCCGCTGGGCAAGGTGTTTTGTAGGGTTCCCTGTTCGCCGCTGACGCTGCAAATGTCGAGGGTGCGGTCTTCCTGCTGGTCGTCGCAAAGCACTCCGCCCTTGACGAACTTTCCTTTGGAGTCGAAGACCCAGACGGCGTCGAGGCCAACCGTAAAGGCGTGTTGGAGGAAAACTTCAGGAGTTTCACCGACGCGCTGCGCGGCTTGATAGCCGAGGGTGTGAAGGCGTGGCAACGTGCCGTGGCCGAGATCGTTGAGGAGTTTCTGTGTTTCTTCGGAGGCGATTTCAAGAGGCCGGGGAAACCAGCGGCCAAGGGTGCGGTTTAGCAAGGCATAGCTGATGAAAAACATGAAAATGACGGGGAGAAGAGAGACGGCTACCGCGCCCATCACCATCTTGGTTTTGAATCGCGCGCCCAATTGCTCTTTGCTGCGCTCGACCAACAAGCGGACGATGTTGCGCATGACGATGAGACCGAAGATGAGCAGGGCGGCGATGATGAAGCTGGAGACCGCCCAGAGAGCGATGACTTCACGCCAGGATTTTGGCTCGAGAGGGACGTCCAGCGAGCCGAGGGTGAAAACGGCAGCAAGCAGGAGGGTGACAAGTACTCCACCGAGGGTCAGGCGGAGGCGCAGTTGTTTGGCGGTAGTAGGGCTCATCGGGCCCCCTCAATTGGATGAGGCAGGAAGGATTGCAGGGCGCATTGCGAGCAGAGTGGGGCGCGGGTGCGGCAGAAGTTCTTGCCGGTGTGGACGATGAGGGCGTGAAATTCGTTGAAGAGTTGCGGGTCGTCGGGTAGACTTTTTTCGAACAGCTCTCGAATCTCCTCGTAGGATTCTTTTCCGGTAGCGAGTCCATGGCGTTGCAGAATGCGCCGCGTGTAGGCATCCACAACAAAGACTGGGTGGTCCCCTGCGTAGAGCAGGATGGAGTCAGCGGTTTCCGGGCCAACGCCATGAACGGCGAGGAGTTGCTCTCGCAACTTCGCGGTGGGAGCGCGGAACATTGCCGCGAGCGAGCCGCGGTGCTCCTTTCGGAGAAAGTTTACGAACGCTTTGAGCTTCCGGGCCTTTTGCCGGAAGTAGCCCGACGAACGGATGAGGCGGGCGAGTTTTGCTTGAGGCACGCTTTCGATGGCGGAGGGAGTGAGCAAGTTTGCCTGACGCAGATTGGCGATGGCGCGGGCGGCGTTCACCCAGTTGGTATTTTGGACCAGGAGGGCGCCAACAATCACTTCGAAGGGCGCACGGCCCGGCCACCAGTGCTGTTCGCCGTGGGCCTGAAACAACGCCTCGTAATATTGAGGGAGGATAGGCAGGAGTTCCGGCGTGATGCGGGAACGTGTGCCGCGGCCCGATTGACTGGGCGGGGCGCTGGCGCGAGGGGAAGCATGCAAATTAAGGCTCGTACACATCTCTTTCGCACGATATCCATGGCTTGCGGGCAAGTCAAGAACGCGACACTGTCCTTGCTTCCCAGGACCTGTTCAACTGTACAGGTATTAGCGAATTCACAACGAGGTGTCAAAATCTGGCACCGCGCATGCGGCCACTTTGCTATGTTTGGCGTTGGGTGCACGAATTCTAGGGAGCACTGCGGATGTCTGTCCGTCTTGGCGAAATCTTATTAAAGGAAAGCCTCATCACCCAGGACCAACTGGATAAGGCGCTGGAATTTCAGCGTTCGAACGGCGGGAAACTGGGAAGTTGTCTGACGAAGATGGGCTTCATCACCGATGATGACATCACCGGTGTGCTTTCACGGCAGTACGGCGTGCCCTCGATCAACCTGAAATATTACGAAATCGATCCCAACGTCATAAAGCTGATCCCGCAAGACACGGCACTGCGCTATCAAGTGGTTCCACTTTCGCGAGTGGGATCGGTGCTGACGATTGCGATGACGGACCCGACAAACGTCTTTGCGATGGACGACATCAAGTTTATGACCGGCTTCAACGTGGAGCCGGTGGTGGCGTCGGAATCGGCGATTGGCGAAGCGATTGGAAGATTTTACGGCGGCGGTGCTGCCAGCCACGAAGAGTTAAGCAACCTGATGAAGGACCTGGTGGACGAGGACCAGGAACTGGAACTGGCGGCGGAAGAGCAGGAGCTGGACGCGGCTTCGCTCGAGAAGGCTGCGGAAGAAGCGCCGATCATCAAGCTGGTGAACCTGATTTTGACGGATTCGGTGAAGCGCGGCGCGAGCGATATTCACGTGGAGCCTTACGAAACGGAAATGCGCGTGAGGTTCCGCGTTGACGGCGTGCTGCAGACGGTGATGAATCCGCCGATGAAATTGCGGGACGCGATCACGAGCCGCATGAAGATCATGGCCAAGCTGGACATCGCGGAAAAGCGGCTGCCGCAAGACGGCCGCATCATGATCAAGTACAAGGCCGACGGAAAGAAGAAGGAACTCGATTTCCGCGTTTCCACGGTTCCGACCCTTTACGGCGAAAAAATCGTGCTCCGGTTGCTGGACAAGGAGAACCTGCGGCTGGACATGACCAAGCTGGGTTTCGAACCGGAGTCGCTGAAGAAATTCGAACGCAACATTTTGAAGCCTTACGGGATGGTGCTGGTTACGGGGCCGACGGGTTCGGGCAAAACGAACACGTTGTACTCGTCGGTGGCGCGGTTGAACCAGGTGGACACCAACATTATGACCGCGGAAGACCCGGTTGAGTTTCAGTTGTCTGGCATCAACCAGGTGCAGATGAAAGAGCAGATCGGGTTGAACTTCGCCGCGGCGTTGCGCGCGTTTTTGCGGCAAGACCCCAACATTATTCTGGTCGGTGAGATTCGCGACTTTGAAACGGCGGAAATTGGCGTGAAAGCGGCGTTGACGGGCCACATGGTGCTTTCGACACTGCACACCAATGATGCGCCTTCAACGATCAGCCGTTTGATGAACATGGGTATTGAGCCGTTCCTGGTGGCCACTTCGGTGAACCTGATTTGCGCGCAGCGCCTGGTGCGCCGGATTTGCGTGAATTGCAAGGAAGAGCTGGAAGTGCCGGAGCAAGCGTTGATTGACGCGGGGTATACGCCGGAAGAAGTGAAGACGACAAAGATTTATCACGGCAAGGGCTGCTCGACCTGCAACAAGGGCGGGTATAAGGGCCGCACGGGTTTGTATGAGGTGATGGAAATTAATGACGAGTTGCGCGAGTTGATTCTGGTTGGCGCTTCGGCCCTGGAATTGAAGAAGAAGGCGATCGAGCAGGGCATGATCACGCTGCGGCGCAGCGGATTGATTAAGGTGGCGCTGGGCCAGACGACGATGGAAGAAGTGTTGCGCGAAACAGTTTTATAAGCAGGAAAGGGTGCAGCGATGGCAGGCATAACGCTCAGTGAATTGTTGAAGAAGATGATCGAGATGGGAGGCAGCGACCTTCACATCACGACGAACAGCGCGCCCCGGGTGCGCGTACATGGCCGCTTGCGTCCTTTGGATATGCCTCCGCTGACGGCAGCGGATACGAAATCGCTGGCGTATAGCGTTTTGACGGATGCGCAGAAGCATCGCTTTGAAGAAAACCTGGAGCTGGACTTTTCGTTCGGGTTGAAGAATTTGGCTCGCTTCCGCGGCAACGTGTTCAACCAGCGCGGCGCAGTGGGCGCTGTGTTTCGTACGATTCCATGGGAGATCAAGGGGTTCGATGCGCTCGGGCTTCCGCTGGTGGTTAAGGGTCTTTGCGACAAACCGCGCGGACTGGTGCTGGTGACCGGGCCGACAGGTTCCGGCAAGTCGACGACCCTCGCGGCGATGCTGGACAAGATCAACGCCGAACGCGAAGAGCATATGATCACGATCGAGGACCCGATCGAATTTTTGCATAATCACAAAAAGTGCCTGGTGAACCAGCGCGAAGTGCACGCCGATACGCACTCGTTTGCGAACTCGCTGCGCGCTGCTTTGCGCGAAGACCCCGACGTGGTGCTGATCGGCGAAATGCGCGACCTGGAAACGATTGAGTCGGCGCTGCGCATCGCGGAAACGGGTCACTTGACGTTTGCGACGCTGCACACAAACTCCGCCGCGTCCACCATCAACCGTATTATCGACGTTTTCCCGGCGCACCAGCAGCCACAGATTCGCGCGCAGCTTTCGATGGTGCTGGAAGGGATTCTTTGCCAGGCGCTGCTGCCGCGGTCGGACAATCGCGGCCGCTTCATGGTGATGGAAGTGCTGATTCCGACGCCCGCGATTCGCAACCTGATTCGCGAGGACAAAATTCACCAGGTGTATTCGGCAATGCAGACGGGCACCGGGCAAACGGGCATGCAGACGTTCAACCAGGGCCTGGCGAACGCGTATATGCAGAAGCTGATTACGCTGGACATGGCGTTGTCGCGCAGTTCGAACCCCGATGAGTTGCAGGACATGATCAATCGAGGGGTGGCTTCGACCCCTGGATCGACGGGCAAGGCGCCGGCGGGACGTACGCCGGTGGGGTCAAAGCACTAAGGGATTGTTTTTTGGAGATGGAAGGACAAAACTTTTAGCGGTCGAGGAGGAAAGGCTATGCCGGTATTTACTTATCGAGGAACGAATCGGTCGGGTGGGTCCGTCGCGGGCGAGATGACGGCTTCCAGCAAGGCGGAGCTACAGAGCCTGCTGCGGCGCCAACAGATCACGCCGACGAAGATGTCCGAAAAGGGCAAGGAGTTCAACCTGCCCACGTTCGGCGGCGGCGTCACGGCAAAAGAACTCGCGGTGTTCACGCGGCAGTTCTCGGTGATGATTGACGCAGGTCTTCCGCTGGTGCAGTGCCTGGAGATTCTTGCGGGCCAGCAGGAGAACAAGCTGTTTCAGAAGGTGCTGACGGGGACGCGCGGCGCGGTTGAAGGCGGCAGCAATCTGTCCGCGGCGATGAAGCAGTATCCGAAGGTGTTCGATCCGCTCTACAGCAACATGGTGGAAGCGGGCGAGACGGGCGGTATTCTTGACACCATTTTGCAACGCCTTTCGACGTACATCGAAAAGAACGTGAAGTTGAAGGCGGCGGTTAAATCGGCCTTGATTTATCCGATCGGCGTTTTGTCCATCGCGGGCGCCGTGATTACGCTGTTGCTGTGGAAGGTGGTTCCCATTTTCGCGACCCTGTTCGCCGGGTTGGGCGTGGACCTGCCGTTGCCGACGAAGATCGTCATCGGGTTGAGCAACTTTGTGGGCAGCATCTTCGGGTTGCTGATCGTGGTGGGCCTGGTTGGCGTCATCGTCGGAATGAAGATCTGGTACGGGACTCCACAAGGAAGGTTCGTGCTGGATACGATCGTGCTGAAGCTGCCGGTTCTCGGCATCCTGATGCGCAAGATCGCGGTGGCGCGGTTCACCAGAACACTGGGAACGCTGATTTCTTCCGGCGTGCCGATTCTGGAAGGCCTGGACATTACCGCGAGGACTTCGGGTAACGCGGTGGTGGAAAGAGCTTTGTTCCAGGTTCGCAAGTCACTGGAAGAAGGCAAATCTCTTACCGAGCCATTGAAGGAGTCGAGCGTGTTTCCGGGCATGGTGACGCAGATGATCGCGGTCGGCGAACAGACCGGCGCGATGGATGCCATGTTGCAGAAGATTGCAGACTTCTACGAAGACGAAGTGGACGTGGCGGTGAAGGACCTCTTGACCGCACTGGAACCCATCATGATCGTATTCCTGGGTCTCGTTGTCGGCGGCGTGGTCATTTCGATGTACTTGCCGCTGTTCACCCTGATCGGGAAACTGTCGGGCCACTAGAACGATAGCATTCTGGAAATGGAGGACAGACAAATGCTGCTGTCCTCCATTTTGCGTTTAGGATGGAAGCAGGGATGAGTGGGCAGGCCGGGGGGCTGCCGCTCCAGGCATGCAACAGTCATTCAATCGCCGGGAATGGGTGGACTGGCTGACGCGAGTCCGCCTGCTGCTGATAGCCCTGATTCTGGGCGTTGGCGTGGTGTGGCCGCAATATGTGCCTTCACCGGCGTCACCGCGGTATTTTCTTCCCATCGTCATTTTGTGGATCACCATCGGGATCCTGCACCTGATCCTGGTGCGGCTGTTGCCGGAGGCAACGTGGCTGGGTGGTTTGCAGGTGTCCTGCGACGTGGTGATGATCAGCGGGATTGTTTATACGACGGGGCTGCAGGACAGCTATTTTACGTCGCTCTATTTGCTGGTGATCATTGTTGCCAGCATTTTGTTCAGCCGCCAGGCGGCGTTTTTGACGGCCGCGCTGTGCCTTGGGGCGCTGGGCGTGTTGACCGGGTTGGTGCACTCGGGACGGTTGGCGCAGACGTCCGTTGCGGCGCCGACAGCGGAAAACATCCGCATGTGGTTTCTGAGCAATTCGTTCGGATTTCTGGCGATTGCGTATCTTTCGAGCCTGCTGGCCCAATCGTTGCGGAGCAAGAGTTCGGAGCTTGAAGAGAAAAGGGAAGAGCTGCTGGAGTTGCAGGACTTCACTTCGGACATTATTCATTCGATGCGGGGCGGGCTGGTGACGACGGATATGGAAGGCCGGGTGGTGCTGCTGAACCGGACGGGCGAGGAAATACTGGGGCGGACGTTTGCGGAGCTGCGCGGGCGGGATTTGCGGGAAGTGAGCGCGGAATTCTGGCAGCACGAGATCTCGACGCTGCCGGAAAAGCTGTCGTTGCGGCGGGAAATTGAGGTGCGGATTCCGGGAGGGCAGAAACGGTATCTGGGGATTTCGGTCTCGCCCTTGCGAACGCGAGACGCGCAACGCAGCGGATACGTTCTCAATTTTCAGGACCTGACGGAACTGCGGCGGCTGGAGCAGGAAGTGGCCACGAAGGAGCGGATGGCGGCGGTTGGGCGGCTCTCCGCGGCGATTGCGCACGAGATCCGGCAACCGTTGACGGCCATGGCAGGCGCGGTAAAGGAGCTGGCGCGGCTGGTGCCGCTGGAAGAGGACGAGAAGCACCTCGTGAATATCGTCAGCCGGGAATCGGAGCGGTTGAATCAGATCATTACGGACTTTCTGAATTTCTCACGAGAGAAATCGTTTGCGTTTCAGGAAGCAGATGTGCGGCCGCTGCTGGACGAAACGCTGATGCTGCTGGAGCGGAAACCGGGGGCGGCACAGAAATTGCAGATTGTGCGGGCGTTCAATGGGGAAGCGTCCATCGCGCGAGTGGACCCGAACAAGATCAAGCAGGTGTTCTGGAACCTGTGCGACAACGCGGTGCGGGCGATGCCGAATGGTGGGTCGCTGACGGTGGGCATCGAGCGGGTGCCCGACTGGCTGCGAATTTCTTTTCGTGACACGGGGATCGGTTTGGACCCGCAGCAGCGGGCAAAGATTTTTGAGCCGTTGCAGTCCAATTTTGAAGGCGGGACCGGACTGGGGTTGGCGATCGTATACCAGATTGTTCAGGCACATAACGGGCGCATCACGGTTCACAGTGAAAAAGAAAAAGGCGCGGAGTTTGTAGTGGAGCTTCCGCGCTCTGAATGAGGCGCTATGCAGGCAACAAAAGTGGCGGCAAGAGAGACGAAACGCGAGGCGGCGCATATTCTCGTGGTGGATGACGAGAAGTCGCTTTGCGAACTGCTGGAGATTACGTTCCGGAAGGATGGGCACCGCGTGGAAGTGGCAAACGGCGTGGAAGCAGCGCGACGCAAGCTGGAAGGGTCTCTGTTCGACATCGTGATATCGGACATCCGCATGCCGGGGGGAACGGGGCTGGAGCTTTTGCGGTTTGCGAAGGAGATCGCGCCGGATTCTTTTTTCTTGTTGATGACGGCATTGCCGGACCTGGACACGGCGGTGGAAGCGCTGAATTCGGGGGCGGACCGGTTCGTTATCAAAGACCACAATTATGTGGATCAGTTGCGCCGGGCGGTGGGCGAGGTTTCGGAGAGCCTGAAGTGGAAGAAGGAAGCCGGGTATCTGCGGCGGGAATTGCGGCGGTTGACCGGGCTCGACAACATCATCGGGCAGAGTCCGAAGATGAAAGCAATCTTCGACATGATCCAGACAGTTGCGCCGCAGAACAGCCGTGTGCTGATTACCGGGGAGAGCGGGACCGGTAAGGAACTGGTGGCGCGGGCGATTCATGAAAACAGCGCCCGGGCGCAGACGCCGTTTATCACGATCAACTGCGGGGCGTTTCCGGAGACGTTGCTGGAGTCCGAACTTTTCGGCTACATGAAGGGCGCGTTTACGGGCGCGAATGAAAACCGGCGTGGATTATTCCAGGCGGCTCATGGCGGCACGCTGTTCATGGACGAGATCGGAAACATGAACCTGGCGATGCAGGTGAAGCTGTACCGGGTGCTGCAGGAAGGGAAAGTGCGGCCGCTGGGGAGCAACGAAGAGCTGGACGTGGATGTGCGGGTGATCGCGGCGACAAACAAGGATCTGGAGAAGGCCATCGCCGCCGGGGAGTTCAGGGAGGATTTGTTTTACCGGCTGAGCGTTATCCCGATTCATGTGCCGGCGCTGCGTGAGAGGCGCGAAGACATTCCGCTGCTGGCGCGGCATTTTTTGGAGCAGTTCCGGAAATCGATGGAGAAGCCGATTCAGGGGATCTCACCGGAGGCGATGAGTTTGCTGGAATCCTACGACTGGCCGGGAAATGTGCGCGAGCTGGAGAATACGATTGAGCGCGCAGTGGCGCTGGAGACCGGGGCCGAGATCAGCCCAAGAGTTTTGCCGGAGCGCGTGAATGGCATCAGCCCGGCGGTGAGCGCTTCGCTTTCGCAGTCGGCAGACGCGCAGATCCCGGAAGAGGGGATAGATTTTGAGCAGGTGGTGGCCGGCACGGAACGGCGGTATCTGCAGGCGGCGCTGACGAAGGCGGATGGAGTGAGGACGGAAGCGGCGCAAATTTTGAAGATCAGCTACCGGTCGTTCCGACACTACGCGAAGAAACACAATCTTTGAATCTGCTCTTCGAGATAAAGGCGCAGAAATTGAAGATGGAACTGCACTTTCGGATGGCCGGGAATTGTCGACATTTTGTGTCATTCCGTTGTGACCTTAACTGCCGCTATTCCAGCGGGGTCGGGGATGGAACATAGGCGCGGCAGCGGCAAGGAGGGCGCGTTCTCCGCAACTATATGATAATAAGTAGCTAAGTTAGATTGGTCACGGTACTAAAACCCATGGAAAGATTGGCATGCCCCGTGCACCTACTCCGAGCGTGCTCAGGCACCAAACACTCTCTCAAGGAGATCTCATGAAGAAGCAGAAGGGTTTTTCACTTATCGAATTGCTGATCGTCGTGGCGATCATTCTGATCATCGCGGCCATCGCAATTCCTAACTTGCTCAAGTCGAAGATGGCGGCTAACGAATCGTCCGCAGTTGGCTCGGTCCGTACACTCAACACAGCTCAGGTCACTTACGCGGCAGGTTGCCCCAACATCGGGTATTCGGCTACGTTGGCTGAGATGAACACGGGTGCGATTTGCACCAGCGGAACGGCTATCATCGACAACGTGCTAGGTAAGGATCCAGCGAACAAGAGCGGCTACACGGTCACGTATGCGCAGGGCGCACTGGTGGGCGGTGTGGCGAACACGTACACGCTCTCGGCGACTCCGCAGAAGGTTGGCGTCACTGGGCAGCGCGGATTCTTCAGCGATCAAACTGGCGTGATCCGTTACAATCAGACGGGTACTGCCACGGTGGCCGACCCGGCGCTTCAGTAGTCTAAGCTGATCCAAGACACCGGTTGAAAGACCAAGCAGAACGCGGACCTCGAGTCCGCGTTCTGCTTTTGCATTACCGGCCGGAAGTGCACACAAGATTGCTTTGCGTGGACTCTCGTGAACGAAGAGATTAATGGTGGTGTTGCGCAGCGAATTTGCCAACGAAGGTAGCGTCGGAACGTCCTGGAATGGGCGGATTTGGAAGAGCCGACAGTGACTCGAGAATGGCAGGGGAGAAGGAATTAGCTTAGGCATAAGCGAGGGGGATGGGGATTTGGCGGATGACACATTGTGTCATCCGAGCTTGCCGCAAATTGTTATCTCTTGCGGGAAAAATCAGGATTTGGGCCTTCTCGATGGTTCAGAATCTGTTCAGAAGTTCCGTAAGTAATCTATTGTCAGTGGGTTAGAATGGATGGAAATTGTTCCTTCTAAATTCCAGATTTGGCACGCCCCTTGCAGTTGTCCTTCAGGTGCGCTGGCACTCAGGAAAAACTGTTAAGGAGATCTCATGAAGAAGCAGAAGGGTTTTTCACTTATCGAATTGCTGATCGTCGTGGCGATCATTCTGATCATCGCGGCCATTGCAATTCCGAACTTGCTCAAGTCGAAGATGGCGGCTAACGAATCGTCCGCAGTTGGCTCGGTCCGTACACTCAACACAGCTCAGGTCACTTACGCGGCAGGTTGCCCGGCCATCGGGTATTCGGCGACGTTGGCTGAGATGAACACGGGTGCGATTTGCACCAGCGGAACGGCTATCATCGACAACGTGCTGGGTCAGGATCCAGCGAACAAGAGCGGCTACACGATCACGTATGCGCAGGGCGCACTGGTGGGCGGTGTGGCGAACACGTACACGCTCTCGGCGACTCCGCAGAAGGTTGGCGTCACTGGGCAGCGCGGATTCTTCAGCGATCAAACTGGCGTGATCCGTTACAATCAGACGGGTACTGCCACGGTGGCCGACCCGGCGCTTCAGTAGTCTAAGCTGATCCAAGACACCGGTTGAAAGACCAAGCAGAACGCGGACCTCGAGTCCGCGTTCTGCTTTTTTATTCGGGCAAAGGAATTGTGCTCGGCGACGAAAAATCGACCAAGACGGAAATGGTCACACGGTATAGTGAGTTGCCGTTTTCTGTCACAGATGTGCCATGGCCGCAAATTTGGTTGTTAAAAATCAACGACTTGGAGCAGTATAGGACAACTTGAAGTGGCCATTCAGATGCATCCATAGTTGTGGACCTGGTGTAGCCATTCAAGGTAGTGGCAGACAGGGATAAATCAACTATGAAGCGCCAACAGCTGGGATTCTCTCTTATCGAATTGCTGATCGTCGTGGCGATCATTCTGATCATCGCGGCCATCGCCATTCCGAACTTGCTGAAATCGAAGATGACTGCGAACGAAGCCTCCGCTGCAGAGTCGGCGCGAACGATTGACACGGGTGAAACGACGTATTCGGCGACTTGCCCGAACATCGGGTATTCCGCGACGCTCGTGGAATTAAATACCGGTGCCCTTTGCGCAAGCGGCAAGAATATCCTGGACAATATACTTGGTGGCTCAGACCCGGCTGTTAAATCGGGATATCAGTTTACTTATGTGCCAATACCCCAGGCGGGTTTGAATTCGGCGTTTACATTGACGATAGTGCCGCTAAAGGTTGGCACCACCGGGCAGCGAGGATTCTATTCCGACCAGACGAATGTCATCCGCTACACGACGGACGGCTCGCCGCCGACGGCTGCCAGCACGCCTTTGCAATAGACGGATAATGGGCGTTTGACTTCCACACGCCTCCGCCGACTTATTTACTTCGAAGCTGTTGCTGTTTGTTCTTGTTCCATAGCTGGAACTGTTCCAATTAAAACCGCTTCCATCGCGTTTCCCTGACTCTGTGGGATTACGTGTGCGTAGACTTCGAGCGTCGTCCGCACATCTGCGTGCCGCAGCGAGACAGAAATTACGTACCCTCGGACACCTAGATCGAGTTAACGGAAGCGCGCAGTCCCAGTAGATTTCTGTTTGCAACTCGCCAGCCTGCACTATAGCTTTGGATTCAGGACATGCCGGGTGTGATTATTCAAAGCCATCTCACGCGAGTTGTTGCTCCAAATCCCCGCCAGGAATCTGGAGGAATGTTTAGTTCTCCCGGTAAACGCAATCTGGTACTGGGTCTTTTGCTTGTGATGGTCACCCTGGTCGTCTACAACCCAGTGTCTCGCAATGGTTTTGTGGGCTACGATGATGAAGGCTATGTCACCGAAAATCCGCACGTGCAAGCGGGTCTGACTTGGGGCACGATTTCATGGGCCTTCACGACCCGGGAAATGGCGAACTGGCATCCGCTAACCTGGCTGTCGCACGCTCTCGACTGCCAGCTCTTTCGGCTCAATGCAACGGGCCATCACTACACCAGCCTCTTGTTGCACGCCATGAACGCACTGCTGCTGTTCTTGATTCTGCAGTGGTTCACCGGATACACCGCGCGCAGCCTGATGGTGGCTGCACTTTTTGCCCTGCATCCCTTCAATGTTGAGTCGGTCGCGTGGGTGGCGGAACGTAAGAACGTGCTCTGCATGCTCTTTTTTCTGCTCGCGTTGGCTGGCTACGGATGGTACGTCCGCAGGCCGGGGATCGTGCGCTACCTGGTGGTCGCAGTTTTGTTTGCAGCGGGCCTCATGTCCAAGCCGATGGTCATTACGCTGCCGCTACTGCTTCTGTTGCTGGATTATTGGCCGCTGGGAAGAATGCGCTTCGCCGGCAATGAGGAATCGCGCGGTCCGGCTTCCCGCAGCGGGCAGCCGTTTGCCCTTAGCACCCAGCCCCTGAGCAGGTTGTGCCTGGAAAAGATCCCCCTGCTGGTGCTGTCGGCAGGCAGTGCAACCATCACAATGATCGCGCAGAGCGTGGGTGGGGCTGTGGCCTCAACTGGCGAAGTTTCCCCTCTACTGCGGCTTGAAAACGCGATCGTTTGTTACGTGCTGTATATCCAGAAAATGGTCTGGCCGTCGCACCTTGTCCCCATTTATCCGTTTCCACACGCACTGCCGAACTGGCAGGTGGCTTCCTCGGCGCTTTTCCTGCTCGCCGTCACGTGGGCCGTTTTGAAATATCGCGAGCCTCGCTACCTGTTAGTTGGGTGGTTCTGGTTTCTGGGGGCCATGGTTCCGATGATTGGCTTGGTTCAAGTTGGAAACCAAGCCATGGCTGATCGCTATGCCTATCTGCCATTGATCGGTCTTTTCGTGATGATCGTCTGGGCTGCAGCAGAATTGGCCAGCGTGCGTCATATTGAAGCGAAATACCTGGTCACTGCCGGATTGGCCGTGCTGTTTGGATTGTCCGCCGTTACCCGCATTCAGCTGCCTTACTGGCAAGACGGTTTCAGCCTGTGGACACACACATTGGCCGTCAGCCCGCCCAATTTCGTAGCCGAAAATAACCTTGCCGTGACCTTGATCAAGCATGGCAGACGCGACGAGGCGATCCCGCATTTCCGCACTGCCGCAGCCCTTGAATCCGGGGATCCCACCAGCCAACTCAATCTCGGAATCTACGCCCAGGAGCAGGGTGATTGGAAGCAGGCGGCGACGCGCTATGAGTCGGTCCTGCAACTGACGACCAACAATCAACTTCGTACCTCTGCTTATAGCAACCTCGGTTCGGTCTGCTTTGCACTTCGCGATTACACCCGCGCGCAACAGAACTACGAATCCGCCCTGAAACTAAACCAGGTGTCTCCCATTGTTCTTCGCGATATGGGGCTCCTCGCGCAGAAAACCGGTGATTGGAACCATGCGATTTACTACTTCGCGCGGCTGGTCGCGGTCGAGCCTAGCGACGTCGGCTATCTTCTGCTGTCACACGCTCTCTACCAAGGCAAACGCGACCAGGAAGCCAAGTTGAGTTATCAGCAAGCACTACGATTTTCGACCGACATTAACCAGGCCCAGCAGCGAGCAAACCAAT
>Ga0210399_10002037_pt1 | contig 15711 bp, 14 predicted proteins | sample IncBWC14MmetaG_FD_150865 | JGI IMG/M metagenome (GOLD analysis project Ga0210399, IMG submission 150865) | Forest soil microbial communities from Barre Woods Harvard Forest LTER site, Petersham, Massachusetts, United States - Inc-BW-C-14-M | ecosystem: Environmental > Terrestrial > Soil >...
CTTGCTCAACTGATCTGTCTAATGACATGACGATTTACTTTTTCCCTCCCTTACCCATTTAATCTGCACAGGCACTTTGCTCCCCGCGAAGCCCTTATAGTAGAGTCTTGGAATCCCGACCACATCCGAGTGTTCGTTTCGGGAACAAAGCGCATCCCCCTGCCCGAGATTCTGCCTGAAAACATTGCATGTTTGGCGTTCTTATTCGTAGCAGGGGGATGCCTGTTGGCTGCGATTCTATCGAGCCAACTTACAACTTCATCCGCAGACCATTCACAGCGATTTCCACAGCGCCGCGCGCCACGACTGCTGTGGAAATCTCTTTCATGATCTTGTTGTTCTGGGTGACTATAAGGCGTTCTAGCCCGCTGAACTACGCCCCCGCTTTGAAAAACCACTTCCCTTCGATTCCCGCGTATTCCTCTGGCTGCCCGTCCGTTTCGCAAACTTCCTGAAAGTGCCGTGACAGGGCAGAGGTCTGATACCCGCTGCGGCATTGCCACGGAGTAACTATGCGTAAAGCGCCAGGCTGCTGCTGTTGGCGAGCTCTTGAGCTTCTTCCGACTCTGCATCCTTGCCCTTGAGGTAGGCGAGGGTCACGTCTAGCGATTCATGACAGAGTCGGATACCGATGGTGTTCACCACACCTTACCCCATGCAGGTCTCAGCGTAGGTCTGCTCTCTCCTACCTCGTCGATAAATTACACCTGCTGAGAGCCGCTCTGATATCCATCTTTCCTGCCTGGTGTCTCTTCACGACCGCGCGTCCGCTTTCATACCGCACTGTTACCACTGACGCCAGCTTCTCCCCGCCAGGCTTCGTCTCCACTAGACACGAATACACGGGAACCAGCTGTCGCTCTGGCCGACTTCCTACCACCCCCGTGATCTTGTACGCCGCTCGCCACATATTTTCAGGTCCCATATGAGACGTAAGGATCTGGCCTCCGGAAAGGGGTTCTAGGTTTGTCATCAGTTCCATCTGCTCGGCCAGAAAATCCTTAGCGAAAAAATGCTGCTTTGGGTCGTAAAGCCATACGCAATAGCGCGCCCACTTCGCCCCGAACTCCCGAATCCCTGCCAGGTCTGGGTGCTGGTCAGAATCTAAGTCATACACGACAAATTGTCTTAAGAATGACGTAAGCCTTGCCGGCTTGCATCGCGGCCTGCATTTTCTGCGGATCGGAAGGCGCAGAGTTCGCGATTAGACTCTGCAGCTTCTATATGTAATCTTCATTTCATCCAATTTTTTCTTCTCGACGATTTTTCCCCTCAAACCACGGGGCTGTGCTTTCTGTTCCGGTGGAGGGCCGATCAGCGTCTTCTGCACTTTTACGTCAGCCGTGTGTCGGCATGTCGACCGTTCGTTCTTCCCGACTTCGCCTTTTACGCTGACCTGCGGCAGGATAAAGAGAACGTTCGGTCCACCGGTCGGCGGGCGTAAAGGCGTGATCGGTGGAAGCTTGGCCTCCGGATCTCTCGCGGTCATAGGAGTCAGGCCGATGGGCTTGCCGTACGGAATGGGCAGTATTTCCCTTCGTGTGGAATCGTTCGTGGCCATTGCTTCCCCAAATGTCAGGCCGAACGAGCTCTTCGATGTACAGACTCAGTAGCGCCTCGCAACATCGGAGGAGGACGTACGGATACTGTTCATTAGAGGCCTCGATTGTGAGACGATCAGCTGTCAAAACTAACAGGGGCAGGCGCGTGAACCTCACTTTAAGATATGTTCTCGAACTAAAACGTGTTCTCGAAAAATCTTGCCGTCCTTCTTATGACGACGAAATGCCACCGTTCCTCGATATGTCTGATGTTCGGGATGGGGTCGCTGTCTGACGAGTAGCAAGTCGGCTTAAGGCCCGCTCTCTGCCTAATCCTTCCGATTTGAGAAGGAGACAAACTCATGCCGGAATAAAGTTATGGGATTCCCAAGAAGCCAACATCCTCGGAGTCGATTCCGACGCGCTCTGAGGACCTGAAAACATTTCGAACCAAGCCGTCAGCGGAGGAACTATGAGCAACGATGCAGAGGGTGTCAGACTACAACAAGCCCGTATAGCCAAAATCCCTTGGAGAAAGTGGGGGCCCTACCTCAGCGAACGGCAGTGGGGAACGGTTCGCGAAGACTACAGCCAGGATGGAAATGCCTGGGACTACTTCAATCATGACCAAGCCCGGTCGCGCGCGTACCACTGGGGCGAGGACGGCCTTGGCGGCATCAGTGATGACAGGCAGTTGCTCTGCTTCAGCGTTGGTCTGTGGAATGGCAAGGATCCAATACTCAAAGAGCGACTGTTTGGGTTGACGAACAGTGAAAGCAACCACGGTGAGGATGTCAAAGAGTATTACTTCTACCTTGATAGCACGCCGACGCATTCGTACATGAAGTACCTCTACAAATATCCACAAACCCCCTTCCCTTACGACGATCTGGTTGCCACGAGCAAACGGCGCAACCGTGGCGACATGGAATACGAGCTCTTAGACACTGGTGTCTTCAACGACGACCGATACTTCGACGTGTTTGTGGAGTATGCCAAGCAGACACCAGAAGACATCCTTATCAAGATCAGTGTGAGCAATCGAAGTCCGGAGCCAGCGACTCTACATGTCCTGCCGACCCTGTGGTTTCGCAACACGTGGACTTGGTGGCCCGACACGCCGAAGCCATTTTTGAAGCAGGTGATCGGAGAGAGTAAGTCTAGCGTCGTTGCAGCATCACACCCGAAACTGGGCGACCGCTATCTGTACTGCGAGGGAGCTTCCGCACTGCTGTTCACAGAGAATGAGACGAATAACGAGCGGATCTTCGGCACCGCCAATACCAGTCCCTATGTTAAGGACGGGATAAACCAGTATGTGGTGAGCGGAAAACGAGATGCAGTCAACCCGCAGCGCGCGGGAACAAAATCTGCAGCCCACTACAATATCACTATCGACGCAGGCGAAACGTCTACGATCCGCCTACGACTCAGTGACGTGGCACCGGCTGCAATGGGCGATCCCTTCAAGAGCTTTGCTGAAACTGTGCAGGCTCGTCAAGGCGAGGCGGATGAATTCTATAAGTCGATTACACCAGATCGCGTCAACAAAGATGAGGCACTCATCATGCGGCAAGCATTGGCGGGGATGTTGTGGTCGAAGCAGTACTTCGATTTCGACGTGGACAAGTGGCTTAAGGAACATGGCGTGAATCCGATGCAGGTGGGCGGTAAGCAGATGCGGAACAGTGATTGGTCTCACATGGTGAATGAACATGTGATCTCTATGCCGGACAAGTGGGAGTATCCCTGGTATGCCGCCTGGGACCTGGCATTCCACACCATCGCGCTCTCAACGGTCGATGTGGATTTCGCGAAGGAACAACTCGACTTGATGCTGCAGGAGTTCTTCCTGCACCCGACCGGTCAGATCCCAGCCTACGAGTGGAACTTCAGCGATGTCAACCCGCCCGTACATGCCTGGGCCACGATCTTCTTGTACCGGACTGAGCAGGCGCTCAAGGGCGAAGGTGATCTGGACTTCCTCAAGCGGTCATTTGCAAAGCTGATGCTGAACTTTACCTGGTGGGTGAACCGCAAGGACCGCTTTGGCAAGAACCTCTTCGAAGGCGGCTTCCTTGGACTGGACAACATCGGTGTCTTCGACCGTAGCGCCCCGCTGCCCACTGGTGGTCACCTCGAGCAGGCTGACGGTACTGCCTGGGTGTCACTGTTCTGCCAGAATATGCTCGAGATCAGCATGGAATTGGCAGCCCACGACTCCTTTTTTGAAGACATGGCCGCCAAGTTTGCTGACCACTTCCTTCTGATCGCCCACGCCCTGAATCAAGTTGGGGCGGATGGTATGTGGGACGAAACCGATGGGTTCTACTACGACGTCCTGCGCCTTCCCGACGGCAGTGCAACACGTCTCAAGGTTCGCTCCATGGTCGGTTTGTTACCCCTCTGTGCCACTTCCGTCATCGAGCCGTGGCAGCGCGAACGAGTACCACGAGTGACAGAGATCTTGCAAGAGCGCCTGCGACGGAGGCCTGAACTGCGCAACAGCATTCATCCAACTGGGAAGGGTTATCTCGGGTATGGGGATCGCGGCATCGCTGCGTTGGTAAATCCGGAACGCTTGCGCCGAATTTTGTCGCGCATGCTCGATGAGAATGAATTCCTGAGTCCCTATGGGATACGGGCACTATCTCGCTACCACGCCGAGCATCCCTACGTCTTCAATGTGGATAGCCAGGAATACCGGGTTAATTATCTCCCAGCAGAATCTGACACAGGCATGTTCGGTGGAAACTCCAACTGGCGCGGTCCGATATGGATGCCAATGAACGTACTGCTGATCCGTGCCCTGGCGTCTTTCTACCTCTATTATGGCGACACATTCAAGATTGAATGTCCGACCGGCTCGGGCCACGAGATGAATCTGTTTGAGGTAAGCCGAGAGATTGCTAGTAGACTGACGCGGATCTTCCTGCGCGATGAGACTGGAAGGCGGCCGGTGTACGGAGGGACGGAGAAGTTCCAAACCGATCCTTACTGGAAGGATTATGTACTTTTCTATGAGTATTTCCACGGAGACAGCGGCGCTGGACTGGGGGCCAGCCATCAGACAGGCTGGACCGGGCTGGTGGCAAAGCTGATCGAACTCTTCGGCCGGCTCGATGGAGAACAGCTGCTTGCAGGTGGCAAAGCCGATGCGTTTGCAAGGAAAGAATCGACGGTAGCCAAGCAGGCACAGGTGGCCTAGATATCCAACAATCTCACCAATCAACCGCAAGGCATTTTAAGCCGTAGACAGCAATTGAATTCCCATTCCGACGAGGGTACGGACCCTAAGTCAATCGAGGTTCCAGAGGTTTCGCTGAGATCAGAAAGCCAGATTCACATGTCGGATTCATAGAGTCAGGGGTCAATTGATGTGATCAGGCGATTCCACCAGTAATCCTGGTTGTTGGTGAAATCGCGGCGACGCGAGTTGGAAAAATCCCGGTCGTGTCTCTGAAGAAAGCGGCGTCCACGCGACTCTCGACATCATGTTCGCCGCGTTGTCAGAATCAGTCAAGCCTGACTTAGGACGCAGATGGCAGTTGCAGGGTGTACGAGTGCGAAAGGTTTGGAGTCCATCATGGTAATCGATCTCGACAGGGCCCCTTTAGTGGTCGCGCGGAAACTGTGTGAGCGGCTGGTGCACCAAGCTCGGATAGCCGTGGTTCTTTCCTTACTCGTGGGGGCGCCGTCCACTGCCGCCCAGTTGCCAAGCGTAACAACAAAGTCTCCTTCCCCAGCCCCCTCCGCCCAGGAACAGGTCTCAGACCCGCTGGGGCGCAACACTCCCAGAGGAGCAATTCTTGGCTTCGTCAAAGCTACGGGTCGCAATGACTTCGTGACTGCCGCCATGTATCTGCAGGTCACAGGCAAGCAAAAGCCTGCAACAGAGACGCTAGCTCGGGACCTGAAAGAGTTGATGAACCGCTACTTCAGCATGCCCATCGCGATGATCAGCGACTCTCCGGAGGGTACGGCGGAGGGTGGACTCCCGCTCGATCGCGAGCGGGCGGGATCGCTCAATATAGAAGGCAAGAAAGTCGATGTGCTGCTGGTTCGCGTCTCTGATCCGCAATCCGGTCGCATCTGGCTGATTTCGTCAGATACTCTGGCTAAGGTTCCCGAGCTGTTCGACTCGATGGAAGCTACCTGGATTGATCGGGTCTTGCCGGAACCGCTCCTGAAACACAATGTATTTTCGATCTCGATGGCGCAATGGATGGTGTGGTTTGCATCGATTGCCGTCCCTCTCTTGTTACTTTGGATCGTTTCTGGTGTAACTGTCGGCATCTTAGAGCGGACGGTCGAAAACGTGCCGCGTCGCATATTGATCGAGTCCTGGTACAAGGCGCTGCGCTGGCCGCTCGTTTTTATTCTGACCCTTATTGTTCACATCCCGGTCGCATACTCGCTGGGACTCCCGTTGATCTCCCGCATAATCTTCGGTCGCTCTGCGCTCGTTCTGCTAATCATCGGAGTGACCTGGCTCCTTCGTCGGATAATAACTGTGTCATTCGAGCGTGCACTTAGCGCAGTGCAGCATGGAGGTAACACGGGCACGCAGTCCCTCGTACTGCTAGCCGAACGCTTGCTGCGCGTCGCGATTACTTTGGTGGCGATCTTTTCGGTCCTCAGTGTCGTCGGCGTGGAAACAAAAACTGCGTTGGCCGGCGTCGGCATCGGGGGCGTGGCCATCGCCTTTGGTGCGCAAAAGACAGTCGAGAATCTTCTCGGTGGCATTTTCCTGCTGACTGACAAAGTCCTTGCCGTGGGAGACACGTGCCGCATCGGCGACCGGGTGGGTACAGTGGAAGACATCACCTTGCGTTCCATACGACTTCGCACCCCTGAACAAACGCTGTTGTCGATACCGGCAGGGGCACTCTCCCAGTCGAATGTCGAGAACTTTGCCACTCGCAGCAAGATCCTGGTGCACACTACCCTCGAATTACGTCACGGGACAACGACGGAACAACTTAGATCCATTCTCGATATGGTTCGCAGATTGTTTGCTGAAAACCCCGGGCTCGAAACCGATACAGCCCGCGTTCGGCTGACCTCATACGGAGCCAACTCCATCCAGATCGAACTCTTCGCCTACGTCCGAACTCGTGATGACCGTGAATTCGTGGCAGTGCGCGAAGACTTGTTGCTGCACATTGGGGAGATCATTGAAGCCTCGGGTAGCGGCTTTGCCATGCCGGCCCAACTCCTCTACATCCACCCGGAGGGAGCGACCCACGAGGAACGAAAATCAGGGCCGGAGAATCAAGGGCACGAATGGGAAGGTCATGAAGAATCGCGAGCCTCGGGCAGAACCGGCGAAGTTCCACGAACTCAACCTCCTTCACCCTCAGTTGAAGACCAAGTTCTTCCCAAACGGGCAGCTAGGGCCTTGAGTTGAGCGCTTCCCTAGCAAGAGTGGTCTGAGAACCGGTTGCGTACTATGCCCAGGAAATGCTCAGTGAATTGTGCGGCGTAAGCAGGTTCGGCACGGCCCTCCACAGGAGACCTAAAAGAGATCGACAGTGCTCTGTCTGAGTTCAAGGTGCACGGCGGTCGTATGAACGCAGAACAAATGAAGGTTGTTGAAGCGTAGGAGGTCACATGGGCTCCCCGCCGACAATGAAAAAGCTCTCGGTGATCGAAGGTGGCCCGCTGGATCGGCTTCAGCGTCGCCTTGGACTCATGAAGCTTGAGGCGCCGCTGATCGTGAGGCGAGCCTTGGTTTTCTCCCTGGTTGCTTGGCTGCCTCTGCTTATCCTTTCGGCTTTGCAGGGAACACTCCTCACGAACGTAAAGATTCCTTTCCTCTATGACCCTTCTGCCCACATCCGTTTCTTGCTATCGGTTCCACTCCTGATCGTGGCGGAGGTTGTCATCGGCCCACGGATCGTCGCGGCCACCGGCCATTTCATCACTTCAGGCCTCATTTCCGAGGACCGCTACCGGGATTTCGATACTGCAATCGTCGATGCGATCCGACTTCGAGATTCCACTCTTGCCGAAGCGATCATTCTCGCGATTACTTACTTTGGCGCGTTTGTGTCGATTCGGTTCGTTTCCGCGACTGTCTCAAACTGGCACTCACTGGTTACGGGGTCGGGTCACCCGTTTACGCTAGCAGGCTATTGGTATGCGCTCGTCGCCCTTCCGATCTTCCAATTCCTGGTTTACCGGTGGCTGTGGAGAACGTTTATCTGGTGTCGGTTTCTGTGGCGTGTTTCGAAGCTCGACTTGGAGCTGGTTCCGACCCATCCGGATCAAGCGGGAGGACTCGGCTTTTTGGGTGAGACGCACCGTCTGTATGGCATCTTCATCTTCGCGTATGCTGCTACGGTCTCGGCCGTGGCCTGCCGGGAAGTTCTGTTCGATAAAGTGCCCGTCCAGACCTTCAAAATTCCCATTGCCGCCCTGATAATCCTAATGCTGCTCCTCTTCCTGGGACCGCTGTTCATGTTCGCGCCGATCCTGCTGCGGACCCGCCGAAAGGGCCTGCATGAGTACAGTACGCTCGCCTGTAAGCTGGGACGCCTTTATGATCGAAAATGGGTGAAGGGAAATCCTCTCGGCGAATCGTTGCTTTCCACTCCCGACAATACCTCGCTTGCCAACTATAGCCATGATTACGAACTGGTTGACCGTATGAGAGTTTTTCCCTTTGAACCCAGGACAGCCCTTGCACTGGCGCTTGCCGGTCTGATCCCCATGGTGCCACTGCTCGCCACTGCCATGCCGATGGAGGAAATATTCAAACTGCTTTTGAAGGCGCTTGGTTGATGTCCTGCCCAAGTAGTTGACGTAAACAGGCCTGTTAACGTCAACAATCCCTACCTTCCATGTGTCCCAGTCGTCGCCGATCACCGCTGGATTCCTCGGACGGAACCAGCCCCCACGTAGCTGGCGATCTGCTTCGCGCCTACCCACCGATGTCGCAAGCGAAATGGGCGCACGTGGAGTCGTCGGTCAATCTCGATGCGTCGGGGAATCCTGACCCTTACTTTATGTCGATCGACCTGGCGACGGCCCGCCACCCACAGACGCTGCTCGCCACACACTTTAACGGTCAGCCCCTCACCGTGGAGCATGGAGCACCGCTCCGTCTGTTGATGCCCGTGAAACTTGGTTTGAAGAATGTGAAGGCCATTACTGGGATTACGTATGTCGCGGAAGAGCCATGAGACTATTGGGCCGAACGTGGGTATTCCCGCTACGACGGAATCTAACGCTGGCAGATTTGAAGCAACTCTGTGATGTGCGAGTGAAATAGGACGATATTATGGCGAAAGTGATCGAATTTTACGTTCGAGATCTCATTCTGAAAAAGTGACGTCGGTACCATGCGACCGGCGCGGTGAAGTCATCGAGTTTCCCAAGGACAAGCCAACCGTAGCGGGTAAAACCGCGAAGATTCGGGAACGCAATGAAGGCGACCCAATAGCTGCCTCCTGGCCCGGATGTTTCTAACTGACTCACGATTAAAGAGGCGAACGGGAGATCTAGGGCTTTTGACCCAGAAATCTCCCGTCGTGGATGTCCTTAGCTTTATGCGTAGAGCGCTAGGCTGCTGCTGTTGGCGTGCTCTTGAGCTTCTTCCGACTCTGCATCCTTGCCCCTTGAGGTAAGCGAGCGTTACGTCCAGCGACTCGTGCCCGAGTCGGATGCGGATGGTGTTCACCGACACGCCTTCTTCATGCAGAGTGTCGGCGTAAGTTTTGCGGAACCGGTGAAGCTCGGCGCCTTCGACGCCGGCTTTCTTCGCAATCGCCTTCAGCTTGCGCAGGAAATGACCGTCAGGTTTGCCTTCGCCGTTTGGGAAAACCAAGTCATGCGGCTGGGCATTGCGCTGTCTCATTCTCTCTTTGATTTTCCAGACTAGCTTTGCCGGAATCGGAATGAATCTATCCTTGGCCGACTTCTTCTTGCTCTTGCCCTTGAGACGGAACTTACGCCATGCCTTTGGCTGAACATGCAGCGTGCATTTTTCCCAGTTGAAGTCAGCGTACTCGGTGTTCTGCATCTCGGCATCACGAACTCCGGAGTTTAAGAACAGACCGTAGAGGAGTTTCTCTTCCTCATCCATCACCGCAAACATCGCCTTGAGTTCCTGCTTTGTATACGGCTTCGGTGGTTTCTCGGCATAGTCGAGTTCCGCCAGGATCTTGCCGGCAATAAGAATGTCCCGTGTCCGCAGAAACGTGTTCAGGGTTTCGAAGATGTTGTGAACCGTGCGGTCGTCCAAGTCGCTGTCATGTTCTCGAAGAAACTTCACGTAGCGCAGGAGCTGCTTGCGGTCGATCTGGTCTAGGTAACGCAGATCGTTCTGCACAGTGAAGTCAAGAAAGAACCCAAGCCGGTAGTTGTACGCCCGCAGCGTCTTCTCGCTCTTGCCTTGCTGGTCTTTGCCCTGGAAAAGCTGAAGCTCGGCGAACCACTGATACACAGCGTCCGTGATTTTCGTTCGACCGGCGTCGTCTTGGTGTTGAACGACTGGAACATTTGCATCGAGAGCCTCGAAATATGCCTGCTTGCGCTCGCGGGCGGCGATTGCCTCATCGAGGTCGTCGCCGACGTGTTCCCACGGACGGGTGGCGTCAGCGAGCGAGTAGCGCAGGAAGTAGGGACCGGTGAGATCGGCTGGGCGGCGCCCACGTCCGAGATTGACCTTCTGGTAGCGCCGAGCCTTGCCTTTGCCGACCTGGCTGTAGAGTGTGACTGCCATATTGCCTCCACTGACTAATACCGCGCGGAGGCAAATGATCGGAATTTGGTAGTCAGTTGGTAGTCACGTACTGTAAATAGCAGAAACTAAAGGTCTGGCGGAGAGGGAGGGATTCGAACCCTCGGTACAGGTGTTAGCCCGTACAACGGTTTAGCAAACCGCCGCATTCGGCCACTCTGCCACCTCTCCAAACCGTTTACAATCAGCAAGTTGAGTGATAATCAACCGGCCAACGCACCTTCGTACCATTGCACCAAATATTGCACGATGCCATTCTGTACGCATGGGACAGCGTGAACAGAAGGGACACATCTTCAAGGCTTTCGGTGCGTTTCATATTCGGTACTGGGTAGCATACAACGACCTGCCCGCCGATGAGAAGGAAAAGATCGCCCGCAAGTGTGCGGCGAAGGGCAAGGAACTGCCGAAGCGTGTGCAGAAGTCAGAACGGCTCTGCGATGGGGGCGAGAGTGTCAGGGAAGTGCGCGGCCTCGCAAAGCAGCACATGGACCGGATCAACGATCACACACCAGGTGCCCCCATTGCGCTTGAGATGACCCTTCAAGAGTATTGGGACAAGCATTATTTGCCGTGGGCCGAAACCAACCTCAAACCATCAACCCTGCACGGTTACAAACAGGTTTTCCGCCAGCACCTCACAAAGCTTGCGAAGCAACCTCTGAAGTCCATCACAACGCCAATTGGGACGAAGTTCCTTGGCGAGCTTGCCGAAGATCAACAAGGCGAGCGCACCATCACGCATGCAAAATGGGTTGCTTCCGGCATCTGGAAGATTGCCGTTGCACAAGGCTTCGCGGCCTCTAATCCTTGGCCTGATGCGCAATGCTTGGTGAAAGCGCCAGGGCCATCCGGCACTGAAGCCTATTCCATCACTGAAGCACTCGCCATCCTTGCCGCGTTAGATCGTGTTGATGTCAAACTCGCGTTTGCTTTGGCCTGCTTTCTCGGTATTCGGAAGGGCGAAATTCAAGTTTTGCGATGGGAAGACTTCGTTGGGGATGAGGTACGCATTGAGCGGGGCATGAGTCGCGGTGTCGTGCTCGATTCCACCAAGACCGGCAAAGCACGCCGTGGGTTGATAATCGAGCCGGTAAAGTCATTGCTCGCACAGTGGCGCGAGATGTGGCACAACCCAACAACGGGTTGGCTGTTTCCGAACGGTGCGAATCATCCCATGAGCCTTGACAGCATGGCGCAACGTCTCATCATCCCAAAGTTGAACAACGGTCTTCGCTGGAAGGGTTGGCACGCAGGCAGACGGGGTGCAGGCACCATTCTCACCGAATTGACCGGTGATGCACTCGCAGCGCGTGACATCCTTGGACATCAAACCACGAAGATCACTGAAGCCCATTACATTGCTCCAATTCCTGAGGCCGGTCGTAAGGGCATGGCGTTGTTAGAAGAACGTTTGAAATCATTGAAACGAGGTTAACAGCAAATGAAAAAAACCATGGGGGAATGGTTAGCTGTCTTGGCTTGGTCTGCGGTCATGTTCCTTGTGGGTGCTCGCTATGCTTCAGCCTCTCGCTATGAGGTGCGCGAAGTTAAAGACGGAAACGGCAATCCAGCTTTCTTGCGTTTAGATTTATCAAATGGAAGCGAATGTGCAATTGGGCAAGGTTATGCTGTTTTGCGGCATGGTCCAGAAGGTTCGACGGAAACTTACATGGTGCCTTTTTGTAAGTAACTTCGCCACATTGTGCACACCTGTGCCCACGTGTTCCCGCCACTTCAGTACCGTTGCGGTATTTCGGCTTCTAAGTGAAACTGCAAACAGTTCGGGAGTCAAAATTCGATTCAATGGGGGAAGTTATGGCGAAGAAAACAGGTTGGGAAGCAGTACCTAAGAAGTATCAACAGGTTGATCCTATAACGGGTGCAGAGCCGCTTGTTCCGAAGCGGGTGCTTGTGCAGCACGGCCTCTGGGATGAAATCGTTGAAAGCACGGTGTTGTCAGGTTGCGACGATGACACCATTCGCGAAAGCTTCCGAGAGTACGGTTGCAAGCCCGCAGAGATTGACGGCTACTTCGCGCAATATGAAGCACGGTAGGCCGGAACCAATGAACGAACGTATTGAACAACTCAACAGCGAACTGCGTGACCTGTGCACCGAACTGGAAAGCCTGCAAGCCCGAGCGCTGCGCAGAGTCGAAGAGGTTGAGAACGATTTTCACGGCACTCCGTTGCCGTCTGAAGTGAAAGAAATGTTCCGCACCATGCAACGGTTAGTGACGAAAGTCTAGAAAAGGACAAGCTGTGGCAGGAAATTTAGCATTGAGGTGAATAATGAAACACGTACTGATGTTGCTGATGCTGACACACTTTGTGATGGGGCAGACCGCAACCACCCATCAAGACGCTCAAGACATCTTCGCAGGACAAAAAGCTTGCCATAACGAAGCGGAAAAGCAACACAAGCCGGGGGTGAACACTGTTAGAAATCATTTTGATTCCAAAACAACAACCTGTTGGATTAGAGTCGATGAGTCTAACCCTAAAGAGCGTCGCATGTTCATTACTGTAGGCAATGCATTTGAATTGCAATCAACAGCCATGTACATTGGCTCACTTGTAGGTGAACCTATCAGGCCGGGTGTTGATACGTGTGTTGTGGACGATATTCAATGCCACAGTGATGAAGAGTTTTTCAAGTTGCTCAAATCCCATTATCCCGGCCTGTGAAACATTTACTTTCCTCCCCCTTTCACTTCTTACGGTAAACTCCAAACATGCCGGATGACAAAACGCTCTACATTGCCGTGGCGTGCCAGAACGATCCTGAACACGTCATCCTTCTCGCGGATGAGCGGTCTGATGCGAATGGTCGCTCGGAATGGTTTGATCGGCCAAAGTCATTTGACGCAGATTGTGAGCACTGCAAAACGCATCAACAATTTGTTGGTCCTCGATTGATACTTTGCTGGGGTCCAACTCCCAGCAAAAGGTTTCGGCGGAATCCCAAGTTCCAAGAATGGTGAGTTCGTTTCTGAGCATGTCCTTCCCCTCTACTTCGTCAGCCGGTTGATGATGTCGGTCGGATTCCCCATCACAGCACGGCCCAAATTGCTACCGCCTGATGGGGTTGGTTGTGTCTGCCTCTCACGGAAACTTGGCAGAAGATTGGCACCCGGCATTCGAGGCACCTGCTTACGCAATGGGTCAAGCACATCTTGGAATGCACTCAACTTTTGCTGTGCCAAGGATGAATCGTCACCGGCCTGTGGAAGCATTTGTTGTGCGGCTTCCATTTGTTTCTCGGTCATTCGGTTTGACGTACCGAAGGTCTGCAACCTGGGCAACTGTGTGACGGCTTCGTGTGCTCCAAGCCATGCAACTACAAATTTGCGAGTTGCAGGATTTGCGGCCTTGGCATTTTCTGAATTCAGAGCCGCGTTGATGCGTCCAAAGGGAACAGATATGCCGTGCATATCCACTGTGAGACCCTTTTCAATCATGGCCTGTGCAAGAGGGCCTTGTACCTTCGCAAAATCACCAGAGTTTACGATGTCGGCCAGTTGGTTAGTCTTTGTCTGTACATCGTTGAAGCCTGCAATGGTGCCGTTGAGTTTCTGAACGTCACCGGCTTTGAGCGGAGTTGTTACTTTCAATCCCTGCTGTGCAGCATCGTCAGAATTCAACACATCAGAGCCGCCATTGGGATTCAAAGCCAGAACCACTTGTGCTGATTTCTGCGGTTTGTTGCCTGCTGCGTTGTCTTGGAGCGCAGCCTTATATGGTTCCTGTGCCGCTGCAATCGCACCGGCCTTCTTCGCTGCACCCGTAATGGCCTCGGGGCTGTTCTCAGCCGCAAGTTCAGCCGCTTTCTGTGCCCCTTTCTGTTGTGCGACTTTCGCAGCAGCCGCATCTTCAAAATCTTGATGGGTCTTCTCGTTCGCTTTGTAAATCCCGATGAGGTTATCGAGCGTCTGAAGTTGGTACGGTGTCGCGTTGTTCTTCGACAACGCATCGCGCTGACTCTGCAAAGCTGGAATCAGGTTCTTCAACATGTCATGCTGCATCGGGTTTCCAGCGGGATCATAACCCTGCATCACATGCGTCATCACATCCAAGTTTTTAGCAGGCACGAATTGCGCTTTGTCCATGCCGGGGAAGGCAGGAATACCGGGAATGACCCCGGCAAGTTCCTTGTACTTCTGCAACAGACCGGCTTGTGTATTCGCATCATCAGAAGGAACGTTAATTATTTCCCCATCGTGAGCAAGGTGCGTGCCGGGAGGAATGGAAGCTGCCCCCTGCGCGGCTGTTTGTGCCTGCAACGTATTCAGCACAGCATCGCCGTCATTCGGGTGAGGGTCATAGCTTATGCCGTGCGCCTCATCGTAATCTCTTTGGGTATTTTGCGCGGCCTCATGCGCGTCCTGTTGTGCCTGAGTGCGTAGCTGAAGTTCCAAATCCTGATTATGCAAATTTGCCAAACGAATTTGCGAGTCTATATCGCGGAACTTAATGTTCTGTTGGTTAGCTTCAAAAGCTTGCTGTGCTCTACTGCCTTCCCCAAGGCCGGTGACAAAGGACGGCCTTCCACGGTCGGGAATCCCTGCGAGCGCAGTTGAACCAACTTTTGCTACTGCTCCAAGGATTGCGAGCAGACGACTTCCGCCCTGTGCCGGTTGGCCGGGTACTGCCGGGGTCTGTTCGGGGCTGCTTACATCAGGCGAAGCAGTTGCTTGCGATGGGGCAGGTTGCGGTTGAACAGACGGGGCCATTACATCGACAGCGGGCGAGCCGCTATCTGGTTGAAGCTGGTCAGGCATCGGATTAAATGCTGCTGTAAAAGATGACATTTGTTGTTTTGCTCCAAAATCTAGTTGATAAGAGTTGCTTGCGCCGAAGTCGTAGAACCAACTTCCGGCATTTTTACGCGTGGAATCTCGCGCTCGATAATTCGAATCCATCGTTCTTCGGGGAAGTGCGGGTGCTCAGGGCCTAAAACCAATACGACACTTGAAGCTCCTGCGTTACGAGCCGCGCACTCAATAGCCAGGTCCGCAGCGTCACCGGCCTGCATTGCTTCCTCTGGCGTTGTTGCGGGGGCCACGTATGCCTTTTCGAGCATGAGGTAGCAGACGAGTTCGCCTTTGCCATTGGTCACGGAAACGCCCCCATCTTTTTTCGCTGTTGCTTTCATGTTCCTTAACATCAACTTTTTCCTTTGGTCGAAGCTTTATCTGCGGCCTCGCGTGCTTCACGATACAACTGCTCCATGGGTGTTGGTTCTTCCGTTCCAACCTCGCGTGATGGGGCCGGGGTGTTCTTGCCGCTCTCTAGCCTGGATTATTCGCTGAATTCTCTCGCCAAAAAAGAAAGGATGCTCTAAAAGGTAGATGAACACTGGGTTTCGTGGACCCAGCATTCCCTTTCGGAGCATCCATCGCTTGATACAAAGTGTTTTATC
>Ga0210399_10002039_pt1 | contig 15706 bp, 11 predicted proteins | sample IncBWC14MmetaG_FD_150865 | JGI IMG/M metagenome (GOLD analysis project Ga0210399, IMG submission 150865) | Forest soil microbial communities from Barre Woods Harvard Forest LTER site, Petersham, Massachusetts, United States - Inc-BW-C-14-M | ecosystem: Environmental > Terrestrial > Soil >...
TTCTTTCCAAATCCAAAGGGGGCTCCGCTTGAGTTCATTGCAAATTCCCATCCAGCACACCACTTTGAAAAACGGTCTGCGCGTTGTCATTGCGCCGGACCCGACCGCGCCCGTCGTCACCGTCGGTGTCTACTACAAAATCGGTTTCCGCCTGGAACCGCAAGGGCGCAGCGGCTTCGCGCATCTCTTCGAGCACATGATGTTCCAGGGCTCCGAAAATGCGCCCAAAATGCAGCACATCAAGCTCATCAATTCCAGCGGCGGCGTTCTGAACGGCTCCACTATGTATGACGTCACGAATTATTACGAAGCTGTGCCATCGAATGGTCTCGAGCGCGTGCTCTGGCTCGAAGCCGACCGCATGCGCGCCCTGAAAGTGGACGACGAAAACCTCCGCAACCAGCGCGACGTTGTGAAGGAAGAAGTCCGCGTAAACGTCCTCAATCAGCCCTACGGCGGTTTCCCCTGGCTTGACATGCCGCCAGTCGCCTTCCGCAACTGGGCCAACGCGCACAATTTTTATGGCGATTTTCACGACCTCGACGCCGCCGATCTCGCCGACGTGCAAAACTTTTTCAAAACCTATTACGTCCCTAACAACGCGGTTCTCTTGATGCTTGGCGACGTCACCCCGAAAGACGGCTTCGCCTTCGCCGAAAAATATTTCGGCTCGATCCCCGCCGGCGCCGCGCCTCCATTCGCCGATCCCACCGAGCCGCCGCAGACCGAAGAGCGCCGCGGTCGCGTGGAAGAGAAATTCGGCACGCTTCCGGCCATGGCCATCGCCTACGTCATGCCTGCCCGCCGCACGCCCGATTGGTACGCCATGGCTCTGCTCGATCAGGCGCTCCATGGCGGCCGAGCGGGACGCATTCACCGCGAACTCGTACTTGAAAAGCAGATCGCCGTCGAAGCCGAGGGCGGCGTTGACGACATTTTTGGCTTTAACGGCCCCGCGCAAATGACCACACGCATCCTGCACAAGCCCGAATATTCCGACGCAGCCACGCTCGACGCGTTCGACGCCGTCATCCGTGAAGTGCAGCAAAACGGCATCCCCGAGGACGAACTCCAGCACCTCAAGGTGAAATGGCGCTCCGACTATTACTCGACGCTCGAAGGCGGCCGCGGCGGCTACATGCCCCGCTACGGCCTGATGCATCTCCTCGCCTGCTTCACGCTCTTCGATAACGAACCCGAACTCGTCAATTCGATTCTTGACGGCTTCCTCACCGTGAAGCGTGAAGACATTCAGCGCGTCGCGAAAAAATATCTTGTCCCGGCAAATCGTGCTATTGTCTTTCGCACGCCGGTGAACGCCGCCAAGGAGGCTGCTTGATGGCTTCCCGCGCCCCGGAATTTTCCGCGGCCGTTCCCGCGCTCACCGCCGAGCGCCCGGTCACCTGGCCCAAACGCACCCGCGCGCGCCTCGCCAACGGCCTCGAAGTCGTTCTTGCCGAAGCGCACTCCATTCCCAAATTTCACGGCGAGCTTTATTTCCGTGCCGGCAACGCTCTCGTCTCCGATCGCTCCACGGGTCTCGCCGAAATGACGGCCACCCTCGTCCGCACCGGCACCTCCAAACGCGCCAGCCGCCAGATCGAAGAAGATCTTCGCCGTCTCGGCGCCGATCTCGGCAGCAGTGCCGGTCAGGACACCAGCGCCATCGGCTTCGCCGGCCTCAGCGAATTTGCCGAGCCGCTCCTGCAACTGGTGAACGAACTCGCCCGCGAAGCTTCCTTCCCCGAAAACGAATTTGAGCGCGAGCGCCGCCAGAAAATCGAAGAAGTAAAGCTCGAACGCACCTCGCCCGGTTTCCTCGCCGGCGAACGCCTCCGCAAAATATTATTCGGCGCGCATCCCTACGCGCTCGTTTCGCCCAGCGAGGCCCAGGTCGCCGCCTACAAACGCGATGACCTGCAAAATGTCTATCGCGAAATCTACACCCCGGAAAATGCGTTGCTGATGCTGGTTGGCGATTTCGATCCCCAAACCATGCTGAAAACGATAGAAAAAACCTTCGGCAACTGGTCCGGCAAAAAGTCTCCCGCCAAGGAATTCCCTGCACCACCGAAGCCACAGGGCCGCCGCGTCTATCTCGTCCACAATCCCGGCTCGGTCCAGACGCAAATTCTCGCCGGCTGCCACGCTATCACCCGCAAGCATCCCGATTGGATCCAGCTCGGCCTCACCAACAGCCTTTACGGCGGCGCCTTCAATTCGCGCCTCGTAATGAACATCCGCGAGGACAAGGGCTACACCTACAGCCCGCGCAGCAGCGTCCATCCGCTGCGTCAGCACGGCTATTTCAGCGTTTCGGCCGCTGTGCGCAATGATGTCGTCGCAGCCTCGCTCACCGAAATTTTCTACGAGCTCGACAAACTCCGCTCCCTCCCCGTCCCCGACGCGGAACTCGCCGACGCGCAAAATTACCTCACCGGCGTCTTTTCCATGGGGCTGGCTACACAGGAAGGCTTGCTCTCACAATTCTCCACCGTCGAACTCAACGAACTCCCCGCCGACTATCTCGAAACCTATCGCGACAAAGTCCGCGCCATCACCTCGGCCGACCTGATGGCCACAGCCCGAAAATATTTCGACTCTGCCAACATGCAAGTCGTTGTCGTAGGCGACCGCGCCCAAATCGAAGACCAGGCCGCCCTCTTCGGCGACCTAACAATCTTCGACAACCAAGGCAACCAACAAAGCAGTTGATTCCGGAATGAATTTGTAGCGGCCGCCTTCCGAGGTGCGTTGTTTGCACCCCGGAGGCCTTTGCGGGGCGGGCGCCTCTGCCGCTCCTATTATTGCTTTAGCTACGTCATTCTGGCATTATCAGCACATGTTCCGGCCTCAACATCCAGCCGCGTGCGTTTTCTTCGGATTTTTTACCCTCGTGCTAGCTTTGGGTCCCGCCACCCTCGCCAAAAAGAAACCCCCTGCCCACCCCATCAACATCAACACCGCCGGCGCCACCGATCTCCAGCAAGTCCCCGGCATCGGCCCCTCCACCGCTCAAAAAATTCTCGACACCCGCAAATCCTACGGCGCCTTCAAAAGCGTTGACGATCTCCTAGCCATCAAAGGCATCGGCCCCAAAAAACTCGAAAAAATGCGCAAATACCTAACCGTAGGCAAGCCACCCGCAAAAAAACAATCCGCTTCCCCGCAAACGGCCGCCGCACCCGCCAAACCCCCGCCTACAAAATCATCCGCAAAACAATCCGCCTCTCCGCCAGCAACCGCAAGCGAAGACGAAGAGCCATAGCTGTAGCTCACCCCTTCAGGGGTGAGGGTTTCCATAACCGCGGCAACCATGCCACCACAAAGGAAAATCCTCAGGCCTGAAGGCCTGAGCTACATTTTGTTTATTTGAATTTACAACCGCTGATGTGTGGGCTTCTGCGTCGTGAGGTTCAGCGGCACCTGGTCGGCGATCCGAATCCCGTACCCTTCCAGAGCCACAACCTTCTTCGGATGATTCGTCACCACGCGAATATCCTTCAATCCCAAATCAATCAAAATCTGCGCCCCGATGCCGCTTTCATGCTGCACCATCCGCTGGCGAGCCGGCTCGCGATCCAGTTGCCCGCGAGAATGAAAATGAATCTGCGGCAACTGCCCGGGCATCTCCGCATTTTCAATCGTAAACCCGCGCCCCGTGTGGTGCAGGTACAAAAACACGCCGCGCCCTTCCTCCGCGATCTTTTCCAGCGACTTCGCCACCAAATCCGCGCAGTCGCAGGCCGTTGAGCCAAACACGTCCCCGGTCAAGCAGTGCGAGTGCACGCGCACCAAAGGCGGCGTCGGCCCTTCCAGGTCACCCCGAATCAACGCCACATGTTGGTCGTGGTCCACGTCGCTCGAATACGCAATCATCTTGAATTCGCCAAACCGCGTCGGCAGCACTGCCTCTGCCACGCGGCGCACATAGCGTTCGTGCTGCATCCGGTAGCGAATCAAATCCGCCACCGTCAGCATCTTCAATCCATGCTCGCGGCAAAATTCCACAAGCTGCGGCACGCGCGACATCGTGCCGTCTTCATTCATAATTTCGCAGATCACGCCGGAGGGATTCAGCCCCGCAATGCGCGCCAGGTCCACGCTCGCTTCCGTCTGCCCCGCACGCACCAGCACGCCGCCATTCCGTGCCCGCAGCGGAAACATGTGCCCGGGCCGCGCCAAATCCTGCGGCCGAGTCTTCGGATCAATCGCCGTCAAAATCGTAATCGCACGGTCGGAAGCGCTGATGCCGGTGGTTACGCCCACCTTCGCGTCAATCGCTTCGCAAAACGCCGTCCCGTGCACGGAAGTATTGATCGGCGACATCAGCGGCAGGTTCAGCTCGTCGCACCGCTGTTCCGTCAACGCCAGGCAAATCAACCCGCGCCCAAACTTGGCCATGAAGTTAATCGCTTCCGGCGTAATCTTCTCCGCCGCCAGGGTCAAGTCGCCTTCGTTTTCGCGGTCTTCGTCGTCCACCAGGACAATCATCCGCCCCTGGCGTATCTCTTCCACCGCCTCTTCCACCGTTGCAAATCCAAACCGGGTCTCGCTCATAGGTTCAGCATAAAGTCATCCGGGGGACCTGTAAAGCAGCGTCAACGCAATCCAAACGCTGAAAAACGAACCAGGAATGTCGGCGCGCCGACATTTAAAGTAACACTTGAAGGTAATTTTTTGCTAAATACCGGAACCACCCGAGATTTGTAAGCGTCGCGATTGCAACACTTAGAGAGAAAACATTCGAAATGATTTCCACAGCCATTCGAATGGTTTCCCATTTTGGGAGTGCGACAGCGAAGCTGCCGCTTTTGCGCAGCAAGCCGTGAGACCAATCAAATTGGGGAGATGACGGTGTAAACCGTAAAAGCGGGAGCTCCGCTCCCGCACTCAATATTTGGTGAAGGCTATGTCAGCGACCACCCAAACAGTGTCAACGCCATAAACACCGCCAGCGCCCCCAGGCTCACCAGCGACAAGGTCTTCCCATTCCCCAGCAGCAAATTGCGCGTCTCGGCCTTACAGCACAGCACCGTAGCCACAATCAGGATCGCGCCCCACGAAATCGCGCAAGGCAACCCGGGATACTGTGCCAGGGTAGACATCGTCTTTTCCGAAGGCTGCCCCGCCGGAATCCACCACGGCAGAATCGGTGCGAATCCCGCCGCCAGCACAAACGTCAAAATCTTCCGGCTCACCCAGCTTCTGATCTTCGTGACCGGTTTCGCCTTGCGCACCTTGCGCCACACGTGGAACTCCCACATCAGCATCCCCGCGGCCAGCGGCATCCATCCGTACACGCTCGTCTGCCGGTCCACCCAGAGCCATGTCCGGAAGAAATGGCCCGAGGGATGCGTCGCCGCCATTTTCGGCAGCAACAGCCAGCCGGTGACCTCATTCCCAATCACCGCCAGCAAGATCACCAACAGGCTCGTCAACTGAATCCATTCATACGTTGGCGACTTCCCGCACCGCGTGCATACCGGAAGCTCTGGAAGTATTCTCAGCCCGCAATGCTCGCAATACACGGCGACCTCGCTTCTCTCCCCAGTCGGGGACACCGCCCCAGCAGCAAGAATCCTACTCCCGGGGAGAAGCCAGGCCTACTGGTCCGATGTGCAGGCCAGGTGAACTCGCGGCCAATGTCCCAAAGACTGGTTCGGAGGCCCCATACGCGGAAAAGGGCTACAGAACGAGTGCCGAAAGTCTGGCATTGCCTATGGCGTGGTGAAGGATTTAGTCGAACTCTTGACGCCATCGCTAACGTCATGCGCATCCATCGAATCAACCGTGTAGTAATACGTGGTCTTCGGCGCCAGGTCGTCCATGCGCACGCGGAAAACCGTGTAATCGTGGCTCTGGTTCAGCCGGATATGCGATTTCGCCGTCAGGTTCAAATTGTTGGGGTCCGTGCCGTAGTGCACCACGGCAAAGTGCTCCGGCGAGCCGCCGGGATTGTTGGTTGTCCAGCGAATGATCGCCAAATGTGACTGGTTCAGTTCAATCTCCGGCCCCTGGGTAACTGCAACGTGCGCGGCCTTCTGCGCCGGGGGGACGAATTGAGCAAACGCCGGCGGTGGAACGAACCAACTGGCGCAGAAAATCGTCATCGCAAACGTCAAAACTACTCTCTTCATTTCGACACCTCGAACGAAATTATTTTGTGATCAAACTTTAATGCAGCAAAAGCCATGCAAGACGTAGCTTCGATGGACAAAAAACCTCAATTTCTCTCTCTGGCTGGCCCACTTCGCGCGGTCAATTGCGAAACGGACCAGCCAAACAAGAGAGTCATCACATATCGAGCCTAACTCCCCTGACAAACAGACTTACCATCAGGGAATCGGCTTCGTCGGCAGCGGCGGAACACCGCATATCGTCGCTGGGCATGGCGGCAGGGTCGGCGTGGGAATCAGCAATTCATTCCCCTGGGTCGACGCAGTACCGCCCGTCATGCACATGCCAGTGAAAGTCCCGATATCCGGGTACGGTGTCGTGAACCCGTCAGTAAGCGTCTGCATGAAGGCTACAAGCTGGTTCTCCTCCGTGTCCGTCAAACCGAGCATTCCGACAGTCATGTCCAAGTTGTTCTTCACCTCGGGCATAGGCCAGCAGTCTACCTTTTCGGTTTTTCCTGCTGGGCAGTTCCCCGAAGTCACCGGGAAGGGGTACACGTCGCGCGTGTTATAGAAATGCACGAGTTGCTTCAGGCTCTTGATATAGCCATTGTGGAAGAACTCCTTCTGGTAGTACGGTCCTGGCGCCTCAGTGGTCGGACATTGCGGAGGCGTCATGGCCACGTTCCGAGCCGACGACGTCTGCATCTGTCCGTCACTGACCGGCGCGAACTGGGTCCAATCCGAGTTCGGGCTCGGCGCCGCGCCGAATCCGCTCCTCAGGAAACCTCCCAATCCCAGATCTCTATACCCGAAGCCAAAGGGATTGGCAGTAAAGCCGAAAGAGTCTGGCGTTGTCTGATAATAGAACGCGTCCCTGGGATTCAACGGCAAGCCCAGGTTGGCAGAGCCGAAGCAGGTGAACAGTGGGGTGGTGGATGCAGCGGCGCCTGTGTCTGTGCTGTTCGGAGCCGTGCCTTGGGGTGGCGGGGGTGTTGGCGCGGTGGACCTGCCGTCAATATGGCACGAATTGCAGTTCGCTTTTCCGCGGAACAGGTTATAGCCGGCCATCTCATCCGCAGTCATTGTGTAGTGGTTATTCAGGAACGCGTCAAACTTTGACGAAAACGCGCTCACGTCCGGCGATGCTTCGAACTGGTCCAGGGACTGCGCCCAGTGATTGAACACGCTGTTGGCTTTCACGCGCTCCTCGGGAGACAGATCGATTGGCATGGTGTTCGTGCCGAACTTCGCTGCTCCGCCGGGAGTTTCACAGATTTCCTCCGTGTTATGGGGGAACTTGATGTCCAGTGATCCCACGCCCCATACCGTCTCAAACAGTTGTCTGTACACGGCCGTCTGAAGGCGGAACGCGATACATGCCGTGTCGGGTAAGGCGTGCTCCTGGGTATCCACCGGAGGATGCTGCGCTTGTTCTTCGTCCGGACTGCCGAGCAGGTAGCCCGTCGCGCGTGAATCCCAGAAATTCCCGCCAAAAAACCCGGCTTGTGCCGCGTTGTAATTCAGCACTGGGAAATCCGGGGCATAGGTGTATCTCTGCGCCGTTCGCTTGCCGGCGCGGAGCGGATATGATCCGGGATATGCGACCATCGTCAGGTTCACCGACGGGATTGACCCGCTGAACCCGGCATACGGCATGTGACAAAACCCGCACGCGCGATTTTTGAACGGGGACATGTGCTCATCGAAATTCATGAGTTTCCCCAACAATTGGTTGGCTCGCATTCCGGTGTTTGCAAGGGTAGGCGGTTGGCCTGTCAGCGTTGGAGGGGGCAGCGCCCTCCACTGTGTCAGTGCTTCATTCTCAATGAACCGAACCTCGCGCCGCACTCTTTCTATTTCTTGCGGCAGATCGGGTGGCACGATTCCTGGCGGATACGGATTGTAAACAGGCGGTGGCGTGTCGCGGTCCCCGTGCTTGTCTCCCTTGTCTCCCTTGTCCCCGCTTTGGGCAGCGGAGACCTGCGAGAACAGCAGAATCACGGCCGCTACGGCGCAACACATTACTGCGATTGCTATCAGTCGTCTTTCTCTCATGAAGTAGTCCTTTTCATGACCCGGTGTCCGGAGGAACCTGGTTGGAGGGCACTGCCGACGGGCACACCACGCCTCATCATTTGAGGTTGCAAGAACATTGCTCACGCCTCTGGGCAAGCCGCGCGCCGTTTCTGCAATTCAACTCAATCCCCGAGCAAACTAATCCAACTGCGATCGATTTTGAGCCCAGTCGTCGAGCAACCCCCATTACCTCGCCCGATTCCTCAGCAAGGTCCCTTCCAATTTAAGTAGCATGAAAGTACAAGGACTTATTTGCGCAGGACTCGTCACGTCTAACGAAAATTCGCGAACTCTGTCACTATTTCGACGCCTCCTCGACATCGGTGGAGTCCCTTGCTCAATCCTTGCCCCCAAATGGATAATCAAGATTCCACGGCCCCGTTCGGTTTTGCTTTTGCTGTGTTAATATGGAATTCCTGAGACCACTCGGTCGCATATATCGCGGCGAGACCCGGCAGCCTGCGTATAACGAGGATTTATGAGAAACGTTAACGTGAACGAAGTTCCGATCGCGCGCCTGATCGGCTTTGAAGCCGATGAAATTGCGGATGGACGCGCGGTCGTCACCCTGGCGGCCGGGCCGCAACATGCAAATCCCATGGGCACCCTCCATGGAGGAGTCCTTTGCGATATCGCGGACGCTGCGATGGGCATGGCCTTCGCCAGCACACTAACCCCCGGCGAATCCTTCACGACCATCGAATTAAAGATTAATTTCTTCCGGCCCGTGTGGGAGGCCCGCCTCCGCGCCGAAGGCAAAGTGGTGCGCCGCGGCAGCACGGTCGGCTACATCGAATGCGAAATCACTGACGAGCCCGGCCGCCTCGTCGCCAAAGCCGCCTCAACATGTATGGTCCTCCGAGGCGACAGCGCCAAAGGACGTTAAACTCTTTCCTCCCTTCTTCATCTTTGCGTCTGGCGGCATGCCCCTGTGCAGGATGTGTGAAGGATTGCGGAAATGGTGAAACTCGCGGCCAATGTCCCAAAGTCTGGTTGCAACGCCTGATTATGCGGAGAGAAGTTGGAGCTTCTTGGTTTCGTCTATGGCGTGGTGAAGGATTTTGGCGAACTCTTGACGCCATCGCTTACGCCGGATGCGTCCTCGGAATCGATTGTGTAGTAGTACGTGGTCTTTGGGGCCAAGTCGTCCATGCGCACGCGGAAAACTGTGTAGTCATGGCTTGGGTTCAGCCGGATGTGCGATTTGGCCGTCAGGTTCAGTTTCTTGGGATCCGTGCCGTAGTGCACCACGGCAAAGTGCTCGGGTGAGCCGCCGGGATTGTTGCTGGTCCACCGAATGATGGTCAGATGCTCGTGGTTCGACTCGATCTCCGGCCCCTCTCTCACTTCCATATGGTCCGCCCTTTTTGACGAAGGGACGAACTGCCCGGCGGCGGGGGTCGCTGCAAACCAAAAGCCGCCGAAAGTGAACATCACCAAAAGCAACATCGCTCTCTTCATTTGGACACCTCAATGAGAATTTGATTTGCGAGCAAATTTCTGGACAGCGATAAGTCCGGCTGGGGAAAAACACAGCGGACTGGATTCCGCCATATCTCTCTCCGGCTGGTCCCTACGTTCCGGGCTTCGCGAGAGGACCAGCCAGAGAAAAGAGTCATCCTGTATTGCTATTGCGTGTAACCCGTTCGGCAGTCAGCATCATCGTTACGGAATTGGCATTGTTGGGAGCGGCGCAACACCGCATATCGCCGTTGCGCACGGCGGTAGAGGCGGAGTCGGGATAAGGAAGCCGTTACCCTGCTTCGACGGCGAACAATTGGGATCCGTCGCCGGGTTGCACGTCGTGCATGCGCCAGTAAAGGTTCCAATATCCGGATACGGTGTTAAGAAACCATCCGTGAGTGTTTGGAGGAAGGCAACGATATGGTCCTCCTCCGTATCCGTCAAGCCGAGCATTCCTATCGTCATGTCCTCATTGTTCTTCACCTCGGCCATTGGCCAGCAGTCCACTTTTTCCGTGGTGCCCGCCGGACAGTGACCGGAAGTTATAGTGGGATTGGGATAGACATCTCTGGTGTTATAGAAGTGCACCAGTTGCTTCAGGCTCTTGATGTAGCCGTTGTGGAAGAACTCCTTCTGGAAGTACGGCCCTGGAGCCTCGGTGGTAGGACACTGAGGCGGAGTCATTGCCACGTTGCGGGCGGTGGACGTCTGCATCCGCCCATCATTGAGTGGCGCGAACTGCGTCCAATCGTCATTGGGGCTTGCCCAAGAGCCGAACCCGCTCCGCAGAAAGGTTCCTAGTCCCAGATCTCGGTAGGCGAAGCCAAAGGGATTTCCGGTGAAGCCGAAGAAATCCGGCGTGGTCTGATAATAGAAAGCATCTCTCGGATTGAGTGGCAGGCCGAGATTAGCCGAGCCGAAGCAGGTGAACAGCGGCGTGGTGGACGCTGCCACGCCCGTGTCCATGCTATTCGGAGCAGTGCCATCGGGCGGCGGGGGCGTTGGCGCAGTGGACCTGCCATCCAGATGGCAGGAGTTGCAGTTCCCTTTGCCACGGAACAGGTCGTAACCGTGCATTTCCTCTGGGGACAACGGATATGTGGTTGAGTTAAACAGGAAGGCGTCGAATTTCGACGAAAAAGCGCTAACATCCGGTGAGGCTTCGTATTGATCAATTGACTGTCCCCAGTGGTCGAAGACGTGGTTTGCTATGGCGCGGTCCACAGGAGACAGCTTGATCGGCATGGTGTCCGTTCCGAATATGCTGGCGCCTCCGGGGGTCTCGCAGATCTCCTCGGTGTTGTGCGGGAACTTGATGGCATCTATGTCATCGCCCCATAGTTCGATAAAGAAGGGCTTATACACGGCGCTCTGAATCCGGAACGCGACGCAAGCCGTGTCCGGAAACGCGTGTTCTTGCGTATCGACCGGAGGGCCCTGTGCCTGATTGGCATCCGGACTCCCTAGCAAGTAGCCGGTCGCTCTGGAATCCCAGAAGTTTCCGCCAAAAAAGGCTTGCTGGGTCGCGTTGTAATTGAGAACAGGGAAACTGGGTGAATAGGTGTATCTCTGTGCAGTCCGCTTGCCTGCTCGATACCTAAATGATCCGGGATACGCGATCATCGTCAGGTTGACGGAGGGGATCGGTCCGCTGAAGCCGACGTATGGCATATGGCAGGACGCGCAAGCCACATCCTGGAAAGGCGACATATTCTTGTCGAAATTTAGGGCCTTGCCCACTAAGACATTTAGCCTTTGTCCGGTGTGGGCCAAGAGTGGCGGTTGATTTGTCAACGTCGGTGGCGGCAAGGCGCGCAGCTGCGCCAGCGCCTCGCCTTCAATAAAGTCGACTTCACGCACGACCCGTGCTAACTCTGAATTCAAATCTGCGGGAAGAATTCCAAACGGGTACGGGTTGTAAAACGGCGGCGGCGGCTCCTCGCGATCACCCTTGTGCCCGTCATCGTCTTTCTTACCTTTATTACCTTTCTGCCCGTCATCACCTTTCTGACCCTTATTACCTTTCTGACCGACATCACTTTTCTGAGCGTGATCACCTTTGCCAGCGTAATCACCTCTCTTTGCTCCTTTGTCTTTGTTGTGGCCGGAGGACATCTGCGTGAACATGAGAATCATGGCCACGACAGCACAACACAGCACTACGATCGCCATCAGTCGTCTTTCTCTCATGAAGTAACCCCTTTCGTGATCTACCGTTGCGAACAACTTGCATGGACGGAACGCCCAATGGACCTACGGCAAGCTCCGTTCGAGCCGTCACTCCTCGGGTTGAGGAATGCCTGACTCGGTAAGGGACGGAGTCAGCGTTCTTGCTTTCACCGCAGCGGCGGACCTGTCCCAGAGTGATCTGGGACCCCGTGGATTTTCGAATCAGCGGCCGGTTCCGTCTAACCCGTCGCTTTCGGCATCAATCCATCTGCCTGGATTCACGGAAGGGCTGAATTATCACGGCGCTTTCTTGCAGTTGCCACGTCTAAGATTGACTTGATTGGCACAGTTCCTCATGCCCCTCCCGGGTCTCTCCGAGGACAGCAAACAGAAAGAGAACGGGTGAACATTCGAGACACAGTGGGTGGTTCGCAGAAAACGGAGGGTGGCTTTCATTCAATCTAATTCTTGTTGCAATCGTCCGTGAAATAGGTATTCTTGTGGCGTCTGTTGCTTCACCTGGCCTCGCTGCAGACTTCTCCGCCTACTTTACGCAGTGCAGCGGCTAGCTCGCGTTTCGCAACGAGGCGGCGGAGGCCTCGATGGCTCTAGCCCTTCAAGTCGTTAGCTCTCATCTCTTGGGTATCCACGACATTGAAAATGCTTTGTCCGTTCAAAAAGTGCTTGTCAAGCTTCTTCTGCCGCACGCAACGAGTGAAGCCGAGGCACTCAAACGCCCGAACTGTCCACGCCTTTTCCTGCTCGACGGCTGTTCTCTGAATTTCGCTTTGGGCCCTTTGAGTAGCAGATTACGCACCAATTCGCCGGGCAGCAAATTCCTCGCCCTTATTCCGCCCGACAAAAGCACCGAAACTGAAATGTTGCTCTTATTTCATTGGGGAGTGGACGGATTTGTGACTTTTCGCAGCGAGTGGAATACCGAACTCCCAAAAGCGGCACTTGCTATTCTCCGGGGCAGGCTTTGGGTGCCTTCGAAAGTTCTGCTGGCATTCGTCAAGCAGATGAAAACATTGCTCGATCGGCAGCTGCTGCCGGGCCAATCACTAACCGCGCGGGAAGGCCAGGTGCTCCAGCTGATTTTCAGGCAGCTCAGCAACAAGGACATTGCGAACTACTTGAACATTAGCGAAAGAACGGCCAAGTTCCATGTCTCCAACGTCCTCAGCAAACTCGGACTTGAAAACCGCAGGAAACTCCTTGTCGATACTTCGTTCAGCTGATTCAGTGAGTCGTTTGCGGGAGCAGATTCTCGATTTCATCCATGATGCGATTCATCTTCTTTACCGTCAGGTCGAGCGGCTCATCTGTGGTCATATCGACGCCGGCATCTTTCAGCAAATCGATCGGATACTTCGAACCCCCCGCAGAAAGGAACTTCAGATAGCGCTGCGTCGCGCCCGCTTCGCCGGCTAATACTTTCTCCGACAATGCGGACGACGCGGTAAATGAGGTCGCATACTGGTATACGTAAAAGTTGTAATAGAAATGCGGTATGAAGGCCCACTCGTAGGCAACGTAGTCATCCACAATACACACGCCTTGGTCGCTTCCGTAGTATTTCCTGGCAATCTCGGCGTACAGCTTCGAAATCGAATCGCCCGTAAGAGGCTCGCCCTTCTCCGCCATTTCGTGCAAACGCAATTCAAATTCCGCAAATTGCGTCTGGCGGAACAGCGTTCCCTTGATATTTTCCAGATATCTGCCCAGCAGGGACATCCTGGCGGCGGGTTCTTTTGTGGTCTTAAGCATATGCTCAATCAAAAGCGCCTCGTTAAATGTGGAAGCAACTTCCGCCACAAATAGCGGATAACCGGCCAAGGGGTAAGGTTGCGTCTTGTTGGAAAAGTAGCTTTGCATGGTGTGGCCCAACTCATGGGCCATTGTGCTCATGTCGTCGTACTTCCCGTTGAAGTTCAGCAGGACGTATGGGTGCACGTCATACGCCTGCCCATTCTCGTATCCGCCGGAGGCTTTGCCGGTTGTTGGATAGAAGTCGATCCACCGACCCGAAAACGCCTGTTTGGCACCAGCCGCGTATTCCGTTCCGAGGGGCGCAAGCGCCGCCAAAATGTTTTTCTCCGACTCTTCGACCGAATACTGCAAGTCCACAGTTTTCACCAGCGGCGCGTACAAATCGTAGTAATGCAAATTTTCCAGGCCCATCATGCGTTTCCGCAGCTTTAGATAGCGATAAAAGGTGGGCAGATTGCGATCCACACCCTCCAGAAGCTTGGTGTAAACCGCGGTTGGGACGTTGGGAACGTCGAGGGCAGCCTGAAGATCGCTTTTGTAGTTGCGCGCACGCGTGTAAAAGATCGCGCTTTGCACGCTGCTATCCAGCATGGATCCAAACGTTCCGCGATAGCTCCCAAGCGCCCCAAAATACGACGCCATAACCTTTTCCCGATCTTCCCGGATGGCGGAAGCGCGGTGTAGTTCATAGGCAGCACTGTTCAATTTTGTGCTCTTTCCATCGCTCAGGCTAACCGTTGGGTAAGGGAAATCGGCATTGGAAAAAATGTTGTATGCGCTCGAGGGGCCGGTGGCCATCACGGACGAACTCGCCAGCAACTTCTCTTCTTCTTCGCCGAGCGTGTGCGGCCGGCGCCGACTGACGTCGTCCAAGTATTGCCGGTAAACTTGCAAGCGAGGTTCCTGGGCAATGAACCGCAGCAGTGTAGCGTTATCCATTTTCAGGATTTCGGGCTCCATGAACGCGGTGTCCGCCCCAAACACGGACCCGAGTTGAACAACTTCCTGTCGCATGCCCTGGTACGCGCTGACTCGCGTGTCCTGGTCCGATATCAACCCGGCATATGTACTGAGCCGCCTAAGTTTCTTCTGCAACCGGCTTGCCAGGTCCAGGGTGTCGGCCAGCCGCGCCGCAGAAGCGGTCATCGAGCCCTGGTACTCCTTCAGTTTGGGTAATTCACTGACCAGCGTTTCCTTTTCGCTCCGCCATGCCATATCTGTGGGATAAAGCGCCGTCAAGTCCCAGGTGTATTGCACGGGAACCTTGCTGCGCTCGCGCTCTTGCGCCGCCGAAGGGCTGACCACGCTAATCAGAAAAACCGTTGCCGTCACTACAAAATGAACCGCAGTGTCAGGCCTCTTGAACATTTCAGTGCTCCTCGTTTCTTTTCCATCCAGCAGGTGAATCTGAAGTTCCAAAAGTGGTCTACACACTCGCGGGTCCCGCTCGTCTGAAAATGCCCTTACTCCTACTTTCAATGAACAACAGCGGGCAGCCCGGTGTCACCCCGTCGAGTTCTTTTGACGCGGAAATCACGGAGAGGATATCACTCGGCCGTGTCTACCGAAAAGTATCGTAAAGTGCTGGGCGGTCCTCGATAAAAAGCGAAGGCGTCGCCAGAGATCGGAGAAATCGGCACAATCGGGGACAGACGGAACGTTTTCCGCCATTTTTTTAAAGTTGGCAGGGCGCCTAATACGAAACCCTGCTGGTTCTGAATGCCACGGTCAACGCCCTACCGCGCGGCGGCCGCCACGGTTTCTTTCTTTCGTGCGTCTTTCCACAGCGCGATGTAGGGCTTCAGCTCTTCCATCATTTTGGCGAATTGGTTCAGGTCGAGCGATTGCGCGCCGTCGCTGATGGCGCGCTCGGGCGCGGGATGCGCTTCGACAATGAGCCCGTCCGCCCCGACCGCCACTCCCGCGCGGGCTACGGCCGGCACCAGGCTGCGCTTCCCGGTCGCGTGGCTCGGATCCAGAATCACCGGCAGGTGCGTCAACTCATTCAGCACCGGAATCGCCGAAATGTCGCAAGTGTTCCGCGTAGCCGTTTCAAACGTGCGAATTCCCCGCTCGCACAAAATCACATCCGGATTTCCGTG
>Ga0210399_10002040_pt1 | contig 15703 bp, 15 predicted proteins | sample IncBWC14MmetaG_FD_150865 | JGI IMG/M metagenome (GOLD analysis project Ga0210399, IMG submission 150865) | Forest soil microbial communities from Barre Woods Harvard Forest LTER site, Petersham, Massachusetts, United States - Inc-BW-C-14-M | ecosystem: Environmental > Terrestrial > Soil >...
CGGGAGCATTGACGTCGAAGAGTGACCCCTCTCAATATCCCTCGATCCGGCAGCTGCCCGTTCTTGGTGTCACTTACGCCGATTTATATCGCCGGACAAAGATTCAGGAAACGGTCTTTGAACTCCTGACCCAACAATACGAACTGGCAAAAGTCCAGGAGGCGAAAGAAATACCCAGCGTCAAGGTTCTCGATGTAGCAGTTGTCCCCACCAAGAAATCATTTCCTCCGCGCGGCGTCTTCACCGCTGTTGGTTCTGCGATGTTTTTCCTGGGCGCGTGCGTGTGGATTTTTGTGAATCGTTCTTATGCGGCGATAGATCCGCAAGACCCCAGAAAACAGCTTGCCGAAGAAGTTGCCATGGCTCTGAAAACCAGGACCGCGGTTGCCGCGGCCGGGGCTGCGGCGATGTTCAACGGGCTCGTGGGGCGCGACGCGGTTGAAAGCGACGGAGCGGCACCCAACGCGGAAGACGCTGAATGTGCGGACAGTTCTCTCAATCGGGTCGGGCCGGAAAATCGACTGGGCCAGGCGGCAGGGAAAGGCTCCCTGTGAAGTCGGTGAGGTCAGTGAAGTCGGAGGCTGAAGAATCATGGGAACGATGAGCGGATCCGCGGCAAGACGCGCCAGCGCTGCTCCTCCCGCTCAGTGGGAGCCGCCGCTGGAGCTCCATGCGCGCAGCTGGACAGAAGAGCACGCCCGTTCCGTGTTCCACGCTCGCAAGTGGCGCAGCCAAGGTGGCCTCGCCCGCCAGTCCGCCTATGCCGTCATCGACATGCTGCTTGTCTGCGGCAGCGCCGTGCTCATTTACGGTTCACGTTTTGGCTTCTCCAACAGTTGGAACGCCGTCGTAGCGCCACGGCAGGTGATCGGCAACATCTCCCTGCAAGCTTATCCAGCTTTCCTGATTCTTTATTGCTCGCTGATTTTCCTCGGCTGCATCAGCCAGGGACTCTATCGCACCCCGCGCGAATTGAGCACCTTGCTGGAATCCATCCGCGTGGCCAAGGCCGTCGGAATCGCCACCGCGCTTCTCGTGCTCTTCATCTTCACCTCCGGAAACACGGAAATTTCCAGGCTCGTCGTGGTTCTCACCGGCGCGGTCAACGTTTTCACGCTTTCCGGCTGGCGATACGCGAAGCGCAGGCTCGTCTTTCACCGCGCGGAAAAGGGCCTGGGACAATCCCGCGCCCTCGTCGTCGGCGCAGGCAAAATGGGCCAGGCCTTTGCCAGTTGGCTGCAGCACAACCGCCACCTGGGGTACGACTTTTGCGGATTCCTGGACCCGCATCCGAACGGCGACAAACGCGTCCTTGGTGACCTTACCGAATTCCGCCGCGTCGCGCTGGCCCAATTTGTGGACGAAGTCTTTATCACGCTCCCTTCGGACGCCCAGATGATCAAGCAACTCTTTCTCGAAGCGCGTGACCTCCGCCTCGATCTCCACGTCTTGCCGGATCTATACGATGGACTGGCATGGCGCGCGCCGTTGCACATGATCGGCGGCTTTCCGATTCTGGAGCTTCATCGCGAGCCGATTCCCACGATCGGCCTCGCCGTCAAGCGCGTCATTGACGTCGTTGCGTCGTCACTCGGACTAATCCTGGTGTCACCTCTGCTCTTGGTCGCCGGGATCTGGATCCGGCTCGATTCCAAGGGGCCGGCAATCTACGGCGCGCCGCGCGTTGGCAAAAAAGGGAACAAGTTCGTGTGTTACAAGCTGCGGACTATGGTCGTCTCTGCCGACGAGGAGAAAAAGCGCCTTCGCAAAGCGAATCAGCGGCGAGGCCCATTTTTCAAGATGGAAGGTGATCCGCGCGTGACGCGCTGCGGCTCCTGGCTCCGTAAATTCAGCGTTGATGAATTGCCACAGCTCCTGAATGTTTTAAGGGGAGAAATGAGCCTCGTCGGTCCGCGCCCACATCCAGTGGACGATTACGAGCACTACACACTCGAGCATCTGCGCCGCCTCGACGTCAAGCCCGGCATGACCGGCCTCTGGCAAGTCACAGCCCGCCGCGATCCATCCTTTGAAACCAATATGAAACTCGACCTCGAATACATCGAAAACTGGAGCCTCAGCCTCGACGTGAAAATATTGGCAAAGACGATTCCCTCCGTGTTGCGTGCGGAGGGAATGTGACTAGCAAAGTTTGGTGACTGCTCGCGACTCAAATGTCTACGGAACAACAAGCCGTCTACGGAGTGACCGAGGCTGTGGTTGATCGCTCTAGCCCGCCAACCGGCACTTCCGTGCCTTTGCAGACCATGGCGGACCGCTGGCGCGCATGGGGATTAAAGTCGGCTCTGGCTCTTGTGGATCAGGGGCTCTTTTCCGGGGCGGGCTTCCTAGTCAATTTACTTTTAGCGCGCTGGCTGGCTCCTGCCTCTTATGGTGCTTTTGCCGTGGCCTTCGCAGCTTTCCTTTTTATCTCAGGCTTCCATAACGTTCTGCTGCTCGAGCCTCTGACGGTGATTGGTCCGGGGCGGCATTCTGGCAATCTGCCCACCTATTTCCGTGCGCAATTCGTGATTCACTTTTTGCTTGTCGGGTGGCTGGCGGTAGCTGGCTTGCTTGGAGGCATTGCCATCTGGCGAGTTACGCCCGACTCTCCGTTGGTGGGAGCAATTTTCGGCAGCGCGCTGACGTTGCCGTTACTGCTGCTGCTCTGGCTGGTCCGGCGAATGTGCTACGTGCTGCAGCGGCCTGGGCTCGCGGTCGCAGGGACGGCCAGCTATCTCGTTCTGATCATTGCTGGCCTTGCAGTCCTGCGTTATTTTGGCTGGGCCACGCCTTTGCTCGCGTTTCTCCTCATGGGTGGTGCAAGCCTTATCGCGTCGGGCGTCCTTCTGGCCCGTATTGGTTTCTTTCGGGGACCGCAGGTGCACGGCTACATTTCTTGGCAAGCCGCTCTCCGCGAAAACTGGACCTACGGCCGCTGGCTGGTTGGCAGCACCACCCTATATTCCGTTTCGAATCAGACGCAGACGTACCTTGTTGCCGCCATGCTCGGGTTGGGAGCAGCGGGAGTTCTTCGTGCCTTGCAGCTTCCTTCTCTGCTGATGACCCAGGCCGTAACCGCGGCTGCCTTACTTTATCTCCCGTCTCTTTCACATGATTTTGGACGTGGCGACTTAAAGCGAGTTCGCCACAGGGCAGCAGTTGTCAGTGCCACGCTTACGTTAATTGGACTGGTCTTCGTTGCGCTTCTTGCCCTGATTGGTTCCTCTCTGGAACACGTGATGTACTCGGGAAAATATGCTTCGCAGGCGTGGCTGATACCCATGCTCGGATTGATTCCTGTCGCCACAGGCTTTTCGACGGGTTTTTCGCTGGCGCTGAAGGCTGCCCGCAAGCCAAGATTCGATTTGATTGCCTATGCAGTCGCTGCCCCCATCAGCATTGTCTCTGCATTCTGCTTCGTGTATTGGTGGGGTCTGCCGGGTGCTGCAGCCAGCATGATTCTGAGCTTTGTGGTCTCCGGCGGAGTCACATTTGTAAATTTTCGTCGCTTCGACTGGGTCGGTGAGTGAGCCAATGAGTTCAATTGCCATTCATAATGCACATCTCATCTCGCTACGGTCAAACGGGGATGTTTGGCTTGCTGGCACAATCCTGCTGTTTTCAAGCGGGGCTTTCCTTTCACTTTTGCGGAGTAGCGAGTCATTGTCTTCAGGTAGTAGAACAGGTTCAATCGTCACCGACTTATTATGGATTGGCATCTACCTATTTACCCTATATTGTTGGCACAAGAATCGACAAGTAATTCGCAATCGACTGCAGCTCCCTTGGCATATTGCCGCTTTGTATTTGGTCGCATTGGCATCAATCTTGTGGTCCGATTCACCGGCTGCGACCGCACCTAAGCTTGTAGCTCTGGGTGGTTCGCTAATGATTTCTTGCTACCTCGCTATGCGCTTTAGCGCTCATTCATTGCTGAAGATACTTGCCAGGGTTTTTCTCGTATCAATGGTGCTATCCCTTCTCGTTGGAATTTTTGTTCCGGCGGTGGGCATCGGATCGGGCGACATTGCGGGAATGTGGCAGGGAATCTACACGCACAAGAACACGCTGGGCCTGAACATGGCGCTGGCATTTGCGGTATTTTTGGCGATGGCCACGACACACCATGGCGGGAAGGTCTATTACTTGGCTGCGGCTTTTGCAATACTGCTGGTGCTGCTCTCGCAGTCTTCCACATCTCTGTTGTTATGTTTGGTTATCTTGGTCGCATACGCAGCCCGCCGGCTGGTTCGAGACTATTTTCGAATCTCAGTGACACTTCTCATGGCGATGCTAGCTTTCCTTTTTACTTTTGATTGGGAAGTTGCCCTCACCAAGGGCTTAGACCTTGTAAACCGCGATCCTACGCTGACAGGCCGTACAGATGTTTGGGTTGCATCCATCATAGCCTCGGAGCACTTGTGGCTCGGATACGGCTATGGAGCATTCTGGAGAGGAGCGGACGGTCCATCGTTCACGGTTTGGAAGCTAGTAAACTGGGAGGCTTTCTATTCCCATAACGGATTCCTTGATGTCTGGCTTGACCTTGGCTTTGTTGGTTTGGGGATTGTGGTCATGGGGATTGCAATATCATTTCGATCTGCATTGCTTCGCTGGAAAATTCATCCGCTCCCCGAGAATCTTTGGCACGTGCTCTTTATCCTATATTTGGTTGCTTCCAATCTAACCGAGGGAACACTTCTCGGAATAAATGTGCTCTCGTGGATTCTCTATGTGGCTATATCCATTCAACTACGGGACGGAAATCATAGGGGAATCGCGATCCCTGAGAGAACCGCATCATGATTCATCGACTCGCCATCGTTCACCCTGTCTGCACTCACTACACGAAGGGCGTCTTCGAGGAACTCTCGCGCCGCTATGACATACAATTTCTGTTTTTCTCCGAAGGCAGAGAGTGGTTCTGGCAAAAAGAGCACGGTGTCCATCGCGGCGAATTTCCGCACGAGTACCTGGGCGGCTTCCGAATCGGCAGGCTGCGAATTTCGCCCTCTCTTCCTTGGAAACTCCTTCGCACCCCGTCGGATGTAATCGTCAGCAGCATCGATGGGAAGTTCGCTCTTCCGGCCACGTACATGGCCGCGCGGTTGAAACGCGTTCCATTCTTGTTGTGGACCGGCATGTGGTCTCGTGGAACTACCTTCTTCGACAGGTTGCTGTTTCCCGTCAATCGCTTTTTCTATCGCCACGCCGATGCGGTGATCGTTTATGGCGAGCACGTGAAGCGCTACCTCGTCACAGAAGGTGTCGATCCCGCGCGTGTCTTCGTCGCAAGGCATTCCGTAGACAACCAGTATTACGGCCGTCAGATGACTGAGACTGATAAATCAGCCCTGCGAGAACGCCTCGGCATCCCTGCAGACAAAAAAGTCATTTTATTCCTGGGCCGGTTGGAGGAAGTGAAAGGGGTCCGCTACCTGATCGAGGCATTTGCGTCGCACTCCCCCGCAGATGCGGTGCTCCTCATAGCAGGAAAAGGCTCGCAACGCTCCTCACTCGAGTCTCTTGCCAAAACCTTGTGTCCACCGGGCAAAGTTTTTTTCTCCGGGTATATTCGCGTTGAAGATGCCGTACCGTTCTATAGCATCGCGCATGTCTGCGTGATTCCCTCGATCACTATGCCCACCGGCAAGGAACTCTGGGGACTGGTTACCAACGAAGCATTCAACCAGGGTGTCCCGGCAATCGCCACGGACTCGGTAGGCGCCGCCGCCGGCGGCTTCGTACAGGACGGGTTGAACGGATTCGTCGTGCCAGAGCGCGACATCTCCAGCCTCGGCTCAGCCATAAGGCGCGTTTTAGAGGAACCCGAATTGCGGGAGAAATTGAGCGCGGGCGCTCGCTTCACTGTCGCGCAATGGACGCACGCTCGCATGGCAGACGGTTTCACCGAGGCATTTAACTTCGTTTTGCGCGACCATCAAGCCAAAGCGCCTTCGCCTGGCACAGAGAGTAGCTGCCCTCTCTGCGGAAATGAGTCCTCTCCCATCCAGCCCTCCGGCGCGTTTCGACGCTGTGTCGACTGCGGTCTCATGTTTCGGTATCCCATGTCCGATTTGCGCGATTTGCAATCTCTTTACGCCCAGAGTTGGACCGCGCCCATGGAGAACATCGCGGAAACCGGCGCAACGAATCGCACCCTTGCTGAAGAATACGCAAAGCGCCTGGCAGTATCGCTTGGCCGCGCGGATTTGCAAGGGTTGAAAATTCTAGAACATGGTGCCGGCCGTGGTGAATTTCTCCGCGCTCTGGAGCGTCTCGGCGCCGAAGTCTACGCTCTCGAGCCTTACGGCAAATCCTACCTGGAGCAACAAGGTATCCGTGCCTATTCCTCGCTCGATGAATTGCCTCCGGATTTGCGATTTGACGGAATCGTATCCATTGATGTTGTCGAGCACGAGCTCGCTGCATGGACCGTTCTTCGCCGCCTCAACGCTCTTCTCCGGCCCGGCGGATGGCTCTACGTCGCCACGCCAAACCCCACGGGTCTCAACGCCAGGGTGTTTGGATCAAACTGGAGAGAAGCCAGAAAGCCTGGCCATCTCCTGTTCTTCGAGCCTAAGACCCTGAAGCGCGTCCTGCGGGATGCCGGCTTCTCCCATTCGCAGCGGCTTCGCTGGATTGTGCCGTATCAGAAATCGTTGCTCGCGCGCTTGAAAGATTCGATTTTGACTCTGGCGGGCCTCGACGGCGAGTTGCGTTACTTGGCATTCCGCGCCGATGAGAGGCAATCGTGACCGCCGCGTGGATCACGACGAGCTGGGACGACGGGCATCCGCTGGATTTCCGCGTCGCCGAATTGCTCACCAAATACGGGCTGACGGGAACTTTCTATGTGCCGCGATCCGCGAAAACGGAAGTCATGAACGAGGGCCAGATTCGCGACTTGGCTAGGGAGTTTGAAGTCGGCGCTCACACCCTCGATCACGTCTATCTCGACACCGTGTCGTCCACGGAAGCGGACCGTCAGATCACAGCCTCTAAGCAATGGATCGAGGATACAACCGGAAATTCCTGCAAGATGTTCTGTTTCCCGGGAGGGAAATTTTGCCGCGAGCACTTGCCGATGTTGCGACAGGCAGGTTTCCGGGCGGCTCGCACGGTGGAGTGCCTGTCCTTCGACCTGCCTCACGTGAACGGAACGTGCGCCCTGATGCCAACCACTCTCCAGGCGTTTCCTCATGCTTGGTCCTCTTACCCACTGAACGCGCTCCGCCGCGGGAACCTCCTCGCCTTATTTCGTTATTCGTTGGAACGGAACACGCGAGACTGGGTCGAATTCGCCAAGAAATCCGCCCAGTTCGCGGTGGATCATGGCGGCGTTTTCCACCTGTGGGGCCATTCGTGGGAGATCGAGGAACACAAACAGTGGAATCAGCTGGAGTCCGTCTTTGCGTTTCTGGCGCTCTGCGGAAATAGGGCCCGGGTCCGCACAAATTCGGAGTTGCTGAATCATGGCCACTGACTTCGCGGAGTTTTCCAAATACTTGCGTTGTCCAGATGACGGGGCGGAGTTGCGCGTGGCTGGCGCTTCGCTGAATTGCCTGCGCTGCGGACGAAGCTTTCCGCGAGTCGGGGACCGAATCATCGAAATGTTGCCCTCGGAAGCGGCGCAATTGCCTGCCGAAGTGGTCAACTCTCGTTACGGAACGGACTATCGCCGGTTTTTCCACACGCCCGTTCAGCCAGATCACGACGCGCTCGCCTGGGGAGCGGCGGAAGTAGTTGACAAACGTTGGGAAAACGCGCGTTTGCATCATGCTCAGCAGGTGATGGCTTTTCTCCGCAAAGGCGATTCATCGAACTCAAAAACATTTTGTGATTTCTCCGGCGGAGCCGGCTATTGCACGTTTGCGGCGGCGAAAGAGTACCCAATCGTGTTTCATTGCGACCTCAGTGGGGGTTCTCTGGTCTACGCAGGCAGGAAAGCTGCCGCCCTCGGCCTCAAGAATATTTTCTTCGTCCGTGCCGATTACTTTGCCCCTCCGTTCCGCGCCTCTGTTAGCCAGGTCGTTTGTCTCGACACGCTCATTCAGGGCAAGTGGCATGAAGAGCGCTTGTTGGCTACAGTGCGGGGCGCATTGATTCACGGTGGTGCAGCCGTCGCGGATTTTCACAACTGGTGGCATAACCCGCTCCGTCGCATCGGCCTGCTCCCCCAAAACTTTCCCAAAGAGGGCAGCTATACGGCCGCGGGACTGGAGTCGCTGCTAGCGTCTGCGGGCATCAATGATTTTCAGCTGCAGCCTTTCGTGCAGGAAATCACAACGAATGGTCGTGCTGCGCGTCTGATGAAGCGAATCACTCCGGCCACACGTTTCCTGGTCCGGTTTTCCGGCGCCAAACTGCAACCACGCCGCGAATCATTCACCCATCGCGCCACCGCCTGAGAATGAATCATGAAGATTCTCGTCATTCATTGCCACTACCAACACCGAGGCGGCGAAGACTCTGTCTGTGAAGCGGAAATTCAATTGCTCCGGGAAGCCGGTCATGAAGTTATCGTCCACGTTCGCGATAACAAGGGGATTCCCAATTCTGGAGCCTTTCAGAAGCTCGCGCTTGCTTCTCGGACGATCTGGTCAGGGAACGCCCATGAAGAGATCCGTGACGTAATTGCGCGATCCTCCCCGGACGTCGCCCATTTTCACAACACATTCCCGCTGATTTCACCCTCCGCCTATTACGCTTGCGCGGAGGCTGGAGTGCCGGTAGTTCAATCACTGCATAATTATCGGTTGTTGTGCCCGGCAGCTGCATTCTTGCGTGATGGGAGAGTTTGCGAGGAGTGCCTCGGCAGGGCCGTGCCCTGGCCAGGTGTTCTCCACGGCTGCTATCGCGACAGCCGTCCCGCCACGCTCGCGTTAGCCACAATGCTCTCGGTTCATCGTGCTCTGGGAACTTGGCGAAATAAGGTAAACCTCTATATCGCGTTGTCCGAATTCGCCCGCAAGAAATTCATCGAGGGTGGGCTTCCCGCCGAGCGTATTATGGTGAAATCCAATTTTGTCTCGGATCGCCCTGCCCGTCCGGGTTGTCGGGGTGACTACGGATTATGGGTAGGCCGTTTCTCGGAGGAAAAGGGAATTCGGGTTCTGCTTACCGCACTCGGCGAACTCTCTCTACCCGTGCCGTTCAAGCTTGCAGGTACCGGCCCGCTATTCGAAGAAGTAGCACGAGGAATTACGCAAAATGAACTTGAGCAGGTCGACCTCCTCGGCCGCGTACCCCCACCGAATATATTTGATTTGATGCACGGGGCACGCTTCGTCGTTGTGCCCAGCGTCTGCTTTGAAAATTTCCCAGTCGTGATCGCCGAAGCATTCGCCTGTGGGGTGCCGGTAGTTGCTTCGCGAATTGGTTCAATGGTCGAGCTGGTGGAGGACGGCCGGACTGGGCTGCACTTCAAGATGGGCGACCCGGCAGACTTGGCCGCCAAAGTTGAATGGGCGTGGACACACCCGGCGGAAATGAAAGAGATGGGCCAGGCTGCGCGCCGCGAGTACGAAGCAAAATACACGGCCCAACACAACTACGACGTGCTCATGCGAATTTATGAAACTGCGCGCACAAAGGCGGTCTAACATGACAGGCAATGGAAGCATCGGGGACGAAGTAATTTCGGCGAATGTTGCGTTCTACAGGAAGATTGCCTCGAAATATGATCAATATGAATCCTGCGCGAGGGAAAAGTTTTATCAGCGAATGCTTGAAGAAGACCTGGATCAGATATGCGGGCAACTTATTACTCGCACTGTCCGCTGCCTTGATTGTGGAGGGGGGAGTGGGAATCTGACCCTCAAAATGCTGAAACGGGGATGGCGCGTTACAGTCGTTGACGTGTCGGCTGAGATGCTGGAGATTTCCAAAGCAAAAATCCAAGCCCACGGATATGAAGCTGATTTTGTGAATGATTCAGTTGAACATTTTCTTTCGTCCTGCCTGCAGGACTTCGACGTTGTCACATTCAGTTCGGTTCTTCATCATCTCTATTCTCCTCAAGACGTGGTGAAGGAAGTTGCGATGCGAATCAAGCCGGGCGGATTTTTCTACTCCAATTTTGACCCAGCTTTTCCTTCTTCACGATTGTTGGCAACTTGCTTCTACGATTTCGACACCATCCTGGCCAAAGTCTTAATGGATCGGAAGGACTTTTTGCCGGGCATCATTCGCCGCTTTCGGAAGTTGACTAATGCGCGGGACGAATTGCATGAAAGAGTCGTTGCAAGCACGGGGGATCTTGCCGAGTATCATGCACGAAAGGGTTTGGATGGTGGATGCCTTGCCGATACCTTGCGCGGACTGGGATTTTCGGTTGGTGTTGAACATTATCCTGTTGGGCGCACAGAATTTGCATTGTGGTGTAATCGGCATTTGCACGCCCTCATGAGCTTTAAAATTTTAGCAAGACGCGAGTCTGCTCCGGCGCAGGAAATATAGATGGCGACACAAATTGAAAACACTCCAATACTCGGCGGCACGGCCCCCCGCCAGGCCCAGCGCACTGCCCAGAAACTCGCCGGTTTCGCCCTGCGTTCCCTCGGTTCCATCCGATGCGCTCCGCAATTAGAGCGGTATCTGGACGTAGGTTGCGGCAACGGATTCATCACTGAATTTGTCGCCCCAGGCTTTGATGAAGTCGTTGGCATTGATGTGGAAGAAATGCGCCTCGATGAATTCCGCGCGCACGCCACCGACAGACCAAACGTCAAGGTCCTCTCGATGTCCGCCGCCAACATGGAATTTCCAAGCGACTACTTTTCCTGCATCACGTGTTTCGAGGTTCTGGAACACGTCGAAGACCTCACGTCAACCGTGCGCGAAATCATCCGGGTCTGCAAGCCGGGAGGCACCATCGTCATCTCCGTGCCCCAGGTCTGGTTTCCCTTTGAAAATCACGGCGCGCGAATCGGCAACCGCGTATACGGCCACAAAATTCCTCTCTTGCCTTATTTGCGCCCCCTTCACCGGAAATATTCTCTGGCACGAATATTTTCCTCAGCTGGCATGGACCGACTCTTTCTCTCCAAGGATGTGGAACTCCTCGAAACCGGCTACGCCTCGCCCCAGTTTGAACGGGCCGCTGCGCAAGAGTCGTCGTGGGAGAGCAAGTTTATTGTCCTCCGGGGCATCCTCGATCGATGCGAAAACATCCCGGTGTTAAGGGCCTTGACGGGCGTTTCGATGCTGAAGGCGTATCGAAAACGGCAGCAACATGGCTAGACCTTGCTTATCCTAAGTTTCCGCGGTTAGGTTGTGGTCAGGGGAAGAGCCGAGAAGGCAACGGAGAAGTAAATGGCGACGACGGTACCTTTCAAGAGCGCAAGTGTGTCCCACGAAAAAGCGCCCTCCTTTCGTGTGCTGGGCGTGCGCGTGGATGCGGTGCAGATTGCCGATGTGGTTCGTCAGATGGAAGACTGGATTGCCAAGCGGGGAAGCTGCCAGTACATCGCAGTGACCGGGATGCACGGTGTAACAGAAGCGCAGCACGACGCCCAGTTCAAGTCGGTGCTGAACGCAGCGGCACTCGTCGTCCCCGACGGAATGCCTCTCGTGTGGATCAGCCGCTGGCTGGGGTTCAACCTGCGGCGGCGCGTCTATGGACCCGAATTGATGGCCACTTTTTGCGAACAAACCGCGGCAAAGCATCACCGCCACTTTTTTTACGGCGGCGCGCCCGGAGTTGCAGAAGATCTCGCTGCACGAATGGCCTCGCGCTACCCAGGCGTGACAGTTGCGGGAACCTACAGCCCGCCCTTTCGCGCGTTAACGCCGGAAGAAGAACGCGAAGTGGTGGTCGCGATCGAGGCCGCCCCCGCGGATATCGTTTGGGTCGGGCTCGGCACGCCAAAGCAAGAGCGCTGGATGCACGAACACCGAAACAAACTCAAGGTGCCGGTCCTCGTAGGCGTCGGCGCGGCGTTCGACTTTCACACTGGGCGCGCATCTCAGGCTCCCCCGTGGATGCGCGAGCATGGTCTGGAGTGGCTGTTCCGCCTCGCGAGCGAGCCACGGCGCCTCTGGCGTCGCTACTTAATTAACGGCTCCGAATTTGCCTGGCTGGTGCTGCTGGAATTAATTGGCTTGCGAAAGTTTGACTAGACAAGCCCGCGACTTGGAATTTGAAATCGAGGAGAGCTGATGACGAACAACCGGAATTTAATCGTGGTGACAGGCGCGGGCGGCTTCATCGGAGGCAATTTCGTCGCTGCCCTACGGCACCGCGGCCACACCGCGATCCGCGCGGTGGACACAAAGCCCACGGCAGAGTGGTACCAGCGATTCGACGGCGTCGAAAACCTGTCTTTCGACCTGAACCTGAAAGAAAACTGCGAAATCGCCGCCCAGGGCGCCAACGAAATTTATAATCTGGCCGCCAATATGGGCGGCATGGGCTTCATCGAAAACAACAAAGCACTCTGCATGCTCTCCGTGCTGATCAATACCCACATGCTGCAGGCAGCCTTGAAGCATGACGTGGAACGATTTTTCTATTCCTCATCCGCCTGCGTCTACAACGCAGACAAACAGAGATCGTTCGAAGCGCCGTCGCTGAAAGAAGAGGATGCGTACCCCGCGATGGCGGAAGACGGGTACGGCTGGGAAAAACTCTTTTCCGAGCGCATGTGCCGCCATTTCCGCGAAGATTACGGTCTCAGAACGCGGGTCGCAAGGTTTCACAATGTCTATGGCCCATGGGGCACCTGGTACGGCGGTCGTGAAAAGGCGCCAGCCGCAATCTGCAGAAAGGTCATCGAAGCAAAACTTAGCGGCAAGCACGAAATCGACATCTGGGGCAGCGGCGACCAAACCCGGAGCTTCATGTATATCGACGACTGCGTGAAGGGAATCGATCTGATCATGAACTCCGACATTCTCGACCCGATCAATCTCGGCTCCAGCGAAGCCGTGACCGTCAACCAGCTGGTGGACATGGTAGAAGAAATTGCGGAAGTCAAGCTGCAGCGCAAATATGATCTCAGCGCGCCCAAGGGCGTAAACGGACGCAACTCCGACAACACCCGAATTCAGCAACTCCTTCACTGGGAACCCGACACTTCGCTCCGCACCGGCCTCGAGAAAACCTACCGTTGGATCTACGACCAGTATCTCGCTCGCGAACGTGGCGAGGTCGGCGTGGTCCGAGAATCCTGCGCCTCCTCGCATTAGGACTGAGGATCAAACTGCTCGCCTCCCAAGCCGCTGACGTTTTGCGCGACGGTGTAGATTTTCGTGGCAGTTCGCACACAGGGTGATCAAATTTTGCATTGTGTCATCCCCAAGACTACTGCGGGAATTTATGTGATGGACATGCAAATTGTTTTGATCGCCACAGAGCTGGCAGCGCCACCCATCTCTTTTGAGCACTTGATTACGAAGCGCTCGATACTCAGCCGTAGGGAGCCTCAACCGAGGCATCCTGTGATGAAATTCACTCATGAACCTCCTTGGGCGCCAGATTAATTCTCTTGGCGGGGGCAGTCTCTCGACCGTTCAAACCGCAGTGGCGGGACTCATTTACTGAGCTGGGGCTCTAATGCAGCGCCCGCGAGAAAATCAGCGCAGATCATTTCGAGACAGTAGCCACGGGATTTGTCTGTACCCAGCATCAAAGCAACTGTTTCAAGGGCTTTTTCAACAATTCCTAATTGACTCTTATAGATCTTGAAATACAGAATCTCCCACGGTTCCGTTTCTTTCCCCGTCAAGTATTGCTCCACCTCCCTCTTGAACTGTTCCTTTGGGAGTTCCTTTGCCTTGTGCACCCAGGGTGCACAGACGAACTCGACTCCCTCCTTACGCGCCACCTTGACGAGTTCCCTCGCCTTCGTCCAGCCCATCTCGCGAAGCTGTAGCTTTGGCACTCGCGTAAGATGTTCGTGAATGGTCATGAGGTAGTATGCCTTTCGCCGAGAGTCGACAAACCGTTTCTCCAGAAATTCGTCAAATGAATTCAGCTTCTCTAATCGCCAATATTGCTTAGCTCGAACCTCGCACAGGTATTCCCCCAATTCGACAAAACGCATGTCCTTTTCCTGTTCCTTGGTTTTCTCCCAGAACAGAATTTCGTCAATCCGGCCAAGGACGAATGCGGCACGCCGACGATTGATCTCCGGAGTCTCCATCGATCCTCTGTTAATCCACAAGCTCGTCAAGCCATGCAAGATTGCTCGCTCCTGGTGTGCGGATGAGAGTGGAATCGATCAGCTTCTGGTCATCGAGGCAAAGCCCCAGATGCGAGCAGCTCACACAGCCGTTTTGTGGAAAACGAATCCCGCTGTGAGACGGGAATTGGGCCGCTTCGATCTGGCCGATTGTTGTCCCCACGAGCCGACCAAATTCTAGGCGTTGTTCTTCGGAAATCGACGTCTTTAGGTATTGAATCTCGGGCTGATGCTTTCTCACGAAAACCACAAAGGCCACATCCGGGATTCCGGTCATCCAGGAATAACAGATCAATTGAGGATCGAGCGACAGCAGCCCCGTTGGCTCCTCGGGATACCGGCTAGCTGTTGTCTTCCAGTCCATCAGACAACGCTGGCCATCGAGCTCACCGATGGCATCAATGTAGGCAACAAACTGATTCGCGTTTGGGAGATCCCGTACCACTTTAATTTGAAGGTTCTGTTGTGGCTGGGAAATGCGAACTCGATTGTCGTGGGCAAAGTGCTCAAGGAGGTGCATACCCTGATGGGCCAGCCGATCCCAGGTCTCTCCCTTTTTGAACTCGAATGGTGTATCGCGGAACACACCCCACTCGCTGTGAAGTGTCGCGCCACAGTCCCCACCACAGAAGTAAGACTCTAGTGCTTTTTCAAAACACCGCCCAAAGATCATAGCGGCCCGAGACTCTTTCTCACGCCATCCATCTAGATATCGATAGCGATAGCTACGCGGACAGCGGAGGTATTGGGCTATTTGGGTATAGCTAAAGTGCATTTTGACTATTCCCCCTTTCCTCCTGGTTGCTTGATGCATTCGAGATCGTTTCCCACTCCGCCGCCGGTGCAAACGAATCGAGATTTTGGTAGAAGTGACCGTTGAGGTTGGTGAACGTCGTCCGAATGATTCCTCGAAGATTCAGGAGTGCTCTTTCGTCAACTTGATCCCGGCTGAGGAGTTCGTTGTCGTAGCCGAAATCTCGAAGGAACCAGGTGAGCTTCCAAAGGGCACGTTCTGTGCAGTAGAGTCGCCCGGAAAAGACCAGTGCCTCATGGGAGGTTGGTTCAAGGATGCTGAAGCGAAGCGACAGAAAGGGCTTCTGAGGATGCCACCGATAAGAAGCCCCTTGGACACGAACCAGAAACTGCCCATCGAGATTGCTGGATCCACTATGATGTCCCGATTGCAAACCGGGAATATGTCGTCTCATGACCTCGCCTCCACAGGCTGAAGATAAGAATTGAGTTTGCAGACCAGGGCATCACGGTTCTCTTTGGCGGCCGAGGAAAGATGGGAGATAAAGGACTCGACCAATTCACGGCTGGCGCCGCTAAGAGCTTCGGTGCCACAAAAGTGCGCCGCATAGGCCTTTACAAGGTTGGAGTCAAGGTTGTATTGGCGAATCAAGAGGCACAGTTGATCTCGGAGCCTCGGTTGGCCGTTGCCGGGAACATTGGAGGAATGGGAACCGTTCGAAGGCGGAGGACTCGTGGAAGATTTGGGCAAACTCGAAAAG
>Ga0210399_10002041_pt1 | contig 15699 bp, 12 predicted proteins | sample IncBWC14MmetaG_FD_150865 | JGI IMG/M metagenome (GOLD analysis project Ga0210399, IMG submission 150865) | Forest soil microbial communities from Barre Woods Harvard Forest LTER site, Petersham, Massachusetts, United States - Inc-BW-C-14-M | ecosystem: Environmental > Terrestrial > Soil >...
GCCTCCGCCCTCCCCACGAAGAGACCGGTACTCTCGCAAAGCAACGTCCAGTTTTCCTCGCCCCTGATCGTCGTCGTGGTCGGCCAGACGGTGGACATGCCCAACGAGGACGACGTGGCCCACAACGTCTACTCTTCCTCTTCGGCCAAGCCGTTCAACCTCGGCATCTACCCCAAGGGCGGGACAAGGCAGGTCACTTTCGATCAGGTGGGCACGGTCGACATCCGCTGCTCGATCCACCGCCGGATGACGGCGAGAATCGTGGTCGTCCCGAACTTCTACTATGCGCTCACCGCGATCGGGAGCCGCTACCAGATTGCGAACGTCCCCGCGGGCGCCTACCGCCTGCATGCCTGGGCGCAGGGCTTTCCGGAGCTCGAGCAGTGGATCAGCGTCCCCCAGAATGGAGACCTCATCCTCGGGCTCTCCTTGGCCAGAGCGCAATGAGCGCGGGAGGGGACGGAGCGGCTACTCCTACTCCGCACGCGTGGCGGATCGGGCGGTGGGCCCTGCTCGCCTGTGTGACCGGCGCCCAGGCACTCGTCCGCCCCGTCGGCTCCAGCGAATCCCCGCCACCGGTGCCGGTCGCAATCACCATCGACATGCTGGATGGGATGACGCGGCTTCCGGGCGACCTGGGTCCGCTTCCGCCCGTCCCGGTTTCCGCGGACAACCCTCAAGACGAAGCCAAGGTCGAATTGGGTCGGAGGCTCTTCTTCGACGCCCGCCTCTCGCGGGACCGCGCCCAGAGCTGTGCGTCCTGTCACGACCCGGAGAAGGGCTTTTCTGATGGGAGGCCGCGCGCGGTGGGATTTGAGGGGAGGCAATTGGCCCGCCGGTCTCCGAGTGTTCTGAACGCCGCGTACAACAACCACCAGTTCTGGGACGGCCGGGCCTCCAGTCTCGAACAGCAAGCCGAGGGTCCGCTGTTGGCGGCGGCGGAGATGAATATGTCCGCAGACCTTCTGGGCGCCCGCCTCGGGGCCATTCCGGAATACAACCGATCGTTTCAAGGCGTCTTTGGGGGGAGCCCGACCCTGAAGAACGCGGCGAGGGCCATCGCCGCCTTCGAGCGAACCCTCATCACCCCCAACGCCCCCTTCGATGCGTATGCCCGCGGCAAGAAGGACGCGCTCACCTTCAACGAGAAGCGTGGCCTGACCCTGTTCATCGGCAAGGCGGCTTGCGTCCAGTGCCACAACGGCCCCACCTTCACGGACAGCCGCTTCCATCGGCTCGGTGTGCAGGGAAGGACCCCGGGCCCCGAGGATGTCGGGCGATTCGCGGTCAGCGGTCACGATCAGGACCGCGGAGCCTTCAAGACGCCAACCCTACGGAATGTTTGCCTGACCGCGCCCTACATGCACGACGGGGCCTTCAAGACTCTCGAGGAGGTCGTTGACTTCTATGATCGTGGGGGCGATTCGGACCCCCAGAAATCACCCCTGATCTTCGAGCTTGGCCTCAGCCAACAGGAGAAGTCTGACCTCATCGCCTTCTTGAGAAGCCTCGCTGGACAGCGACCGGTGGGGTCGACCCCGGGGCGTAGCCGGGATGCGACCACGGCCATCGCACCTGTTCCGCCGGGGATCCGCACCCTCGGCCTCCGCTGATCTCGGTCGCGTTCCCCGAGAGAATGAACGTTGAGCGGGGGCGGTTCTGGTAGGATACCGCTGTCTTCTTATGGAAAGGCCCCCCATAAGTGCGGTGGGAATTCTGGCGTTTGGGCTCGGAGGCCTGTTCACCCCGGGACTCCGGGCGGCCACGGACAAGCCGACCTGCAAGGTCATCGTCAACGCCGCGAATCCAGAAACAACTATTTCCACCGAGCGGCTGTCGAGCATCTTCTTGAAGAATGTGACCAAGTGGGACAACGGAACTCCCGCGCTGCCCGTGGATCAGTCGCTGACCTCTCCCGCGAGAATAGCCTTCTCGAAAGAAGTGTTCGATCAGCCCGTGGTGGCGATCCAGGCCTACTGGCAGGAAGAGATTGCCAAGGGTCGAGAAGGACCTCCACCGGTGAAGGCCTCGGATCAGGAGGTCACGGCCTTCGTCGCGGAAAACCCCGGAGCCATCGGGTACGTAGCTGCGGCCACGACTCTCCCTGGAAGCACGAAGGTCTTGAAACTCACCCATTAGTTACCCTTCACTCTATTGCAAGCAAAGACGTTACGGTCGGCCTGGATCACTCTCCCCGACGTCGAGGCTCAGAAGAAAAGATGTCTGCCCATGTCGATCTGGCCGGCCGCCGCTCGTCGCAACAGTAGAGGTGGGTTCGCGCGCGGGCGAGACCTTCCGGAAGCCCGGCTCCGAACCCCAAGCCACAAGGAGATGGGACGATGCGATTCATGATCCTGGTCAAGGCCGACAAGAACTCGGAAGCGGGAGTTCTCCCGGAGGAGAAGCTCCTCGCCGAAATGGGCAAGTACAATGAGGACCTTGCGAAAGCAGGGGTGTTGCTCGCGGCGGAGGGGCTACAGGCGAGCTCGAAGGGCGCGCGCGTGAGGTTCTCGGGAACGAAGCGGACCGTGATCGACGGGCCCTTCACGGAGGCGAAAGAGCTAATCGCCGGCTTCTGGCTGATCCAAGTGAGATCCAAGGAAGAAGCGATCGAATGGGTCAAGCGCGCCCCCAATCCCTTCCCCGGCGAGTCCGAGGTTGAGATTCGCCAAGTGTTCGAGGCGTCGGACTTCGGACCCGTGCTCACGCCCGGGCTTAGAGAGGCGGAGGAACGCGTGTCCGCCCAGATGGCGAAAAACGCGAAGCGTTAACCCTGGAGCGCCTCGGGCGCGCCGCTCTAGGCTCGCCCGAGGCGACGACACACACCAAAGTTCGTTACCTTATCCGAAGGAGAAATGGAATGGCGGCAGCGAGCGGAAAGATCGTATGGGTCGGGCGGGTGATCTCGGCTCTGCCGGTTCTCGTCCTTCTCATGAGTGCCTTCATGAAGCTCAAGGGCGGGCCCGAGTTGCGGCAAGGGCTGGCGCATCTGGGTTTGCCGGAGTCGATGATCGTGCCCCTCGCCATTCTGGAAATCTCGTGCACCCTTATCTACGTGATTCCCGCGACGTCGGTCTTGGGTGCCATTCTCCTGGCCGGCTACATGGGGGGCGCGATCTGCACCCATTGGCGGGTGGGCGATCCGTTCTTCGCCCAAATCATGGTGGGACTCTTCGTTTGGCTCGGCCTCTACCTCCGCGAGCCTCGTCTGAAGGCTCTCATCCCGCTGCGGACGCGCTGATTCGGGCGGTCAGGGAGGGGTAGCGCGATCGCTCGGGATGGCTCCGCGAATCCCCGGGGCGTCACCGCGCCTGACTCCGCCTTGCGGTGACGGTTTCAAAATGATGTGATCGGTGGCGGTGACGGCCACCGACGCCCATCGCGCGATCGATGCAGTCTGGAGGATCGAGTCCGCCCGGCTCATTGCCGGCTTGGCGAGGATCGTGCGCGACATCGGCCTCGCCGAGGAGCTCGCCCAGGACGCCCTCGTCGTCGCGCTCGAGCGGTGGCCGGAGTCGGGCGTCCCGGACAACCCGGGGGCCTGGCTCATGGCCACCGCCAAGAATCGCGCCCTTGACCAGCTTCGTCGAAACAAGCGGCTCGCGCGCAAGCACGAGGAGCTGGCTCGGGAGTTCGACTCCCGGCAGGAGCTGGCCGTCGCCGACTTCGAGGTCGCCGTCGACGACGACATGGGCGACGACCTCCTGCGCCTCATGTTTACGGCTTGTCATCCGGTCCTTTCGACGGAGGTGCGCGTCGCCCTCACTCTGCGCCTGCTCGGCGGCCTGACCACCGCGGAGATCGCCCGCGCATTCCTGCTGCCGGAGCCGACCGTCGCCCAGCGCATCGTCCGCGCCAAGCGGACCCTGGCCGCGGCCCGCGTCCCCTTCGAGATCCCCCGGGGGGCAGATCGCGCCGCCCGGCTGTCCTCGGTGCTCGAAGTCATTTACCTCGTCTTCAACGAAGGCTATGCGGCGACCGCCGGCGACGACTGGATGCGACCCGCCCTCTGCGAGGACGCCCTCCGTCTCGGGCGCATCCTGGCCCAGCTCGCTCCCCAGGAGCCGGAGGTCCAAGGCCTCGTCGCCCTGATGGAGATCCAGGCGTCGCGCTCAGCCGCTCGCGTCGGCCCGTCGGGGGAGCCCGTTCTGTTGCTCGATCAAGACCGCGCACGCTGGGATCACGTCCTGATCGGCCGCGGTCTCGCCGCCCTCGAGCGCGCGGAGGCGCTCCGCGGAGCCCCCGGCCCCTACACTCTGCAGGCCGCGATCGCCGCCTGTCACGCTCGGGCCCGTACCCCGGCGGAGACGGACTGGGCGCGCATCGTGGCCCTCTACGATTCGCTCGCCGCGCTCAAGCCGTCCCCGGTTGTGGAGTTGAATCGGGCGGTTGCGGTCGCAATGTCGCTCGGTCCCGCCGCGGGCCTCGCGCGGGTCGATGCCCTCACCTCCGAGCCCTCCCTCGAGAACTACCACCTCCTGCCGAGCGTGCGCGGAGACCTCCTGGCCAAGCTCGGCCGCTTCGACGAGGCCCGGGCGGAGTTCGAGCGGGCGGCATCGCTTACGCGCAATGCCCGCGAGCGCACCCTCCTCCTCGAACGCGCGGCCGCCTGCGCACCCGGATCTCCCCGACTGGCCTGATCGAGGTTCCCCAACGCCGACGGCCGCCGACCGGACGATCCGCTCACCGATAGGGCTAACAAGTATCGCGGGCGAACTCAGACTAGGGGTCCCGCGCCGGGTAGCTCCCTCGGAGCGCGAAGCCAGGGTCTTCGGCCAGGACCTGCTGGGCCGGCGACAAACCATGCTTGAGGGCGCGGTCGAGATGCCATTTTGCTTCTGTGAGCTTGCCGAGGAGCATCTCGCGATGGGGAGTCGCGTCGATATCGTCGAGGCCGACGCGGACACCCCGACAGCATCGCCGATGCCCGATTGACGTCCACCACCGGGGCCGGCGCGGGCTGGACCAGGCCGGGGCGCCGTGATACCGTCCCCGTCACCTCGGAGGGATTGCCCGTGACCATTTCCCGCTGCGCCCCCCCCGCCTCCCTTGTCTTGCTTCTGGCCAGTACCTCGCCGGCCCCTGCCGCCCAGACCATGCGGGCGGAGGTGAACGCCAAGTCCTACGCCATCGCGGCCGGACGCCACTTCGCGGTGGAAGCGGGGATGCGGATGTTCCGCGAAGGTGGCAACGCCTTCGACGCGGGGGTAGCGGCGGTGTTGGCGGCGAGCGTGAGCGAGATCCAGCTTTTCGGGTTCGGGGGCGAGGCCCCGGTCGTGCTCTACGATGCTCGCAGCCGGCGGGTCCTGGTCGTGAACGGCCAGGGAGTGGCCCCCGCCGAGGCCAAACCCGAGGTCTGGGCCGGTCAGCCCTACATTGACTTCCACGGCCCTCGCGCCGCCACCGTGCCCGCGGTGCTGGATTCGGTAACCATCGTCCTCACCCAGTTCGGCACCAAGCGCCTCTCCGAGGTTCTGGCCCCCGCCATCGAACTCGCGGACGGCTTTCCCATGTACGGCATCCTCCATGACGCCCTGGTCCGCGAACGCAAGAACTGCGAGCGCTATCCGTCGACCATGGCCGTTTACTACCCGAAAGGCCGGGTCCCCGAGATCGGCGAGATCTTTCGCCAGCCCGACCTGGCCCGCACGCTGCGCGCCATTGCCTCCGCGGAGGAGGCGGCGTTCAAGCGCTCGAAGGACCGGGCCAAGGCCATGGAGGCGGGACGCGCCGTTTTCTACCAGGGCGACGTCGCCCGGCGGCTGGTGAACGCGACCCGGGAGGGGGGCGGCCTCCTCTCCGCCGAGGACCTCGCCACCTTCCGGGGTCGGGTGGAGCCGCCGGCCAAGGCCACCTACCGGGGCTACGACGTTTACAAGGCCGGCTTCTGGACGCAGGGGCCGGTGATGCTCGAGACCCTCAATCTGCTCTCGGGATTTGACCTCCGGGCCATGGGCTTCCAATCCGCGGACTACCTCCACACGGTGACCGAGGCCATGAAGCTCGCCTTCGATGACCGCGACGCTTACTACGCGGACACCGACTTCGTACCCGTGCCCACCGAGGGGCTGCTCTCTACGGAATACGCGGCGTCGCGGCGAAACCTGATCGATCCCCGGGTGGCCTCGCATGCCCACCGGCCGGGCAGCCCGGGGGGGGCGAACCCGCCCGCCCTGGGGTCCACGCTCACCGGCCCCCCCTCGGGCGCCACCGGCGACACCACGGCCGTCAACGCGGTGGACGCCGCGGGCAACCTCTTCTCCGCAGTGGTCTCCGGGGCCTGGGTGCTGGACGGGGCCTTCATCGCCGGCGACACCGGTGTGCCCCTGTCCCAGCGCATGCAGCAGTTCAGCCTGGACCCCAAGAGCCCGAACGTGGTGGCCCCCAAGAAGCGGCCACGCATCACCCTCACCCCCACCATCCTCCTCAAGGACAACCGACCCTACCTCGCCCTCGCCACGCCCGGGGGCGACAGCCAGGACCAGCAGAACTTGAACGTGCTCCTGGCCCACATCGACTTTGGCCTCCGCATCCAGGAGGCGATCGAGGCGCCCCGCATCAACTCCGAGCACATGCGCCAGTCCTTCCGGGACCATCGAGAGCAGCCCGGGGTGCTCACCATCGAGAGCCGGGTGCCCTGGGATGTGCTGGAGGAGCTGCGCCGGCGCGGCCACGACCTGCGGATCGTGGGCCCCTTCCGCATGCCCACCGCGGTCACGGCGGTGGGAATCGATCCGCAGACGGGCACCCTCTTCGGGGGCGCGGACGTACGGGGAGAGCGGGCCATCGCCGGCTGGTAGATGGACTCTGCTGCCGACCAGGCCATCCGCGACTACCACTCCCTCCTTCGCGACGAGAAGGGCCTGGGTCAGGAGCTGGAGGAGCGCTTCTTCGACCGGATGCGCGACGCCAATCTGACCTTTGGCGGGCGCATGCTCTGCTCGTTCCCGCGGCCGAACTTCGTCTCTCCCGCCGTCTATGACCAGATCCGGGGGGTCTGCCGCGGGATCTTCCGGGCCATCGAAAAGGTGGAGGCCGCGCTCGGGCGCGACCTCTGGGACCGCGTGGATCTCACCGCCGAGGAGCGCGCGCTGGTCGCTCTCGACCCCGGCTACCGGCGCTCCTCTCCCACCTCCCGCCTCGACTCCTTCCTCACCACCTCCGCTTACCAGTTCGTGGAGCTGAACGCGGAGACCCCAGCCGGGGCCGGCTACGCGGAGGTCCTGGCCGATGTCTTCCTGGAGCTGCCCATCCTCCGCAAGTTCCAGGAGCGTTACCGGCTCCGCCGCTTTGACACCCAGCAACGGCTGCTCGAGACCCTCCTCGCCTGCTATCGGGAGGCGGGGGGCGGGAAAGAGTGCCCCACCATCGCGATCGTGGACTACGACGATGTGCCCACCCGCACCGAGCACCACATGGCCAGAGAGTTCTTCGCGAGCCGCGGCCATTCCGCGCTCGTGTGTGACCCCCGCCAGCTCACCTATGAGGGAGGAGTCCTGCGGTGGCAGGGTCAAGCCGTGGACATCGTCTACAAGCGGCTCCTCGTCAACGAGCTCCTGGAACGGATCCAGGAGCTCCCCGCCCTGGTCCAGGCCGTGAAAGACCGGGCGGTGATCATGGTCAATCCCTTTCGATGCAAGCCCCTCCACAAGAAGTCGATCTTCGCGGTCCTCACCGACGACGAGCTGCAGCCGCTCTTCACGGACGATGAGCGGGCCGCGATCAAGGCCCACATCCCCTGGACACGGCGCGTGCGCGAGGGGCGGACGCTCCGCCACGGCCAGGCCGTGGATCTTCCTGCTTTCATCCGAGATCAACGGGACCAGCTGGTCATGAAGCCCAACGACGAGTACGGGGGCAAGGGGGTCTTCATCGGCTGGGAGCTCTCGGCCACGGAGTGGGAGGCCGCGCTCGCGGAGGCCCTCAAGTCCTCCTACGTGGTGCAGGACAGGGTGGAGTTGCGGCGGCAGAGCTTCCCCGAGCTGGCCCCGGAGCTTCGATTCCGCGACCTCGTGGTGGACCTGGACCCTTACGTCTTCAACGGCGAGGTCGAGGGTTTCCTGACCCGCCTCTCCGGCACCTCGCTCGCCAACGTGACCTCGGGCGGAGGCCAAGTCCCTTCCTTCCTCGTGGAGCCGAGGTGAGCTCGTGACGGGAGCCCCCGGCCTCAATCAAAAGCGCCCGGTGGGGGCCCTCCAGCTCCTGGCCCTGGGCGTGAATGGCATCGTGGGGGTGGGGATCTTCTTCGCCCCCGCCACCGTCGCCAAGCAGGCTCCCGGGCTGGCCAACGTCCTCGTCTTCGCGTTCACGGGCCTGGCCTTGCTGCCGGTGGCCCTGGCTTTTGCGGTTCTGGGCCGGCGCTTCGACGAGGACGGAGGGCCGGTGGTGTTCGCGCGGGCCGCCTTTGGCGACTTCGCTTCCTTCCTAGTGGGCTGGGTGGCATACGTGAGCGCGTTCCTTTCCGCCTCCGCGGTGATGGTGGGCCTCACGAATGCGACCGCCCCCTCCTTCGGTCTCACGAGCCCGCTCGCCTTGCGCCTCGCCGCCACCGCCCTCGTCACCATCCTCGCCTTGGTCGTGGCCTCCGGAATCTCCATCTCCGCCCGGGTCTGGACGACGCTGACCGTCCTCAAGCTCCTCCCCCTCCTGGCCCTGCTGGCCGTTTTCCTGGCCTTCCGGGGCGCCCCGGCTTCACCCTCGGCGCTCGGAGGCTCCGAGGTCTCCTGGCTGCGCGCCGGCCTGACCGTCATGTTCGCCTACCAGGGCTTCGAGATCGTGCCCGTCATCGCGGGCCAGGTTCGGTCCTCGGCGAAGGCCATACCCGTCGCCACCGTGGGCTCCCTCATCCTGTCCATGGCTCTCTACGTGGGCTTGGTTTGGGTGTGTGTCACGGCCCTTCCCAACCTCGCCGGGGCGGGAGCGCCCCTGGCGGAGGCGGCAGGGGTCTACGGGGGGCCCGACTTCTCGCGGCTGGTCGGCGTGGGTACGAGCGTGTCTGCCCTCGGTATCGCCCTCGGGATGATGGTCACGACCCCACGCTACCTGTCCGCCCTGGCCAGCGGCGAGCGCGTGCTCTTCGACCTCGACCGGCTGGCCCCGAACGGCGTGCCCATGCGGGCCCTGATCGTGACTTGGGCCCTGGTCACGGCCTTCGTCCAGGCCGGAGACCTGGGGGAGCTTTTCGCGCTCTCCAGCATCGCGGTGCTCATGCAGTACGGGGTGACGGCAGCCTCCCTCGTGGTGCTGGCCCGGCGCGGGGACCGCGGTCTCCGGCCCGGACACGCCTGGCTCGCCTTGCCCACGCTGGCCCTGGGCATCGCCCTCGTGGCCTTCGGCGCCACCCTGCGCGAGGTGCTGGTCGCGGGGGGCGCGGTGCTTATGGGCCTCGGTCTCACCCGCCTGGCCCGACCCCGAACCCGTCCGGCCTGAACCCGGTCCCGCCCCAGGATGTCGGGCACCCCATCGGTTACGATGGCGTGATGCTCCGGACTCTCGATTTCAAGGACCATCGGCGCGACCTGGGCGCAAACCGGTACGTCTACGCGGTGGTGTCGCGGCGGGCGCGCGGCCTCTCCATCGGCGTGAACTTGAACCCGGACAAGGTCTGCAACTTCGACTGCCCCTATTGTCAGGTGGACCGCACGACGCCGGGGGGGCCCTCGGCGGTCGGGGTGGAGGACCTCGTGGCCGAGCTGGATGACCTGCTCGAGCGCGTCACGGGCGGTGTCCTCTGGGACGCGGCCCCCTTCGACCGCGTCCTGCCCGCCCTCCGGCGCGTGGCCGACATCGCCTTCGCGGGAGACGGCGAGCCCACCACCCCCCCCGAATTCCCGGAGGCCGCGCGGGCGGTGAGGGTCGCGCGCGACCGTCGGGGGCTCTCTGTCCCCCTCCGCTTGCTCACCAACGCCACCCTCTTCCAGAAAGAGCGCGTCCGTACGGCCCTCGCTCACTTCGACGAGGTCTGGTGCAAGCTGGATGCGGGCACGGAGGGCTACTTCCACCTGGTGGACGGCACGCGCCTCCCCCTGCAAAGGATCCTGGACAACCTGCTCCTCGTGGCCCGGGCGCGCCCGATCGTGATCCAGAGCCTGTTCCTGACCTTTGAGGGGCGGGGGCCGGAGGCGGGGGAGATCGTGGCCTACTGCGATCGGCTGCGCGCGCTCATGGGGGCGGGGGGCCGCATCGATAGGGTGCAGGTCTACACGGTAGCCCGCCGGCCGGCGGACCCCCGGGTGGGCGCCCTTGGCGATGACAGGCTGGAGGAGATCGCGGAGCGCGTGCGCGCCCTCGGCCTGCCCGCCGAGGTCTACGGCGCGGCCTGAGCGGCCCCCACCACGCGCTCGCCGGTCGGCTGCACAGCCCCCCTAGCCGCCGCTCTTCTCGTAGGTGCCCATGAGCTCGACCCGGGCCAGGATGTGGCCCTCCATCGCCTTTTCGAGCTTGGGCTTGGTGGGGCGGACAAGGTCGGGCAGGACCAGATCGAGTGCGTAGAGCTTGTGGAAGTACCGGTGACGGCCGACGGGCGGGCAGGGCCCGCCGTAGCCGGTCCGTCCCCAGTCGTTGACCCCCTCCCGCGTTCCGCCCGGGAGGTCCCCTGGCCGCACCCCCTCCGGCAGACCGGTGGCCCCGGGGGGCAGGTTGTAGAGGATCCAGTGCACCCAGGTCATCTTCGGGGCGCGGGGATCGGGGGCGTCCGGGTCGTCGACGACGAGGGCGAGGCTCCTGGCATCGGGGGGCACCCCCGACCAAACCAGGCGCGGTGAAGCGTCCTTGCCCTCGCACGTGAAGCGAGACGGGATGGAGCCCCCGGGGGCGAAGCTGGGGGAGGTCAGAGACAGGGTCATGGCCGCACCTCCTCCTCCTCAATACCTCGGGGAGGAGAGTGCCTGCAAGCACCTCCCCGCCGCAGCTCTTCATGACCGGTCCGAGCCCGGCTGATACAATCACGAAGAGCCTTCCCGCCATGCCCAACCGGTTCACGCTCGGGATCGAAGAGGAGTTCCAGATCATCGACCCCGGGACGCGCCTGCTGAAGAGCCACATCGAGGAAATGCTGGCCGCGGGGGCCCATCTGGGGGAACAGATCAAGCCCGAGCTCCATAAGAGCGTGGTCGAAGTGGGGACTCCGGTCTGCGCGGACATCCACGAGGCGGCGGAGGCGGTGCGGAGGCTGCGGCGCGCCTTGGTGTCGATGGCAGAGGGGAGCGGCACCCGCATCGTGGCCGCAGGCACCCATCCCATCAGCCATTGGAAGGACCAGGAGATCACGGACCGCGTCCGCTACAAGGACATCGTGAACGAGATGGAAGACCTGGCCCGGGCCAACCTGATCTTCGGCCTCCACGTACACGTGGGGGTAGAGGACCGGGAGATGCAGATCCAGATCCTGAACGCGGCCCGAGCCTTCCTCCCGCACCTCCTGGCCCTCTCTGTGAACTCCCCCTTCTGGTGCGGCCGCAAGACGGGGGTGAAGTCGGTCCGCAGCACCATCTTCAAGCGTTTCCCCCGCACTGAAATCCCCGACTACATGTACTCCTGGGACGACTACGCGAAGTACGTGGAGCTTCTGGTGCGCACCAACTGCATCGACGACGGAAAGAAGATCTGGTGGGACCTCCGGCCCCACGCCTACTTCAAGACCCTGGAGTTCCGTATCTGCGACATCCCCTGCCGGGCGGAGGAGACCATAGCCATCGCCGCCCTCATCCAGGCCCTGGTGGCCAAGCTTCATCGCCTCTTCGAATCCAACCTGGGCACTCGCAACTATCACCGGGCGATCATCATGGAGAACAAGTTCCGGGCCCTCAAGAATGGCCTGGACGGCAGCCTGATCGACTTCGGGCTGAAACAAGAGGCCCCCACCCGGGGTCTCATCCTGGAGATCCTGGACTTCGTGGACGACGTGGTGGACGGGCTCGGGTCCCGGGAGCAGATCCACCAGCTCCGGCGCTGGGCCACGGAGGGAGACACGGGGGCCGACCGCCAGCTCGCCGCCTTCGCGCGCACGGGTGATCTGCGCGCCGTGGTGGATCTGTTGGTGGACGAGACCAAGAGGGGCCTGTAGACTGGGGCTCCATGGGTGAGCCCTAAAGCGTGCCCCTCTCCTGTCTCCACAAGATCCAGTACGGCCAGCAGTCTTGCGTCAGCGAATGTCCGGCCAGCGCGCCCGGCGGCGTGTTCAGCTACGTCCGGGTGGAGCGGCCCGAGGACGTCCCCCCGCCCGGTGATTCCACGATCGACGTGCCCATCCTGGACATGAACCGTGGCTGGCCGAACCTGGGCCACGACTCCATCGTGCACGCGCTGATCGACGCGGCTTGCGACCTCATGGCGCCGCTCGCGGGCACGGGGCTCAGAGTCCGGGCCCTCTCCTATGACGTACGGGGCCACCGCATGGTGCCCGCGCCGCCGGGGGACCGGTTTCGCCTCTACGTGGGGACGGGCGGGCCGGGCCATCTCGACCCCCGGCAGAACGACGGGGTGGCGTACGGGAGTCAGGGGATCCGCGAGGATCCAGGATGGGAGGAGCCGACCTTCCGCCTCTTCGACGCCATCCGCGCCCACGAGGAGGCGGCCCTCCTCGGGGTCTGCCACACGTTCGGCGTGATGTGCCGATGGTCGGGGGCGGCGCAGCCGGTGCTGCGGGGCCCGGAGAAGGGCAAGTGCACGGGCATCCTCGAGAACGTGCTCAGCCCCGAGGCCCGCCAACACCCCTGGTTCCGGCGCTTCGCGGGCGAGCTACCCGACGGCCGGAGGCTGCGGGTGGCCGAGAACCGGCTCTTCGACCTGATCCCCGAGGGGAGCGGCTTCCCGGCCGGGATCCTGCCCATCGGCTACGAGGCGCTGGGGGTGGGGGGTCCGGTGGGCGAGGCTCTGACCATGCTGGAGTTCGCGCGCGATCGCGCGGGGATCCTGCCGCGGATCTTCGCCGTCAACCACCACCCCGAGATCGTGGACCGCTTCCGCCAGATGATGATCCTGAACCAGAAGCGGGAGCGGGGGGAGGTCACGAACGAGTGGTACCAGGAACGTTTGGAGATCCTGACCCGAACCTATCCGGACGAGAACAGCGACCAGCGGCTCCACGTGACCTCGGATTACACCCTCCTCGCCCCCTTGCGCTTCCATCTCTTCCGCCATGTCCGGCGGCGGGCGGAGGCCCTGGGGTTGGGCGTAGACGTGCGCGAAGAGAACGTCCTCGAAACCCTGGACCGGGCCGCGGTGGGCTCCCCGGGGGCCGTCCCCAGCGCCGACCCCTTCTGAGGGGAGGCCTTGCTTCCCAAGCCTCCATTCGCGAAAGACCTCACTCTCGAGCAGGAGATGGCTCAGTTTGAGAGGGTGCAGCCACGCCTCCAGGAGGTCTGGAACGCCCTCACCATGCGGGAGGAGGAGCCCCACACCTCGGTGGTGGTGCCCTCCCTGACCCTCGACCAGAGCGAGCTCCAGAAGCTGCCGGGGGCGAGCTTCTACGAGGAGCGACTGCTCTTCCTCCTCATCCGCCTCCGCAACCCCCGCGCCCGCATGGTGTACGTGACCTCCCAGCCCGTACACCCCATGATCCTCGAGTACTACCTGCAGTTCCTGGCCGGAATCCCCGCCAGCCACGCCCGCTCCCGTCTGACCCTCCTCTGTGCGGACGACGCCTCCCCGCGCTCCCTCACCGAAAAGATCCTGGAGCGCCCGCGCTTGATCGAGCGGATCCGGGCCGGCATCGTGGATGCTTCCCGGGCTTACCTGACCGTCTTCAATTCCACTCCCCACGAGCGGAAGCTGGCCGTCCTCCTGGGCATCCCCCTCAACGGGGCGGACCCCCGGCTCTCCCACCTGGGTACCAAGTCCGGGAGCCGAAAGGTTTTCCGGGAGGCCGGGGTGGACCTGCCCCTGGGCGTCGAGGACCTCCACCACCCGAAGGAGGTCGAGGAGGCGCTGCTCGAGCTGCGCGCACGCCGGCCGGGCCTGACCAAGGCCGTCATCAAGCTGAACGACAGCTTCTCCGGGGAGGGGAACGCGATCTTGCGCTACCCGGAAGGGGGCGGGCCGGACGCGATCCGGGGGGCCCTGCGCCAGGTCGAATTCTCCGTGGCCACCGAGACCCCCGAGGCTTACTTCGAGAAGTTCTCCCGCATGGGGGGGATCGTGGAGGAGTTCTTGGAGGGGACGCACAAGGCCTCTCCCAGCACCCAGCTCCGGGTCAGTCCGGCCTGCGAGGTCACCACCATCTCCACCCACGACCAGATCCTGGGCGGCCCCAGCGGTCAGGTTTTCCTGGGCTGCCGTTTCCCCGCCGCCGAGTCGTATCGCCTGGCCATCCAGGAGGCCGGACTCCGAATCGGTGCTGTGCTCTGCGGGCACGGGGTGGTGAGCCGCCTGGGGGTGGACTTCATGGTCTGCCGCGAGCGTCCCCAGGACGCTTGGAAGGTCTTCGCCCTCGAGATCAACCTGCGCATGGGAGGCACCACCCATCCCTACCTCGCCCTGCAATTCCTGACCGGGGGAGCCCTCGACCCGGGCACCGGGCTCTTCTTTTCCCCCTCCGGCCAGGCCAAGTACTACCGCGCCACCGACAACCTCCAATCCGAGTCCTACCGCGGCCTGCTCCCCGAGGACCTGGTGGAGATCCTCACCATCAACAAGCTCCACTACAGCCACGGGAGCGAGTCCGGCGTGCTCTTCCACCTGATCGGGGCCCTCTCGGAGTACGGGAAGCTGGGCATGACCGCCATCGCCAACAGTCCCGAGGAGGTGGACGACCTCTACGCGCGCACGCTGGCGGTGCTGGACCGCGAGGCCGCCCACGGTCGGTAGCGCGCCCTCGCGCGCGAAGGGCCCCCCCGAGCTGCCTAGCGGCCCAGGAGCCGGCGGGCTTCTGCGCGGGCTTCCTCCGGGCTTGTGACCGCCCCGTCCAGCTGCCGCTCGTAGACGGCGCGGAGGATCCGCCCCACCTCGGGCCCCGGGGCCAGCCCGAGCGCGAGGAGGTCGCGGCCGCGCAGGAGCGGCTCCGGGGGACGCGAGGCCACGCCGAGGGCGCGCACCCTCTCCCGGAACCACTCCATGGCCAGGGGCGGGAAGTGTCCGGGAGCGCGACCGAGGCAGTCCGCCCGCGCCACCCGGTAGAGGAGCTCGGGCTCGCATTTCCGGGCCAGCCGGCGGATCGCGCCGTCGGAGACGCGCTCCCGCTCCTTGTAGAGCTCGCCGGGTTTCAAGTGGTGCGCCACCAGGCCCAAGACCTGAGACCGCACGTCATACCCCAGCCAGGTGTGGATGCTCCAACGGTCGAGGAGGCTCAGGGTCGGGGGCAAGCCCGCCTCCTCATGCCCGCGGGAGCGGATCCGCCCCTCCTCGAGCCTGGTGGTGGCCGGCTTGCCCAGGTCGTGGCAGAGCGCGCCCAGCATCACGGCCAGGGCCCGCGGCCGGTCCAGATCGATGATGATGGCCGCCGCCTCGTCCACCACCTGCAGGGTGTGCGCCCAGACGTCACCCTCCGGGTGCCATTCTGGATCCTGTTGGGTGTCACCAAGGGGCACAAGCTCCGGGGCCACCGCCCTCAGCATCCCCCAAGCGTGCAGCAGGTGGAGACCGCGGGAGGGGTGGCGGGCCTGCAGCAGCAGCTTCTCGAACTCGCCGAAGATCCTCTCCGGGGGCAGCTCGGCGAGGGGCATGGCCGAGCAAAGGGCCGCGGTGGCGGGATCCACCTCGAGT